>Ga0315297_10000232_pt1 | contig 31037 bp, 6 predicted proteins | sample YL17G15_0_MG_FD_203628 | JGI IMG/M metagenome (GOLD analysis project Ga0315297, IMG submission 203628) | Sediment microbial communities from Yellowstone Lake, YNP, Wyoming, USA - YL17G15_0 | ecosystem: Environmental > Aquatic > Freshwater > Lake > Sediment | place: USA: Wyoming | collected...
CGGATTGATTGCTAGGTGTGCAAGATGAATGTATATAACAATTATTATCATTCAATGTGCAGTAATTGTTAACCGAGGATGAATCAAAGAATACTCCTTTCACATTTGTAACATCTGCATAACCATTCGCATCGCTTAGATCCAAATAATAATTAATCGTGTCACTACCGCCTGCTGCTGGTGTTGGGCTATGCGTCACAGTATAAGAAGTTAATGCAGGAGCCACATCTGCCACCGAATAAGTCTGTGTGCTTGTACCTGACCCCTGATACCCATGCTGATCAACAATAAACACATACGCATTGTAAGAACCATGAGCAGTAGGCACTGGCACGCTTCCATTCATAATGCACTGCCCGCTGAAACCACTTCTTACGCCTGTTATTGTGCATAATGTCTTTCCTGACTCACAACCGCTACTGAAGACATTTGTCGAGCATACATATATATTAACAGTATCTGAATCACTATCAGTAACCCCAGCCTGCGCGCAGGCGTAACCCGATGGGCTATCTATTGAGCCGTCGGTGTTGTAGCGGACAACCGCAATGTCATAATTACTACCACTAACATTTGTTCTGCCTACAGCAACGATTCTCCCGTCACTCTGGATAGCGATACTACGACATTGGTCTAAACCACTTCCTACTGATGTAGTTACCTTACCGTCGCTGTCAAAGGTGGTATCCAGTGCGCCGGCTGAAGTAAAGCGGACTAAAGAGAAATCTCTTCCGGATCCGCTGATGCGATCGGTTTCGCCTGCCACTACAATCTTTCCATCACTCTGAATTACAACAGAATAGCCAAAATCATCTTTTCCGCTAAAAATCGTTGTGGTTGCCTTTCCATCGCTGTCAAAGCTCGTATCCAGCGAACCGTTGGTGTTGTAGCGGACAACAGCAGTGTCACCATAATTAGTTGGACCGCTATAGTACCAGCCTGCCACTACAATCTTCCCGTCGCTCTGAATGGCGACATCTTTGCCTTGATCACTACTAACCCCTATTGTTGTTGTCACCTTACCGTTGCCAGGGTAACCCGGCATTGAGGTATCGCCATCAAATGTGTCGTCCAGCGAACCATCGGTGTTGTAGCGGATAACAGCGAAATCATCACCGGAAACGGGCATAGAAGCTTCACCTGCCACAACAATCTTTCCGTCACTCTGAATGGCGACACTTTCGCCGCCATCAAGACCGCTTCCTATGGCTGTAGTTACCTTCCCATCGCCGCTAAAAGTGGTATCCAACGATCCATCAGTATTGTAGCGGACAACAGCGATATCCATATTGCCTGAACTTGTGGCAGATCCGGCAGCTACAATTTTCCCATCGCTTTGGATAGCAATGTCGCCAAGCCAGTCATAACCGGTCCCCACCGGTGTGGTCACAATCCCGTCAGTGTCAAAATCGGTATCCAGCGAACCGTTGGCGTTGTAGCGGACAACCGCGAAATCATTATTACCTCCGTTATCAGTGGTTCCGCCTACTACAATTTTCCCATCGCTTTGGATTGCGACTGCGTAAGCCTCGTCATTCGAGCTGAGAACAGGCGTAGTCACAAGACCGTCATCGCTAAAACTGGTATCCAAAGAACCATCGACATTGTAACGGGCAACCGCGAAATCATTATTGGTTCCATTGCTGGTATAGCCTGCCACAACTAATTTTCCATCACTTTGGATAGCAGATGCACGGCCGTCATCACCAGGACTCCATACTTGTGAGGTTACCTTTCCATCATGTTCAAATGTGGCATCCAAAGAACCATTTATGTTGTAGCGCACAACTGCAAAATCTGTATTGCTTCCAAATGATGTATAACCAGCAGCTACTATCTTCCCGTCGGTCTGCAAGCGGATATACGAAATGCTATCGGTGGTAGCGCTCAATTGTGTTGTCACCTTGCCATCGCTATCAAAATTACTATCCAGCGTACCATTAGAATTATAACGCACAAGAGCAAAATCATAATAACCTCCATTGTAACTGCCTCCTCCAAGCACAATCTTACCGTCATTTTGGATTGCAAGAGTGGTAGACTGGTCATGGCTCGTGCCAATAGGTGTAGTAACCTTTCCGTCCGTATCAAAACTCGTATCAAGCGAACCATTGGAATTATAACGCACAGCCGCGAAATCAAAATCACTTCCATTGCTAGTGGAACCGCCTAAAACTATCTTCCCATCATTCTGTATTCCTATTTCAGAAGCGCTGTCATCATCACTTGCTATATCTGTTGTCACCTTGCCATTGCCAGGATAACCCGGCATGCCAACATCGCCGTCAAAATCAGTATCAAGCGTACCATTTGTATTATATCGAACAACAGCGAAATCGGTATAACTGCCACTTTTGCTAACACCACCTACAACTATCTTTCCGTCACTCTGTATTGCGGCTTCAAGTCCGCGATCTAAATCGCCTCCTATATCTGTTGTTACTATTCCGTCAGAACTGAAATCTGTATCCAGTGCACCGGCTGCGGTGTAGCGCACAACTGCAATGTCATCGTTGCTTCCGTTATTGCTAAATCCCGCTACCACAATCTTATCGTCGCTCTGTATCAACACAGAATAAGCCCAATCCGTTCCTGCTCCTATTGGTGTTGTTACTATTCCGTCAGAACTGAAACCTGTATCCAGTGCACCGGCTGCGGTGTAGCGCACAACTGCAATGTCATCATTACTGCCGTTATTACTATACCCTGCTACCACAATCTTATCATCGCTTTGGATGGCAACAGATAATGCAGTGTCATTTCCACTGCCTATTGGCGTAGTAACCTTACCGCCTGCACCAAATGATGTATCAAGTGAACCATTAGCAAGGTAGCGCACAACCGCAAAATCGTAATTTGTTCCATTATTGCTTGCGCCTACCACGACTATTTTTCCATCGCTTTGGATCGCGCTACCATAGCCAGAATCACCACTAGTCAACATCCCATTTGTTATCATCATCGTTTTACTGTTCCCAGGACCTGTCGGCGCGGTATCACCGCATTCGGCGCCTATTTTAACTGTACCTAAAACTGCCTGATGGTTTACTACAAAAGGTGAACCATTATTTCCTGAACCTTGGTTACCAGGAGACGTGCATAAACTACCCGTAACCTTATCGCACAAGAACGCGTACCATACATTCGTTGATGCATTTCCTGATGATGTTGTATATGCAACTGATGCCGTGTTACCATAAATTGTTTCGCCGCTTATTACCCATGTCTGAGACGGCGCGCAAGTCGGAGGCGCGTTATCATGCGGGGTAATGGAATCAGTTTTACAAATAGCAAGATAATAATTGTTGCTGTCAGGATCGCTGGATTTTGCGGAGAATGTCACATCATTACCTGCGGTTGTTGGCGAAGTTTCTGATGAACCGTTATCAGACGGCCCTTCTAAGAATGTAGGTGCTGAATTTAATAAAACACTCGATCTGGCACCAAAAACAGTCTCGACATTATCGTTATTGCGCGCCTTAGCGCAGAAATAATAAGTATTGCCTGAAGTTAAGCCTGTTACAGTTATAGTTCCTCCAGTTCCCCATGAGCCGTCAGCCTGCCAAACAGGTGAGCCGCCTAAACTGCCATCAGCCTGCACATACTGACCGCCGGTTCCATTGTAACAATTAGAATCAGAATTGGATTCATAAATAGCCATATCTTTTTCAGCAGGTGTTCCGCCGGAAACTGGATTTACTTTAACTGTACTAGAAGTAGGTTCGGTTAATGTTGGCGCACTTGGTGTATAGGCACCAGAATATAAAGTGCGGCATGTACTATAGGAACTTTCATTTGTAAGCAGGTCTCGCGCCTTCACATCAAATGAATATTGTGTGTTAGCCGATAGGCTTCCCCATGTATATGGATCTGTAGCTGTCCAACCATATGTATTTGTATGTGAACAGCTGGCGCCAGGAGTCTCGGTGTACCAGTATGGCGTAGCATGCATACCGCTACCTGAATCACTAGCTGTCGGGTCAAGCGATATTTGATCTGCTGATACAACGCTTGCAGTAAATCCAGAGATTGTCGGAGGTGTATTATCGTAATTTATCGAACCACTAGCTGAGTATCCTATTCTTACGCCACAGGATGTATTAAGTCTTGCATATATGGTTTTGCTTTCATTGGCGGTGGTACAACCCATGGGGGTAGGGCTTGTTATATCGAAAGTATTTTCAGTAACAGGGCTTGAGCTTCCGGAAACCGTCACAGGACTACCCCAGTGTATACCATCACAAGATAAGTAAGCTTGAGTAGGCACAATTGGGCTTCCTGTTGTATTGGTATAATAAAGGTTAATAGTTGGAGTGGTGCTATTAGTATAACCGCTTGTGCCGCTAATAACCGCTGAAGTGATATAAGAAGGCTCGCACTGCGCGCTAACACTCGGCATATAATTGACTGCTGGCTGATAGGGAGCAGAAGTCAGTATATCCGGTTTGCCGTCGCTATTAAGATCGCCAATAGCTATTCGCCTTGGCATGGTTGTATATGTGGAAAAGAGGTACCCATACCTAATGTCATAATAATAATTTGTCGTTGGTGTAGGGATATAACCATCATTATAAAAAACATATGCATTGCTGTCCTCGCCTATTACAAGGTCGGTTTTTGAATCATTATTAATATCTCCTGCGGCTAAAGCCTGTCCGAGATAATAATTGAATGTTCCATCGATTGTTGTATCCGGGCCTGATGGAGGGCTTCCTGTTGTATATCGAGTTGAAGTTATTGGGCCGTTGAATATATATGTTCTTCCGTTATTAGAGTTATATAAAGGGGCGCCTGCAGCCAGGTCTGTTTTTCCGTCGCCGTTAAAATCGCCAGCCGTAAGAGCAGTGCCAAATTTACTACTAGTTTGTCCGCCAATATAAACATTTTCAGTTTGATAACTTCCATTATTAAAACTAATAAAAACACCGCCATTGTTTGAAAAAATTATCGGTGCACCAACAGCGATATCAACAGTTCCGTCATTATTAAAATCACCTGCGGCTAAAGAATAACCGAAATTACCAGTACCTCCGGAGGAATAATATAGATAATCATCATAGCCTGTCCAACCTTGCGACCCAAGACTACCGTCATTCCATACAAATAATACTATGCCTTGGTTGCTTAAATAACCTGGGCAACCGTACGCAAGATGTTCCCGACCGCCAATATTTATGCCGCCTGACATTTGCCCTTTATTTGCAAACCTTCCAACCAGAGCAGAAGTTCCGCATGCAGAACTGGCAGACGGATACTTAATTATATTGGTTGCGCTTGTATCCGCGTCTGCGTAACTGGCACTCCAGCTAGTCCTGCCATCAAATTCATAAACACCGCCCGCGTCCGTGTAAGGCGTAAACGCTATTACAGGGTCATACCCAGGCGCTCCGATAATAAGGTCATCGATTGTATCCTGTGTATCACTCACCTTACCGGCAGATAAAGAATATCCGAATAGATCACCAGTGGCATGTCCTGTAATAGTCACATCCGGGGAAGGGTAAAGAGATTTAGACATTTCTTGTGGGTATTTCAGGAAAATATAAACCCTTCCCTGATTGCTGTTGTAACCAGATGCACCAATAGCGAAATCCTTGTATCCGTCGCCGTTAAAATCCCCTATAGCAAGGCCGCTCCCATAATTCGCATCAGAGCTGGTAAATCTATAACTATTTAAGTCATTAATTATAACCATTCCTTTGTTTGTATTATAACCATATGCACCACCTATTAAATCATCCCATCCGTTTCCGTCCAGATCAGCGGCAAGTATGCTTGTGCCAAAATAAGAATTAGAGCCAATATCGGGCATTAATTCAGTATCATATGAAGCCATTGAGCCGGTATTATATAAACCATAAATAGCGCCAACATTAGTGCTACCATAAGCGGGTTCAGAAATCAGCAGATCCTTACGCCCGTCACGGTTTATGTCGCCTATCGCCAGACCTTGACCATATTTATAAGTCCAGGTGCCTGTAAAAGACTTTTCCGCACTTCCGGCCGAAGCGGGATAAGAACCATCGTTATAAAAGATATAAACCTTTCCCTGATTGCTGTTGTAATAAGGTGCGCTTGCTACAACGTCATCTTTGTTATCCCTTGTGTCGCTTAATTCCCCTACTGCCAAAGAATAACCGAATTGGTTGCCTGATGATTCGCCAGATATAGTAGTGCTGCCGCTTGTAGTAATGCCAGTCGAGCGATTCGTGTCGCCGTAATAGATATAAACAGCTCCTGTCGAACTGCTTGTAAAAGGGTCGCCTAAAACTAAATCCGTATATACATCGCTATTTAAATTGCCGGCGGCAAGTGAAAAACCTTTATTGGCTGTAGTGGTGGGGAGGCGGGTTTCACAAGCTGAATCTGTAGGATATGTGCCATCGTTATTGCAGACATCAATGTAATAACCGTTATTGCCAAGTGATCCAGGGCAACTATAGACAAAATCTTTCTCTGCATCTCCGATAAAGTCGTAACCAGCCACAATAGCGGTTCCGCACCTGGAGTTGGCAGCGGAATCCGTCATTCTGTTAGTGTTATTCGATGCGGTATATGTCGAGCTCCAGCTTGTACGTCCGTCAAAAATATAAACGTACCCCTGGTTGGTATTCGCGCCTGGCGCGCCTATAACAAGATCATCAATCGCATCCGCGGTTTGACCGATTCTGCCTGATGCAAGCGCGTATCCGAATTCGTCCCCAATTGCGTCGCCCGTTATTTTAACCGATGCGTTATAATCATTCATCGGATAATTGCCTTGTTGTAAAAATAAATATACAGCTCCTCTGTTGCTGTCATATCCAGGTGCGCCAACAGCAAGATCTTTGGCACCATCGCCGTTAAAATCTCCAACTGCAAGGCTTGAGCCGAATTTTTCGCTATTGGCCCAGCCTTCTATCTGAAGTGAACTTCCTAAATTAAATGTTGAGCTATTTTCATAACGCCATGGGTATTTTGTGTTCCATGCGAATTTATTTTCACCGTAAAAAATGTATGCACGGCCGGCGCTAGAGGATGCCAAATAAGCCCCTACAGCTAAATCATTTATACCATCAGTATTGAAATCGCCTGTTAATAAGGAAATGCCTAAATCGCCATAAGAGTCTCCAGTTATAATTATATCCGCTGTGGCTGCGGTGGTTGGTATACTGCCATCATTATAAAAAATATAAGCGCGGCCTACATCCGTCTCGTTATAATAAGGTCCTCCTACAATAAGATCTGTTCTGCCATCGGAATCAAGGTCTCCAGTAGCAATTGCAAGGCCAAAATTGGATGACGCTTCACCAGTTATTATCACATCTGCATAACCCGCGTCGCATAATGCCGGGGTCCCGGAACAGGTTGTTGTTCCAAAATTATTTGTGCCATCTGCATAAAAAATGTAAGCCCGGCCTGTTGAGGAGCTATAACTATATGCTCCTGTAATCAGATCTGTTCTTCCGTCGGAATTAAGGTCGCCGGCAGCAAGAGGAAGGCTGAAACCATTGCCTGCCGCTTCACCAGTAATTATCACATCAGATGATGACGCTGAAGTGGGTATACTGCCGTCGTTGTAAAAAATGTAAGCCCGTCCTTTAGAAGAGCTATAAAAATAGGCTCCAGCGGCAAGGTCTATTCTCCCGTCAGCATTGAAATCACCTGTCACAAGGGAATAACCAAAGTAATTGCTCGACGTTTCTCCATCAATTTTAATATTTGCGTTCGATGCCGCGGTACATGAAGACCCGCAAGACGGATAACTGCTTGAACCGTTTATAAAAATATAAACACGTCCTGTTCCTGAATTATAGCCAAAAGCACCAACAATCAAATCCGTTTTTCCATCAGAATTAAGGTCACCTGTTGTCAGATTTTGACCAAAATAACTAGATGCTTCGCCAGTTATTATCACATCTGCGCTTCCTGCACCGGAAGGATAGGAACCATCGTTATAAAAAATATAAGCCTTGCCTGCATAAGAACTAGCCCAACTGGCTCCAACTACAATGTCAGTTTTGCCATCTGAATTAAGGTCACCCGAAGCTATGGAAATACCGAATAAATTTGATGATGCCTCTCCTGTTATAATTACATCTGCCGAGGCTGCTGTAGAAGATATATTGCCGTCATTGTAGAAAATGTATGCCCTGCCTGTATTTGAACTATAAGGATAAGCAGTTACTGCCAAATCTGTTTTCCCATCAGCGTTGAAATCACCTGCTGTCATCGCGTTACCCATATAACTGCTCGCTTCACCGGTTATCGTATTCCTTAAAAGCGCTCCGCCTACACCGTAAAAAATATAGGTTCGGCCATATGTAGAACCGTAACTAATTGCCCCAACCGCAAGATCAACTGTGCCATCGGCGTTAAAGTCGCCTGAAGCAAGTTGGCCAAAATAACTACTCGATTGTCCTGTGATAATCACGTCAGCAGCGGCAGCGGTAGTTGGGATGGAGCCATCGTTATAAAAAATATACGCACGGCCACCGGAAGAATAAGTAGGAGCACCCACGGCAAGGTCCGTCTTTCCATCGGCGTTGAAGTCGCCTGCATTTAGGTAGCTGCCGAAATAACTGCCCGTCTCCCCTGTAATGGTCACATTAGCGTTCGATCCAACGGTGCAACTAGTAGTACAAGAAGGGAAGCTGCTTGAACCATTTATAAAAATGTAAGTGCGACCAGTGCCGGAAGAATAATTCCACGCTCCTACTGCCAGATCCGTTTTCCCGTCGGCATTGAAATCGCCGGTTACCAAGTCATCACCGAAATAGGTGCCTGCATCCCCTGTAATTATAACATCTGCGCAATCGGGCGTACAGGTTCCGCCTCCATTGGCATTGGCGGGATAGGAACCGTCGTTGTAAAAAACATAAGCCCGGCCTTGCCCACTGGAATAACCTTCTCCCCCTACAACAAGATCAGTCTTTCCATCAGCATTAATATCGCCAGATGCGAGCCTCATACCAAATTCACTAGAAGTTTCACCTGTAATTGTTATGTCCGCGTTTGATGCGTAGCATAATGCCGGCGTTCCGGAACAGGTTGTATTCCCGAAATTAACTGTGCCATCGTTATAGAATATATATGCTTTGCCTGCGGAAGATGAAGCTCCCCACGCTCCTATTACTAGATCTACTCTACCGTCAGCATTGAAATCGCCAGCTGTAAGAGCATTGCCAAAATAAGTACTAGAATCTCCTATAATGATCACATCGGCAGATGATGCTGATGTGGGTATGCTGCCATCGTTGTAGAAAATGTAAGCCTTACTTATATCTTTAGCTCCGACAAGTAAATCGGTTTTTCCGTCAGAATTGAAATCACCAGATGCTAGAGCAACGCCAAATCTACCACCTGTTGATGTTGCCCCTGTAATTATCACATCAGCTGTAGCAGCAGTAGTGGGGGTAGTTCCGTCATTATAAAAAATGTAAACGCGACCATCACTGGAATTATAATTAGGAGCACCCACAGCCAGATCCATTTTTCCATCAGCATTAAAGTCGCCAGCAATAGGAGAAGCCCCGAAATTAGAAGATGATTGGCCGGTAATCGTATCATTTAAATTAGAAGATCCCGGCGCCGTGAACTGCAAAGTCGGATCCAGCACAATTGGATAAGCATTTGCATCAGCTGTGAAAGATATTTTAAGCTGGTTAAAACTATCGCCTGTTATTTCGTATGTCAGGTTATCTATAACATTGCCCGCGCTGTCTACGGCAATCGGTGCGGGGATTGTAAAATCAGGCTGTGGCCCACCGTTATTATGCAGATCTTTAATATGTTCGTACTGCATAGTGCGGGCCGCGCGCGCCAGCAGATCCTGGTCAACTTGGTCAGCACCCTCCTCTTTGCTGAGGTCGATATTTTCCATATAATAACCTTCTATCACTCCGTTATTCCGCATACGCAACACGGCTTTGTCAAAACTGTAAAGCTCTGTCTCATCGCCGTTACCATAATGGTAAATGGTGTAATTTTTGATTTCATTGGAAACTACCGATGTCGGGTCGTTTCTGTATTGGTAAATATCGGTCTTTCTGTTGTCCGAGCTTTGGTATACAGCTTCGTCAACCGTTACGCCGTCGGTTTTTTCCGTATCCAGTGAACTTAAGTCATAAGAAACCTGTTTTGGTGGCTCAACGGGGGTAAGCGGCTGTTCTGTTTGCCCTACACCAAAAAGTTTTTCAAAAAAACCAGGTTCGGGCGTTGACGGAACATAAGTCTCGTGTTTCATGATGACTGTCTGGAAAATATCCGGAGTTTCAGAAGTCGCTTCAGCTTGCTTCTTCGCGAAATCGGTTGGATTTAAAAACTTGTTTTTCTGATCTGGGTCATTGTATGTTATTTCCGGCCCCTTGATATCGGCTGGATCGGGTTTTTTCTGGCCTTTGGTCTGCCTGAACTCCATGGAGATGCTCCTTTCTTCGTCCGTTTTAAAATCCAGCTTAAGCGCTTCATTGCCGATTTTGTATTGCGTCTGGGGCTTAGCAGTTTTGCCGGTTTCCCCTGTAATATTCTGGATGCTGTCGTCCGTTGTTCTTGTCACGCAGAAACCGACATTATGCGCCGCGAGGTTCTTGAGCTTAGCCTGTCTGGCGGAAAAATAATCAGCGACAGCGTTTATCTCCGCATCCGACACTGCGCCTTTGTCTTTTTCTATTGCCTTAAGAGCGTCGACCCGGTCTTTGATTATTTTTAATTCAGGGCTTAATTCTTCATCGCCCTTCTTTAAAAGTTCACTGGAAATCAGGTCCCGGATTTCTTTTTTGCTTAATTCCTTATTAAGGATATTTGATGCAGATAATGGCTCTGTTGCGCCTTGGGGCGCATTAATGTCCTGTATATCTTTTATATCCGGGCAATCCGCGCCAAAACGCAAAGCTCCGACTTGTTTGCTTACATAAAAAGGCGAACCGTTATCACCGCTCCCCTGCGAAGCTTTTGAGCAGTTTGAATCATCTGCCACATTGTCGCACACAAAAGCAAACCATTCGCTCTTAAGTTTAGCGTCTTTGCCGACGATGTAAGTCAAAGAAGCCTGCTCGCCGCTTTTGGTAAGCTCGCTTATCCCCCATTCGCCGTCATTGCAAACAGGTTTTGCCGATTTTTTAGGGGTTATGGAATCTGTTCTGCACAAGGCCAGATAATAACTGTCGCCATTTGGATCCGTTGCAAGCGCGGTAAAAGTCACTGTATCGCCGAAATTAAGCGGATTTGATTTATCAAGCCCGCCATCACTTGGTTCAGTCGGTTCGCCCAGAGAATTCTCAAAAGCTGGCGGAGGGTTAGCCACTTTGATAGACGACACTCCCGCCCATACCAAAGGTACAGCAATAATCAGAACAACAGAAGAGGCAATTATGTGTTTTGAAGAGATAAATCTCATCCTTTTTGTTTTAGTGCTTTAGTGCGGAGTGCTTAGTGCGGAGTGCGCTTACTAAGCACTAAAGCACTGAGCACTAAGCACTATAATAGTTTTTATCCTAAAAATTATATCACTCCACTCTGTAAGTCCAAAATATTTATGAGGGAAAAATGTAAGATGGTATTGCTAAAAAACAGGATTATGATTTTTTAATAAATTTATTTATTTTTTCAGAGTGATACATAAATAATGTCGGAAATTTTGACAACAGATGAGATTGAATTTTTGTTTTGTTTGTTTTTACCCCCAACCCCTTGTCAGGGGGCAAGCTCAATCCCCCTAGCCCCCTTTATCAAGGGGGAATTTTTGTTTTAATTTTTTATTATTTTATGTAACTTAAACACTGCATATTTTCCCTCCTGATAAGGAGGGCCGGGGAGGTTGAGCTACTCCTGGGGTTGGGGGGGTTCCCCGAAACCCTGCCTGTCCGCCTGTGGTGGAACAAGGGTTGGGAAGGTTGAGCCTTCCGCAACCCGCCAAGACAGGGCCTCCTTCCTCCTTGCCATTGGGTAATATAAAAAGGCTCCCGTCCCCTTCCCCCTCATCTGAGGGGGAACCCGCCACGGCGGGTTAGGGGTCAGAGCCTTTTTATTATTTTTTATGACTAAAAAATTTTAATGCCACCTTTTCCCGAATTTCTTAAAAATAAATTTTTGTGTTCGAACGGTAACAATAATAAGTACGCCGAGCAAAATAATCACTATTCCGATTAACTTGTTTGTCAGGGGAGCCCTGACAGTTACTGATGTTTTGACCTTTACGTTATTCCCCGGTTGTGTTAACGAGCCGAAAGGCGTTGCGGCAGCTTTAAAATCTTCCCCATTGCCGACATTAACGCTTGTTTTAAGTACATTATTAAGCCCGTTTGATTTAACAAGAAGGTAAAGCTTGTTCTGGTATACCTGTTTCCCGTTTTTCATGGCGTAAATGTTCAGCCAGTATTGCCCAGGCTTAAGGCCTGCCATGGGATAAGATATCTCGATGTCCCCCACTGCCTGGGGCTGGATGGGCTGTGATAACATGTTGGCTGTTGCCGTTGCGACCTTTGCGCTTGTGGTGAAATCAGTCACTTCAATGCCTGTATTCACTTTGGAAAGCATTGTGTTTCCCAGATTCTTTATCTGCATGCCCATGGAAAGGGTCTGCCCTTCTGTTATGGGTTCTATGTTTGTCGACTTGACCATGAAATCAGTGACGTCATAGTTCACGACTTCAAGTTTCACCGCTATATGCCCGCCAAGGTAGATAGAGACGTTGACCGTAGAGGTTATCTGCGGTATGACTGAGACCATTATATCGCCCGTGTATTTGCCAGTTTTGGCGTCTTTGGGCACATTGACATCTATGTACATGGGCACATGCTGTAGCCCTGCGGGCATTGTCAGGGTGTCCGCATCCCGCACCTTGACCCACGAAATCACTTCAGGATCGCCGCTCACTGCCGTCTTCACCGTCATGGTCTCGGATGGATCATTTGTGCTGAGGTCTATGACATACACGAAGTTTGACCCCGCCTTCAGGTTTTCATTCGTTATCCATGGCGGGCTTATGCCGAATGCAGCCGCGAACGTGCCTGGAACAAATACACAGAGTCCTATCACCACCGCCAGCAATGAATTTAGAAAAATTTTTGTTTTCATTGGCTTTTAGTTATTAAGTTAAATCATTCCCGCGGGAAGGTTCCCGCGCGTAAATTAGGATTAGTGAATGGTTCCTGTGCATTGGCCGGATCCCGTGTCAGCAGTCGCGGCGAAGGTATTTGTGCCGGTATATACGCCAGCGGCCTGCGTGCCAGGTATCCTTATTTTCCAGTAAATGGATTCATCAGAACTTCCGCCTGAGTCGTGGACTGGCCTTACCGCAATGTCGCGGTTGACACAGCCGCTTATTTCACCGGCATTCGTTGCCGCTGTATCCACCAACACCCACGGTCCAGGATCAGATGCTGCAGCGTCCCAGTCAAATGTGGAGGAAGTCTGGTGCCATTTCTGCTGGCCGATAGGTATGTTGTTGCCTCCTGATGTCATAAGGTCGCCGTCGACTGTGAAATCCATAAGTAGGTTTCCTTTGTTTTCGACAGTTGTAGTCTGGCTCGCGGAAGTGCCCCCGATTTCGACAGTGCCGTAGGCTATAGATGCCTGTGTAATGTCAAGCGCCCGGATAGGCGGCATTGTATATCGGTCTGAACCTGAGTCAGCCAGGGTAGTGACCTCTGGGTCGCCGTCCTTGGGTTTTACGAACGCTATCCATGTGGCGGTGCCTCCTGTGGTGACGTTCGCGTTGAACCACACGGTAAAATTGCATGTGACGATCCTTAGGGCATCAGTGCCTGTCGCCTCATGACCTGAGCCCGAGCTTGCTGCTTCAAGGGAGCAAGCCGCATCCAGATAACAATTTTTTTCATTCGCGCTGCAAAGCTTGTTTGCCGCGAAGTCATCAAACAGTTCGCCTTTGGCTGAGTCGATATCCCCGTCGCCGTTAAGGTCGGAGACCCTCGCGGTCCAGGAAACAGCGGCGCTTGTGCCAGCTGCCGGCTTGTCAGAGTCATTTATAGTGTCTGTATGTCCATCATATCCGTCACCTCCGCCGTAGGTCGCGTCAAGCGTAGGCGCAACATTCGATACCGTAAAGTTCTGTATGGTTGTCCCTGTGCCGGCCATATCGTGGTTATCCTCCACGTACACTTTTACAGGATATGAACCGTGGGCGACAGGAACGGTAAGACGGGATGTGGTGTCATCGCATGTGGCATCCGTTGTGGTCGGGTTGACAGCCAGATGTTGGCAGAGCTTGGTCCCGCCCGTGCAGGTATTAGCCGAGTAATCAAAAGCGCTCGTAACGCCTCCCATGTCTGCCGCGCCTGAACACACATACATATTAATTGTGTCCTGCCCGCCGTCGGTATCGGTGTCATCGATCTGATCGTTCGCAAGTTTAAAGCGTACTGTCTCTCCGGGTGTTATAGTGGAACTATCGGTCGTGTCGGTAAAAGCGACTGTGCCGAAAGTGGGAGCGTGGTCTACGTAAAATGGTGAATTGTTCTCGTCATCGCCGCCACTGAGGTTCGCGGGAAGGGTGATATTATTACCTGAATCCCCTGATTCAGACAACGCGATAGCATTGCCGCCTGTTCCGGAAGCTTCGGCATATACATAAGTAACCGCGCCTCTTGATGTCCAGTAATAATTGGCGGTAGGAGTGCCGGCAGCCAGTACAGCGGCAGCATCTGCCCCGTCTTCGCACGTGGAGCAGTTAAGGCATACATTCTGCCCGCCGGTGCATGTCGCGCCGTCGGTCAAATCGTATTCAAAGATCTTAGAGTCAACAGTTACTCTCGCCGCGTCAACAGGCACATCGGTAAAGGTAATAGTGCCTTTCGCACTGCCTTGGTCTCCGTTGCCATCCGCGGGGAAGCAGGTGCTTGCGTCGCATACAAACGCCCACCACGCGTTGGATTCGGTAGCGACACCGGCAGTGGTAACAGCTTTTGTAGCCTCCGCGTCACTGACAGTAGCAGTGCTTACGCCCCATGCCGCTCCAGGGCAGGTGGGAGGCGCCCCTTCCGCAACTTCGTCCGTCTTGCATACAGCTAGGTAATAGTTGTCGGTGTTAATGTCCTTGGCTGTCGCGGTAAAAGTTACATTACTGCCCGCGCATGTCGGGTTAGCATCCGTACTGCACGTGCCGGACCCGTTGTCCGAGCCGCCGTCTGAAGGCGTTACGGTGAAGACCGGGGACTGGTTGCCAACTGTTGTGGTCGTGGTCTTACCAACGCTATATGCCAAATGGTATATGCCAAACACGCCGACAATAATCACCAGTATAAGTATTTTTGATAGATATTTCTTAGTCATTTTATTTTTATTAAATGATAAATTTTATATTGAATTCTTTTCTCAATTAAATAATTTAACTCATTCTGAGTATAAATGCAAAAAAAAATAACTTTTTTATATGCTACGTAACATATTTTTAAATGCTGTAAAGACAATTTACAAAAAATCTATATTTTTTTATAGATATTTACGTATGTGGCGCTTCTTTAAAACAATTCGGGATTTTTTTGTTTTTTTGTTTGTTGTTTATTTTAACCCCCTCCGTTCCGCCGTGGCGGATCGGCTCCCCCTTATAACAAGGGGAGAATTTAAACCCCCTCTGTCTCCCCCTTTTCAGGGGGAGTATTTGTATTTTTGCTTTTTTGTAAATCTGTATAACTAAAATCCCCCGCTTGCCTGTCCTGAGCGAAGCCGAAGGAACAAGGCGGGGGTCAGGGGGTGGTTGCAGCCCCCCACCTTCCTCCTTGCCTTTTTGGTCACATCAAAAACTAACCTGAGCCACAATCGGCCCCACAATCGGAGCCACAATCGGAGCCACAATCGGCCCCACAATCGGCCCCACAATCGGCCCCACAATCGGAGCCACAATCGGCCCCTCAATTGGCCCTACAATCGGCCCTACAATTGGCCCCACAATACGACCCACTATCGGTTGAGTATGCTTTGCACGGAAGTGCCATCAGCAAGTCCGCTTTCACATGTATCTGATGTCGGCGTAAAGGAGACGGTTCCTGTGTAATTATCAGCTTTTTGATTTTCAGGTATCTTGATTCTCCAGTAAATCATAACATTTTGACTGGTTCCGGTATCTTCGTGCACAGGCAGGTTCACATTAGCGCATCCGACATCCGGCCCTCCGCTTTCAATGGCATTTTCAACTAATGGATATCCTTCTTTGTCGTAATCAAAGTCTGGTTCCAGGCTCCATTTCTGCAGTTCTTTTGGCAAAACATTTTGTTTGCCCGTAAGGTCCGTTCCGCTTATAAGCACATCGACGACCTGGTTGCCTAAATTGGTAAGCATGGTTTCAACCGCTGGTGTGGTTTCACCGGGTTGCGCAAGCTGATATGGAATAGCAAGTTCTTCCTGGTTGATCGCGTATAACGGTGGAACAATCCTGTTGTTTGTGGAATCGCCAAGGTCAGTATAAAGTCCTTCCGGATCTATGGGGTTTACATGCACCTTCCAGTATTTGCTGGCATTGGCATTGTAAAATAAAGTGACATTGCAGACAGCTTTAACCTTTGTGGCATCTATTTTAGTAAGTTTGCAATCGCTGTCTTTGTAGCAGTCATTTTTGCTTCCAGCGCAGGTATTCCACACGCTGTCGCTGTCAAAGAAAATACCTTCTGCCTTATATATATCATCATTGCCATTCAGGTCTTCCAGCAGGGCTGAAAAGCTTATGTCAGCGCTGCCTCCGCCGGGTATCAGTATATCCCCTTCATTTGTGTAATCCACAATTGAAGGCTTAACATTCGTCACATTATATTGTACTGTCGGCACCCCTTCCACAATCCCCTTTTCGCCTTTTTTGACAAAAACATTCACATGCTTTTCGCCTGCCGGCGTAGGAATCGGCACTATCTGATTATCTGATTTCCGTTCTTCACAAACTACATCTTTAGCCTTTGGGTCAGTAGGCGCAGAGGCACAGATCAGGTTGCCCTTGATGCACTGATTATTTACGTAATCAAAACCTTCCGTGTTCGCATCGCAGACAAACATGGTGACATTGTTATCTTTGGAAACGCCGGTTATATTTTTGGAAGGCAAAGTGAATTTAAGCAAGTCGCCGGGCTCAATGGTTGCGCCGTCTTTATCCGTAACTATAACATCGCTGTATCTGGCAGGATGTTTAATGTAAAACGGAGAGCCGTCAGGGCCGCTTCCCTGATAAGGCCCGTTGCAGTTTTCCGAAACATCAGGTGACTCACAAATAAAAGCGTACCAAAGCTCGCTTAAGTAGGCGTTTTCTTCTGTTTCAAACGAGCATTTGGCTTCCTTATCGCTTGGCGTCAGATCTGAAACGCAGTAATTGTTTTCTGTTAATCCTGAGCATCTGTATTGTCCGTTTATATATACAGGCATATCGCTGGTCCTGCAAATCGCCAGGTAATACGGATCGTTTTCTATATCATTTGCTGTTGCCGTGAAATTGACCGAATCCCCCTCATCCACAGGATGTTCCGCGTCGGATCCTCCGTCAGAAGGACCGACTGTAAGCGCAGGGGTATGGTTGATAGAGAAATCAAATGAAGCTGTTTCACTTGCTCCGCCCTCATCAGATGTCTGCACCCTAAGATAGTTATGGTGTTCGGAAAGATTAATGACCTGAACTGAACGTTCCTGGCTTACAATATCAGGCACGCATGAGTTATCATTATCAATGCAGTATTTGTAAGTGCCTTGCGATGGCCCTGCGGTATCTGTCCATGTGCACACGGTTGAATCCAATGTTGATGCAACGCCGCTAATGAGCCCTTCGCAGGAAATAACAGGTAAACCAGGCGGTGAGATATCCAAAAGGAATCCCTGAGTTTCTTCAGCTGCCTCTTTTAAATTCTCTTCTATTTTTTCAGGTGTAAGTTCAAAGCCGGGTAATCCTTCCTTCTTTTGTTCCTCAGCAGGACCCTCAATTGGACCTTCAATTGGTTTCTGCTCTTCTTCAGTGACTTGCGGATAGCCTTCGCCCGTGCTTACGGGAGCCGTGACTACGGGCTTGCCGTAAAATGTATACAGGCGTCCCGAGAAATTATAATAATACGGTGCGCCGATAGAAATGTCGCTTACGCTATCGGAGTTAAGGTCACCGGCGGTTAGGCTAAATCCAAAATCACTGAGGCTCTCCCCTTCCCACGCGATATCGTGGTCTGATGCCCCCATCGAACCGCCGGATGCGATGTTTGGTTTATCGCTTTGCGGATTATCATAAAACACATAAACCATTCCCTTTCTTGCCGAATGGCGATATGCACCGACAGCTAAATCGATTTTACCGTCATCATTGAAATCCGGGGTAGCAAGCGAAGAGCCAAAATAATCTCCGGCGTTGCCTGTAATTATTCCATCCGCGTTCGCGGCATTGCAAAGCGTGCAGGCCAGATCCTGGTTGGTCCAAGGAATGTCATCCTGATAAAACAGGTAAACCCTCCCTTCATTCGTATCGCCCGATAAATCAAAATCAGGAGCGCCGACAGCCAGATCATCCCTGTTATCCGCGTTAAAATCACCGGACGCAACGGAATAACCAAAATCATCTCCGCCTTCAAAGGCGCTGTCCGCGTTTTCAGCTTTGCAGTTTTTCTGGCAAACCGTGTCTCCGTTTGTGAATGGAGATTCATTCTGGAAAAAGAGATACGCTTTTCCCGTGGCGCTTATAGCAAGATCTGTTTTGCTGTCATTGTCAAAATCGCCGGCTGCGAGGCTTTTGCCAAAATTCAGCGCCTCGCCGGATTCTCCGGATATGGCTATATCTGAGCTGGTAGAGGCCAATGTCTTCTTTTCGCCATTTTCATTTGGCAATAAAGTCAGGTTTCCGAATATCTGCACCAAACCGCGCCCGTCGCGGTCAGAAGGAGAAGATACGACCAAGTCTTCTTTTCCGTCTGTATCAAAATCTCCGGTCAAAAGCGTTGCGCCGAATCCGTCTGAAGCGCCGGCGCCGTCGATAGTCAGATCCGCGCTTTCCAGGCTGATCTCAGTAAGGGCCACGCTTTGGTTTCCGCTTAATTGGTTCATTATGTTCTTCCCGTTAAAAATCCACACCCTTCCCTGATTTTTATTATAAAGCGGGCTTCCGATGACTAAATCCGAAATCCCGTCCCCATCAAAATCATCAGCTGCAAGGGAATAGCCCAGATAATTCAGTGAATCCCCTTTAATAAGCGCGTCAGGCGTGTTCCTGTAATAAGGGCTGTCTTTGCTTCCCAGGTAAACTGAAACGCTTCCAGCGTATCCATTGGAAGAATACGCGCCAACCGCGATATCATTAACGCCATCACTATTAAAATCACCAATAGTTTGAGCTGAGCCGAACCTCGTGTTAGTCCCGGTTGAAGAATCGATCAAAGAATCGTAGTTAGGCTGACCTTGGGATGTAAAAACAACTTCCGCTTTCAAAACAAGCGGATAGCTGTTTTTAGCGGTATTAAATTTATAATAAATATGATTGTGGTTTTCTCCGGTTATTTCAAAATTAAATCCATCGACTAGATTATTATTTCTATCAAGGACATATGGGGTTTTGATTACAAAATCCGGCCCGCTTGGCAACCCATTCCTATATATATCCTCAATTGAAGAACCTGTCGGTGCTCCCATTGGAGCCTCAATTGGATTTACAATTGGCCCCTCAATTGGATTTACAATTGGTAATATGTATCCCTCAATAACACCTCTGTCATTTACATGCAAAACCGCGTTATCAAACATCATCAGATCTTCCTCGGCGCCTGTTCCGTAATTAAATATAGTATAATCTGACATTCGCCTATGGTTGACCGAATGCGCGTCATCGGAAAATATCTCAATATAATTTTTCCTGTGATTTTGAGATTCATAGACTATAATATTTTTATATGTTTCTTTGTGATCCATACCGAGAGGAGTAAAGAGGTGGTCAGGATTCTCAAGCGCTGACATTGAAAATACCTTTTCATTCTGCGCGCTCTGTGCCGTGTCTGGTGATATTTGAATATCTTCCACAACAATGTTACTGCCCATTTTTTCTTTGACCGCGCTTTCAACTGTGCTTTTTAGTTCATCTTCGTAAGCTCCCTCTTCAACGCCATGTCTTAATATAAAAGATTTTTCATCCGTCACGTCGCCGTATGAATCATTTCTGCCTAAATAGATGTTAGCGTCGCGGGTTTTGTTATTTAAAAAATCTATGCCGATGCCATCAAGGTCGACTTTATAAGTATCTGTGGCCAGTTTGTTAAATTCTGGTAATCCCACCAGATTTTTAGTTGTGATGTCTGTTGATTCCAAAATGCAGAAATCCACGTTTAACTTCCTGAAAGATTTTAATCGGGCGTAATTCGGATCAGATTCGTTTTTCCTTTCATCAAGTATTATGGCGCCTTGCTTTTCCAATGGGAGCGCGGCAAAACTTTCCGATTGATCAGCAGGATCGATAGATTGCCACAACGCGATTTCCGGGCATTCATCTGAATTAAATCTTATAACGCCATTAATCCCTGAAAATTCCGAAACCGCTCCAATGTAGCCGAAATCCCGCGCAACTTGGCTTAAGAAATTAAGGAACTCGTCAAATTCATCGGGGCTAAAATTTAAATTATCAAGTACAGTTATAAATGAATCCAAATCGATTGTCTGGGTATCAATATTGTTAACGATATCCTGTGTCATAAGCGCGTATTTCTCAAATTTTTCCAGATCTGAAATTGCAGAATCCAGATAAATTATATTTGGGTCTTCTTTAATGATCTGTTCGATCAGCATGGATTCCTCAAGCGCCTTATCATTGCCTTCAAAAATGCTGATGATTTGAGAGGCTTCTGTGGAAGAAATTTCTTCGCTCGGCTGAGGGATTTGTTGCTGAATAAGTTGTTCTTCTGCGGTTGGAGCTGTTGTAGCCTCAGGCGCAGGAACTGCTGGAGTCTCGGCTTCAGGTGTTACTGGTGTTTCAGGCTGAGGAATCGCTGGAGTCTCGGCTTCAGGCGTTACCTCTGGCACTTCAGGCTGAACAACTATCGGAACTTCGGCCTGAGGAATCACAGGGGTCTCAGTTGCGGGTTCCGTTGGAGTTTCTGTCGGCTGAATTTCTTCAATAGTTGCCGCCTCTTTAAGCTGCTCTTCACTTGGGGTAACAATTGGAGGAACTATTGGGTTACCATCGGGGGTACTATTGGTGTCTATTGTTTCACCTATAGTTCCACCAATTGTTCCACCCATTGTTTCACCCACTGTTGTATCAATTGGCTCCTCAACTTGAGCCCCTATCGGAGCCTCAACTGGAGTTTGTGGAACATTTTCTATCGCCTCTTCAATTTTCGCTTCAGCTTTTTTGCTTAAAATTCTTTCATAATCCATCGCAGACGGATATATTTCTTTAAGTGCATTGAGATCTTCTTCATAAGACGCGATGTCGGTTAAACTCAAAACTGCATTAAACGCTTTTAATACTTCAAATTGGTTATTATAAAAATTATCTTCACCCAGATTCGTTTGATTTTTTATTGCCAGCATTTCGTATAATTGATTGGCGATTAATCTGAAAGTGTCAGTAATCATGCTGCCGGATTCGATTTGTTGTCTGAGATCGCTCAGCAGCTTTATCTGAGTCGGCAGATCAGGCGAAATCATAAGCCTGCTGTCATTTATATAAGAAAGAATGGTCTCTGATTGCAGAAGGATGTTTGCATATTTAATAATAGTTTGTTCAGTATTTTCTTTTTGATATAGATTAAGAAGCGTGATCTCAAAATCGTCCAAAGGCGCTTTTTTGTCTTCATCAGTTGGATAAAGTTCCTTTAAATACGAACTTATTGACTGTTCTTTTTCGAGCTTATCGTTCAAAAAAACTATATCTTCACTTAAATAAGATTTTAACCGGTTTATCATGGCCTGGCCTGCAGTTGCATAGGAAGTCCAGAATTCAGTGATCTTATTTTCCAGAATAAGCTCAGATATCAATTGGGCATAAGCGTTATCGCCACTTTCTTTCAGATATTTAATCAGATCATTTTCATAAATAAACTTCTTTTCCAGAGTTTCTATCTGATTGATGGCTTCGTTTTCCTTTAATGCATTTGAAACATTATTAAGAGATTGGATTAATCGCAATATCAATTGCTCGTATTTAATCTCATTGTCAATACGCGTTATCAGGTCAGAAAGCGTTGCGTTTTCCGGAGTCACATTATGGAAGGTTTCTGCGCCAGGAAAATCCGGCGTTATCAAAGAAAGCTCCTGATCCTGCGAACGGTATAATTTAGCAATTTCACTTGCCAGATCATCACGGATTTCTATGAGCCTGTTTTTTTCCTGTAATTTTTTATTGAAATAATCCTGAAAATCAGCAATCCCCTGATTGCTGTCCAGTTTTTTTAAATAATTCAGGGCTTCATTCGCTTTAATAAGAGATATAGGAAAAGAAGAGGTTGTTTTATCGCCATCGTCCGTATAGGCAATACCGGTTGCGGAAAATGGTTTGTTTTCAAGAAATGGGTTAATGCTTAAAGCGGCTGTATATAATATTAATAGTGTAAGCGTTATTAAGGACGTTAAGCGTTTGCCTTTAATTGTCTCAAAATGGTTTTTCATTTCATCAGTCTTATTAATAGATCGATTGTTATTTTTTGCTCTTAAAAAGTTTCATTGTTGAGCGTATCTGAAGCACTCTTCGCACCACAAAGCCTAAAACAGCCAACCCTGCTAACGTACCTGCGGCGACAGCTATAGGCAGAACGCCTGCTCCGGGCGTCTTGATCCTGAAAAACACATCCACGCTCTCAGAGCGGATTTTGTTGTTATCTTCCGATTTTACCGCGTATAAAGTCACCCTGTGGGGAACGCCCATTTCAAGGTCGCGGGGCGCCTGCACTTCAAATGCGCCTTCTTCACTGTCCGATATCACAGATGACGCCAAAACCACGCTGTTCCATATGGCGAATACCTGTGAGCCGAATTCGGTTTCACCGGTTACGGTCGGGCGTTGCTCCTGAATTTCCACCTCAATCCGTCCAGTATTATCCTGGGCATATGCCTTTCCATCGATAAATATATTATTAAACGCAGTTTCGCTTGGAATCAGTTCACCGCCGATTGTTCGAGGTACTGGCTTTTCAATCGTATTCGCAAGGTCGATTCTGAAACGCACCGCTTTGGAATTTACCTGTGAACCGTCAGCCAGATAAGCTGTTGCGACCAAATCATAAATTTGCCTATCTAATAGGGGGTTTGAAACTTCTTCAAAGTTTTTAGCGTCAAGTTCGCCTACTTTAGTGTCCTGTAATTGTGTTGATGCCGTCGCTACAATCGGTTTGGCTTTTAATTTAGTAAGTTCTGCTTTTAAAGTTATAAGGCTGGTTTTTGTTTTTTTATCAGCCAAATCGCTGGCTTTTAGTTCAGCCGGAGCCTGTGAAACGGCTGTCTTCATAGCTTCGGAATTAAAGTCTTGTCCGTTCGCGTCCAGGAATACTTTAGTGGCATTAAGCTCGTCATTATACTGTTTCAGTACGCTTTCTATTTGCTTTGCCGGAGAATCTTCAGCCAATCCGAGAATATCATCGGTTGCTTTCAGTAAATTTGTAACATAAGTCTGTTCAGACTGTGTTGCGACAACCAGGACTAGTATTGTGCTTGCAGGGACCTTCCCTCTTATTGTCGGCTGTTTGGTGCTAAGTATCCATCCTGGCTGCGGGTCAGTGATCAGGACATCAGAAAAAGCTTCCATTTTTATTCCAACTTTACAATCTGAATCCAAAGGATTGGTGAAATAATCATTCAGTTCTTCATAATCCGTGCATCCATCGCCATCCGTATCCGTTTTAATCGGATCTGTGCCAGCGTAGCATTCCACGCGGTCAGATAAGCCGTCAGCGTCTGTATCTGCCGAGGCGCTGTCAAAATTTGCTGTTGCATAAGCCGGATTAGCTTTGCATATGTCGATCTGGCTTACAACCTCTGTTAAAACTGTAGGGGCGACAACTGGCGCTTTTTGCTCCTGTACAACGCCCTGATTAATAACAGTGGCGGCCTGATCCAATGCCTGCTGTTCCCTTTCGGGCGCGGCTGCAAGAAGCGCCTGAGTGCATGCATCAGGCACTGTGCAAGCTCCCATTGTGTCGCCATGCGCCTGGTGGAAAGCCCATTCGTTTTCAGGTATCACAAGCGAATATGGCTTTTCCGGATTATCCTGAGGATAATGGCAGATTGTTATAAATTTTGCTTCTGGTACAACAGGGCACTGGACCTGGGTAACTTGTAATGCGCCGCATGAAGGACATGGGCCTCCGCAATCAACGCTTTCCTCATTTTGGTTTTTAATTCCATCCACGCAAGTAGGGCAGGTTTTAGAACACGGACCGCCGCAGTCAATACCATCTTCACCCTGATTCTGCAGGCCGTCATTGCATGACGCCTCGCGCGTAGCAGGCGCTGTCGGAATTTCATACAGGCATAAGCTACTGCATCCGTCGCCGGATTTTGTGTTTCCGTCATCGCATTGTTCGCCATTCTGATAATTCGCTATACCATCACCGCAAACCGAAGGAGGAGGTGTTGGTGTATAAACCCAGAATTTTGAATTTACTGGTGTGCAGTTGGCAGGAACGTTTAAATCGCAGATATCGACTTTTATAAGCACATTATCGCCCTGAACAAAATTCTTATCAGGATCCGTTTCCACTCTATATAACCCTGCATCCTGTTTTACTGTAACCTGGCCTGAACTTTTGGTGTAATTGACACCTCCGATTGTAAATTTAAGGGAATTGATGTCCACGCCTGTCCTATTATCTGTTATCGTGAAAATAATATCTGTGCTTGCAGGATTATTTCCTGAATCGCTGGGCGGGGCTATAAATTGGACTGTCGGCGGTGTCGTATCAGGATTGCAGAATCCTATGCCGTCTATATTTTTATTGTATCGGTCTTTAAATGTATATGTTTTGCTGGCAGCACCAGTTAATACATTATTAATATTTTCATCTATAATCGTATTTTCTGTGTTTAGATCGCCTGAAAAAGAAAAGGTGCCCGAATTAGCATTATCATTTGGCGTGAAATTGATATAACCGAAAGTACCTACACCTTTAAATGAACCTGTGGTAGGGAGCCTCGCGCCGCTAAGATTTATTTTTGTGTCTGAAATCTGGCTGAATACCTGCATAGGCAGTACATTGCCGATAGAGAGTTGGTTTGCTTTTACTTCATTGCTTTTTATCAGAATGGTCGTATCGCCTGCTATTACATTTGCGCTTTCAGTATCGATTTTAACTTCGATCGTCCCGCTGCATCCTTTTATAAGGTTGTTATTGTCCGCGAAATAATATTTTGCAGCAAAAGCTGATGGCACAGCCAGTAAGAACATGGATGCCAGCATCGCGATTATTATAGAAATATTTTTTATTGTATTTTTGGGTTTCATGGCGTTTAAAGTTACCAAATGAAATTATAATTTTTGATTTTTGATTTGTAATTTATGGTCTTTGTAGGCGCGATTGGCCAATCGCGCTTTCAGAATTTCTCACCTTTTAAGAAGTAATTTATTATAAGCAATGCGATATCAGGGGCGTTTACGTATCCGTCTTTCGTGAGATCAGTAAATCCGCTGGTTTTTGTGTTATAAGTAAGAAGCATAGTGGCTATATCAAATGAGTTGATCAAATTGTCGCCATATACATCACCGGCAATAAGTTCATATGTATTTCCGAATGTGTAATCAAGGTCAGCACTTGTGGTTTGCTGGCCTATTACAACACTACGTATGAATTTTCTTAAATGGCTTTCACCTTTAAGCGAAATGTCATATTCTCCAATCGTAAGTTTATCGGTGGGATAAGCTACTGTGCCGTCAGTATTAACCGTTACCTTATCTTCCCATGCGAGCTTTTTTGTAATCCGGTTATAAAAGCTCAGGTTAGCATCTAGTTTTAAATTTAACACTCCTCCGATAAGCACTCGTTTTTGGGGTTTTGCTGCAATATTAAAACTGATCTTTCCTATGACAATTTCACATGCGTCTCCTACTCCATTTTTATTCATATCCTCCTGTTTGGGATTAGGTGTTACAGGGCAGTTATCGGTTTCGTTCAAAATGCCATCACCGTCAATATCGGGGTCACAAGCATCTCCGATACCGTCTTTATCCATGTCTTCCTGTTTAGGATCAGGCGCCAGAGGGCAGTTATCGGTTTCGTTTAAAATGCCGTCTCCGTCCACATCAGGATCACAGACGTCTCCGATTTTATCTCCATCGGCATCTTTCTGGTCAGTATTTGGGATCAGAGGGCAGTTATCGGCTTCATTTAATATAGTGTCATTATCAATATCAGGGTCGCATGCGTCGCCGAAACCATCCTTATCCGTATCCTTCTGATCTGTATTCGGGACAAGCATGCAGTTGTCGACATCATTTAATATACCGTCATTATCATTATCGTTGTCACAGACATCGCCGATGCCGTCTTTATCAATATCTTTTTGCTGAGGATTTTGTATAAGAGGGCAGTTATCAGTGGCATTCAAAACACCATCGTTGTCGATATCCGGGTCACATGCATCGCCGATACCATCCTTATCTGTGTCTTTCTGGTCAGGATTTGCTACTGTAGGGCAGTTGTCAACTGTATCTAGTATCCCATCATTATCGGAATCCAAAACACCGACTTTGAAAGTAAAAATATTGTCCTGGATTTTATTTCCCGCCATATCCTCACAACTATAAATACGGACTGTCACGGTTTCGCCTGATTTAAAATCAGGTGTCGGGTCAATTACAAGCCTTCTGCCATAATTTATATCGGTAGCAGTGACTTCCGGATCTCCAACTTTATAGGTTTTTAAAGGAAAAGACACAGCGGAAACATCAACTCTGCAGCTTCCTGATTTTATGCCTGAACCTGACATCCCGTCAGGATATGTCAGCCTGTCTTCGACATTAAAAGATATAATGGCATTAGTCGGCTGGTCCGCGCTTCCTGACGCGGGGCTGATATTTAAAACTTTTGGGGCCACAGTATCAGGTGCAGTTGTGAATGTGAATGATTTTGTGTTCATTGTATTCGGGCCATTCGTATCCCCTACTTGGTTTTGGTTTGGGGAAGCGAAATCCTGATACCCACTCACCTCGACAGTGTAAAGAGTGTTGTAATTCCATTTGCGTTTATCGTTGGCAAACGTTGTTGCAGACGGGGCATTGACATTCACGGCACAAAGATTCGTGTTCCATATTCCTGAACATGTATATGTGGCATTTTGTTTCAGGCTTGTCGTTGTTGTTCCATAACTAAATTTTATATCTCCTCCGGCCGTGGCTGTATTTACGCCTGTGCCGACCCCGGAATCATCACCCTCTCCTCTTAATGAATCCCTGAGGTCAAATGCATACTGGGAATCTACGGGAACGTTTGTGGCGCCGCTTGCAGGCTGGGGATTTTTGGCATAAGGCTTTTTCGTGTCAGCCCAAACATGTAATCTGAAATCTTCAGCGCTATCCAAAAGATCCTGCCCGTTTAACGCTATATTGCTTTCAGTTGTCTTTCCTATCTGGCCTGTGTTTATATCAAGTATTGCCGGACTTCCAGTGCCATAGTTAACCGCGGAAGGTTTCAGCATCATAAGTTTAAATGAACCGAAACTTCCTTTTCCATTCTTTACCGAAACAGGAAGATTATAACCTGTCGATTTGATCCTGGTATTTTCAATTGCCTGGTTGCGCCATGAAGTAAAATAGTCACCTCCAGTTAAATTGCTGACTTGTATAAGCGCAGGGTCATAATCAACCCAGATATTCGCAGTTGTCGTTCCGCCTGAATTGATTTCCATATTCGCGTTAAAACTCTGGCCGACATAATAGTAATTCAGGTCAGCCGCGTTCCCTGTACCGCCATCACCTGTATCATCTTTTCCCGTAAATGGATTCATATGTATCTGGAACCAGTCTGTCCCGCTTGGCTCAGCGCCAAAAACTAGTCTGACTATCGAAACTGACGTCAAAAAAACAAAAACCGCCAGGATCAGGCTTAAAATTTTCTTCCCCTGAGTTTTATTTGTATCTATCTGCAAAGCGTGTTACTAAATGAAAAATGTAAAATGTTAAATGAAAAATTAAATGCGAAATGCGAAATCAGAAATGCGAAATTAATAAATGGCTTGCTTGTCCAGATTATTCAGCAAAATATTCAAATCAGCCTCATCCACAACATTATCCTGATTCAAATTCGCGCGGTTGTTATTTCCTGTTGTGTCAGAGTTCCCCATATTCTGCAACATGACAGATATATCAACAGAATTAATCGCATCATCGCCAAGCGTAGAAGGTGAAATGCCTGAATTATCGATGTCGCCTGCCGTTAAAACCTGGGAACCGATTTGCGGAAGGTTTGCGGGATTCGTGAAATTCAGAAAATTTTCTCCAGCTCTCAGATAAACGTTATCGAGCATCGATGTTAAATGCGCCGTTGATTTGAATGTGATGTCATATGTGTTTGGGGCTATCCCGCCAAGTGTTAGATAAGGATATCCTATGCCCTGGTTATTCGTAGGAAGTAATGTCGGCTGGGTATAAACTATCTGGTGGTTTTGATTGTCCGGAGTCAAAACTGAAAAAAAGTATTTTGTGTCGTAGTTTGTCCCAGCCGCGCCGGAGCGTTGTTCCGGATACGCGGTTAATTGGGTGATTATTATATCTTCAGATGGCCGCGCGCCTCCTCCTCCTTCAGTTGTACATGTCGCGCTGCAACCGTCGTTGCTTCGGGTTGTACATAAAAAGTCACCTATAAATAGACAGTCCGCGTTTGTAGTGCAGGCTGTGTGATTAAAGCATTCTTTGCCATCATCACATTGTTCAGCGCATTGCTTTACTCCATCTCCGCAAACTGCGCAACAGCTTGGCGATCCGCTGCATACATACCCGGGCTCTACTGAACATGTAGACGTACATCCATCTCCATTGGCTAAATTACCGTCATCACAAGGTTCGCCGACCTGTACGCGGCCATTTCCGCAGACTTCCAGATAACACGCGCTATCGCATCCATCGCCGTTTACGGTACCTCCATCATCGCACTGCTCAACGCCGGTACGTAAAAAAGTATCTCCGCAGGTTGCGTTTCTGCACGTATTCAAACATGCATCCAGGTTATCTAAATTGCCATCATCGCATTGTTCGTTAATTTGAACAAACCCGTTTCCACACACTTCTAAAATGCAATATTGGTCACAACCGTCTCCGTTATTAATATTCCCGTCGTCACATTGTTCCGCGACTCCTTCTATTGTTCCATTGCCGCATGTTGGGCTGGGCACAAAAAGTTTTACCGTCACATTAGCCGCAGATGAAGAAGGCGTCTTCATCTCCAAAACAGCGCCTCCGACAGCAAGGATGACTGCTAAAAAAAGTAGTGATATTTTTGTGAATTTATTGCGCATTCGTCTCTTTTTATGTATTTATGTTAGTTTTTTAATCTTATTATTATACCAAATTTTACTATGATTTGCAAGATTTCTAACACAGAATCTTGTCTAAGTTTACCTTAGGCTATAAAATGACAGGGTATTCTTCGCTTAATTTTCCGTAGGAGTCTCCTAGGGAGTCCGTAACTCCTCGGAGTCTGCGGACTTAGTCCTTAATCCTTAGTCCTTTTATGACCGCAAAAGAAATCCGCCAAAAATATCTTGAATTTTTTAAAGAAAAAAAACACGCGGTGCTACCTTCCGCGCCTTTACTTCCTGAGAATGATCCGACAGTGCTTTTTACAACCGCTGGAATGCACCCTCTTGTTCCGTATTTGCTCGGTGAACGGCATCCGGAGGGGAAACGGCTCGCGGATTTCCAAAAATGCATACGCACATGCGACATAGATGAGGTCGGCGATGACACGCATTTGACATTTTTTGAAATGCTTGGGAACTGGAGTTTGGGCGATTATTTTAAAAAAGAGGCTATTGAAATGAGTTTCGAATTTCTGACCTCTGAAAAATGGCTCAACGTCCCAGTTTCAAAACTTGCCGTTTCGGTATTTAAAGGTGACGACGATGCGCCTCAGGATAAAGAAGCAGCTGATATCTGGAAAAAACTCGGCATTCCTGTACATAAAATCGCTTATCTTCCAAAAAAAGCAAACTGGTGGGGCCCTGCGGGCCAGACTGGACCATGCGGACCTGACACAGAGATGTTTTACTGGGTAGGCAAAGGCAATCCCCCAAAAGATAGCAACCCTGAAAATGACGAAAAAAACTGGGTTGAGATATGGAACGATGTTTTTATGCAGTACAACAAAACCGCTGACGGAAAATTCGAACCTCTGCGCCAGAAAAACGTGGACACGGGCATGGGCCTTGAGCGCGTCGCAGCAGTTTTACAGGGTAAAAAATCCGTTTACGATACTGAGCTTTTCCTGCCGATAATTGAAAAAATCTCTGCTTTAACAAATATTAAATATTCTGAATACCCAAAATCATACCGCATAATCGCGGACCATCTACGCGCTTCGACGATGATGGCAGGCGATGGCGTTAAACCCAGCAATATCGATCAGGGATATGTTATGAGACGCCTGATGAGACGTGCGATACGGCATGGCAAGCTTTTGGGCATTGAGCATGATTTTACTGCGGTGATAGCGAAAAAAGTGATACATATTTTAAGCGATATCTACCCTGAACTTAACCATGAGGAAGAAATTTTGAATGTGTTTAATACAGAGGAGCAGAAATTCAGGAAAACCATAAACCACGGCTTAAAAGAGTTTGAAAAGCTGATGGAAAGGATGGTAAACAGTGCAATCCATGGCAATGACGCATTTCACCTTTATGACACTTTTGGTTTTCCGATTGAGATGACCGAAGAGCTGGCTTTTGAAAGAGGCTTTAAAGTCGACCGCGAAGGATTTGAAAAAGCGTTTAAGGAACACCAGGAAAAATCAAGGATGGGCGCTGAAGAAAAATTCAAAGGCGGCCTTCAGGATAATTCTGAGGCTACTACAAAATTGCATACCGCCACTCACCTGCTCCATGCCGCATTACACAAAGTATTAGGCGACCACGCAAACCAGAAAGGCTCAAACATTACAGCGGAAAGATTGAGGTTTGAT
>Ga0315297_10000233_pt1 | contig 30971 bp, 25 predicted proteins | sample YL17G15_0_MG_FD_203628 | JGI IMG/M metagenome (GOLD analysis project Ga0315297, IMG submission 203628) | Sediment microbial communities from Yellowstone Lake, YNP, Wyoming, USA - YL17G15_0 | ecosystem: Environmental > Aquatic > Freshwater > Lake > Sediment | place: USA: Wyoming | collected...
TTGCAGGAAAAGGGCCTGGCGGTGGAGCTGTCCCCGGAAGTCAAGGAATACCTGGCCGAACGGGGTTTTGACCCGGTCTACGGGGCCCGCCCGCTCAAGCGGGTGATCGAAAAAAGCATTTACGACGTCCTGGCCCAGAGGATCCTCGAGGGTGATTTCGCGGAAGGGGACATGATTGCCATCGGCTTGGACCGTCGCAAGGGGGAGCTGACCTTTACCCGGAGACAAAAACAGGGGACAATCACGTACCTTTCTGACAAAAGTAGATAAAGAGGAAGGAAGAACAAAATCTCGATAAACACCGGAAAGTCCGGAACCCTCAGTCGATAGCATAAAGTCCGGTTCTTATGTTTTCTGCGTAAGGTTGTCGTCGTACTTTTTCGTCATTCCCGCGCAAGCGGGAATCCAGTAAAATACTAGAGAAGAAGAAATAACGGGGGAAATATGACGAAACCTGGACGAGATGAAGCCGGGACCCTTCTGGACCGGGTCGATTTTTTCCGGCGGATGGAGCCGGAATTGAAGAAACACCTGCTCAAGCTGGTGCAGTTGCGCCGGTTCGAGCGGGAGGGGGTCATCCTCACCCAGGAGGAAGCCGGGACCTCGCTGTATTTCATCTTCGAGGGGAGGGTCAAGGTGGTCCTCTACGGGGAGGACGGCAAGGAGATCACCCTCTCCACCCTGGGGACGGGGGCTTTCTTCGGGGAGATGGCCATGATCGACGGGGAGCCCCGCTCCGCCTCGGTGGTGGCCCTGGAGGAGACCGGTCTCCTGATTATCACCCAGAAGGATTTTCTCGGCCTGATCCGCCGTTATCCCCGGGTGGCCATCGAGTTCCTCTCGGAGATGAGCCGGAGGTTAAGGAAGGCGGACGAGATGATCGGCAGCCTCGCCCTTCTCGATGTCGCGGGGCGGGTGGCGCGTTTCCTCCTCAACCTGGCCAAGGAGGAAGGGGTCCAGGAAGCGGGGGGCATGATCGTTTCCAGCCGGCCCACCCACCAGGAGATCGCCAGCCGGATCGGAACCACCCGGGAGACCGTGACCCGGGTGCTGGGGGAACTGGTTAGCCGGGGATACATCACCATCAAGGGGAAGAAGGTAATCGTCCACGAGTCCCTGCCCCCGCCCGCCCGGCTGTCCCTGCGCTAGCGCGATCTTCGGCATTTCTTGAGTAATAGGGGAGGAGATCAGGGTGGGGGAAATTTTCCATGCGCAAGAAGATTGTCAAGATCGAGGCCCCGGCCAAGCTTAACCTGGGACTCCGAATTTTAGGGAGAAGGCCGGATGGCTACCACGAGATCCGCTCGCTGATGATCCGGATCTCGCTTCGCGATGAAGTGTCCCTGCGGGAGGCGGGATCCGGGATCCGGGTGACCAGCGGCCATCCGGAGGTTCCGGGAGGCGAAGGAAACCTCGCCTTTCGGGCGGCTCGGCTGTTCGCGGAGGAATTCGGACCGGTGCCCGGGCTGGAGATAAAAATCCGGAAGGACATCCCGGTCGCGGCCGGTTTGGGCGGAGGCTCCAGCGACGCGGCCGCGGTCCTGGAAGGCTTAAGGCGGATGTTTGCCCCCCGGCTCCCGGTTAGAAAACTCCGGGAAGTCTCGGCGCGGATCGGGGCCGACGTCCCCTTCTTTCTTTTTCCCGGGGCGGCCCGGGTGGCCGGGATCGGGGAGAGACTTTCCGCTTACCGGGGCGGGCTCCCACCCGCGTTTCTCCTGGTTAACCCCGGGGTTAAGGTGAGTTCCCAGTGGGCCTATTCGGAATGGGACCGGGATTTCTGGGACAGATCCGAAGGAAAAGGAACCGGGGCGGAATTGACCGACAACGACGCGGGCAATATGATTAAAATGGACGGCCGGTTAAGACCCCCGGGTGCGAGGGGCTGGGCCGGCCAAGGAATAAACTGGGATGAAATTCTCCGGAACGATCTCGAACCGGAGGTGCAAAAAGCCTTTCCGTCCGTCCGGGAGGTGCGGGGCCGGTTGCTGGCGGCGGGAGCCCTGGGGGCGGGGATGAGCGGAAGCGGCCCCACTTTTTTTGGGGTATTCGCAAGTCCTGCAAAGGCTTTCCAAGCCGCCCGGGATTTGAAAAAAGAACCCGGCTGGTCTGTCTGGGCGGTTAAACCCATCGACTAGGATGCGAGAAAAGTGGCACAGGCGAGAAAAGCGAGAAAGGGGCAAAAACATAGAGTAAATATCGGGTTTGCCTGGTTTTTCTCGACCCATTGAACCCATGAATCCTGGAACCATATTCTCCAAACTTGAAACTATAAACTCGAAACTCGAAACTTGTTTTTATTTGATTGGGGCGTCGCCAAGCTGGTAAGGCACGGGACTTTGGATCCCGCATTTCGGAGGTTCGAATCCTCCCGCCCCAGCCACTTTATTAATTGCGGATTTACGATTGACGAATGACGAATGAAAACCGAAGAAATGGAATGAAAGGAATTAGCTCTTTTGATTATCTCAATAAATCCAACATATTTATTGTTCAATCGTCAATCTAAAATCGTCAATCGTCAATTCGCATAAATATAATTATCATAATGTGGGGCTTGAAAGCTTCGGCCCGTTGGATTATATAAAATATCTGTCGTTTTCACATATAGGATTTTTATCCGGTGAAAGAACCGAGTTTCGATAGAATAAATCAGGGAGGATATAAACCGTGCAGGAGATGAAAGTTTTCGCCGGGACGTCCAACATCCCCCTGGCTCAGAAGATCGCGGAATACCTGGAGATCAAGCTGGGCCAGGCGGAGGTCCGGACCTTCAGTGATGGTGAGATCTTCGTGGAAATCGGCGAGAACACCAGAGGGGCGGAGGCATTCGTAATCCAGTCCACCTCCCACCCCGGGAACGATCATCTGATGGAGCTTCTGATTATGATCGACGCCCTGAAGCGGGCCTCCACCAAGTCCATTACCGCGGTGATGCCTTATTACGGCTACGCCCGGCAGGACCGGAAGGTCCAGCCCCGGACCCCGATCACGGCCAAGCTGGTGGCGGACCTGCTTTCCGCGGCGGGGGCCGACCGGGTGATCACGGTCGACCTGCATGCCGGGCAGATCCAGGGTTTTTTCAACATACCGGTGGATAATCTTTACGCCACCAAGGTGATCCTGGATTACGTCCGGGACAACCTCCCCAAGGAAATCGTGATCGTGGCACCGGATGCCGGGGGGGTGGAGCGGGCCCGGGCCTTTGCCAAGCGCCTGAACTGCGGGCTCTGTATCATCGACAAGCGCCGCGACACCCCCAACGTGGCCAAGGCGATCAATATCATCGGGGAGGTGGCCGGCCTGACCGCAGTCATCGTGGACGACATGGTGGATACCGCCGGCACCCTGACCGAATCGGCCGAAGCCATCATGCGCAACGGGGCCAAGGAAGTCTATGCCGCCTGTTCCCACCCGGTGCTTTCCGGGCCGGCCCTGGACCGGGTCAACGCCTCGGTCATTCGGGAACTGGTGGTCACGGATACAATCGATTTGAAGGATAAGCCCAAACGATGTCCGAAGTTGAAAATGGTTTCCGTCGCCGGCCTTTTAGGTGAAGCGATCCGCCGGGTTTACCAGGGCATGTCGGTCAGTTCGCTTTTCGTGTAAATTGAGGCGAGGAGCTCGAAAGGAGGAGTAAATTGATTCGAAGCAGTCTTACCGCGAAGCTCAGACAGGGAAGGGGAAAACAATTCGCGCGCCGGGTGCGGAATCAGGGGATGATCCCGGCGGTGCTCTATGGGCCGGGAAAGGAATCCCGGAATCTCGAAGTCAACCCCAAGGACCTGACCCGGGCGATCAGCACCAAGGCGGGTGAGAATACCCTGATCGATCTGACGGTCGAAGGGGAAGCGGCACGGGTGGTCCTCCTCCGGGAGCTCCAGGTGGACACGATTTCCCGGGAGTATCTTCACGCCGACTTATATGAGGTTCCCATGGATAAGAAGGTCAAGGTGCTCGTTCCCATCGCCGTCCGGGGGGAAGCCCTGGGGGTGAAGGAGGGCGGAATCCTGGACCAGATCATCCGTGAGATCGAGGTTTCCTGCCTGCCCACGGAAATTCCGGAACAGCTCGAGGTGGATGTGAGCGCCCTGAAGATCGGGGGAGCGGCGCACGCGAAGGATATCCCCCTGCCCCCGGGGGTGGAGATCATGGTCGACGCGGACCAGACCGTGGCTATGGTAGCGGCCCCGCGGAAGGAAGAGGAACTGGCGCCGGCGGTCCCGGCGGCCGAGGCGGCCCCTGAGGAGCCCGAGCGGATCGGGGAGAAGAAGCCCGAAGGCGAAGAAGGGGAAGAGAAAGCGGAATCCGGCAAGGAGAAAGCGGAATCCGGCAAGGAGAAAGCCCCCAAGGAGAAGGCTCCCAAGGAAAAAGCTCCCAAGGAAAAGGGAGAAGCTCCCAAAGAGAAAGAAAAGAAGCCCAAGGAACGGGACAAAAAATAACCGGGTTAGTCGCGAGGATTTTAAGTTAACAGGATTTGATTGCTTCATCGCCCCCATTGTTTAAATTGATAATTCCTTGCGGTTTGCGGGGGATTACTTTATTCCGTCATTCCGCACCCCCCATCAGGTTGAGGACATGCTTGATGCGGGTTGCCCCGGACTGGATCGGGGCGAATGGCTAAAAAAAATGTCATCCCCGTGAAAACGGGGATCCAGACTTAAAATACTGGATTCCTGGTCAAGCCAGGAATGACGGGGAAGAGCCCTGGATTCCCGCTGGAGTTTATCCTGAGCGTAGTCGAAGGGCGGGAATGACAATTAAAAACTTGTTTATTTCCTTCCGCAGTAGGACGATGACCCTCGCGGCGAAAAAGAATTCCTGGGATTTTTTACTGGCCGGGTTGGGCAATCCCGGGAGAGATTATCAGAAAACCCGACACAATCTCGGGTTTCTCGTGGCCGATTCCCTGGCTCCGGAGAAATTCAGCCGGCGGAAATTTTCCAGCTTCTGGCTCCCGGCTGAATTCCAGGGGGAAAAGGCCGTCCTGATCAAGCCCCAGACATTTATGAACCGGTCCGGCGAGGCGGTGGCCCGCTGGCTTAAATTCCTGAAATTGCCGGCCGGGAACCTGGTGGTGATCCATGACGACCTGGACCTTCCCTTCGGAAAGATCCGGATCAAGAACCGGGGCGGGGCGGGTGGACATCGCGGGGTGGAGTCGGTGATCGCCGGCCTGGGGACCCCGGAATTTATCCGGGTGAGGGTGGGCATCGGGCGGCCGGCGGCGGAGATGGAGGAGGCCGATTACGTGCTTTCCGAGTTTTCCCGGGAAGAAAAACGCGAGGTTCCCCGGGTCGTGGAATCGGCCCGGGACGCGGTCCTGACCATCCTGGAGTCCGGGATCGACAAAGCCCAGTTAAAATATCATTCCTTATGATTTCAAATTCCAATTACCAAACAAGTTCCAATTACCAATCACCAATAACCAATAGGTAATCACCAATAACCAATTAACAAATTCCAAATGGAACAAACCAAACATCAATTTTAAATTTAAAAACGGAAAAATTATTCGTAATTTTAGTTTTTAATTGTCTGAGTTTAGGTATTGTGATTTGGTTATTGGTTATTGATTATTGATTATTGACATTTTGTTTGGTGATTAGGATTTGGTAATTGGTCATTGGTTTTTGATATGGGTTTTTCCTGCGGCATTGTCGGTCTTCCCAACGTGGGCAAATCCACGATCTTCAACGCCCTGACCACTGCCCGCGTCCCCGCGGAAAATTATCCCTTCTGCACGATTGACCCGAACCGGGGGGTGGTACCGGTGCCGGATCCGCGCCTCGCGCACCTGGCCGAGGTTATCCATCCGGGGAAAACCACCCCCACCCTGCTGGAATTCATTGACATCGCCGGGCTGGTGCGCGACGCCCACAAGGGGGAGGGGCTCGGGAACCAGTTCCTCGAGCACATCCGCCGGGTGGACGCGGTGGCCCACGTGGTCAGGAAGTTCGTCGAGCCGGACGTGGCCCACCTGGGCCAGGGGGCGGAACCCGAACCCCGCCGGGACATTGAGATTGTCGAAACCGAGCTTCTCCTGGCCGACCTCGCGGTGGTGGAGCGGAGAATCGAAAAGGTTTCCAAGGAGGCCAAGAGCGGCAATAAGGAGAAGATCAAGGAGAAGAAACTGCTGGAATCGCTGCGGGAACTCCTGGCGAAGGGACAACCGGCCGGTAGGTTCCCCCGCCCGGATTTCACCGAGGAAGATCGGGCGATTTACCAGGATCTGAACCTGATCACGGGAAAACCGGGGATGTATGTCCTGAACCTGGGGGAGGAAGACCTGGAAAAAGAGGGACCGGCGGTAGAGGCGGTGAAGCGGGTCCTCCCGGCCGGCGCCGAGGTGGTCCCGGTATTCGGGAAGATCGAGTCCGAAGTGAGCCAGCTGGCCGAGTCGGAAAGGGAAGATTTTTTAAAGGAGATGGGGATCAGGGAATCAGGGCTCGAACGGATGATCAAGACCGGTTACCAAATCCTCAACCTGGTGACTTTCTACACCACGGTGGGACCAGAGCTCCGGGCTTGGACGGTGCCCCGGGGAACGAAAGCCCCCCAGGCGGCGGGGAAGATCCATACCGATATCGAGCGGGGGTTTATCCGGGCTGAGGTGGTGACCTACGCGGATTTCAATGCTCTAGGCTCGCTCCATGTGGTCCGGGACGCGGGTAAATTCCGGGTCGAGGGCCGCGACTACGAGATCGCCGACGGGGACATCGTCTACTTCCGCTTCAATGTCTGATTAGGTCTATTTGGTCTCCCTGGTTCGTTTGGTTTCTTTGGTGAATTTGTCATTCTGAGGCGACTTGTCCGAGTTTAAGCGAGGGAAGCCGAAGAATCTCTTTTTAGGCTATCAGGAGCCAAAAATTTTATGAAACAGATCACAAAAATATGGCTAGGATACATCTGGTTGGTAATGCACTCTGTGTTTCTGCTTCCTCTGGTTTTGATTTTTTTATCATTTTTATTGGATAAAAGAATTGGCTTTTTACCTTTTATCCCTGGTAATTCGAATATCTATATGTCAATTCCCTTATTCATTATCGGGGCATTCTGGATGATATGGTCGGGAATATATCTGGTAACGGTTGGCCATGGCCATCTATTTGCGGAACCTGGAATGGAGCTACAGCCCAAAACCACTGCACTGGTTACAACCGGCCCGTATAAATATACACGAAACCCAATGATCTTTGGATACTGGATGCTTATATCAAGCCTGGGCATTTTCTTTGATTCAATTAGTTTAGTTTTTGTTGTTAATCCAATCCTTATAACTTTATCTTGTCTGTATATTATCTGGGTGGAGGAACCCTGGACGGCAAAAAGATTTGGTGGCAGTTATATAAGCTACAAAGAATCCGTGCCCAGATTTATTCCAAATCTTAAGTTGATTAAGAGAAAATAAGTCAGTAATTCTTAGTTGCACCTTCTGGTTCGCGGTTTTAAAAATCTGGGGGCAACCCATATTTTTTGTCAATACCCGTCAACAAGGAAACATTAGAAAGTTAATGCTTCAATTATAACCCCCATGTCCTTTAGGCATTGACCCGATTTTCCCAGCCGTGGCACATTTCATAAGGTGACTTTCTATTCGAAAACCCCGTTTCGAAACCTGAGCCGCCGGGATTTCCTGAAACTTTCCGCCCTGGCCACCGCTTCCCCTTATGCCTTTTCCGGCTGCAGCCTGAAAATGGTGAGGCCGGAACTGCGCGAGCTGGCCCGGAAAAACCCCGGGGTCACCGAGGCCCACCTGAAACTGATGGATTTTTATTCCCAGACCTTTCTCCTGGGGCCGCCGGCGGAGAAGGAGCTTCTCGACCTGGTGGCCCACCTCTTCACCCCGGAAGAGGCCGAAATCGCCCAGCACCTGCCTTTTATCTACGGGCGGACGGCCCAATCGATTTCCCGGAAGGTGAAACGGCCGGTAGACGAGGTGGAGGCCAGCCTGGCCCGGATGGCGGATGAAAAGCGGACAGTAATCTCGATGAGAGACGAGGATGTCCGGGTGGCCCTGGCCATCGTGGCGAACCGAAATCCCAGCCGGGTTGAGTATCCGAAAATCAAGCAACGGCCGAGGAAGTACGGGCTGATGCCCATCATCCCCGGCACCTTCGAATTCGTCCTCATGGAAGGAAAGAATGATGAGTTCTGCCGAAAGCACGGCGAGTTGAACGAGGCTTTATATAATACGGGTTATATCAAGAATATTTTAAAAGACCGCTCCCTGCCGGCCGCCCGCTATATCCCGATCGAAGAAACCATCCAGGCAGTCCCCGCGGCCCTTCCTTCCGACCGGCTGAGCGAACTGATCAGGGAACATAATAGTTTCGGCCTGTCGGTCTGCCAGTGCCGCCAATCCCAGGCCTACTCCGGCCATGACTGCGGCCTGCCTCGGGATACCTGCATGTCAACCGGGGCGTTCGCCGATTTCCTGATTGCCCGGGGGATCATGCGCCGGGTGGATCGCTCGGAAGCGTTGGAAAAGAAACTGAAAGCCCAGGAGTCAGGATTGGTGACGATGTCAGTGAACATAGAATTGAACCAGCCCAACATCAGCTGTTCGTGCTGTTCCTGCTGCTGCCTGATTTTAAGGTCCATTACCCAGTTTAATACACCCGGTCTGATCGCCCCGCCCCACTTCCGCCCGGTCCGCGACGAAGGGAAATGCGTCCGTTGCGGCGCCTGCGCGGAGAAGTGCCCGATGCAAGCGCACGTAATGAAAGAAACCGGGTGGGAATATAAGAAGGAGCGTTGCATCGGCTGCGGCATCTGCGCCTCAATCTGTCCGCAGAAAGCCCTGGAAATGAAGCCGGTCAAGGGCTACCGGCGGCCTTCCGCCACCTATATGGGGCTGGGCCTGGCCCTTTTGCCGGGTTACGCTCAAGATGTGCTTTTCCCCCGGTATTAGCTAATCGGAAATCTGTAAACGCCTTGATTTGGATGGTGTAGGGGCGGCTTTCTATAGCCGCCCGAAAAGGGAGCCAGTCCCTCGATGTTACTCGGGATAAATAGAATGGTTCATCCTGAAGGGATTCACCCTGAAGGGCTCCCCTACGAAAAAATAATCACTGTCAAGGTTTTTATAAAACACTACAATAGGTTTTCATTCGTCAATCGTAAATCGTCACTCGTCAATTTGCCCTCCGCCCTTTTTAAACATACTGTCCCGCACACCAGCCGGATGACCAGGCCCATTGGAGATTATAACCACCCAGCCAGCCGCTCACATCAAGCACTTCACCGGTAAAAAACAGCCCCGCCACCTGGCGGGTTTCCATGGTCTTTGATGAAATCGCGTTACAATCCACTCCCCCCAAAGTCACCTCCGCGGTCCGGTATCCCTCGGTGCCGCTGGGTTTGACGGTCAATTGCCGGAGCTGCGCCGAGATTTCCTTGAATTGTTGGTGAGAGGTTGCCTGTAATGGGTTTTCCGCGAGATCACTCCTTACCATTACCGCCACCAGGCGTTTGGGTAAATATTCCGCCAACACGGATTTCACCTTCCGCTGCGGGTGTTGTTGCCGATGTTCTTTCAGGGCATTGACCAGATCTATCTCCGGCAATAAATTGATCGTCAGCGGCTCGCCGGGTTGCCAAAATAATGACATTTGCAAAGCGGCCGGGCCGCTCAAACCCCGGTGCGTGAACAAGATATTTTCACAAATACTGTGCCGTTTGTTGCTGACCACGGCATCAACAGCAATCCCGGACAAGGTTGATAGTTTTTCTTTGTCCTTCGGGTGAAGAGTAAAGGGAACCAATCCGGCGGACCTCGGCCACACCTGGATCTGAAACTGCTCGGCAATTTCATACCCCAAAGGGCTCGCGCCTATCGATGGCATGGATAATCCACCTGTGGCAATGACTAACGACCGGCAGAGATAATTACCCCGATCGCTGTAAACTTTAAAACGATGCTCACCCGGTTGCTCAATCTTTTCAATTTTCGAATTTAGTTGAAAAGAGATTCCCGCCTGTTCGCACTCCGATAACAGCATGTTCAGAATGTCACGGGAACTGCCATCACAGAAGAGTTGTCCACGGGCTCTTTTTCTAAAGGCGATATGATGCTTCTGCACCAAGGTCAGAAAGTCCCATTGAGTGTAGCGGCTGAGCGCCGACTTGCAGAAATTTGGATTATGGGAAATGTAGTTGTTGGCATCTATATAGTAATTCGTAAAATTGCAACACCCGCCGCCGGACAGCAGAATTTTCCGCCCCGGCTTTTCGGCGTGATCGATAACGAGCACCTTGCGGTGACGCTTGCCGGCTTCAATTGCGCACATCAACCCTGACGCGCCGGCTCCAATGATGATAACCTCGGTTTTCTCAATCAATGGGGGTTACCGTTGGTTCGCAAATTCTCCGCAGCTCATCGATCGAACTGATCTTTTCCCGGTTTTTCACCTTGATCAGAGCGGATATATCAGTGATCAGCGGTTTTAGCATAGGAATTGTAAATATAAGAAAAGTTTGCGTTTATATGCAATACGCTTGGAGAAGTCGAGATTAAGCGGAGCATTGCTTTCATCCTTTACACGGTACTATGTTATTTGATTTTTTCGAAAAATGGTTGGAAAATACCCGGAAAAACAACTTTTAATTGAAAAGGTTCGGGGTGGGAAAATGAAAAAGATAATTTACGGGCTGGCCGCGATCATCATAATTCTGGCTGTTTTGAGCGTGATGGAGGTTCGGCGCCATTCGTCCCCCTGGATCAGGGGCGGGGTGGCAATTCCGATTTTCACCATCGGGGATGAGAGCTTCGCCCGGGACCTGGCCAAAGGGAAAAAGGTGGTTAAATACGGGCCGATGTTTTTCGGCCTTTATCACGGCGGCCGGGCCTTTGCCATGATTTCAGAAGCGGTGGAATACCTCGAATCCGAGAATAAAGACCTTTCCAAATGGGGGGTATATCTGCTGGCCGGGGACTACCTGATTGATGTAGATAGAACTAAAAAACCGCACTCCATAAATAAAACCCTGCTCGTGATCAACCAGGCGAACATTCAATAAACATCCAAACTAGCAGCCGAGCAGCCGGGCACGCTTCCTTCGACCATGCTCAGGACAAGTTGCTTCCAAGCCGCCAAGAAAAACCATCAAACATTAGAAAGCAAAAGCTAAAAGAAAAATATGAAAATAAAGAAGGAATGCGGAATGAAAACAATAGATGGAGAAAAGATTTTTCAACACAATATTTATTGTGGGTTTGAATTTTACATCGTTTTATGTTTAACGTCTTACGTCTTACTTCTTACTTCGTGCTTTTCACTTTTTACTCATCAGTTCTTTAGATTTAAAAATCTCAGGAATATTCATGACAGCCACTTTTTCCTTTCGGGTTGATAACCTCAAGATGGGTTCTCGGACCCCGAAAAATTTAATGCTTCTCGTCGCGGGCTGAGACCCGCAGCCACCATTTTTAAGGAGCGGGGACCAGCCAGATCCAATTGTTTTCTTCCGCCGGGTGCGATATATTGACTAGCTAAGACTGGCAAGCTTTTGGGGGTGTTCCCGGCCGTTAATCAATCAAGCAAGCGAGTGAATAAATGGAAGAAAAAAAGGCAACCAGAAAAACAATAAAAACCAGGAAGCCCCGCGCCGCGGCGGCCCGGGAAAAGGCGGAAACCGTGCTGGTTACAGGAGGGGCGGGCTGCGTGGGGACCTTCGTGGTCCAGGAACTCCTGAAACTCGGCTTCAAGGTGCGGGCGGCCGACCGCCCGGGGGCGCCTTTCCCGGAGGTGGACAAGAAATACGCCAGGTTTTTTGAGACCCGGGAAGGTGATATCCGCGACCGGGATTTTCTCGAGGCTTGCGTCCGGGGGGTGGACCGGATCATCCATACCGCCGCCAACCTGGACCTTTCCCTTCCCCTCGAGGAGATCAAGCCCATCAACACCGGCCCGGTGATCACGATTTACGAGGCCGCGGTCAAGGGGAAGGTCAAGAGCATGGTGCATTTCTCGAGCTGCTCGGTCTACAAGTTCGCCCCCTGCGTCATCACCGAGGACATGCCGGTGGAGGCCACCAACAACTACGAGCAGAGCAAGATCCTGGCGGACGAGTACCTGGCCCAGGGAATAAAAAAGAACAAGCTCCCGGTGGTGACCATCGTCCGCCCCGGGCTGGTTTTCGGGCCCAAGGGCAGGGTCCTTGCCCACAATTACGCTTTGCTGCCCCCAATTTTCGGGATGATTTCCAACCGGATGCTGGGTCTGAAGGGCGGGCCCAAGTCCAATTATGTTCACGCCCTGGATATGGCCCGGGCGGCGGTATTTCTCCTGCAGAAGAACCGGGAGTCCGGCGAGATCTTCAACGTGGCCATTGACGACGCCAAGAACGTCAGCGATGTTTTTAACATCGCCTGCGAAACCTACGGGTTGAAGCTGTTCCGGCCCTTCCTGCCTTTCCCCGAGAAGCTGATCAAGCGCTATTACCCGGTGATCTCCCGGCCGGAAGTGATGAAAAATGTCACCCGGATGCTGGGATTCTGGTGGGAGGCGCTGGTCAAAAAATACGATCTCAAGGCGGAACTTTATCCGAAGATGGACGCGGAGTTCCTGGTCTTCGGGATCAATGAAGCGGTTTACTCGAACCAGAAGCTCAAGGACAAGGGGTTTGTCTTCACCTTCCCGGATTTTGAGTCAGGCTGGAGAAACACGATCAGCTGGTACCAGGAGAACCGGTGGATGCCGGAACTTTCGGAGCAGAAGCTTCTGGGGAAATTCGGTTTCAAATTCCAGGAAACCATGTCCGGGTTGATCAACCTGGAGCGGGACGGGGAGCGCCAGGCGCAATTTTCCCTCACCGCCGAGGCCCGGGACCTCCAGGAATTTGTCCGCGATAACATCTGCCGGGTGAAAGGCGTTATTAGCATGGATGGGATCGCTCAGGAACGCCCGATGGAAGGGACGATCGAGATGGCTTTCTGGCCGCCGAAGCGGAGGATGGTCTACGACTTGTATTGGACCGGGGATGCCGGCCGGAAATACCGGATCTGCGGGATCAAGCGGATTCGATACCTGAATTTCATCACGACCATGACCACCCTGCATGCCAGCCTTTATCGGGGAGAGGAACTGATCGGGAAGGGGAAGGTCTATTTTCCCCGCACGGATATTCCCAAGCTGATTCTCTCCTTCCGGCCGGTGATATAAGACCGTGGTTCATTCCGGCCAAGGTGAATCGGAGCTGCTCAGATCTGGCCTTCCCGGGGGTGTCAGCCCCCGGGAAGCGTATCGCCGTAGATGAATAGGCTTAATTATTCGCGAGTTTTATGATGGATCCAACAAACCATAAATCCGCCCCCGTGGGAAGCGTAATTTACGAGATCAGCAATTTTACCGACTACGATATTTTTCTTTTCAAGGAAGGCGGCCATCACCAGCTTTACCACAAGCTCGGTTCCCACCTGAAAACCTTGTCCGGGCGGCCCGGGACCTATTTCGCGGTCTGGGCCCCCAACGCCGAGAAGGTATCGGTCGTGGGGGATTTTAACGGGTGGAACCCGGAGTCTCACCCGCTCGCGGTCAGGTGGGACGGCTCGGGGATCTGGGAGGGTTTCATCCCCGGGATCGGCAAAGGCGCGATTTACAAATACCACGTCGTTTCCAGGTACAATGGCTACCAGGCGGACAAGGGCGACCCGCTGGCTTTTCACTGGGAAACCCCGCCCCGGACCGGCTCGATCGTCTGGGACCTGGAATATCAATGGGACGACCGGGACTGGATGCAGAACCGGAAAAAGTCCAATGCCCTGGACGCCCCCTGTTCCGTGTACGAGGTTCACCTCGGGTCGTGGCAGCGGGTTCCCGAAGCCGGTCATCGTTCCCTTTCTTACCGGGAGATCGCCGAGCCCCTGGCCCGGCATATCCGGGAAATGGGGTTCACCCACGTGGAGTTTCTCCCGCTGATGGAGCATCCCTTCTACGGTTCCTGGGGTTACCAGATCACCGGTTTCTTCGCCCCCACCAGCCGCTACGGCACCCCCCAGGATTTCATGTACCTCGTGGACGTCCTGCACCGGCACGGGATCGGGGTGATCCTCGACTGGGTCCCCTCCCACTTTCCGGACGACCAACATGGGCTGGCTTATTTCGACGGGACCTGTCTCTACGAGCACGCCGACCCGCGCAAGGGCTTCCACCCCGACTGGAAGAGCTACATCTTCAATTACGGCCGGAACGAGGTGCGGAACTTCCTGACCAGCAGCGCCCTCTTCTGGCTGGACCATTACCATCTCGACGGCCTGCGGGTGGACGCGGTCGCCTCCATGCTGTATCTCGATTATTCCCGCCAGCCGGGGGAGTGGATCCCGAACGAGCACGGGGGCCGGGAGAACCTCGAGGCCATCGATTTCATCAAGCGGTTGAATGAGGCGGTCTACGGCAGTTACCCCTCCGTCCAGACCATCGCCGAGGAGTCCACCGCCTGGCCCCTGGTTTCCCGGCCCGCATATGTCGGCGGCCTGGGGTTCGGCCTGAAGTGGAACATGGGCTGGATGCATGATTCCCTGCGCTACTTCTCCCGGGACCCGGTTTTCCGCAAGTTCCACCAGAACGACCTGACCTTCAGCCTCTGGTACGCCTTCTACGAAAACTTCATTCTTCCCCTTTCCCACGACGAGGTGGTGCACGGGAAAGGCTCGCTCCTTTCCAAGATGCCCGGGGATGACTGGCAGAAGTTCGCCAATCTCAGGCTGCTCCTGGGTTACCAGTATGCCCAGCCCGGGAAGAAACTGCTTTTCATGGGGGGGGAATTCGGGCAGCGGAAGGAATGGAACCACGAGGAGAGCCTGGAGTGGCACCTGCTCGAGTACGAGCCGCACCAGGGACTGAAACGGTGGGTCCAGGATTTGAACCGCCTTTACCGGGACGAACCGGCCCTGTTTGAGCTGGATTTCGAAACGGGGGGATTCGAGTGGATCGACTTCAGCGATGCCGATCAGAGCGCGATCAGTTTTGTCCGGAAGGGGAGGAACCCGGGACGCTTTGTCCTGGTGGCCTGCAACTTCACCCCGGTCCCGCGGCACGGGTACCGGGTGGGGGTGCCGGGGCCGGGTTTATACCGGGAAGCCCTGAACAGCGACGGGCAGGAATACGGCGGCAGCGGGCAGGGGAACTTCGGGGGAATGGAGGCGAGCCCGATCCCCGCGCATGGGAAAAAATATTCGTTGGTCCTGACCCTGCCGCCTCTGGCGGTGGTTTTTTTTCAAAAAAATGAAGACTAAAAAGGTTGGGAGTTGGGAGTTAGGAGTTAGCTGGAAAAAGATTAATCGAAGAGTTTTCCCCACGTCTTCCCTACCGACCCCAAACTATAAGCTCCCAACCGGCGCGGCATGAACCGTTACCTTTGCATCCACGGACATTTTTACCAGCCGCCCCGGGAGAACCCCTGGCTCGAGGAGGTGGAATTCCAGGATTCGGCCTATCCTTACCATGACTGGAATGAAAGAATCACCGCGGAGTGTTACGCCCCCAATTCCGCCTCCCGGATCCTGGACTCGGAAAACCGGATCATAGATATTGTCAGCAACTACGCCCGGATCAGTTTCAACTTCGGGCCCACGCTGCTCTCCTGGCTGGAAAGGCACGCCCCGGACGTATATCAGGCCATTCTCGAAGCCGACCGGGAAAGCCAGAAATGGTTTTCGGGTCACGGTTCCGCCCTGGCCCAGGCCTATAACCACCTGATCATGCCCCTGGCCAACCGGCGGGATAAGCGTACCCAGGTCATCTGGGGGATCAAGGATTTCGAGCACCGCTTCCGGAGAAAACCGGAGGGGATGTGGCTTCCGGAAACCGCGGTCGACCTGGAAACCCTGGATCTCTTGGCGGAAAACGGGATCAAGTTTACCCTGCTGGCTCCTCATCAGGCCCGGAGGCATCGCCCGCTCGGTTCCCCGGACTGGCAGGAGATTCCGGGGGGAGGGATCGACCCCAAGAAACCCTACCTCTGCCGCCTGCCCTCCGGCCGGAGCATCGCGGTTTTCTTCTATGACGGTTCGATCTCCCACGACGTGGCTTTTGGCCCCCTGTTGAGCAACGGAGAAACCTTCGCCCAGCGACTGCTCTCGACCTTTGCCCCCTCATCCCCGGAACGGCAATTCGTGCAGATCGCCACCGACGGGGAGACCTTCGGTCATCACCACCGCTTCGGCGAAATGGCTCTGGCTTACTGCCTGTACTATATCGAGTCCCGGGAACTGGCGAAAATCACGATTTACGGCGAGTTCCTGGAAAAATTCCCCCCCGCGGACGAAGTCGAGATTAAAGAGAACACCTCCTGGAGCTGCGCGCACGGGGTGGAGAGGTGGCGGAAGAACTGCGGCTGCAACATCGGGAGCAATCCGAAGTGGAATCAGGAATGGCGCTCCCCCCTGCGGGAGGCAATGGACTGGCTCCGGGATAAAATCGCCCCGATTTACGAAAAGGAGATGGCTCTCTACTTTGCCGACCCATGGCAGGTCAGGGATGATTACATCGAGATGGTCTTGAACCGCTCCATCCCCAATGTCGAGCGGTTTCTCTCCGAACGGGCCCGGCGCGACCTTTCCCGGGAAGACAAGGTCAAGATCCTGGGCCTCTTGGAAATGCAGCGTTACACGCTCCTGATGTATACCAGCTGCGGGTGGTTTTTCGACGAGATTTCCGGGTTGGAACCGGTCCAAGTGATGATGTATGCCGCCCGGGCCATGCAGATTGCCGCCGCGGTGGGGAAGATGGACCTGGAATCTGAGTATCTCCGGATCCTGGAGCGGGCCCAGAGCAACCTGCACACGCTGAAGAACGGGGCGGGGGTGTACCAAGCCATGGTCAAACCGGCCGTCGTCAACCTGATGCGGGTGGGGGTTCACTATGCCATCCTTTCGCTTTTCGAGGAATATCCCGCCAGCATCGAGGTCTACAGCCATACCATAACCAGCGAGATCTACGAACGCTATGAAGCGGGCATCCAGCGGCTCGCGATTGGCCGGGTCCGGATCCGCTCGGAAATCACCTGGGCGGAGAAGATCCTGTGCTTTGCCGTGCTTCACCTCGGGGACCACAACGTCATGGGAGGCGTGCACGAATACCGGACGGAGGAAGCGTTTGCGGAGATGCAGCGGCAAATCAAGGAGGCTTTTCTCAAGAGCAACCTCACGGAAATGATATTCCTGCTGGACAAGCATTTTGAGACCCATAACTACTCACTCTGGCATCTCTTCAAGGATGACCAGCGCAAGGTGATCAACCAGATTCTCAATGTCACCCTGAAGGAGATCGAAGCTTCCTTCCGCCAGGTTTACTCCCATCATTACCCGATGATGCAGGTGATCAATGAGATGCGGATGCCCCAGCCCAAGGCCCTGGCCATCATCATGGAGTTCGTGCTTAATTCCGAGTTCAAGGAGTTACTCGATACCGAGGAAGTCGATCTCAAGGAGCTGCAAAGGCTGATCGAGGAGATCAAGAGGTGGGGGGTGGAACTTGACCGGCCCATGCTCGGCTACGTGATCAGCAAGAGAATCAACGCCCGGATGGAAAAACTGGCCCAGGCCCCCGAAAACGTATTTCTCATGGAAAAAATCCAGAAAGCGCTGACGATTTTGAGCGTTCTCTCTCTGGATCTTGACCTCTGGAAAGCCCAGAATATTTGTTTCTCGATCGGAAAGCTTTTATATGAGGAGATGCGGGAAAAGGCGGACCAGAACGATCAGCTGGCGAAAAAATGGATTGATCTCTTCGTGGGGGTGGAAAAATACCTGCGGGTGAAGATGGAATGAAAAAGACCGCTGATGGCGGAGCCTACTTCGCTGAAGCTTCGTAGCCCAGGCCGCAGACCGCAGACAAGAGAATCAGGTTAAGGTTGAATAATAAATGAAACCCAGCGGGAAAATAGGCAAGCGCGAGAGCGGGATCCTGCTCCATGTCGTTTCCCTGCCTTCCGCTTACGGGATCGGGGACCTGGGCCCCTCCGCCTACCGGTTTGTCGATTTCCTGGCCGAGTCCGGGCAGAAGTACTGGCAGATTCTACCTCTAAACGCGACCGGCCCGGGTGATAACCCTTCCCCCTACAACAGCATTTCCACTTCCGCCGGCAACACCCTGATGATCAGCCCGGATCTCCTGGCCGATCAGGGCTGGCTGGACTGGGGAGACCTGGCGCGGATCCCGAAATTGTTTGCCGGGAAGATAGATTATCCGGCCGTGATCCGCGGGAAGGTCCCCATCCTGCGCCTGACTTATGAACGTTTTCGCGACCGGCAGGATAAGGGCGAATATGAAAAGTTCTGCGCGGAAAATTCCTCCTGGCTGGACGACCACGCCCTTTTCGTCGCCCTCCAGGAGCATTTCCAGGGGGCGGTCTGGAATCGCTGGCCCCGGGAGCTCCGGGACCGGGAGCCGGAGGCCCTTAAATCCTGGGGGGAGAAACTCCGGGAACAAGTGGCCAGGGAAAAATTCCTGCAGTATATCTTTTCTCAGCAATGGCTGGGGTTGAAGGAATATTGCCGGCGGAAAAACATCAGGATTATCGGCGATCTTCCCATTTACGTGGACTATAACAGCGTGGATCTCTGGGTCCATCCCGAGGTTTTCCGGCTGGACCAGCAGAGAGAGCCCTCCGCCGTGGCGGGTGTTCCCCCGGATTATTTCAGCCCGACCGGCCAGCTCTGGGGCAACCCGGTTTATAACTGGGAGGTTCTGAAAAGCCGGGGATATTCGTGGTGGGTGAAGCGGCTGGAGCAGAATTTCCGTTTGTATGACCTGGTCCGGATCGATCATTTTCGGGGCTTCGCGGCCTACTGGGAGGTCCCCGCGGGGGAAAAAACCGCGGTCAACGGCCGCTGGGTGCAGGGACCGGGTGAGGATTTTTTCCTGGCGGTTTCCCGGCGCTTCCCCGAGTTGCCGATCATCGCCGAGGACCTGGGGGTGATTACCGAGGACGTGGACGAACTCCGGCGCCGTTTCGGTTTCCCGGGGATGAAGATCCTGCTTTTCGCCTTCGGCGGGGATTTCCCGGCCAATCCCTACGTTCCGCACAATTATGAGGAAAACTGCGTGGTCTACACCGGCACCCACGATAACAATACCGTCCGGGGCTGGTTTGATTACGAGGCTTCCCCCGAGGAAAAAAAACGGCTGTTTAATTATCTGGGCCGGGAGATTAACCGGAACGAGGCGCACCGGGAATTCATCCGGCTCGCGATGATGTCGGTGGCGAAGCTCGCGATCCTTCCGATGCAGGACGTCCTGGGCCTGGGCCAGGAGGCCCGGATGAACCGCCCCGCCACCACCGCGGGCAACTACCAGTGGCGGGTTCGTCCGGAGGAGATTACCCCGGAGATCACCCAGTGGCTGAGAAATGTTACCGGGGTTTATGGAAGGGCGTAAAAAGCGAATCCCCAAAATGCGATTTGATTACGAATTGGAAATCAGTAATTATTCATTAGTTTAACGAACGGACTAAAACTATGTGGAAGGCTTTTATCCCGGATTATCCCATCATTTTCTTCTCCATGGAGATCGGCCTGGAACCTTCCATGCCTACCTACAGCGGGGGCCTGGGGATCCTGGCGGGCGATATCTTAAGGGCCGCCGCGGACCTCGGTCTCCCGATGGCGGGCGTGAGCCTGATCCACCGCAAGGGATATTTTCACCAGCGCCTGGACGGCGCGGGCAACCAGGCGGAAAGCCCGGCGGTCTGGTCTCCGGAAGAATTCCTGGAAGCCCTGCCCGAAAGGGTCACGGTCATCATTGAAGGCCGGAAGGTACAGGTCCGGGCCTGGCGTTATACCGTCCAGGGGGTTTTGGGCAGAACCGTGCCCGTTTATTTTCTGGATACCTTTCTCCCCGAGAACGACCCCTTCGATCAGACCATAACCGACCAGCTCTACGGCGGGGATATCCATTACCGGCTCTGCCAGGAAGCCATTCTCGGGCTGGCCGGGGTGGCCATGCTCCGCGACCTGGGCTATGAAAAGGTGCAGGCCTACCACATGAACGAGGGCCATTCCGCCCTCTTAACCCTGGCTTTGCTGGACGAGAAGCTCGCGCGGAACCACCTCCTGACCCTGGCGAAGGAAGACCGGGAGGCGGTCCGCCGGCAGTGCGTATTCACCACGCATACGCCGGTTCCCGCCGGGCATGACCAGTTTCCCCTCGAGCTCGTCCAGCGGGTCTTGGGGGACCGGAGTACTTATCTCCTGACCCTGGCGGAATGCTGGCTGAAAAATACTCTGAACATGACCTACCTGGGACTCTTTTTCTCCCACTACATCAACGGGGTGGCTATGCGCCATGGGGAGATTTCCCGGAACATGTTTCCCAATTACCCGATCAACTCGATTACCAACGGGGTCCACGCCCAGACCTGGACCTGCGATGCGTTTAAAAGCCTTTTCGACCGCCATATCCCGGAATGGCGCCGCGATAATCTTTACCTCCGCTACGCGATCAGCATCACTAAGGAAGAGATCTCCCAGACCCACCGGCAGGCGAAGGAAGAATTCCTGGTGGCGCTGGAAGAGAGAACGGGTGTCCGCCTGGACCTGGGGACGTTTACCATCGGTTTCGCCCGGCGGATGACCCCCTATAAGCGGCCGAATCTCCTCTTTTCCGATCCCGAACGTTTGAAGAAAATCGTCCGAGAGGTCGGTCCTATCCAGATCATATTCGGGGGGAAAGCGCATCCCCGGGACGAGTCCGGCAAGGCGCTGATCCGGAAGATTTTTGAATCCCAGGATCTCCTCAAGGACGCGGTCAAGATTGTTTACCTGGAGGAATATGATATGGCCCTGGCCAAGCATTTGTGCTCTGGCGTGGACCTGTGGCTGAACACCCCGCAGAAGCCCCAGGAGGCCTCGGGGACGAGCGGGATGAAAGCGGCCATGAACGGGGTGCCGAGCCTCTCCGTCCTCGATGGCTGGTGGATCGAGGGCTGCATCGAGGGGGTGACCGGGTGGTCCATCGGCGAGGGCCGGGGAACCGAAAGCGATTACGAAAAGGAAGCCGCTTTCCTTTATGACAAACTCGAAAAGGTAATCCTTCCGCTTTATTATCAGCAGCCGGAGATGTATGGCCGGGTGATGCGTTCCGCCATCGCCTACAACGCCTCTTTCTTCAACGCCCAGCGGATGGTCCTCCAGTACCTCGAAAACGCCTACATCGCCGGCAAGTAGTTTTCCACTTTCTCTGAGCTTCTAGGGGTCAGATAACATGAAAAGCGGCGGCGTTTGAGGTTTTTTCCCTATTTGAATGGAGCAGGGGAGACCTTAAAATATTAGCGGGATAATTCAGCATAATCATATTGAAATTGGCCGGAGATGATGAAAAGAAAAATTGAACATATCTTAATTCTAGCGGGTCTTTTCCTGGCCCCAGCCTGCGGGGGGGGAAAGGAGAAGTGCCAGCTGACCCCAGCGGAAGGTTCCCTGGCCGGTTATTACCAGGTAACGGTAACCTGCCCGGACCGGAGTTTTTCCTCCACCCAGGTTCCCTCCGTCAGGTTCGGGGAAAATTTCGCCGTCAAAATCCAGGTGATCGATTCGCACGCCATCTCGGCGACCGTCCAGGGGGTTCCCGAACCGGGAAAAGTCGATGTCTCGATCGATACCGATGGAAGCGAGCAGATTCTGAAAGCCGCTTTTACTTACCTTCCCGCGGCGGACCCGGTGTTCGACCGGATGTTCGCCATCGGCGCGAGCTGGACGATGGGGGTCCAGTCGGGGAGCTTTTCCCCGGAAGGTCAGCTTAACGGACCGGCCGCCCAGTTCGCCCGGAGGGTCGGGGCTTATTTTCCCCTCCCGCTGGTGAAATTCGCGGTCCCGGCCCCGGTCCAGGTTGCCGATCTCATCGGGCATTGCTCCCCCGAGGACCTGGTGAATATCAAGCTGGGGGGGATTGAAGAGGTGGTCAGTTATGTCTCTCGGCAGAATGAGATAAGCCTGGCGGTGATCAGGGAAGACCCGGACATCCAGGTCCAAAACCTGGCCATCGGGGGGGCCAAGATTCACGACGTGATTTACGGGGGCGGGGCGATGAAACGGATTGATATCGCCTTCCTGGAAAACCTGGTGTATTTTCCCCGGGCCCCGCTGGCCAAGATTTTCGTCACCCCGGAAGTGGGGAGCCAGCTCGATCTGGTGGAAGCCGGGCATCCGACCCTGGTCATGATCACCGATCTTTTCGCCAACGACCTGGCCCCGGCCGTTTTCAAGGACGGCCTGGCCGACCCCGCGCTCGCCACCCCGCTGGATTCGTTCCGGGACGATACCCGGACCCTGCTCTCGCGGCTATCCGCCACCGGGGCGGAGGTGTTCGTCGGCAACCTCGGTCATCCGATCACCCTCCCCTGGTTGAAAGAAAAAATCAAGGTTCTGGAACATGAGGGGCATATCCAGGAGATTGACAAGATGATGGCGGAGATCGAAACCATGGTCGAGCAATACACCGGGATTTTTGCCGAGGAAGCCTCGCCTTATTCCAACATTCACATCGTGGACCTGGCCTCGGCTTTTGCCGAGATAGACGGAAACGGTTTGCTGGTTGGTTCCGAAACCCTGACCACCAGGATGTTCGGCGGCCTGATCAGCCTGGACGGCATCCATCCGTCCCGCACCGGGTATGCCCTCTACGCCAACCTTTTTCTCGAATCCGTCAATACGGTCCGGGGGCTTGACCTGCCCCTGGTGGATCTCGCCCCGGTGCTGGCGGACGATCCCCTTTCACCCAGCGCCATTCAGGCGGCCGGACTCGATCCCGATCTGTGCCAGTAGCCGCAATCGAGCCCTGAGTCATCAGTCCTTCGATTACACCCAGGATAACTCCTAAGTCCCAAGTCGCAAGAAATTATGCGGGAGAGAAATTTCCGGAAAATTAAATTATTATTCCTTTACGGATTCTATAAGTTAATATTTTAGGTCCCCGGACACGGGATTTAGGACTGAAGGCCTCGGGCAGTCATTTTTATGAAGTGGACAGTAGAAAAATGGATTAATATCGGGTTTGCCGTCGCCCTCCTGATCCTGGCGGCCACCGGCCTGGTTTCCATTCGGAGCACTTACCATTTAATCGACGCCAACCGTTCCGTCGGCCAGGGCCACCGGGTCCTGGAAAAGCTGGAAAGCGTTTTTTCGCTGCTCAAGGATATGGAAGCCGGGGAGAGGGGTTACGTGATCACCGGGAATGAGGATTTTCTCGGCTCTTATTATTCCGCCGATCAGGTGATTGAAAAAGAAATCGGGGAATTAACCAGGCTGCTGGCCGCAAACCCGGTCCAGGGCAAACTTATGTCCGAGCTGGCTCCCTTGATCCGGGAAAAGTTAAAAATTCAAAGTGGCAATATCGAATCGCGGAGGCGGGAGGGATTTGCCGTCGCCCAGCACCTGATCCAGGCGGAGACCGGGAAAAGGAAGATGGATGAGATCCGCCAGGTGGTTAACCGGATGGCCGCGGAAGAGGAGCGCAAGCTTTCGCGGGAATCGAAGAACGCGGAGCAGGTGGCCTGGATTACGATCGCGATAATAACCCTGGGGGTTATTATCGCCCTCCTGGTGGTGGTTTTCGTAATCTGGGTAACCAACCGGGGGATGTCGGAGCGAAAAAGAATCTACAAAGATCTCCGCGAGAGCGAGGAACGCTACCGCCGGCTGGTGGAAACGATGAACGACGGGCTTCTGGTTCAGAGTCAGGACCGGTTTACCTACGTCAACAACCGGCTGTGCCAGATGCTGGGGTACGACCGGGAGGAGATGATCGGGCGCCCGCTTTACGACTTTTTAAAGGAAACCAACCAGGAAATCATGGCGGAGCAACTGGCCCGGCGCAGCCGGGGAGAGCGTAAATATTACGAGATCGCCTGGACCGGGAAGTCCGGGAACCGGGTTCACACCATCGTGTCGCCGGAACCGGTTTTTGACGATGAGGGAAATTACCAGGGGAGCTTCGCGGTGGTTACCGACATCGGCGAACGCAAGCAATTGGAGGAAAGACTGAGCGAGATGTCGCTCCATGACGAGTTGTCCGGGCTCTACAACCGGCGGGGATTCCTGACCCTGGCCGACCAGCAGCTCAGGATGGCGAGGAGAATGAAGCGGAAAATGTTTCTCCTTTTCATCGACCTCGACCGGATGAAGTGGATCAACGACACCCTGGGACATCAGGAGGGTGACCGGGCTCTCCAAGAAGTGGCGCATATCCTCAAGGATACCTTCCGCGAATCCGACGTGATCGCCCGGATCGGGGGTGATGAGTTCGTGGTCCTGCTTTTAGAAAGTTCCGATTCCGGGACGGATATTTGCCGCCGCCGCCTGCAGGAAGGCCTCGGGGCCAGCCGGGCCCAGGGGAAATTCGCCCCCCCGCTTTCGGTCAGCGTCGGCATCACCGAGTTTGATCCCGAGCATCCCGTTTCCCTGGATGAACTTTTAAGCCGGGCGGACGCCCTGATGTACGAGGATAAGAAGGACAAAAGAAGAATATAAATGACCAATGACTAATTTCTAATGACTAATGAAATTCAGAACCGGCGAAATCCGCTCTGGATATCTTGAAATTGAGAATTGGGTATTTGGCATTGATTAGAAATTAGACATTAGACATTAGGAATTTAGGGCTTGCCTTCCAATCCGGCCCGGCACTCGTCGCGGGCCTTTTCCACCGCCTGGAGGAACTCGGGCGGATAGTATTTACCTTCCATCATTTTGTAGATGGGCTTGGATTTCTCCGCGTAGATTTTGGTCAGCTCCGAATCGAGCATGATTTCCTTGGCTCCCCGGTTTTTCATCCCCTGGCACATTTTCTGCTCGTCTTCCCGGACCTGCAGGGAAAGACGGGTGGAACCCGGGCCGAGCTCGGTCTGCCAGGCGTCGCGGAAGATCTTCTGGAGATCGGGGGGAAAAGAATAAAAGGTTTTCTTGTCCAGGACCAGCATGGCCGGGGCGTAGGCCACGCCCTCGTACCCGCCGAACTTGATAATGTAATTAATATAGGTTTGCCACTGGAGCGCCACGGTGGTGGAGCAACTGCCGTAGACCGAATTGACCATCCCGGTCTGGAGGGCGGTCAGGACGTCGGTGAGCTGGAGGGGGATAATGTTGGAAATTCCTATCGCCTTGTACAGGTAGGCGTCAATGTCCAGGGTTTGCCAGGCCCATTGTTTCAGATATTTCAGGAGTTTGTCGCCTTTGGCCGGGTCGCTGATCTTTCCGTTCACTATTATATCTTTTTGCAGCTCGGCTTCCATCTCGGGGCTGACCCTGGTCTGCATGATGGCGAAGCAGACATCGGTGTGGCCTAGGAGAACGAAGCCGTGCTTTTCAAAGGCTTCCTCCAGCAGTTTCCAGATCTTGGGAAAGGTGCAGTCCACCTCCCGGTAATCCTTGAACAGGAAAGGCAGGGTGAGGACCCCGGTTTCGGGGGCGATTTTCTGCAGACCCACGGTCAGGATCGCGAGGCCCTGTAGCTGGCCGATCTTCACCTTCCGGATCATATCCATCTCGTCGCCCATCACGGAGCCGTAGTACCAGGTGTTTTTGACCCGGCCGCCGCTATTAATTTCGATCAGCTTATTGACGCGCTCGATGGACGTTCCCCAGCTGGTGGCTACCGGGGCGATCGTGCCCCACTTGAGGGGGAATTCGATTTTCCTGGGTTTTTCCTGGGCCTGGGCGCGGGAAGCAAGGAAAAGAAATAAAAATATCCCCAACAGGGGAAAAACCGCATTTAATTTTCTCGGCATGATGAAAACATTCTAAAGCTATCTCAACCGGAGGTCAACAAAAACCCGAGGGTGGAAGGCGGAAAAAATGACGCGGTGAGTTAGAAGCAAGGAGCAAAGCGCTGACCGTGGGCTGCTGATCGCTGAAAGCTGATGGCTAAAATATAAACGTAATCTGGATTCCGGGCTGGGTCGGCTGGAGGGTTACAGGGGTAACCAGTACCCGGGGCTTGGTTTTTTCTTTCCGGTGACGGGCGATCGAGTATCCGGTGGCGGCCCCGATGGCGGAGCCGAGAAAAACATCCGAGGCCCAGTGCTTGTCGGCGTACATCCGCTGAAAGGCGGTCAGCCCCACCAGGCTGAAAGCGGCCAGGTCGATCCAGGGGGATTCGAATTCGCCGGCCAGGACCCCGGCCACCGACCCGATGGTGACGGCGTGGCCGGAGGGGAAGGAATGAAAGGCCTCGTTGGAAAAATTTGGTCCGGTAAAATCCCAGGAACCGGAATCCCGGAAGGGACGGGACCGGCCGGTGGAGATCTTGAGGATCTGCACGGATAAGCCGGAGAGGGCGAGGGTTTCCAGGGTTTCCACGGAAATCCTGACCAGGCGCTGATTATTTCCGAGGTATCCGCCCGCCCCGGAAACCAGGAATAAGGGAACAATCAAACGCCCGTCCCCCAGCCACTTGCCCGCTTTCGCGGCGGCGTCCGTGCCGTCGTTGCCCGGGACATCCCGGATCCAGCCCCGGATGTTTTCATCCTGCCAAAAAAGAATCCCGGTAGTTCCCAGGACTCCGCACAAGACCATCCCATCCGGGATATTCATCCGGGTCGGAAAAGTAACGACGTGGAAGATGTCATCCCAGATTTTCGCTGGCCTGATCTCATACAGATAGGGTTTTTCCTCCCGAGGTTTATCCTGCAAGGCTTCAGCGGCTGTTGAATAAGTAGTACTCGTAAAAACAATCAGGACGGCGAGAATTATTTTGATTATATGGCGAAAACAATTCTGAGACTTGATTGACATGGGGTAACTAGTGTACTGCGTCAAAAGTCCCTTTATATTTATTGCCATTCCGAGCTTAACCCGGACTCCAGTCTTTTTGAGCTGGATTCCCACTCTCCGATTAAATCACTCGAGGACAAGTTTCGTGGAAATGACCTCGCTTTTTTCATCCCGGCTTGGTTTCGGGGAGTGGTTCATTCGAGACGGAGGCGAAAAGTTCTCCGACCCGGCCAAACGGGACCAGCCGTTTCAGGCAATGAAGGGTGGGGGGGATCATTTTGATCTCTCCGGCCTCGAAACTCTCCAGGGCTTTTTCCGGGTTGATCCATTCCGCGGTTTCAAACTCGATCGGGCAGGGAACGGGGGGGCGGCCGGGAGGGTTAATCGCCAGAAAGAAGCGGGCGCTGAAACGGATCGGGGAAAAATCCGGGGTAACCCAGTGGTCGAAGTACTTGAGGGCGGGGGTGTCATAAAACAGCTTTTCCTTCTTCATCATTTCCACCATGGGCATTTTCTCATCCCGGATTTCACCATGGCAGCCGGTGACAATTTCCGGCCGGGGAAGTCCACCGGATTCGGTCCGGGCCAGGAGGATCCCGGTTTCCTCGTAAACTTCACGGATGGCCGCCAGGAAGTGGGCCAGGGCTTCCACCCCGGCGATTTCCCCCCCGAAAAGTTTCCGGGCCTCCCCCGGATTGATCCCCCGGGAAAGTTCTTGATTTTCCGCGTCATAATCCTGGTCTTCCAGAGCTCCCCCGGGAAAAACCTGAAAGCCCCCGAGGAATTTAAGACTGGTTTTCCGCCGGGCGAGATAAACCTCGAGCCGGGCGGATCCGGCGGAGGGGTTTTCCCGGAGGAGAATTACCGTGGAGGCGAGACGAGGTGAAACCATGGTCAACTTTCAGCTGTCAGCCGTCAGCGGTCGGCGGTCAGTTCAGCGTTTTTTGCATTTGCTGCATTAGCTCTTGGATTTTTATTTTCGTTTTCCCCAACCACCTATCCAACTAACCACCACGCAGCCGAAAGGCTGCGGCTACCGCTATGCTTTTGGCTCACTGCGCTATGCGAAAATGCTTGTCCAAAGCACCTGAATAATTTAACATATTCGAGACTCGGAGAAAAAAGGAGGCGGAAAATGTCGAGACCCGGATCAGTATTTAGCGCGGTGGTGGGATTGACCCTGGTGTTATTTCTGGCCGGTTTGGCCCTGGCGGGCGGCAAGAAGAGTTTCCGGGAGGGGCGGGAGGAATTCCGGAAGAAAATCGAGACCAAGCAGGAAAAACCCATCGAGGGCACCAAGGAAGCCGCGGCGGTTTATTTTCCCGAGGACGCTGGAAAATTCAATTTCACCGTGAACCCCGGAGAGACGGGGAAGTTAAAGGGATTGATCCAGAATTATTTCCAGGTTAAGGACGACCAGGTGCTGAGCCAGGCGGTTTCGCACCTGGGGAAGGGCGCCATCGTGATTGGGAAACGCTATTCCCAGGCCAAGGACGGGGTGGTCCTGAAAGCGATTTTCCTGATGCCTCCTTATCCTTACTGGGAAAGACTGACCAATGTGGATGGAATTGAAGATACCTTCGCGGTCTACAACACCAGCGTGGATTTTTACGCTGAGGGGGCGACCCATTTCTGCTACCTGCAGATCGAGGGGACTTTCTTCGGGATCACCAGCGCGATCGACCTGCCGGTTTTATTCGCTCCTCTTCCCAAGACCAGGGAATTTAGCTTTCACATGCCGACCCAAGCGGAGCTGGACCGGGCGGAGAAAAACCTGAAGCCGGTCAGCCCGGGGCGGACCCAGCCCCAGGAGATATTCACCGATCTCGTCCGCCGGCACCCGCTTTTCTCCGAGCAGGACAAGAAGGGGAGATTCCGCGTGAGCGACAAGAACATCCTGAAAATCCACCGGAACGTTTTCAACCTGAACGAATGCCAGGTCAAGGTTACCGAGGGAACCTGGAAGATCTTCGAGGATTATTCCGGGTTTTACGTGGTGGAATACCTGCTCCGTTCCGTGGTGAACGTGGAGGCCTTCGTTCCCAAGATCCCCCTGATCCGGGGAGCGGTGGAAAAGGTGGCCCAGTCGATCTCGGACGAGGTCTCGGTCAAGTATTTTCCCCTCTCGATGAAAAACCTGAGGGATTGGGTGATCGCGGATCATGAAAAAAAGAAGTAACCGGCAGCCGGTTAATAGAAAAGCATGATTGTTGGCCCAGACTACGCCCGATTGGCCTCCGCTGGCGCTTCTGACTTCGCCAATCCATCCTGCGCCAAGGCTCCGGAGGACAGGGGCTTCGCAGGACAGGTCTCTGGGCTCGCAGAGCTCGGTAGCCGCAACCTTCAGGTTGCGAGCTTTTCTGACGCCCCTCTTTGTATAAAGAGGGGAGGGGGAGATTTTCAAAAAAATATTAAAAAGGAGAGATGAGAAAAACAATGAACGAAAAGAAACTTATTTCATTCATGGGAATTCTGGGAATAATTCTCTCCGGGTGCTTCTTCGTATCCGGGAGCATTTTCCCCCGTCCCCGGGAAATCTACGAGGAAAAGGTCGGGGGCAAGGGCGGGGCGAAGGTCCTGATCCTGGATATTTCCGGCGTAATCAAGGAGGAAGGAACCAGGAGATGGATGACGGCGGAAGCCGGAACCGTCGAATGGGTCCGGGCCAACCTCGACCGGGCCCGGGAAGATAAGAAGATCAAGGCCCTGATTCTCCGGGTCGACAGCCCGGGCGGGTTCGTGACCGCCTGCGACATTGTTCATTCCGAGCTCAAGTCCTTCAAACGCGACCGGAAGATCCCGGTGGTGGCCGTCCTGATGAGCGTCGCCGCCAGCGGGGGTTATTACGTGGCCACGGTGGCCGACCGGATCGTGGCGCATCCCACCACCGCCACCGGGTCCATCGGGGTGATCTACCATGGGATCAGCCTGGAAGGGCTGATGGACAAGGTGGGGGTCGAGGAGAAGGCCATCAAGACCGGGGAAAAGAAGGACATGGGTTCCATTTTCCGGGGGATGACGGACAAGGAAAAAGAGGTGATCCAGGGGATAGTCAACTCCCATTTCCAGCGCTTTCTGGATGTGATCCGGGAGGGAAGAAAGGGGATTTCGGACGAAACCCTGAAGAATGTTTCCGACGGGAGGGTTCTGACCGCGGAGGAGGCCCTGCGCCTGGGGCTGGTGGACGAGATCGGGTACCTGGAAAACGCGATCGAGGCCGCCAAAAAAATGTCCAACCTGAAGGAGGCCCGGGTGGTTATTTACCGGGGCTCGGCCGCGGCCCTGAAAACCATTTACACGAAGGGAGAAGGGGCGGAAGCGGAAGCCGGCGAAGGGTTCTTATATTTTTAATAACCAATGACCAATCAAATTCCAATAACCAAATCCCAAATTCCAAACAAATCCCAATGACCAAATACCAAATAAATCAATATTTTCAAATCCTGCCAATCAAATTTGAAACTTCTTTTTGCTTTGTTCTCATTCATCAATCGTCATTCGTCAATCGTCAATTCTTTTTAACCCGAAACCCGAAACTCGAAACCTGAAACTATGTTTATATGTCATTTCTGCAGGAAGCCGGTGGAGATAGAGCGGAAGGTGGGATTCCGGGAGGAGTGCACGCATTGCCGCCAGGACCTTCATATCTGCTTGAACTGCAAGGATTACGACCCGAACGCCTACCACCAGTGCCGGGAGTCCCAGGCCGAGTTCGTTTCCCAGAAGGACAAGGGAAACCTGTGTGAGTATTTTTCCTTCAAGGCATCCGGGCCAGGGGGAGAACCGGTGAAGGACAACCGGGCCGAGGCCGAAAAATTATGGGCGAAGATAACGAAAAAATAGGTGGTTGGGTTGTTAGGTCGTTAGGTGGTTAGAAAAGAACCCGATAGCAGGAGGCAATTTTAGTGTGTAGTAGCAGGGCTTGCCCTGCAAATCCGTCGAGCAAGCTCGACCACTACGCACTACGAAGGCAAAAAGGCCGGGAAGGGAAAAGGCGGAGAAAATAAATGAAGATCAGAGAGAAGCTATTAAAGGGATCAATTGTTTTCCTGGAAATCAGCGCGGGGGTTTTCTGTCTTTTCACCCTGATTTTCGTGGCGGCGATGGTAATTCTGCCGGCGGAGCCCGGGATGGCCGGGTCAGTGAGCAAGTGGGGAATCGCCGCGGCCACCCTGGTCTTGGGGGTGATCTTCTCCGTTGCTCTCTACGCCTTCGCCGAAGGCTTGAGGATACTGGTCGACCTGAAAGAAAAATACAGCTAGTG
>Ga0315297_10000234_pt1 | contig 30968 bp, 26 predicted proteins | sample YL17G15_0_MG_FD_203628 | JGI IMG/M metagenome (GOLD analysis project Ga0315297, IMG submission 203628) | Sediment microbial communities from Yellowstone Lake, YNP, Wyoming, USA - YL17G15_0 | ecosystem: Environmental > Aquatic > Freshwater > Lake > Sediment | place: USA: Wyoming | collected...
GCTGCTCTCTCTGCAGAGAAGCGACGGTCGATGGGGTGGAGCGGCATGGAACAATGGGTGGAACTCCACAATGCATGTTCTCATGCTGCTGCGGGATCTGGGTCTGGATCCTTCAGGCGACGAAGCACGCAGGGCGGTAAGCCTCGTCGGCGACCGGGTGACCTGGCGGGGATGCGGTCCCCAAGAATATGACAGCAACGCCTTCTTCGAAGGGGAGGTCGAGCCGTGCATCAACGGGCAGGTGGGGGCAACGGGTGCTTATTTCGGTCAGGACATTCAAGGCATCATCGACCGGTTGCTCGGTGAGCAGTTACCCGATGGCGGTTGGAATTGCGAGGTAGAGAACGGGTCAACCCGGTCATCGTTCAAAATCACGATCTGCGTTTTGGAGGCTCTTCTCGAGCATGAAAAAGTGGGCGGAGGCCCCCCCGAAGTTACAGAAGTCCGTCTCCGGGGGCAGGAATACCTTCTCGAACGACGCATGCTGAGGAGGCGGTCCACCGGCGAGGTGATCAAGCAGGATCGGAAGGGCGGAACCGCGTTCACGTGCTTCGCCTTCCCGACGTGGTGGCACTATGATGTGCTGCGAGGGCTCGATTACTTGCGCAACGCCGGGGTAACACCCGATGCACGTGTGGCAGAGGCGATCGACCTGGTCGCTGAGAAGTGCGACAGCGAAGGACGGTGGTCGCCGGGGTCCGATATCCCGGCGTGATGCCGCTTGAGATGGACGCGGGGGAAGGTCGGCCAAGCAAATGGATTACCCTCCGCTCCCTGCGAGTGTTGGACTGGTATTCAGGTCGAGACTAGCCCAGGTGCGACAAGAAGAAGTTAGACCACGAGCCGGGATTATTGGTTTGATAACCAGGACAATATATGGCGGTCATACTAGCGAGTGCAGCTGTACAGGAGTGGTCGGAAAATGAATGATCGAATTCTCGTTTGGGATGGTTGTTCCAATGTTCGCGATCTCGGCGGCTTAAAGACCTCTGACGGTCGCATGACTTGTTGGGGGGCGTTTGTTCGTTCGGATAACCCTGCCAGGCTCACACCGGCGGGATGGTCAGCGCTTTATGCCCATGGCATTCGGACCATTATTTCCCTCAGCACGATTGGCAAGGTGGAAGACGAGCTCGATATAATCCCCCCTTATCCTGATCTTGCAACGATTCAGGTGGCAATAGAAGACATTACGGATAAAGAATTCCTGCAGCAGTGGGCTGCCACAGATCTTTGGTGTACGCCGCTATATTATCGGGACGCGCTTCTCCGATGGCCGGAGCAGCACGCGGCAGTCATCACTGCCATCGCGCGGGCTCAACCTGGCGGGGTTCTTTTTCATTGTGTCCGTGGAAATGATCGTACAGGCATCATCGCATTATTGTTGCTCGCCCTTGCAGGTGTTTCGCCGGTTGATATTATTGCGGATTATGCCATTAGCGCTGATACATACCGGGATGATCTTCTTGTGCGCGAGCATTCCTCCATTCGAGAGGCGCTACTTGGTGCACTTGAAGGGCTTGACATTGACAACTATCTTGCCAAAGGCGGGGTGGGTCAGGAAGATTTGATCGCTGTTCGCTCGCGGCTGGTGGGATAAGTCTTTCATGGACGGATTTGGTGGAAGCCCGACACCTATATGAAGACCGACGGGGAAATCCTATATCCCGCACAACTCAACCGGAGCGCTGTGCCATTAATACCACATCTCGATCCCTAAATTTTATTGCTGTGCCATGTGCAAGGCTGGTCACCCGAATAGGCAGAAAATCGTCAGTAAAGCAAAATTTTGCTTTTTATGTTTTAAATAAAAGGGGATTGTGCCCGATATATATTTGTAATACTTGTGTATAATCATCCGTTATGAATTAATAATCGGGAATTATTCTTTATGAAGTGCTGATTAGAATCACGATAAATGGGGAATTTTTCCCCTGACGGTGCATATTAGATTAACCCGTTAATGTTCCACGATGCCCAAGTGGCGTGAGTTCTTCAAACATTGCGCGTAATGGGCGGATTCAATGTTACGAGACTTTTCCTTTTAATCTTGAGTGAAAACTTAATAGTATATTTCCCTCCTTAGGAAATAAAGGGACCCGTACCTGTGAACGAATCCATCGCTGCCAATCCCGATGTTCAACCGCAAATCGAGCGTAATTATCGCTGGAATTTCTGGGTCAATGCCCTGGATGGGGCGTTTTTTTGGTTTGGGATCAGCTTTATCGCCTCAACTATCATCCTTCCGTTGTACGTCAGCCATTTCACCAACAACCCGATAATAATTGGTTTGATCCCCTTTATCACCACCGCTGGATACCTCGTACCGCAGCTCTTTACCGCGAATGTGATCGGGCGGGCACCCCTGAAAAAGTTCTTCCCGGTGAACCTCGGCTTTTTTCTCGAACGCCTGCCAATTTTCCTGCTTGCTCCATCTGCATATTTCCTGGCTGTCAGCCGCCCTTTGTATGCTCTGGTTGTCTTCCTTATGTTATATGCCTGGCACACCTTTGGGGCGGGATTGACCATTGTAGGCTGGCAGGACATGATCGCCAAGATCATTCCCGTTGATAAACGTGGGCGATTCTTTGGAATTACCAATTTTCTCGGTAACGGAACAGGCATCTTGGGTGCGCTGGCAGTACCCTTTATGCTCGAAAAAAATACTTTCCCGTTCGGTTTTATTTATTCTTTCGCAATAGCAGCCGTTCTAATTTTCATCTCCTGGATCTTCCTCTCTCTTGCTCGCGAACCGGCTGTCCGCAGCAGCAGGCCGCCTGTCTCCCAGATGGAATACCTGCGCTCCTTGCCCGGAATCCTGCGTAAAGATCGCAACTTCAGCATGTATCTGTTGTCACAGATCGTTTTTACATTAAGTGGCATGGCAACCGGTTTCCTGGTGGTTTATTCGGTAAAGTTTTGGAATTTATCGGATGCCCAGGCGAGTGGATTTGTGATCTCCATGCAGGTCGGATTGGCGCTGGCTAACCTTTTTTTTGGATTCCTGGCAGACCGCAAGGGTCATAAATTAAATCTGGAACTCTGCCTGGCATTGAGCGTCATCTCCCTCGTTTTGGTGATTATCGCCCCCAACTCTATTTGGTTTTACCCGATCTTCTTCTTTCGTGGAGCGGTCAACGCGGGCAGTTTTATCTCGGGCATTTCCATTGTTTATGAATTTACCGAGCCGGAAAACCGCCCCACCTATATCGGTCTGGCTAACACCCTCCCGGGGGTTGCAGGTTCTATAGCCCCTTTGATTGGTGGCTGGTTGGCCGGCGCAGTAAGTTACCAATTATTGTTTATCCTTTCTGCAATCATCGGGACCCTGAGTTGGGCTTTATTGCATTTTACGGTTCGTGAGCCGCGTAAAATGAAACAGCCATAAAATAATTGGATCGTGACAAAGCAAGTCTCGCCTAAAGGAGAATCCGCGCAACTCCAGAATCTGTAAACGTATAATATTTATTCATCTTCCTTGGTACACATATCTTTTTTATGGTTCGAATCTCAACTCTGGCGGCTCAAAGTCCCCTTATCGTGGTGTAATTTCTTCTCCACAATTGGCATGGGGCACTTTTTAATAATCTTAATGTTGAGACCCTCTGAGACAAAGTGTTTAATGCTCATCAGGTTTTGAGTCTTACGGGTATTTATTGGAACCACATATCAGTTTGAAAATATCTGCTAAAATAAATTTATCGGAGATAAAAATATGCTGGGTTGCAAGGATTACACCCGGGAAGAATTGGATCATGGCAAGGCCGTCATTCATGAGCAAATTGCCAGGAATAAGAATCTGGCTGATGCCGTAGCGCGCCTGGCGACCGATAAAACGCTCTGCTCTGCGTTGGAAGATTTCGAAGGGGTATTCAATAACAACTTGGCGCTGGTGCTTGACCACCTTTATGTCCACAAGCTTCGAAAGGTGATGGGGAAGGACAGTAATCCCCTCAACGAAGTGGAGTTGATCCGCGATTCCCTGACCAACAATTATGGGATCATGCGTGGTAACAATGGGATCAGGTTTGTCCCAAGTCAATCCGTTGCGAAAATAAAAATCGGCGAAAAGATTCACTTAACAACAGGGGAGTTCAAACGCCTGGCTGCAGGTTTCTTCGTCGAGTTGGAGCACAGATTCCTTATCTATGGGCCTCACTCACATCGTGAACAATCAGGTGGAGATCCACTCTCCCGGGCGGCAGATTATTCACAAGGGGGGAAGTAAATGATGATTTTATTGACATACTTGTCGAGAATCCTCAGTTTTGTATCCTTGGTTTGTTGTCTTTGGACATTGGTCAAATGCCCTTCCGGGTTGATCGGTGGGATTCTTTGGTTGCCGATCTTGTGGGCCGGCGCCTGGGCTCCATTTCTTGCCCTGCTGGGAGTTTTGGGGGCATCCCTTGGATGGTTGGTCAATGATTACCCATCAGTCATGGCAGGGTTCTTCGGCGCATTATTGGGAATCCGCTTTACGATCCTGGTCACCCGTCATCATGATCCCTTTGAACAGACCTTTGGGGCGGGATGGGTGGATCGCATTCCCCCGGATTTGAAGGCTCGTTTGGCCTCAAAACGCTATCGATTAATTCAACCCGCCCCTCCCGTTGTGCCAAGACAGCGAAATATTCACCTTGGAAAATCTGGAAAAACCGAAGAACCCCTTTTATGCGACATTTGGCAGCCTCCAGGGGGAATACCCCGTACAGGATTGGCGCTCATTTATTTTCACGGGGGAGCCTGGCAGGCTCTGGACAAGGATTTCCTGACCCAACCCTTGTTTCGTCGATTGGCGGGTCAGGGTCATGTGATCATGGATGTCGCTTACTCCCTGGCACCCGGGGCAGATTTAAATCGCATGATGGGTGATGTCAAACAGTCTGTAGTCTGGATGAAGAATCATGCCTCGGAATATCAAATCAATCCAGATCGCATTGTGCTGATGGGGGTTTCGGGAGGGGCTCATTTGGCATTGCTTGCAGGCTACGCTGCCGATCATCCAGCATTTCAACTTGTTTCCCCACAGGATAAAATTTCAGTCCGGGCTGTCGTCTCGATGTTTGGGATGACCGACATGAGTGCCTTTTTTCGGGAGTATGGACAATCAAATCGCAAACAGCCTGAATACAGTTCACAAATCACAGACGATATTCGCCCGCATATTTTTGACAGGACCTGGTTGGACAAGTTCATGACCCGTATTCGTGTCTTTCCTGCCTACCGTCATGCCAATATGCCTGGAGGACCATTGTTGCTGGTTTATCTTCTTGGAGGCACGTTAAAAGAAAAACCGGATATATATCGCATGGCATCACCGATTGTTCACGTCCGATCTGATTGTCCACCCACTTTGCAGATATTTGCTGAAAATGATTTTGTAGTCAATGCATCCCATGGGCGTCACTTGCACCAAGCCCTCCGCGAGGCTGGAGCGACCTCGGTTTATATAGAGATTCCCAATACCGTTCACGGTTTCGATCAATATTTTGGCGTTTCCCGGCGCGTGGCACCTGCTGCGCAGTCTGCAACTTATGATATAGAAAGATTTCTGGCTTTGATGGTTTAATGGTTATTTATTGTTAGGTTAAAGATAACCATAGAGTCCTTTGGGGGATCTTTTGCAGCCCCCTGTCTCTGAATGACAAGTAGTTCCAAGGTTGGATTGGTTTTCCCTGACTAAATTTACCAATTAACCTCCCCCCCGAAATTTCAATAATTCCTGCTATTTACGCTGCAGGACAATATAAACGATGACGGCGGTCACGATCAGACACAGGCATAACACCACGATCGCCCCGAGCAGGATCCAGACCCAAAGGTTTGGTTTTTTCTCAGCCGTCGAGGGAGTGGAAAATCCTGGTTGCGATACACCAGGTTCCTTCTTCAATGAATTGGCGATCTTGAAGAATAACCACACCAGGATGGTAAATACAAGGAACAGAAAGATCGTGATCAGGAAGAAAAGGGTATTGGCTGAAGTCATTGCCTCTGCCAGGCTCCCCCGGGGGTTGAGCAGAGTGTGCAGGAAAAGCATTGCAGCCGCGAATAAACAGGCCGCCCACGCTGGCTTGTTCCAGCGGGCAAGCGCTTGCCCGAAGGTGTTTGGCAGGGCCAGCATTTGCAGGAAGATATTTTGCACCGTGATGGCAAAAACCAATAAAAGGAAACTTTCCATCCCCCCGATCAATACTAATATGAAATCCGGCAAGTTAACCCGTAATAACAGTCCGGTCAGGATGGTGGGCAGCCAGGCGCTGAATAAGATCAGGAACAAAACTCCGGCAGCCACTCTCAGCAGGGCATTCTCTGTTTTCCGATCTTTCAGGGCAATCTCATTTATATCGAATGCCTCTGGAGTGCCGAACATGATACCGGGGAGTATCCCAAAGACCCGTGAAAAAGCGGTGGAGGCTACCACGAGGACCAGGTTGCCCGGGCGGATTGTCAGGGTGGAAGGGAGCTTCCAACGCCTCGCAGCAGCCCATTGGATGATATCATCTGCCAACCCAATGAAACCATAAGCAATGACCATCGTGATAAATAGAAATACTCCCGTCAGGCTGAAAGGATTCCAACCGGGCTCGAGGAGGGAGAAAATGAATCCATATATCAATGTCACCAGGATGAGTTTCAGCATCTCGAACCATATCGGGTGCCCCAGGCGCTTGGTGATGTTGACGCGTTCTGTCAACTCGCCAACCCTCTTTAATGGTTTTAAGATTTGTTGCAGGAATGTCTCATTTTTAACCAGTGTGCGGTTGAGAATTTCAGACGCAATTGTGAAAACGATCATCGCAATGGCTGCGAGGAGCAGATTTGAACCGATCACCTTAGGATCCAGGGATATATCGAGAGGGGTGGGAATGTAGGTCGTGATCGCGGGTGTTAGCGGACCTGGTTGACGGAATGGTGCCACCGGTCCTCCTGGATGGATCACCTCGGCTTCAGATACCCCAAAGCTCCACTGGTCACCGACCATCATGGACTGGCCGCCCTGCAGGCAGGTATCCCACTGAAGCGCTGCACCATTATCGATGTAATTCGTGTCAATTGAGTCCTGGAGGTCCGCTGCAGTTCCCACGCGATCCCAGATGGTCGAATAAAACGCTTCTTCATAATGTGCGGGCTTGGGGTTGGGGATGAAAACCATGTACCAATCCCGTGCCTGGTTGAAGCCGCCCACCGCTCCACTCCGGGGATCATAATAGCCAATCCCGAAGTCATCATTGGCAAAATATAAATCCGCCGCGTGGTAAGCCTTGATACAGGTCTTGCCGCTTCCCCCGTTTGAAATTTCCCATTTAAGTTGAAAAAAGTTGTTCCCGTTGATATAGGTTACAGTCTGGATGACTTCCAGCAACGTTGCGTCACTTTTGATCTGTCCTCGTGAGACGACCCGAAATGGGTTAACAGATGAGCCGTTCCCAGATAACCCGTCTTTGCTTGAATATAAGAAAGAAATGTGGTTCGGGCCATAGACGTTTTGTCCTGCAGCAATAAAGAAACCACTGCCGGCTGAACCATACGTGGCTCCACTGACATACTTTTCGTGATAAACCTGCAGGCTCCCATCCAGCCCGACCTGGATCCGAAGGGGTTGACCGGGGATCTCGATAATATTTTCCTCTTGTGGGAGCACCTTGTGAACCATATTCCCTGCCTCGCTGACGGGGGGGCGCGCCTGGACTGGATTGGCTCCAACAAGGATGACGATCATTAGTGCAGCCCCGCATAAAATTCCAATCATCTTCCCAAAAACCATTGTTTTTATGGATGTCATCTCATCCTCCCAGAAATTTATCCCTCGGAATATTTTTCCCGTTCGTCAAAACACGTTGTCGAGAATTTATCTACTTCCCGACTGCCAGCGCCTAAAATACCATTTGTGCTGTCCATCCGCTATCAAAAATAATGCATCTCGAATAATCAATAGTATATATCTTAACTCCTTTAGGTTGCACCCCTTTCACTTATCCAGATATCAGAATAAAGCGAACACCTTTTTCATCCGATCCAATTCTCTTCAAACGATTTTTTGCCAATTGGATGGTGTTTTTCATTTTCGGTTCACGATCCCCTACAAAACAAAACAGCGCCATTGGTCAGGCGCTGATTCTCTTGCTAAAATTCATTTCTTCCTTTCAGATACCTTCTCCGCACTTTTTTCTGAAAGTTTCTCATTATTGTTTTCGACCTTGGCAACAGGTTCCTTGCTTTCACCGGGTTCCTTGGTGTCCTTTTTCTCATTGGTTGTTTCTTCTGTCTTCTCATCCGGCTTCTTGGGTGCCTGGCCGGACGGTGAATGATGATCTGTGGCATAGAAACCAGATCCCTTAAAGACGATTCCTACCGGCAGGTAGATCTTCTTGAGGGCTCGTTTCCCGCACTCCGGACAGCGTAGGAGCGACTGGTCTGAAAATGATTGTTGTTTTTCGAACTGCACACCGCAGTTGCTGCAATGGTACGTATAAACTGGCATTCTTACTTCCTTGTTACCTGTATTGCTGGCGGAACATTATAGCCCACTCACAAGGCACAGGCAAGGGGTCCGTGGGAGAAACCAACATTTTTCTAACATTGGACCATATTCGACCTCTTATCGAACTGCACAATACGAAATGTTGGTCTCAATGATGACCGAGAACCATCATCCCAAAACCTCCCGGGTGCGAATAACGTCCGCTTGGATCTGCTCGACCAGCGTCTCCACCGAAGAAAATTTCTGTTCGGGGCGAAGATATTCCACGAACTCAAGCCTGATTTGCTGACCGTAAAGGTCACCGTTGAAATCCAGCAAATATGCCTCGATGGTTGGAGCTGGAAGGTCGGGGGTGAAGGTGGGTCGGACGCCGACATTGGTGGCAGCCATGTATTTTTTCTCCATCGCTGACCCCTGGTTCGGGTTCAACCATGCCCAACAGGCATAGATACCGTTGGCAGGGATTATCTTTCCGTCGGGAGCCTGGATATTCGCGGTGGGGACATTTATTCTGTGTCCACGTCCATCTCCGTGTACGACCGGGCCGGTGAGATTAAAGTATCGTCCCAAATCTTCGGCAGCAGCAGAAACATTGCCTTCAAGAATTGATTGGCGGATGCGGGTGGATGAAATAATACCCCCTTCATCAGATAACGGGGGGATAACCCTGACTGTGTAACCAAACTCATCCCCGATCTCGCTCAAGCGGGCTGCGTTTCCCTCCCTCCCCAGGCCAAGGGCGGTATCATATCCAATCAAAAGGTGGTGCATACCCAGGTTCGATGAGACCTGGCTCATAAAATCCCTGGCAGTCTGATTGGCAAATTCCCGGTTGAAGGACTGTGTGATGAAAACATCTACCCCGAGTGCATCCAGGAGGTGCTGTCGCTCATCTGGTGTGGTCAGGTATTTAAAATCTGTTTTACCGCCCAAAACAACCGCCGGGTGAGGGCTGAAGGTCAGTACAACAGCAGGGTCTCCGGCTTCGTGCGCCCCGGAAACGAGAGGTTGCAGGATTTCACGATGACCGCGATGGACTCCATCAAAGATGCCGATGGTTAGCCAGGCATTTTGAAGAAGAACCTCGTCAATGGAATGGGAGTGGATCACGCGCACTTACGAGAAGAACACTTTCTTCGGCTGCCATTCCAGGGTAACTTCATCAAGCTCCAGGATGGCGATCAATTCACCGGCCATGCTGACACCCCTTACCATGCCAGGTTTCGTATCTGTTGCTGCCTTTACTCGATGCCCGTGTTTTACCTCTTCCACTTCATCAGGGGTGAGTTCCACGGCAGACCATTCTGCAAGGGCTTCGGCGGCAGGGATCAAGTATTGGTACCAGTTTCCTGCGGTAAATGCCTCTTCAAGTTTTCTCAAGGGCGTGGCATCCCGTAAACTGAAACGACCCGACTTGGTCCTGCGCAGCCCCACCAAATATGCTCCGCAGCCCAGGGCGATCCCCAAATCATTGGCTAATGACCGGACATAGGTCCCGGAGGAGCAGTGCACATCGATCACCACCTCCGGCGGCGCCCATTCCAGTATTTCAAGATGGTAGACATTTATTTTCCTGGGGGCAATTTCAACTTCCTCTCCCTGCCGGGCCATCTCGTAGGCTTTGCGTCCGTGGACCTTCACGGCAGAATAGGCCGGGGGTGTCTGCTCAATCTCCCCAATATACCGCTGCAGCACTTCACTAAATTGTTGTTCTGTGACATCCAGCGGAGCCGTTAATGGCTGGCGGGTGAATTTCCCTTCTGCATCATATGTATCCGTGGAGTTGCCGAGACGCAGGATGGCCTGGTAACGCTTATCTGAAGCGGAAACAAACTCACTCAAGCGCACCGCAGGACCAACCAGGATCACCAGCACACCGGAAGCCCGCGGGTCGAGAGTGCCGGTGTGCCCCGCTCGCCGTATACCGGTGCCGCGGCGGATATGGTCGACCACATCGTGGGAGGTCAATCCAACTGGCTTATCGATCACGAGAATTCCGGATATGGCATTTTTAATATCTTGACTTTCCATTTTATCTTTCCTCCTGATATCCCAATTTTCTTAATTGGAATGATTTAATATTTCCCGCGTGGTCTCCAAAACGCGTTCTTTTACCTCTGCCAGGCTGCCTGATAATTCCGCCCCGGAGGCAGCCACATGTCCTCCTCCCTCAAATCGCAAGGCGATTTCCGAGACATCAACGTGGGATTTCAATCCCCTCCAGGACACCTTCGTTTTTTCTGCATTTTGTTCGACAAACATGATGGCAATATCCGCGTCGTCTATGGCTGAGACGACGTTTATTAAGTCGGCATCATCCTTGCCGGAATATCCCGAGGCTTTTCGGTCCGCCAGGGTGAGTGTGGCCCAAACGATACCATCCTCCCGCTCCAAGCTGGTGAGGCCTGCCCCCCAGTATTTGGCTTCATCGAATGATCGCCGCACCAGGCTGCGATAATAGAGCGTGCTCATATCCACGCCCAACTCCAAAAGATCAGCTGACTGACGCAACGCTTCGGGGGTGGTGTTCGAGGTCCGGAAGCCGAGCGTGTCGGTGATCAGGCCGGTTAACAAATTTGTAGCAACGGGTGGAGTAATGACAAGCCCCCACGTTGGCATTCGGCGTACCAGTACCGAGGCAGTGGCAACCGCCCTGGGCTCGATCAGGTTCAAGGTTCCGAATCCTTCTGTGGTGACATGATGGTCAATGACAATATCCGGTAAATGATATCCGTCCAAGGCATCCCCGACCCTTTGCAAGTCTGAACAATCCACGCAGATGATCAAGTCAAATTCGCCATCGGCTTTTGTCCTGACCATTTCTGCTCCCGGCAGCTGCCTGAAATTAACCGGAATACCGTCCGAGAGCACCACCTGGACCTGTTTACCAGAGTCCTGCAGTGCAAGGGCGAGTCCAATGCTGGATCCAATGGCGTCCCCATCGGGGCGCACATGCGAAGTCACCAGGATTCGCTGCGATGCCTGTATGCTGTCTTTAATTTTTTTCTGCAGGTCGTTCATTCTTTCTTATATCCGCCAGTAAGCGTTCGATATGGTCAGCGTTTTCTGGAGTGGGGTCCCAGTGAAAGCGCAAACGTGGAAAAGTGCGCAGCTCGATGCGGGTAGATAATTCATGGCGCAGGAAACCACTGGCATGTTCAAGCCCTTCAAGGATTTCAGGGCTGCGCGATGAACCTTCCACTGCTGAAACATAGATATCGGCAAAGGCCAGCTCCCGGTCAACCTTTGCGTCGGTGATATAGATTTGACGCAGTCTCGGATCATTGATCTCCCGGATAAGCATTTCCGAGATCTCCCTGCGGATGCGGTCTGCGATGCGTTGAAGACGGATACCAGTTGGCATAATTCTATTTCTTTTCGAATACAGTGATGAGCAAGAAAATATTCCAATTCCAGCCCAAAGGATGCCAGGGTTTCGAAATTTATGCAAACCAGGCAATGATCCTCATTGGCTGAATGCTATTCGATTTCCTTCTTTTCCAGCAGGTAACAGTCGATGACATCGCCAACCTGGATATCGCTGAGGTTTTTAAGACCAATACCGCATTCGAAGCCGTTCCGCATTTCTCGCACATCTTCCTTCTCATGTTTTAGCGAATTGATCTCCCCTTCATAGACGATATCTTTTCCGCGGGTGACGCGAATCTTTCCGTTGCGGCGGATTTCGCCATCCGTGACCCGGCTGCCGGCAATTTTGGTTCCCTTTGACAGGCTGAACACCTGCAACACAACTGCCTTGCCAATTGCTTTCTCGGTATATTCTGGTGCCAGCATGCCTTTGAGGGCTTTATCCACATCTTCCACCAGGCGGTAGATAATGTCATACAACCGTATGGAGACACCCTCCGTATCCGCCAGTCGACGGGCTGCAACATCTGCCTGCACACTGAATCCAAAGACAATCGCTTGGGAGGAGGATGCCAATAAAACATCATTCTCGCTGATGTTGCCTGTTTCTGCATGTAAAATATTAATCTTTATCTCACCGGTTCCTAGGTTGTTGATCTCGTTGACGATAGGCTCCAGTGAACCCTGCACATCCGCTTTCAGAATAAGGTTGAACTCCTTGGCTTCTCCAGCTTTGATCTTCGAGAACAGCTCCTCCAGGGTGATTTTTTTCGCCACCGAACTCTGCTTTTTATTGAGTCCCTGTCTCTCCAGGATGTCCAGCCGGGCTTCCTTCTCGGATTCCACCACCTTGAAAATATCTCCTGCGGAAGGCAGCTCACTTAATCCCATCACTGAGACCGGTATGGACGGGCCCGCTTTCTGCACTTTACGTCCCCGGAAGTCGAATAGTGCCCGCAAGCGGCCGTAAGTATTCCCTGCCACCACGATATCGCCCGTGTTGAGCGTTCCGTTCTGCACCAAAAGTGTGGCAACCGGTCCCTTGGATTTATCCAACTCGGCTTCGATGATCGTACCAATTACCGTGCCCTTGGGATTCGCGCGGATGTCCGTGTTATCCGCCACCAGCAGGATGGCCTCCAGGAGATCCTCGATCCCCTGTTTTTGCTTTGCAGAGACTGGGATAACCATGGTATTGCCACCCCAATCATCCGGCATCAGGTCGTTCTCACCAAGTTGTTTTTTAACCCGGTCAGGGTTGGAATTTGGTTTATCCACCTTGTTCAATGCTACGATTATCGGTACCCGAGCAGCCTTGGCATGTGCAATGGCTTCCTTCGTCTGGGGCATTACTCCATCGTCGGCAGCTATCACCAGAATAACAATGTCTGCACCTTGGGCACCTCGCGAACGCATGGCTGTGAAGGCTGCATGACCGGGGGTATCCAGGAACGTGATCTGTCTACCCTTCAGCTCCACCTGGTAAGCACCAATATGCTGGGTGATCCCACCCGCTTCTCCACCCGCAACATCTGCATCCCGAATTGCATCCAGCAGGGATGTCTTTCCGTGATCCACATGACCAAGGATCGTTACGACAGGTGGACGCGGGGAAAGCGAGGCTTCCTTTTCATCGGAGATCAATTGACGCCACATGGGGACGTCACCGGTCTCTTTAACAACCGGCACCGGTTGATTTTCCAGCGCAACTTCAAAACCCATTTCATCTGCCAGGATCGCCGCAGTATCATAATCGATTGTTTGATTGATGCTTGCCATCACCCCGTTGGTCATTAATTTCTTGATGATCTGGATTGGGCTCACTTCAATTATCTGCGCGAAATCACGCACCGATATATTCGCAGGGAGTTCTATTTTTTTACGGTCTGGAACGCTCATACGGCATCTCCTTAGTTAAAACACTTGTGTGGCATATCCCGCCTGCTGACCGGGTCGAGCTGGTTCCCTCAAGCCTGCCGTTGGACGATCAGCGGTTCATCAATTCATGGTGGCCTTATGCCTGTGCACGAGTGCCCTCATCATCTTCTGGAATGGATAGCATGAACTGTTGGAGGTATTGACTTTCTTCCGCTGTGAATGTGGCCCTGAGAGCATGAGCCAAAGGTCCTCGTAATCCATTTTCCCAGCAAGTCCGACGATTATGTAAATAGGCGCCTCGACCGGCTAATTTCCCGGTCGGATCCACTTGGACCCCATCCTGATTGCGCACCATTCGGATCAATGTGCGTTTGGGCAAAACTGTTCGGCAGCCCACACAGGTGCGTTGGGGGATGTGTTTGGGTGGTTTCACCGGTTTGCCAGTCACTATCAAACTCCAATAATGATTTAACAGGATCGATTGGGTCCTTGCGGGCGGGTTAATCTTCTTCCCAGCCTACGTCACCTCGTTTGTGTTTCTTCTTGGCAATTGCCTTTTCGAGATCTTCATCATATACGATCTCGACAACTTTCTTTTTCTTTTTCTTGCCTTTTTTCTTATCCGCTTCATCTTCATCTTCATCGACCGCGGCAGCAACAGGTTGCAGCATATCTGGTCGAAGGGTAAAGATTTCCTCCAGTGGTTTTTGTTCAACCTTTTCTTCCAAGATCTCCCCCACCGTGGATACGGTCTCGCCTTCTTTTGTTACAGGTTCTGCAGGAACTTCAACACCCAGGGACTCCTGTGTCACTTTCTCCACAGTTTCGGAAACCAACTCTGCGGGTATCTCTGCCACGGGTTCAGCGACCGGTTCGGGTTCAGGGAAGGTAATATTCGCAATTGCTTTCTGGATGGCTTCCATCGATTTGGGACCAATCCCTGCCAGGCCCAAAATGCTGTCAGGGTTCAATTTCATTGCCATCATCAGGTCGCCGACGGTGCGGTATTCTGCCTCGGTCAAGATGTTATAGGTATGCTCTGCCAGTCCCAGGGCGTCCACCCCTGTTGCAAATGCTGCGGTCGGGACCTCGGAGCGGGCGGCAGTAACTCTTTCTTCTTCGGCTGCTGCAGTTGCTTTCTTCTGCTCAACTGTCCGCCGTTCCACGCGCTCCACAAATTGGATCAGGGTCATGAATTCTTCCGGTGTTACCGGGCGGCCTTCGCTCTTTTTCGCCAATACTTCTTCAACCAACGGAATATTTTTATGCTCAATTTCAGCAATATTGGCCAAGGTCGGGTCAGTTTGCACTTTTACGATCGCATCCGCGGCTGCCTCGATCAGGGACTTGATGTCTATGCGCCAGCCGGTTAACTTGGCTGCCAGGCGCGCGTTCTGTCCATCGCGGCCGATCGCCAGGCTAAGCTGGTCTTCCTGGACAACCACCGTGGCGGTTTTTTCCGCTTCATTGAGATATACGCCTGATACCTTGGCCGGGCTGATGGCTTTGGAAATATACATCACCGGGTCGGCATTCCATTCGATGATATCAATTTTCTCGTCATGTAATTCCTTGACAATGGCTTGAATGCGCACACCCCTGATCCCCACACAGGCTCCCACCGGATCAACGTTTGGCTGGGTGGCCGAGACGGCTACCTTGGCTCGCTGTCCTGGTTCACGCGAGATGGCGCGGATCTCCACGATGCCGTGATAAATTTCAGGGACTTCGTTTTCAAGTAACCGCCTCAGGAAATTGCGATGTGATCGTGAAAGGATGATTTGCGGACCGCGTGGGCTGTCCTTGACCTCCAGGACAATGGATCGCACGCGTTCATGTACCTTGAATTTCTCTCCAGGAATCTTCTGATTCGGCGGCATGATGCCTTCAGCCTTCATGTCCAGCCCGATGGTAACACCCTGGGTCATGCTGACCGCCTGTATCACCCCGCTGATGATCTCGCCCACTTGCTTGTTGAAGAACTCAGCCTGCATTTGGCGTTCAGCTTCACGGATCCGTTGTTGGATCACCTGGCGTGCGGTCTGTGCAGCTACGCGTCCAAAATCTGAAGGCGTGGATTCGACCACGACCATGTCACCTAAATTGGCTTCCGGATTCACTGTTCGGGCTAATTCAAGCCCGACTTCTGTACGCTGGTCTTGAATATCTTCAACTACTTCTTTCTCAGCAAAAATGGTGACCTTGCCGGATTCCGAATCTATTTTGGCTACAACTTCTTGGGCATTGGAAGCGTTGACTGCCCGCCGGTACGCGGAGACCATTGCTGACTCGATGGCAGCCATTATGATCTCTTTGGGCAGTTGTTTTTCTTCCAAGACTTCGTTAAATGCCAGGGCAAATTCATTTTTCATGTTTAACCTGCTCCCCAGGGTTTTGTTTCCTGTTACATGCAGAAAAGTGGGGGTTGCCCACTTTTCGATGCGTGCAATATTGGGTTATCAGACACAAGAATTTTAACACATAAATGAATGGGATGCAAGGTTGATGACCCCCTTTGCGTGCTTTCTATTTTATTACCCTGGATGAATATTCCACTTTGGTCCAAGAGACGGATGTTTAGGTGCCTCTGGGTTTTTTCCTCAATTGGATTCCATTTTTCAAGGATGTTTCATTATTCACTTCCCCGAAAATCAAATATACCGTCCTTAATATTCCATGCACGACGGCAACCTGGGCAGACAAGTTGGTCCCCTTCATCCATAAGAGGGAAAGTTTTGCATTCGGGACATTTAAAAAACTCTTTGGGGTTGGCTGGTAAGCTGCCTGTTGGCACACCTTCCAACTTCAATTTCATGAATACACTGGGCGAATACGGTCTCCAACCCCCGGTCCATTGCAATAGAGAATCAAGACCAGCCAACACACCGGCTGGAATGATGCGCTTAAGCAACTCAATTCGCAAGTAAGAGACAGCCAGGGTTTTTTCCTCTCGAAAATCCATTTCCTTTAACCAGCTGCGGATCGCCCATGGATGGAAGTCGAAATTCAGAGGAGCAAACTCAATCGGATCCGTGCAATAAGGACTCCAGGATTGTTGTCTAAACGCATATCGCAGGATGGCCTTCAAATTCCGTTTGTTGGCATATTCCAGGATGAAGGTCGCCCCCGGCTGGAGGACACTACGCACCTGCTGCAGTGCAGCGGGAGCATCTGCCATGTGATGCAAAGTGCGGATCATCGTTGTCGCGTCAAAAAGGTTTTTCACGAAGGGTAAGCGATATATATCAGCCGCGACATAGGTGTACCGTTCGGAGTTCCCAAGCCTCTCCTGGGCTTGCTTGAGTTGAGTCATTGAGTAATCCAGCAGTACGACACGCTCAAAACCCTGGTAGCGCAGGGTATTTCTACCCGCCCCGGCCCCAAGTTCCAGCATCAGTTTTCCACTTCGCGGGAGCAGGCGCTTGAGGGCGATCGCCTCGCATCGATCTTCATAATCGCGCCCCCCGGTCTCCCAGAACCGGGTTTGATAATCGGATCCTTCATAATCACAAACTGGAGGACGGTCTTTTTCTGGCATATTTTTCCTTATCTAATGCTCCTCAGGGTTTTCATTTTTTTTCGGGGATTATGCAGGATAAATTCTTTTGTTCCCAGCGGACTGATCCTCGAATTCATACACTATACCCAAACTGCCGGCATTCGTCAAACAATTTTCCGAACATTGTTTGTGGTATAGTCCACCCATGCGTCTGCTTTTTGTTGCCGATGGAAGGTCACCCACCACACTTTCCTGGTTGCGCCACTGGGTAGAATCTGGTCACCAAACTCACCTTGTTTCGACATATCCTTGTGACCCTCCCCCCGGATTATCATCTTTCCATGTTCTTCCTGTGGCTTTTGGTGGATTTGCGCGCGGGTCGACGGATAAGTTTGGAGCGCCAAGTTTTTTCGGCAAGTTGATTGGACGCTTTCGCACGACTATGCGCAATTTGCGGTACCTGGTTGGTCCACTAAGTCTACCTTTATCAGAAATACGTTTCCGGAAATTGGTGGAAGAGATCCACCCGGACCTTGTCCATGCTCTGCGGATCCCATTTGAAGGGATGCTGGCTGCTGTCATTCCGGGGGATTATCCCCTGGTGGTCTCCGCTTGGGGTAACGATTTCACGCTTCATGCGCACGGATCCCTTTTAATGAAACTATCCACCCGCAAAACAATGCTGCGTGCTGATGGTCTCGTTGCGGATGCATCCCGTGATATCCGGTTGGGACAGGAATGGGGTTTCTCTCAGGAAAAGCCAACCCTGGTGGTTCCGGGGGGTGGTGGCATCAGGCTCGAAGAAATCGACTCGACTTCCAGCCCGGTAAATTTACCCGAAGATCTTCCAGATGTCCCGATCGTGATCAATCCGCGCGGGCAGCGGCCTGGCAGTCTTCGGCAGGATGTTTTTTTTCAATCCATACCCCAGGTGTTGGAAAAACACCCAACAACCCTTTTCATCTGCCCATCGCTCGCTGGAGACTTGGAATCTGAAAATTGGGTGGAGTCGTTGAAGATCCGGGATAACACCCGGCTTTGGCCGCGCCTGGAGCGGCCACAATTATGGCAGGCGTTCAAAACAGCACGGGTATACGTTTCCCCTAGCCTTCACGATGGTACTCCCAATTCACTCTTGGAGGCGATGGCTTGTGGATGTTTCCCAGTGGTGGGGAATATCGAGTCCCTGAAAGAATGGGTAACCCACGGTGTGAATGGTTTGTTGGTGGACGCCACCTCACCCCGTTCCCTGGCTGATGGGATTATTACCGCCCTGGAAAACCCTGGTTTATGTACCACCGCAAAAAAACAAAACGCTCTTATCATAGCCGAACGCGCAACTTACCAGCGCTGCATGGCAATGACAGAGGCGTTTTATCAAAAATTAATAACCGTAAACTAATTTGTTGCCTTGGTCTCTTTTACGCCCGGGGGGCGCGTAATGTCTCCAGCCTTTCCTGCAATTCAATCCTTTTCGTACTGGCAGCATGACGGATATTGGATATCAATCCCTGGGTTCGATCGTTGATCTGGATGCGCAATTCCACCCCCTTTGAAGGGGCGAAGAGCAGGGCAATTACCCCACCAACAATTCCACCGACTAATGTCCCGATGAAAAAACTAAAAGCGCGACGCATGGAAGCCTCCTGTAGATAACTGGTTATGAAGCTTCTATATTATAGAGCATATTGAAATCCGATGGAAGATTGCCGAAGATTGGTTTTTGTGGAATAATACACTTGTTGCGCGTATCTTTTGAACGCGACAGCAAAGCGTTTTCCTGCCTTGCATTCAGCATATCAAGCCGGCCCCTACCTGAAAGGAGGGTACCATGTCTGCAATTTCCCCTGATCCAAATAACCAAACTTTTCGCAAAAAATTTACCATACGCGCGTTTCGTCAGAAAAAAGAGCGCCGTGAACCAATCACCATGTTAACCGGGTACGATTACCCCATGGCGTTGGCTCTGGACCAGGCGGGGATCGACGTCATCCTGGTCGGCGATTCTCTTGGCATGGTGGTCCTGGGATATGACAATACCCTGCCCGTCACAATGGACGAAATGCTGCACCATTGCCGTGCAGTGGCGCGCGGAGCCAGATCCGCACTCCTGATTGGAGATATGCCTTTCATGTCCTACCAGGCATCCGTGGAAGATGCCGTCCGTAATGCAGGACGTTTCTTGCAGCAGGGTGGCATGGAAGCGGTTAAACTTGAAGGAGGGCGGGAACGCCTGGATGTCATCCGCGCAATCCTGGGCGCAGGGATCCCGGTGATGGGTCATCTCGGTTTGACGCCCCAATCAGTTAACCTCATGGGCGGATTTCAACCCCAGGGGCGCAATGCAGTTGCCGCCGAAAGGCTTCTCGAAGACGCCTTGCTCCTTGAAGATGCCGGGTGTTTTGGTTTGGTGCTCGAATCAATTCCCGGCAAACTGGCCGAGTTGATCTCAAACCGGCTCTCCATCCCCACCGTTGGTATCGGGGCAGGGGTTGGCTGTGACGGCCAGGTTCTGGTTACTCACGACCTGCTGGGAATGTTCGACCGTTTCACTCCCAAATTCGTCCGTAAATATGCAGACCTTCATAATGAAATGCGATCAGCTTTTGAGGCCTTTATTACTGATGTGCAGGAACACAAATTCCCCGCTTCAGAGCATACGGTTGAAATGCAGGGGGATGAATGGGAGTCTCTGCTGAACCACCTGAAGTTATAGAGGTGGGGGTATCTCATGAATAGTGATTCGATACTCATTCTGGGTACGGGGGCCCTGGCAACATTTTTCGCTGCCCGTTTTGCCTCAGCGGGGATATCCGTCACCATGCTCGGGTCGTGGAAGCAGGGAATAAATGCCATAAATAAAAAAGGGGTGCAGGTGGACGGTGATAGCCGGGTCTTTCCTGTTCATGCCACGGCTGACCCGGATGCATGTACTGGTTTCCATTTCGCCATGGTGTTGGTCAAAGCCTGGCAGACAGAACACGCTGCGGAACACTTGACGGGATGTCTTGCTGAAAATGGGATTGCACTAACCCTGCAAAACGGTCTCGGGAACGATACGATCCTTTCCAATTACCTGGGACTCCGTCGCGTTGCCCAAGGTGTGACCACTCTTGGTTCATTTTTGGTCGCACCTGGCTTGGTCCATCTTGGTGGGGCAGGACCAATATCATTGGAATCTAACCCTCGCCTTTCACCACTAGAAGAGATGATCCGCAGGGCAGGTTTTGAGGTGAAAACCGTCGCAGACATTCAATCTCTTATCTGGGGCAAACTGGTGATCAGTTCAGCCATTGTTCCGTTGACCGCCCTGCTGCGGGTAAAAAATGGTGAACTGCTTAATCTTCCCTCTGCTCGTTACCTGATGGGTCAACTGACCCTTGAAACCAGCATGCTGGCAAATAAATTGGGGATTGTGCTGCCATTCGTGAATGCCGAACTCGCGGTTGAGGAGGTGGCTGCCCGCACTGCAGAGAACCGATCTTCCATGCTCCGGGATATTCTGCGCGGCGCGCCCACTGAAATTGACGCAATCAATGGAGCGATTATTCACCTGGCTGACCAGGAGCACGTCCATGTGCCTGTCAACCGGGTGGTATGGTCCTTGGTCAAAGCCATTCCTGTTCGTGGTAAGATTAAGATGTAAACAATTATTGTTATTGGAGGTAAATGATGAGGAAACTCATTGCCATTGTGGTGCTCCTGGTGGCATTTTGGATTTCCTTCCCGGTTCAAGCGCAGAGTGATTTACGCCTGAAATCAGTAACCGTGGATATCTGGCCGGAATATGACCGGCCAGCTGTTTTGGTAATATATCATCTTGTTTTACCTTCCGACGCCAAGTTTCCGGTCGCGCTTCACCTGCGAATCCCTGCACAAGCGGAAGTCGTTGCTGTTGCCGTCAACGATCCGGTGAAGGGACTCCTTAATACACCGTATGATCGGACCGTGCAGGGATCATGGGCGGAATTGACGATTACTTCCAGTTTGGCTGATGTGCAGGTGGAATATTACGATGTCTTGATAAAAAACGGGACCTCCCGTCACATCGTCTTCAATTGGGCTGGTGACTATGCGACAGATGATTTTTCTATTGTATTTCAGCAACCTGTCGGGGCGACAGATCTGGCTATTGTCCCCGCCCTTGCTTCAACCGGAGTGAATCAAGATGGGTACACCTATTACAAATCCGCTTCCCAGGTTCTGACCGCGGGTCAATCAATAACGCTGACTGCAGACTATCAAAAACCCACGGATGACTTGAGTACCACCGGGCTTCCAGTTCAACCAACACAGCCGATCAGTGGTAGTACTCAGGGACGAATCACCATGAGCGCTCTCGTCCCCTGGTTGCTGGCAGGGGCTGGAGTAATATTGCTCGCTATCGGCACCGTGGGTGGTCTGTATCTTTGGAAAAACGGTACACGCCGGGGATCGGTTACGCGCAAGCACAGGTCACAGCCAAAACCTGAAATCGAAACCGAAGAGATCTACTGCCATCAATGCGGAAAGCGCGCCCAGGCGGGGGATGTGTTTTGCAGAACATGTGGGATACGGTTGCAGAAAGAAGCGTAGTCCCATTGCTTAAAGGCGCAGTGTCGTGAATATTTCTCCCATCATCCCGATCTATTTTTTCTATGGATTGGCATTTTTTAGCATGGGCCTGTTGGTGATGCTCGAAGGCGGGCGGTCTTCTGATGCCCGCCTTCGCCGCGCTTTGCGTCCCCTGGCTGCTTTTGGGTTGGTCCATGCTGTCAACGAATGGTTGGAGATGTTCGAAGTGATTGGTCTCCAGGGTGGGCACATCTCCACTGATTGGTTATCGGGAATCAGGCTGGCGACTCTGGCATTTTCATTTATATCGCTGGCTGCCTTTGGCAGTTACCTTTTAGTCGTTTCAAAGACCGCATGGCGTCTGATCCTCCTGGTTCCGCTTGGATTGGAAGCGGTGTGGGTATTTGGCCTGATCCTGTTAAAAGGACAATATTCCCTTCCCCTGCTTTGGGATGTTAGTGACGTCTGGACGCGGTATTCGCTCGCCATACCCTCCGCGCTGCTTGCAGCCATTGGACTGGTTATTCAGCAACGTGTCTTTCGGCAGGCCAGGTTGTTCTCATTTGGCAGGGATGCATTATGGGCCGCGGTTGCCTTCAGCTGGTACGGCCTGGTTGGACAGTTGTTCGTTCGCTCTTCTCCCCTGCCCCCTTCGAATGTCATCAACGAGGTTCTTTTTAATGACCTGTCTGGAATCCCGGTTCAATTATTCCGAGCCATCATGGCAGGATTGGCTGCCTTCTTTGTCATCCGATTCCTGCGCGCTTTCCAGGTTGAAAATGACAGGCAAATCAGCAGTCTGCAGGAAGCAAGACTTAAGGAGGCAAAGCAACGTGAGCGGCTGCGCGGGGAATTATACAAGCGGGTTGTGGCTGCCCAGGAATCGGAACGTCAAAGGATCGCTCGTGAGCTTCATGATGAAACCGGTCAAGCCTTGACCGCCATCGGCCTGGGGCTGCGCGGGCTTACCGGTTCACTGCGAACATCGAAAATGGATCACGCCAAACAGAACCTGCACCAATTGGAGCTGCTCACCGCCCATTCGCTTGATGAACTGCAGCGTCTGATCGCGGATTTGCGTCCATCTCATCTTGATGACCTGGGTCTCTCTTCTGCTTTGCGCTGGTATGCCAGCACCCTTCAGGAAAGGACCAAATTGGAAATTCATGTGGAGATACAGGGGGAAGAACGGGAAGTCGCTTCTCCGGTAAAAATCGCCCTCTTCCGTATTGCCCAGGAGGCGCTGACAAATGTGGTCAAACACGCCCAGGCAACTTACATCCTGGTTGTTTTATCCTACTCGGATGAATCGGTATTTATCAGGGTGCTGGATAATGGACAAGGGTTCGATACAGAGACGATCAGATCAGCCAAACGTGTTTCTTGGGGTCTAAAAGGGATGGAGGAACGCACCTCACTGTTGGGCGGCAGGTTTGAGGTCCATTCAGGATCCGGTCAAGGGACGGAAGTTAAAGTATCCATCCCGTATCTACAGGAGGATGCAGATGAAAATTCGCCTGCTGCTGGTGGATGACCACCAGGTTGTCCGTTCAGGTTTGCGCATGCTGCTTGCCAGTGAGAACGATGTTGAGATCATTGGGGAAGCCGGGACTGCCAGGGAAGCCCTGGAAGCCGTTCGCCAGTTAAAACCAAATGTGGTCCTGATGGATATCGGTCTGCCAGATCTTTCGGGAATTGATGCCACCCGCGAAATAAAACGCACCAGCCCCGAGGTTGCCGTGGTGGCCCTGACCATCCACGAGGACGAAGAGTACTTCTTCAAGATGCTGGAAGCGGGTGCTGGAGGCTACGTTCCAAAACGGGCCGCGCCTGAGGAATTATTAACCGCCATCCGCACCGCGGCTGCCGGGGAGGTATACCTGTATCCCTCAATGGCAAAATTATTGGTGAAGGATTTTCTATCCCAGGATCGAGGCACTGATGCAGCTTCCACCCTTGACGGTCTGACCGATCGTGAACAGGAAGTCCTGCGCTACCTTGCAGAGGGGGCGGATAATGAGGAGATTGCCAGGTCTTTGGTAATTTCCAATAAAACCGTTGCCCGACATCGAGAAAATATCATGAATAAACTTGGATTGCACTCCCGCTCCGAGTTGGTTCGCTACGCCATTCGCAAGGGGATCATCAAGCCATAGCAAGGGGTCACTCCTCCCAAAAATTTCCCGGCCTGCTGGACTCCCAGCAGGTTTTTATTGGGTCTGAATACACAATTTCGACCCAATGTTTCCATTAAGATGGGGTGGAAATAGTATTTGGACGCGGAAAATATTTAGTGAATGGGGTCCCGCTCCCATATCAAAGATGGTATTCCTGCCGAATTGTATTTCTACTTGCCAGGGGATAAACTGTTAGTGAAATCAAGTACAAATAGAAAGAAGGAGGTTTCCCATGAAAAGCGTACTGGTAATTTCACTTCTCACAATCCTTCGACTTGGCATCCCCACTACTGTGCTTTTACTTGTCGGCGAGGCTCTGAAACGCCGCTTCGAGCAAAGAAGGAGTGTCTGACCCGCTAATGGATCCGATCTTGACTTTCGTCATTGGGCTTCTCCTCCGAATTGGCCTTCCCGCCATCGTGACCGGGATTGTGTTCTTTCTCCTTCGCCGCCTGGATGAACACTGGCAGAAGGAAGCACTGGCGTTACCGGTCATTTCACCCCGCCAGCCCTGCTGGGATATTAAAGGTTGTTCTGAGGAGAACCGGAAAAATTGCCTTGCTTACAGCCAATCCAAAATACCTTGCTGGCAGGTATTTCGATCTAGAAATGGCGGGTTGAGGGAGGGTTGCCTGGATTGCGATGTTTTCCGCCTGGCACCTGCACCGGTTCCAAATTAACCATATTTTCTGCGAGGAGATACCACTATGAAATTAATCAAGCGCTTCATGATAGCCATAATATTTTCCCTGCTCGTAACAGGCGCCACCTATGTGATTGCTCAAGCCAGTACACAATCCAGGGAGGCGGTAGAAGTTTTAAAGCAAGACGCGTGTTCCGGATGTCATTCAAAATTCACGGATGCCATGACAGCAAGCAAACACGGTCACGCGATCAATGACCCTCTCTTTAATCAGATGTGGACCGATCAGGGGAAACCAGGAGCCTGCCTGGTCTGCCACGTCACCGGGTATGATCCCGCCCTTGGGACCTGGGCAGAGGATGGGGTCACTTGCGAAGCCTGCCATGGACCAATACCGCCGGCACATATTACCCAACCCTCCGCCAACCCCGTGCCCGTGGATAGAACCAGTGACCTGTGCGGGCGCTGTCATGCCGGTGATCGGTTCAATGTTTCATCCTGGCAGACCAGCACGCATTTCCAAAGGGGGATGACCTGCACTGTTTGTCATGACCCGCATTCATCCTCTTTGAAAAAGATCCCGGGGCAGGAAGATGCCGGTCCGTCAGCCTTATGCATCAACTGCCACAAGGAAGTGGCGATGAACTTCCCCTATTCCAAGCACAATCAGAAAGGGGTTAGCTGCGTGGATTGCCATTTGCGTCATTTTGAAATTGGTACCACCGATGTGCATGCCATCCCGGATCACAGTTTCACCGCCAGCATCACGACCTGTTCCGCCTGTCACTCCGACCAGATGCATGCCCAGCCTCCCGCCGTTACCCCCGACCAGACTACGCCCACCAATCCCCAGCAAATGACCCCAACCCCGGGTGAAGTCACCAGTGGTCCCTCCCCCGTCAGCCCGCTGGGATTTGCAGGTTTTGCGGGTCTCATCGGCCTGGCTGGCGGCATGGTGCTGGAACCCTGGTTGGAAAAGGTTTACCGTAAAATGAACAAAAAGGATATTAAAAAATGACTCAAAAAAAGATCACCCGCCGGGATTTTATCAAGCTCACTGCGGTAGGTGCAACCGTCCTGGCTGGATCGCAGGTCATTCGTCGGGCCCAAGCCCTGGAAACAGCCGAATCAGGTGGTCGCCAATGGGTCATGGTGATTGATCAATCCAAATGCACGGGTTGCGGATACTGCACCCTGGCTTGCCGGGCTCACAATGATGTCCCCCCTGACATATCCTGGAACGTGGTTACCAAGACAGGCACCGTCGGAGCACAGGATGTCTTCATCGCCCGACCCTGCATGCAGTGTGCCCACGCCCCCTGCGTGGAGGTCTGCCCGGTCCGCGCCAGCACATACCGTCCTGATGGGATCGTGAAGATGGACTATGACCGCTGCATTGGCTGCCGTTACTGTGAAATCGCCTGCCCCTATGGTGCCCGCTCTTTCAATTGGAAATATTTTGATGGCCCGAATCCATCCGTTCCCGAGTGGGGTCAGCCTGAGATCGAACGCCGCCCTCGGGGTGTTGTAGAGAAATGTTCCTTCTGCTTTCAACGCATAGACCGCGGTCTTTCCCTGGGTTTAACTCCCGGCATTGATGAAGATGCCACTCCAGCCTGCTCAGTGGTCTGCCCGGTGGGCGCGCGGCTGTTCGGCGACCTGAACGATCCCGATTCAAATGTTAGTAAATTGCTGAAAGGACGAACTTCCTATCGCTTGCGCGAGGACCTGGGTACTTCACCACGAGTCTACTATTTATCAGCCACTGAGGAGCCGCAGTCATGAAAATTAAACTACCCAAGTTCTCTCTCTGGATGGCATGGGTGGGCGGGCTGGCGGTTTTGCTGGTCGCTGGTGTCGCTGCTGGCGTAATGGTCCTGTGGAAGGGTCTCTCATTGACCCATCTGACTGACATGATCCCCTGGGGATTGTGGATCACCATTGATCTATCTTCCATCGCCATGAGTGCAGGGGCTTTCAGCCTGTGCGCAGTGGTTTACCTGCTCAATCTTAAGCGCTACCAGCCGGTGGCGCGCACAGCCACCTTCATCGGGCTGATCGGCTACACCATGGCCGTGCTGACCTTGCTGCTAGACATTGGGCGCCCAGACCGCTTTTGGCATTCCTTGATATTCTGGAACAAGCATTCATTGCTCTGGGAAGTGACCATGTGCGTGACCCTGTACCTGGGGGTACTGGCGCTGGAAGCCTTGCCTATATTTGCCAGTTTTGGCTGGCTGCGTTCTCACTGGCCAAAGTTGGCAGACAGGATGTCGCGCATCCACCATTTCGCTCCCTATCTTGCGATTGCCGGACTCGCTCTTTCCATGCTGCATCAGTCTTCCCTGGGAGCACTTTATGGCGTTCTCAAGGCTCGCCCGCTTTGGTACCGGCCCGACATTTCAGTGCTGTTCATCGTTTCCGCCATCGCGGGAGGCATGTCGCTTACCGTCCTAGCATCCATGCTATCAGTCCGCCTGACCAAACATGCCAACGTTGACAATAATATTTTGGATCGGGTCGCACAAATCATCGGCTGGGTTTTGGTTGTTTATCTATATTTCAGATTTTGGGATGCCCTTTCCATGACTTATACCTACGAACCTGGCCGGACGGAAGGATTGGCGCAGTTGACCGCAGGTAACCTGTCATTCAACTTTTGGATCGGTGAAATGCTCCTGGGCGCCGTGGTCCCGATCATCCTGCTGCTTAACAAGCGCACCCGTTCCCTCCCGCTCTGGCGTATGCTGGCCCTGGCACTTGTAGTTGGTGGAGTGGTGGCCTATCGTTGGGATACGAATATTTCGGGACTGTTGATCACCCTTTCCTATCTTCCCGGTGAACCTGCCGTGGCTTACTCTGGGGCATATTTTCCCTCCATCATCGAAATCCTCACCGGTGCAGGGATCATCAGTTACGGTTTGCTTTCATTCTCCCTTGGAGTTCGCTACCTGAAAGTGGTGGACCACAACTCGACAAAAGTCCATATTGCTGATTCGAAGGTAATAGGGGCAGTCCCCGTGACGGGAGATTGATAAGGGGAAATAAGTTAACCGTACGAAGGGATACTACATCAAATGGATAGCACCGGAAGGCGATTGCCAAACAGTCGCCTTCTTCAGTATCTCACAACAACTTGATCCTAAATAAAAGAACATGGCCCATCCACTTGAGGACAGGCCATGCAATTTTAATAGATCTTCTAACCGTCTAATTACTTGGGTAACCCGGCGATGGCAGCGTCGAGCAGGTCATTGGCGTACTTTGGATTGTGCACGCCCATGCTGGCGTCCTCTGTGATGTAGCCGTAGACCCACAGCGGGAAGGCCTTGGCCTCGGCATAAACTCCGGGTACTGCTGCGCCATCCGCATCCAGCAGACCAGCCTTGGTTAATCCAGCCTTGAGTTCATCGTACTTCGCCTGGATTTTGGTCACTGCGCCATTAATATCGGTGTCCTTGGCATCTGCATGGCAGGCTACGCAGGCAGACACAGTCGCATCAAAGGTATGATTGTTGGTCGACCCAAGATGGCAGGTGACGCATGCGTCCGTGGTCATGGTGTAATGGGCGCTCGGAGATCCGGTCACGGTGCCGCCACCGCCAACACCAAGCATAAAGTCGGACTGGTTGCTTAAGTGTGGGTTAAAACGCACGGTAGCCTTGTATTCTCCAGCAACGACATTACCAGCTGCGTCCTTGTTGGGGAAGTTGGCCATATAGCGTCGAGCCTGGTGGCAGTTGACGCACAGGTTTCCCATACCCTTATCGAAGGTCTGGCCGCTGATTACCATCGCTACAGGTGCGAGGGTTCGCAGAGTGAAGTCATCCTTGGTATAGGTTGTGTGGATCACGTGGCAGGTACGGCAGGTCTGCGGGGTGGCATCCGGGAGGACGACATCCTTGGCTGAACCGTAGGCTGCGAAATCCTGCCCTGCTGCAATTCGTTGAATGAATGAGGAGCCTTCGTGGCAACCGGCACACGCCTGGAGACCCGCTTCCTCTTCCCATACTAGGCCAGCTGTTCCATGGCGGGAACCTTCCCAGGCAAAGAACTTGCCATCGATGAGGGTGGTGTCATTATGGCACTGGGTGCAGGTTAAGTCAGCAGCAGCAGGATTTGTTCCAGCAGCGCCAGCGGGGCCGGCAGCACCGGAGTCACCTTTCGGACCCGCAGGGCCAGCGGGGCCGGCAGGACCGGCACAGGCTGACAGCACGAAAGCCGCAGCCAGCAGAACGGCAACAACTAACAGTAATTTTTTGATCGACATTTCTACATTCTCCTAATATGAATTTGTTTTACTGGATAAAAACACATAATTGGATTATGGGCTGAGCACCTCCTATAATATTGTGTTATTTAACACAATCAACACAATATGAGTACAACATTAAGATTATACCATTGGGCTGATAACCCCAAGCGCAATAATTGTCATAATGTAATAGTGACAATTGTCACTATTAAGTGCACGTATAAAAAACAGCCGCCCTCAGGCGGCTGCAGAAACATTCATTTTCCCATAATTAGTTATTCGGTGCCCCAGCCTTGATCCAGTTGATGATGAGTTGTACCTCCGCATCTGACAATTTCCCCGAAGGCGGCATTAAGGAACCCACCTGTTGGGTTCCCAGGAGCTTTTGGACCAGCAGGCTGTTGTCCAAATCTCCCGCCTTGATCACAGGTGCGTGCGTACCGCTGGTCATAACGCTGGAATAATCGGACGCTGTCCAGCCTCCCAGTGTTCCATGACACACGCTGCATTTTGCCTGGAAGATCGGCAGTACATCCGTGACGAATGAAGGGGTCCCGCTGGTGGGTTTACTGCTTAACCCTCGCAGGTATTGAACCAGTTGGTTGATTTGATCCACGGAAAGGAATTTTCCCCAGGCGATCATTGGTGTGGATGCTTTTCCCAGGTTGATGCTATCGAAGATTTCCTGATCGGTCCTTCCCTGCTTAAATGCTTCGCTGTTCAGGGCTGGACCGATTCCACCTTCACCTGACAGTCCATGACATTGCGAGCATAACTGGGAGTAGATCTCCGCCCCGCTGAGAGCCAGGGTGCCGGGAGTGGGTGTTGGTACCGTTGGAGGTGCCTCAACCGGGGGGTTGGCTTCCCAGGACCGCATGTAGGCTACAATGGCATCAATCGCATCATTTTCCAGGGGGCCTCCAAATGCGGTTCCAAATGGTGACATGCCAAAATTTGGTTGTCCCTGGGTAATGATCGCGGTCAGCGTGGTATCGTCTCGTGTTTTTAGGAATTCCGAGGAGCTGATGGGTGGAATGATAAAGCTGGGCAGGACCAGGTTGGGTCCGCCTTCCCCGAACTCTCCGTGGCATGCTGCGCAATTCTGGACGAACAAGTCGCGACCGGTGGTCAGGGATGTTCCCTGGGCTGCCTGCAAGGTATATTTGACCAAGGCATCCAGTTGTTCAGCGGTCAGGATCTGACCCCAAATGGGCATGGTTTTGTGCGCCCCACCTGTTGAGATGGCTTGACCCGCCTGGTCAACATTTGTCTCTGCGGGGATGCGGCTGCCGTGACAGGAGGAGCAGGTCTGGTCGAACAATGCCTTGGTCGATGGGTTCCCTGCCGGGTCTACCACATAGCGTGCCAGGGCATCGATCTGTTCGGAGGTGAGCTTTTCTTTCCATGGCGGCATCTCCAGGTGAAGCCCTCCTTGGCTGATCAATGTATGTAGCTCACTTTCAGAACCCGTGAAGGCTACCGATTGGCCGTGGCAGGAGGAACAGTTGGTTGCAAATAACCTTGCCCCATCCGGTGCCACCAGGAAATTAAGCAGCCGGGACCGTTCCTCGGTGGTCATTACGGAAGACCAGTCTGGGACCTTCACTTTACTGTGAGGCGCATAAGCAATGCCCTCGTCCAACGCTTTTTTAAGTTCCAGCGGGTTTAGGGTGACCAATTCCGTGGCTTCATGGCAGCTTCCGCAGTTTTGGGTAAACAGTGCACTTCCACCGGGAGACAAGATGAACCCCACCAGGGCGTCAATTTGATCCGTCGAAAGATCTGCGCCCCATGCAGGCATCCCTTCATGTTTTCCCTGGACGATCACATCATGCAGGTTGGTTCCCGGCGGGACAATAATGGATGCGCCGTGACAGGGAGCACAATTTGCCGCGTACAATGCCGCAGTTTGGTCACCCGAGGAGATCCCCGTGGGCGCAGGGCTTTCCCGGGCTGCCTGCACGGTCAGGAACAGGACCCCGGCTGCCGCAATAAGGGTCACCCCGGTTACGATTGGTCGGTTAAGAAAGTGACGGCGCGCGCCTCGGTCCAGGAAGGGCAGCAGGAAAAGTACCAGGATCGCAAGGGTTGGTATGACGATTACACCCACT
>Ga0315297_10000236_pt1 | contig 30957 bp, 27 predicted proteins | sample YL17G15_0_MG_FD_203628 | JGI IMG/M metagenome (GOLD analysis project Ga0315297, IMG submission 203628) | Sediment microbial communities from Yellowstone Lake, YNP, Wyoming, USA - YL17G15_0 | ecosystem: Environmental > Aquatic > Freshwater > Lake > Sediment | place: USA: Wyoming | collected...
CGGTTTAAAGCCCATTTGTTGTCTCATTGGCTGACCGACATCATTGAAATTAGGGGTTACAAAGGATTTAATAATGAATCTATTGGATTGAATTCGTTCAATTTCCCCAACCCCACATGTCTCGTCGATATTTTTTCCGTCCCTTAGGTTTGCGACTAAATATCTAATTGCCTGCTCCCCTTCACCCATTACATAATAGTCCGCTTTTGGGATATAAGAAGCAATATCTGGACAAGACGAAATAAACAATCCTCCGAGGCAAATTGATATTCTGTCATTTTCGAGTTTTATCATCGAACAGATGTTCTTTACAGTCTGATATGAATATTGTAAACAACTGATAGCTAATAAATCGGGGTTTTCTCCAATCGCCTTTTCAACTGTCTCTGGGACAGTCAGTCTTTCGAACGCGCCATCGATAAACGTCTGATTGACGCCGTCAAGATCCAGAAGTTGTCTTTGAAGATAGGAAATTCCCAAATGTTCTGATGAAAAGTAGCATCCTTTTGAATCTTCTTTAGGAGGGTTAATAAAAACTACTTTGAACATCTATTTCACTGATCTTGAAAGTAGGATATCTGTATCGGGTTGATATTTATGTATTCTTTCATTTAGACCTGATTCGTGCATTCAGCCAGAATTTTAGAGGTAATATTCTGAAAATTCCCATTTGGCCACTCTATAAAGCATAATTCCGTCGTCAACAAAAAGGCTGGATTCTTGAGATAGAAGTCCGGAATTGGCAAAGCTGATTGACCTCGATATGAAGAAAGGCGTGGTGGTCGTCAGCTGTCCCAAGGGAAAAGGCAAGTGGGCAAACAGCGGGGAATTGGCGCCTATCATGCCAGGAATCGAGAATGTGATTCAGGCATATCTCGTCGCGAGGGACGAAATACTGAGAAAGATAGGCTTGAACCCCATCGATGTCGAGCCTCTATCCCCCTTCATCTCAAAAGGGGGAAAGGTTGGCTATTGGCAGCTGGCGATGTGGGAGAAGCTCAAAATTGAAATCGAGAGAGCATCCGGAGTAAGCTTCCGATGGAAGGACTTCCGACCCACCTTTGCGCAGAAGGCGAAGGACCTCGGGGTGCCGATAGAGGCCGTATCGAAGTCGTTGAGACATACGAGCACGCGAACGACGGAGTTATACTACGCGCGGATTAGAAGCGAGAACGCGTTCTCCCTCATGCGGCAGGCTTGGGAAGCGTCTGCAGTGAAATTTCAATCCGGCAAAATTGAAAATTAGCCAGGATAGGTCGGAGTGGGGTAAATCGAATTCTTTCTCCGGATCAAATGCTCAAATGTGTCTGGGAGAACATGGTCAGATAGAAAGTATTCGCCGATGAATGGTGAGAATGAGTTGATTGATCTCACCGGGAGAATTGATTCTTAGGTGAGAATCTCTCCCTCGCGCGCAAGTGTTGCGAACGCACGTGAGGCCGCAGACTCTGTTTCTCAGCTGAAAATATAGGTTGCTCACTGTCTCTCCGTTACGCGTACACACATGCGCGCACGGACGAGGAGGACAGATGAACAGCTGATCGGATCAGCCGAAGGCGTTTTCTTACCTAAGAAACCGAGGAGATCTAGCTGAGAAATAGCGCATTAGAATCATGAGAGTTTTTATCATAAAACATATGGGATATAAATACGATTTTCGTTGCTATATTGCCCTTGTCAAGACATAAATGCACACTTATATGCATTTTTTGGGTATATTTGTATTCACATTCTCGACGATAATCCCGCCGGGAGCACATTATTATTTTTGTTAATAAATATGAAAAATCCCCCACCCACATCCAATGCCTTCGAGTTGAGCTCGTAACAATTATCCCCTGAGGAAGAGATGCCGAGGTGATTGGAAATGGCAACAAATGGGGATAAACGAGACCCTACTCTATCGTCTGCCAAATGGAACATTGGAACGAGGCGGCTGGTATTTCTATTCGGATTAGTTGTTCTAATCATCGGAATCTATGGGTATATTCTCCAATCGTGTACTTGGATTGAAGATTATGTGGATCTTGGAACACCGATTTTCTGGCTCGTCTTGATACTCATAGCTGCGATCATCATGACCATAGGGGTGGTCGGAAGGGGGAAGTTGTTCATTATTGCGTGCATAGCCCTTTTCATAATCGCGATAATCCAGATTCCAATCATGAATGAATGGGCGAATCCGCCGCCCGAGGGTCCCCCGATAATATTGTCGTGGGACGTGCAGTCTGGAACAAGGACCCCCGTCCTCTGGGTGAAGGTGATGGATGTAAACGACGACGTAGTGGCAGTCATCGTCGAACTGAGAAATCAAACCTCGGGCACCGTTTACTCCAATACATCTTATGCGCCCGCCCACACCGAATTACGGGCTGCGCATTACTCGAATAATATCAGCTTGACCCTGAACCTTAGCGAGATGGGCGTTCCTACTGGAGACATCGATCTGGCCGTGAAGATCTTACTTAAGGACGAAAGCGAAAAATACTCCTCGCCGCAAGAAAAGGTTATTCAAATCCCGCCAGAATAGCCCTAACTTCTCCAATGTTCATGTCGAACGAAACTCTCGAATCGCTACTCCCAGGGTTGCATCAGAAAAGATTCGTCAGCGTTACGGAAGACTCTGGATGAGATCTCATCGCTCGATCTTTAGAGCCGTTACCTAAATCAGCCAATAAGTCATCAGGCGTCACTGATGGAACCCCTATCTCTCAAAGAGACGAAAACCATCTACCGTATCCTCAGGCTCATTGAGGAGGGCATGCTCGGCTACCCTGAAGAGGAATGGGAGCTAGATCATTACGATGGGCGGTTGATTGACCGAAAAGAGATCGGACAATTGATCAGGCAATTGAAAGCGTCTCTCGCGAAAGAAGACATCAAAGAAGTGGAGAAAGAAATCCTAGTAAGGAAGTATGCAGGGTTTAGCCGGGGAGCAGACGAACGTGTGTATAGAACTCTCGGAAAGGCATTCAAAGGAAGGAGGACCGCGAAGGTCGAATATTTCTCTCCCAGCCAAAAGGAAGTAACTCAGAGGGAAATCGATATTTACTATCTGAGCCGGAGGTACATCGTAGCCTATTGCCATCTGAGGAGGAACATCAGGAAATTCAGGGCAGACAGGTTCGTGTCGGCTAAGATGACGGAGGAGAGATACGCCATACCTGCAGATTTCAACAAGAATGAATATCTATGACCGGCGATTGGATGTTAAGGGCGGCAACATGTCCCGCTACTCTATGCATCATTAACCGCATATGGCTCGTAGACCCCCAAGTATATATACCGATGTGCCCAATAGTATGGATGAGAGTCGCCGAAAGGCGACCCACGGAGGGGACGTGGCGGTCACGCCTCTCACCCTCCTTTCACGGGAATATTTTTAGGCCTGCTCCCTGCCAATTTCCTTCATCATCCCGATCAAGCCGCGGCTCTATGAAGGGGAACAATTCTTGCGCGAGCGCATCTTTCCACCCAGCGGTCCCTCTGAGATAACGACGGATCGTCCACGCTATCAGATCTGCCAGTTGGGACATATTCCTGTACTCGGATGAAACGAAGACTGGATCCGAAATCAGATGAGCGTTTTGGACATACATCGTCCCACCTCTCATGAGACATAGGAGTTTGCTTCTGGTTCTCCTATCAAATTTCTTTTCCACGGAATCGATGAGAAGTAGCCCATATTCGCTAGCTGAACCGCTGGTCAGTAACTGCTTATTCTTTTTCTCTAGGACGAAACAGATCCTTTCGAACAGCAGTCTATACCCCCACAGTTCGATGTCAAGAGGCTTGGTGAGCTTCGCTTTTCTGATCACAGAGGCAACTATCGTTGCATCCTTTGAGGATAACATGTTGAGGGTTTCCTTGTAAAGCTGGCCCCTGTTCTCTCTCGGCATGCTTGCGAAAATCTCTTTGCCTGTAACGAGATTATCCGCATGCAATTCAACGTCGTCGTCATTCATGTTTGGAAAATAGGACATCTTGACCTTCTTGACTTCGTTATCGAGAGCGTTCCATTCGTGTTCATTTATGATAAGGGCTGCAAGCACAAAATCTTCCTTATCGCGCAGATTAGGTTTCCCCGACTCGTCGATATAGATAAGGAACAGTTCGACAGCCCCCGATTCATGTGAAATACAATCAATCTTGATAAATCATTTCCCTACACCTATCCTCACATCCATTCGGAGCGATTCTCTCCCATTCCCGCTATTTTACGGGTAAAAACCAGACAAACCTTGGAATGAGAGGTTTTTCACGCCAGCGCCTTTTTCACCTGAAAATCTAGGGGTAAAGACCAGGTGGCCATCCCGCCGGGAGCACTGACTCATTTTGAGAAGAGCAATCGGAAAAAGCCCTTTTCCTGCGTCACGGCCAATTCTCTTTCCTTGGTGGATTGATTCGAAAGGATAGGTTCTCTGTATAGTGACGTCAGTCCCCTTCCTCAATACTTGATCATCACGAAACCGCAGTATTTGCAGCGGTAAGCATCGGCGTAGACCATCCCCATCTTGTCCTTCAGCCCCAAACTCTCCCCGCCCAGGCCAAGGACCGTCCTTTCATGGAACCAGGCGATGTCGCTGAAGATCCTCTCCATCCCGAGGAAGCCCGCTTCCATCTGCTTCCCGCAGTTCGGGCAGACCATCGGCTTCCCGACAGGGTGCAGGAGCGAGGGGTTACGTTCCAGGGAATAGCCACCCATCCCGACGTACTCGATTTGAATGCCCTTGGCCGTCGACGGAATCTCGAAGACCAGTTCGGTTGTGACGTCCTGTCCATTGACCACATCGGTCTCGACATACTCGATATTCTTGTCGCGGGTGCCGGCTCGGACCGGATGCCTCTGTCCGTTCGCAATAAGCTCCCAGGATTTCTCCGAGGTGCTGATCGGGATCCTTCCCTTGTTCATGATTCGTATCCTGGCGATTGCAAAGACGGATCCTCTGGCCGGATGTAGCCTGGAGGGGAATTCCCCGATTGATTTCACGATCTTCACTTCGAAATCCCACTCGCAGATATCCTCCGGCGCCGTTGCATGAGTAGTGACGTTCACGCTCATCCCGTGCGAGAGGAGTTCCTTCGGTCCGTGGGCGGGTCCGTTTTCGGAAGGCATATCTTCGATTCCTTGTCCAGAGAACCATCAGTAGGTCATAATGCTTCTTCCGACCGACGAGGCCGTCTTCGTGTCGGAAGAGGTCTCTGCCGGTGCTGGTGACGGGGTGCACAAAGAGAGGATTCTGTGCCGCAATTTGTGCAGTCACTCCTACTGAGCCATCTTTACTACTACGAATTCCCGGACGATTCAAGGTTCCTTTCTCAGGCAATAACAACCTGCAACGGGCTTTTAGGCACGCACTTTCCGCGTGCGGACCCGTCCATCGGACCCCTTACAGTACTTCGTCACGGAAGAGATGAATTTCTCCAGCGAGAAAGGCTTGCTGATGAAGTCAACCGCCCCGCTCTTCAAAGCTAAATGCCTCACTTGATCATCCACGCTCACGAAGAGAACGCTGGCCGTCGGGTCGAGCTCAAGTATCCTTACGGTCGTCTCGACGCCGGTAATCCCTGGAAGGTGGTGGTCCATGATGATCAGGTCTGGCCTCTTCGTCGACTTGGCAAGCTTCTCTAATGCCTCCTCCCCGCTCCGGGCATGACCCACAATCTTGACTCCAATAGTTTCGAAAATCCTCCGATAGATGTCGATGAAATCCAGTTCGTCCTCCACGACGAAAATGTTTCCAGTCAAGATACCTCTCCTTCAGCTTACTTCGAACCCGCTCCGTCGGGCAGAGTCAATGTGCTTCTTGCAACGCTCAAGTCACGTCGTCCGAGTTTCAGATCGCTCTCGTTCAGGCCCTTTTTATTCGTGGTGTCGACCAGTCCAGGCAACACCCTAGAAACGTCATTCCTGTTGGGTCGATATTTGAACCTTTGTTAAGCATGCTCTCCCGCCTTTTTTCCATCGCGTCACTCTCTGATTTCATGCTGTTTTGAAAAATGGAACAGCGAAAGGATCTGAGAAAAATGGACAGAAAAAAGCTATTGATCAGCGGGTTGGTTGTGATCGGAGCAGCGGCATTTGTGTCATTGCTGGCAAGCGGCGTTGTCGTCGACGTCTCAGGGCTTTTCGGCCAAGCAGCCATGCCTATTAATGGGGTACATCCGTAGAATGATGGCGGAAGGTGTCCGCGTGACCAATTCTGGAGGAAATGGTCATTCATCCCCTCGGTCGATTGCCGAGATTTGCTGCGAAACGTAATCCATCAAATCTTTCAGCGCGTTGCTCTCGCATATCGCCTTCGCGGAGAGGAGATAGTTGAGAGCAACGTCCCTTTTTCCATGAGATGCGTAGAAGTTGCCGATGCTTATCCGCCAGTTGGCGTTATAATATTTCTGTCCCGATTTCTCGGCAAGCTCGATGCACTTGCTGAAGTAACTCTCCGCTGAACCCCAGTCGCCCTGCTCCGCCCGTATTTTTCCTTCCATAAGCGCGAGGAAGGAGAGCATCAGAACATCGCCTGTCTTCGTGGCGATGCTGGAAGCCCTGTCGATGCGCATCTTTGCTTCGTCGAAATGCCCCGACTCGAAGAGAGTGGCCGAGGCATTCATCGAGGCGTATCCCTGCGTATAGACGTCGCCCGCCCGGACCGACAGATCGTAGGCCTCGTCCTGGCACTTCAGCGCTTCTTCATACTTGCCGATCGCGTCGTAGGATGCGCCCATACTGGAGAGGATCTTGGCCTGGTCCGACAGCGCGCCAGTCTGTCTCAGAATCTCGAGGGCGCTCCCCTCAATGGAAATCGCCTCCTCGTATCGTTCCTCTGCCGCGACGAGCTTGGCGATGCCGTAGAGCGAGCGCCCCTTGAGGACGTCGTCGCCGGTCTCCTCCGCCCCCTTCATCGCATCCTCCAGATTCTCCCTAGCCGGCCCCAGCTGGCCGAGCCTATGATAGAGGTTTCCGAGGTCGCATGAGATCGAGCTCCGGAGACGCGCATCACCGAGGCGCGAAGCGATCTCCTTGCCCCTGACGAACGAATCTTGGGCCTTCTGCAGATCCCCCCTTCTCGTGAGGATGTTGCCCTGGAGCCTCAGAGCCTCCACGACCATCGATTCCCCCTCTCGCCCTCCCGGACTCGAGATCCCCTTGAGCGCATCGAGGGCCGAATCGAGGTCTCCATCCATCTCGTAGATCTCCGCACTCAGGAGGAGGAAGCCCGGTTCCCCGAGATATTTCTGCTTCGATGCCAGGCTGGCCTCGAGGAACGCGTGCAAGGTGAAGCATCCGACCCTTTCCAATATCTCGTTGCCGTACAGCTTCGCGACCTCAACGGCGGAAACGAGGTCGTCCGCCTCGATCAGGTGATGGATCGCCTCGTTGGCGGAGAACGGACTGTCCCCGTCGACGTAGAACTGCGAGAGGGCCAGGTGCACACTCTTCCTCAATCTCCCGGACGCCTTTTTCTTGAAGAAGTCCTTCAGAAGATCGTGCGAGTCAATGACGCCGTAGGTGCCCTCGACGATGAGATTCTTCTCCTTCAGCGAGATGAGCGATCGGTTGACATCGGTCTCGAGCTGCAACATGGACGATTGACCGGACTCCTCGCCGTATGCGATGCGCGAGGAGAGGAACGCATCAGGAGCCAAAGGGTACCGCGCAAGCGCGCTGGCAGTCATTATCCCGGTCTCCAACGGCGTCAGCGAGACGGACACCTCCCTCTCGACGAAGTCGTAGAACTCGGAGGGGCGTGAGCTCTCCGAGGCGGGGTCGAAGAGCTGGAGGCTGAGCGGATGCCCCCTCGCCACCGCCAGGGCCTTTCCGTGGTGTGTCTCCGGAATGCCCCTGCGCAGCAGGATCTGGTGGCAGCTGTCCTCGTCGAGTTCTTCAACGACTATCGTCGCGACGCTTCTGCTGAGCTTGGAGTTCCTCGCGTCGAAGAAAGCGGATATGGACCGGCCGATCAGTATCAGCTTGAGGTCGGAATCCTCCTCCATGAGGATCTCGAACACGATCTTGACCGCCTCCCTTACCCTCTCGTCCCCCTTGTGGAAATCATCGATCACCGCGATGCCCTTTGAACCGGAAACCTCCGAGCGAAGGGTGATGCCTATCCTTTCCAGGTCGAGGGATTCGGCCTGCGTTATCGAACTGAGCAGGGCCGGTCTTCCCTGGGCGGACAGGAATTCCCCCAGTGCGATCAGGAGGCCCCGAAGCCCGGTCCACTCGTGCATCTTCAACCAGAAGACGTTGTGCTCCCTCTTCCAATCCTTCAGGAATTCGGCGACTAGGGATGTTTTACCAATCCCAGGGATTCCCGAGACGACCACCGCCTTCGTCTCCTTGCTCTGCAGCGACCAGCGCAGCCCCTCAAGCTCCTTGCTGCGGCCGACGAACCCCTTGATGACCGGCATCCTCTCGGTCATATCGACGAGCTTTCGCTCGGTCCTCGCCCCCTGCTGCTGGAGCTGTCTGCAGTCGAGCAAGCCGTCCTTCAGCGCGAGAGCCACATCCAGCATGTCCAAGTTGACCGATGTGAAGGTCGCGACGTCCCTCATCCTCGACACTCTCTGGTGTCCCTCGAGGTCGATCAGGACGACAGAGGTCTCCCCGAATGATCTGGAGATGCGCCTCGCCTCCTCCATCCCGCTGGCGGTAAGCGAGTAGATCTTCCTGATCGATTTCTCGCCCTTGATGTGCCTCTTATGGATCGCGATGTGCCCCGATTCGGCCAGTCTATTCAATGGGAGGGCGACGTTCTTTCGCTCGGCGCCCACACCGGAAGCTATCCCGTTCTGCGTCATAGCCCAAGGCGCCACCACCTCGATGGCGTGACCGTAATATCTGGATAGGTGAAGCAGTATCCTGTCGGCGATTTTCAAGATTCGAACCCCGGATATGTCCGACCGTGAGGTAGTGGAAATTAGCCTTTTGAAGGTTCTGGCGTGATTTTCAAACGGTCAAATGAGGAAAGCATGCTCAGGTCAGGGTTAAAAAGGGTGGGGAATTGATGATGGAAGGGGGAGTCGAATGGAGGGAGCAGGTTCCTCAATCTCAAAGGAATCGCACGATAACGACATTCAGGGCGGCCTGACGGTCATCAGCTCGGTTGACGGATGCCCAAATGAGGCCGATTTCGACTTGATAATAAGGCCGTTCGGGAGCGCATGCGATAGGTGCAACGGCGGGGCAGCGCCGGTGATCACGCTTAGCACAAAGAGGGGGCTAGGATTGACGGATCCTAGGGATCTGAGGACGTTGATGGCGAGGATCGACGATCTCATATGCAAAGGCAATTGCTCGAGGATCGGTCTTTGCGGTGTGGAGACGCTTCTTCTCTGGAACGATTCGGCGCGGGTGAGGGAATTCCTGATTGGAATCGACGAGGATTTGAGGAGGAGAGGGGCCAGAGCCTTCTTGATGTTGCGTGAGGATTCTCTGCCGAATGAGGATTTGAAGATGATCAAGGAAATCACGTCGCGGTGAAAAAAGCGGGCAAACCTATCGGCGAACCGGTCGCATGGGGAGGGCCGATAGTCATGAACACGGAAGAGGGACTGAACAGAGGGACCTTCGTGAAAGGGAACTGATCACGCCTTCGTCTTCTTCGGTGTCTTTAGCTCTATCACGAACGCAGCACCATTGGGTTTGTTTTTCTCGATCCGCAACACCCCGCCGTACCTATTGATTATGGACTTCGCGATGTATAGCCCCAGCCCGGTGTGGCTTTTTCCAGCCGAGGTGAACCCCTTTTCGAAGATCTTGCTTCTTATCTCCGCGGGGATCCCAATGCCATAGTCGGCAATCCTGACCACGCTAACTCCGGAACCGCTCTTGATTTCGATGTCTATCCTGTCGGTCTTTCCGTGCGTCACCGCGTTCGAGATTATGTTATCGAATGCGGAGCCAAGCGCCTCGTCTGCCAGAGCGAAAGCGCCCCCCTTGACTGTGATCTTCACTTGGTACTTGCCAGTGATCGAGTCGATGATCTCACGAAGGTCGACTACTTTTAGGTCGAACCCCGCTGGAATCGCCTCCTCGAGTATCTTGACCTCGTCTATCAGTCTGTTGCTGTGCCTTATCGCATTGTAGGCCCTTCCGAGGATTTTCGGGATTGATTCGTCGTTGGTTTTCCTGAGGTTCCTGTCAGTCATCTCAAGAGATGCTTGCATTATCGTGAGGCTGTTCTTGATGTCGTGCCTGAGTATCGAGTTTAGCAGCTTGAGGTATTCGTTGAAGTCCTTCAAGGACATCTCGGCCCTCCTGATATCCGTCACGTTCTCCAGGCTGAGGAACACGAGCCTCTTTCCTTCGAGGTTGATGATCGAGGTGGATACCAGAAGATTGAGTACTCCCTGCCTGTCGTCCTTCGCGACTGGGATTATCCCTTCGATCCGATAATGCTCGGTTCCATTTTTGAAAGCTTCCTTCACGCTGCTCCTGACCTTGCATTTGCTGCAGTCCGGACCGAAACCGCATCCCCGTTCATCGTCGAGCGAGTTCAGGCATCCGAACACGGTGCCTCCTCTCAGCCCAAGAGTCTCCTCGAGCGAACGTCCTAAGAAAGTCAGTGCTGCCCTATTTGCCCTACTGATTTGCATGTTCTCGTCAACGACCATCATAATCAGCGGGGCGTTCTCGAAGACCTGTGTGAAAAGTTGCTCGTCACCCATGTGTTTGACCTGCCCTTTCGGTTGCCTTGTCGAGTGAGTGTAACTCAACCTTCCATTTCTATCTTTCTGACCTTTGTCAAATACGAGAGTGGAACCGATTGACTCCGGATAGGTTTTTATGATATCCAGCATATTTCCTCGTAGGGGGAGTAGAAGGGAGATAATTTCATGATGAAAAGAGCATGTGTGTTAGTCCTATCGTTCGTGACATTAGCTGTATTGATCGGACCGTTCTTTATGGGGAATGCAGCCTCCGCGCAGGCGATGGGAAAGCCGACCGCGTCCTACAACCTGTATTTCGGCGATCTGCATTCGCACACGGGCTACTCCGACGGCTATGGTACGCCGGCGCAGGCTTACGCGGCCGCGGAGGCTGCTGGAGCCGATTTCTTGGCGGTGACCGACCATACGAAATGGATGTCGCCGACGGAATGGACGATGACTAAGCAGGAAGCGGCGAATGCGACCTCCAACAAGTTCGTTGCCATACCGGCAACCGAATACTGGCTCGAGGCGAACCTCGGAGAGCTGAACATATACGGCGACAGCGACTTGCCGCCGATCTACACGACCTTCGGAAACAAGCAGGTGAGGCTCCAGAACTTCTATGATTGGCTCGGTGCCCAGACCGGCGTCTCAGGGCAGTGGAACCATCCCGATTACATGACCCAGACGGCGTACAACAACTTCGGCTACTACAGCGCGAGCCGCGACAAGGGATTGAACATCCTTGAGATCCACAATTATGGCAGCTGGCTATGGCAAAAGACGTGGAGCTACGAATCATACTATGTAGCGGCTCTTGACAACGGATGGCATGTCATGCCTGCCGCCAACTCCGATACGCACGCGACCAACTGGATATCCGGCTACGAGCTGAGGACTGTGCTCCTTGCGCCGAGCCTGACAGCTTCTGACCTGTACGCGGCGATGAGTGCCTGCAGAGGCTATGCGACGCTGGATCAGAACCTGCGCGTCTCATACACTGTGAACGGCATGGTAATGGGCTCGATATTGCCCTCAACCACGGCCTCTTACACCGCCTCTATCCAAGTGGAGGACCCCGACGGGGTGGCTAGCGACGCGATAACGCTCGTGGAGATAGTCTCTGACGGCGGGAAGGTCGTCGCAAGCATGCCCGGAGGCGGGGCGACGTTCGACTGGACCGTCACTTTGGACTCCCAGACCGCGCATTACTTCTACCTGCGGATCAGCACAGCGTCGAATGTTAGCGGCGGGCCAGGAGTAACTGCCTGGACGGCGCCGGTCTGGACCGGGCGTTGAGCGTGCCGAGACCAGTGGGAAATTCAGCAAACTCTAGATCGGGGTATGGGGCGGAACTCCGACCCCCGGTCAATTTCCATCTCATATATGACCGCACCTAATGGTAATCATTATGATTATATTGGATTGATACTCCGAGCAACGGGAAAATGGATAACAAGGCTGAATTAAGAATGAACGCTTCGCCCGAAGCCGTCGCAAACAGGATCCGAATCGAATACCAGCATGCATCTATGAAGCCGGAGATCAAGGTTCTCGAGAGCCTCCAGAAGATCATCTCCGATTGCCAGTCTCCATATTTGTCTAAGAGCGCCTTCCTGAACGCCGTCGCACAATACATCTACAGACAGCTGAACATTCACAGCCTCTCCATTGGGATCAAGGATCCCAACGACGGAAAGTACCATTACGTCGCATTCGCGGGATTGAGGAAGGCGGCCGAGGACACTCTCAGGAACTGCGTCTACTCCAAGGAAGACTTCCTGGATCCAAAGAAATATCCCTACTTCTCAATCAGCAGATGCACGAAGCTGTTCCTTGCCGAGCACAACCCGTATGCTCCCGGGGAAGAGGGATCCTACAACAGGCCGCTCATGCTCACGCAAAGCAGAAACTCATTCGATGACACGATCGAGGGGGACTACCTCGACATAATGATATTGGACGACAGGCACGAGATCACCGGGTGGATAGAGATTTCAGGTACGAAGCATGGGAAGCTGCCGGACGCCACGACGATCTACTGGCTCGAGCTCGTAGCCTCGATAATCGGGATGATCCTCACCGTCAAGGACTTCAACGCGCGATAGTGAATGGAGCGGTATGAATCCTATGAGCGGCAGTCCGAAGTTCATCCGGGTTCTCGAGAAGGAGGGGATGTTCGCCAGCGTGGTCTCGATCGAGCATCTAGATGAACTCGGTACGGAGATCAGGTCTTTGCATAATGACGGGCGCCTCAACGACACCTTCTACAGGGATTACGCTAAGCCGTTCTTCACCCCGGAGCTCCCCAAGAGATTCCCGCGGGCGAAATCGATCATCATCCTCGCGATCCCACAGCCAATGCTGCGCGTCACATTCCTCTGGAATGGAGAAGAGGTGAAGGGCAATGTCCCTCCGACGTATTCTGATTACTACAGGTCCTACCGGTCGGGCAAGCGTCTCCTTGCGGATGCGCTCGGAAAGGGATCGTCGAGGTTGGTCAAGGCGGTACTGCCACTGAAGTTGCTCGCCGTGAGGAGCGGCCTCGCGATGTACGGGAGGAACAACATCACTTACCTCCCTGGACGCGGCAGCTTCCACCGCCTGATGGCATTCTATTCCGACTACGACAGCCCTGTGGACAACTGGCAGGAGAAGAAAGCACTTCCCAAGTGCTCGAAATGCACCGCTTGCATGAAGGCTTGCCCGACAGGGGCCATCCGGAAGGACAGGTTCCTGATCAACGCGGAGAGATGCCTCAGCTACATGAACGAGAAGGACTCCAAGCATCCTTTCCCAAAATGGGTGCCCAGGTCGGCGCATAATTCCATAGTCGGATGCATGCGTTGCCAGGCCGCTTGCCCTTATGACCGCGATGTTATAGGATGGTGCGTGGAAAGGGGGAGGTTCAGCGAAGAGGAGACCGCCTATCTTCTGAGGGGTAGGTTCTCAGGATCCAAAGCTGCGAAGATCGAGAAGAAGCTGAAACGGTTTGGGCTCGACCTATCCATATTCCCGCGGAACCTGGAAGTGCTCATCGCTCAGCTGGACCGTTGATATATCGAACTCTCGGAACAGCGCGCCCAATTCTTTCTGACTCGCTCTCCTTGACGGGCTTCTTCCTACTTCTGGATATTCTTGATTATCGTCTCGCCCTGCTTTAGAACATCCTTGTCGAGCTTCTGGACCTCGTGCTCTTCCAGGATCTTCCTGACGGCCTTCCTGGCCTCTGGTATCATCGCAGTCGAGTTTGTCGATTCGAACGCTGCCTTGGCCTTGTCGCGGAAGAACAGCTCCTTCTTGAAGTTCTTCGCGGTGTGCGGGTGCGTCAGGAAACTGTTGCCATGCCCGACCTCCTTCACGACGTCGAGGGCGATCTTCTCCCTGGTGATCTCGAATCTCCGCAGGAATGATTTGTAGTTGTCCCAGATGTACGCGTCTATGAGCAGCTGCTCCAGCGACCCGCCCTTCGCCTGGTCGAGCCCTCCAGCACCGGCGGCTATGTCGGTCCCTGAGAACATCGACATGGCGATCGCCGACAGCTCGGTGAACGACATCGGCACGCCGGGGATCGCTCCGTTCACTCCCCAGCTTCCGGTGTAGGCCGGCAGCCCGTACCTCTTGGCCATCTGTCCAGTTGCAGCCGAGATCAGCATCGTCTCAGGCGCTTCGTAGACGATGTTCCCGGTCGTCATGTTGCCCGGCGTCGACTCGGAGCTGTAGATGTGCCTCGCTCCGGGCGCCGCTGTCTGAGAGATCACAAGACTTGCCAGGTTCTCGGTGTTGGCATTGGTTATAGTCCCGGCCAGCGTGATCGGGGCAGACATGCCTCCGAGGGACATCGACATTGAGATTACCGGTATGCCCGCCTTCACGAGCTCCACCTGTCCCTCGACCGCTCCCCTCTCGAACGAGAGCGGGGCAATGACGCAGCAGAGCGAGTGGAAGATAGGCTTCTTCCTCAGCTGCTCTTTGCCTCCTGCGACCAGCGATGCCAGCTCTATCTGCACCTTCGCGTCCCTCGCGCTCAAGGTCAGCGTCCCGTAGTTCTTCGTGCAGTTCTGGAAAGCCTCCCATTGGGCGTATATCATGTGAAGCGCGGTCGGTACCTCCATGGCTGTCACGTTCGACCAGAAGAAATCGATGCCAGTAAGCGAATCAGCCAGCCGCGCAAAGTCCGCGATGTCCTTCCTGGTCGTTTCCCTCCTCTCGCCGCTCTTCAGGTCGGTCATGTAGGTGCCAATGCCGTTCGACCCGACGAATGGTATGTCGTCGGTCGGGATCTTCAGGTCGTGCTTCCCGTCCCGGGATCCTAGGACGAACTCCTTGGCCGCTTTCTTGACCGCATCGTTCACCATGCCCTCTGGCATCTTCGCGATCATCTTCTTCTCATCGATGTCCGCGCCGGCGTCCCCAAGCATTTTCAGTACGGTCGGGCTCCTTACCAGTACGCCCATGTCCTTCAACGTCTCGATGCTCGCCGCGTGAACTAGGTCCTCCTCCTGCTTGTCCAGAAACTTCATCCTCGCTATTGCTATGTCCTCACGCTCCTCTGTTTTTCACCTGCAATTCTCTTCTCGTACGGTTCGATAAGGGCGTCGCCCTCTTTGATGATTTCTTTGTTGATCTCCGCGGACGAGCGATCCTTCCTGATTTTTCACCTCAGAGGCCGTCCGAACGGCTCACTTCTATCAGGTAATCGAAGAAACCTTATCTCCTTGAAATCTCTTCCCAAAGTCGGTGAATATAATGCAACCCCAAAATCCGAACTATCCGCCTCAGCAACAGCAGGTAATGCAACCGCAGCAGCCACAGTACTACCAGGCGCAGCAACCGATGGTCCAGCAGTACCCTCAACAGTACGCTCAGCCAGTTGCCAAACAGCCGATGGACCCGCAGATGATATCGTTCCTATCGATGCTCCTGATCGCGATTGGCGCGCTCCTCGTAGGCATTGGGTACATTATCACCACCAGCTGGGACAACATCGTCATCGGTCTCGGATACATTCTCGCAGCTGTCGGCGTGTTTCTGATGGCAATGCAGAAGAATAAGATGATCTGATCGCGCCAATTCGAAATGATTTTTGAGGGGCTCGTCGCCCCTTCCCCATATTTTAAGTTTTTATACCCTTAATAACCCTCTGCCAGTGCCCCCCCATCCAAACCTTCAATAACCCCCATCCGGATGCAGGCGCCGGTGTAAGCGGATGAAGGTAATTCAACTCGGATGCGGGATAACCGGAGTGGTATGCGCTGAGGAACTGGCCAAGAACAAGAAGATCACGGAGCTTGTGCTCGCGGACCTCTATACGAGCGCCGCCGAAGCCCTGGCTAAAAGACTGAAGAGCAGCAAAATCTCTGTCGAGAAGGTCGACGCGACGGACGAGAAGGCGCTGAAGAAGCTGATGAAGGGCGCCGACATCATCGTGAGCTCCGTATCATGGACCCTGAACGAGGAAGTGATGAGGGTCGCGATGGAGATGGGCGTGGATTATGTCGATTTCTCCATGACGGTCGACTACGACGAGGCGTTCAAGCAGAAAAACGTCACAACCGGTGCGAAGAACACTATCCTCTCCTGCATGGGATCCGACCCCGGAATCTCGGACGTCTTCGCCAGGCACGCCGTGGACAAGCTCGACCGCGTCGATGAGTTAAGGACAATGGACGGGGACACCGGCGTCGCCGAAGGCATGGACTTCTACACTCTATGGTCGCCTAACGATATGATGGAAGAGGCGAGCACCCCCGCGGGGATCTTCAAAGACGGGAAGATGACGTTCGCCGCCCCGCTAACATCAAAGAGCACATATGAATTCCCAGCGCCGATTGGCAAGCTGACGGTCTACAATACCGACCACGAGGAGACTTTCATCATGTCCAACATTTTCAAAGGCATAAAGAACGTCGATTTCAGGATCGCCATCGACGACGGCTTCGTCAACGTCGTTAAGGCTCTCATGCTGGTCGGATTGAACAGGTGCGACCCGGTCGATGTGAAAGGGGTCAAGGTCGCACCGATAGATCTCCTGACCGCGCTCATGCCGAAGCCGACCGACTTCGCCGACAGGGTGAAGGGCGCCTGCGCTATCGTCGTCGAGGCGACCGGCGTGCTGAAGGGGAAGAAAACTATGATCAAGATGTGGACGATCATGTCGCACGAGAAGGCTTACAAGATCAGCAAGGCGAACGCGACAGGCTATCTCGTCGGGATCGCCGGTGCGATCGGCACCGAGATGCTTATCGACGGGGAGATCAAGCAGAAAGGGCTAGTCTGGCCAGAGATGATCTCATCGGAGAGCTTCATCAGGCGGATGAAGTCGAAAGGGATGGAAGTGCACGAGCAGGTAATCGCTCTGTGAATCATCCCGGACGGATCGGAAAGATCCGTCCTATTTCCTGCTGATTTCTTTCAGACCCTCTTCGAAGATCTTCAGTCCAGAGTCGAGCAGCTCCTCGGTTATCACCAGCGCCGGCATTATGCGCGCGACGTTGCCGGCCCTGCCACCCTTCCAGACGACCAGACCTTTCGGGAAGCACTCCTTCTGTAGCTTCGCTAGGAGATCTGCATCTGGTGAGTGCGCCTTGTCGTTCTTGACGAACTCCATGCCGATGTACAGGCCGCGACCTCTGACATCGCCGATCGAGTCATATTTTGCCTGGAACTCCTTGCATCTCTTCAGGACCATCTGCCCGAGCTTTGCCGATCGCTCCGCAAGGCCATGCTTCTCCATGAAATCGATGCCTGCGACCCCGGCGGCGCAGGAGAGCGCGTTCCCGCGGAATGTTCCGACGTGAGCCCCTGGCCCCCAGGCGTCGAGCTCCTTTCTGAAGACGATCGCTGAAATCGGCAGCCCGCTCCCCATCGATTTCGATACCGTCATGATGTCCGGCGTGACTCCTTCGTGCTCCATCGCGAACATCTTGCCGGTCCTGCAGAACCCGGTCTGGATCTCGTCGGCGATCATCAGCAGGCCGTTGTCATCGCATATGCGTCTAATCTCCTTCATGTAGCCTGCCGGGGGGACGATTATGCCCCCTTCTCCCTGGATTGGCTCGATGATAAGAGTGCCTGGCGCAGCCAGTCCAGTGTCTGGATCTTTTATCACGTGCTCAAGATAATTGGCGCAGGCGAGCCCGCAGTCCGGATGTTTCGATCCCAGTGGGCATCTGAAGCAGTACGGGTATGGGGCGAAGTAGATTTCCGGGACGCCAGGCAGGTAATTTGCCTTCGCCGCACGCTTCGCCGTCAAAGATAACGATACGCCTGAGACGCCGTGCCATCCGCCTTCGAAAGATATCACTCCAGGCTTCTTTGTGGTGAACTTCGCGAGCTTGATCGCGCCCTCGACCGCATCCGCTCCGGTCGGTCCGCACATCAGCACCTTCGAACTTCCCATTAATTTTCCGGGAGCCAGCTCTACTAATTTCCTGGAAAGGGCTACCCTTGGTTCTGAGGGGAAATCGAGACCATGCGTAAACTTCTCCGCCTGCCTCTTCACTGCCTCGACGACATCCGGGTTCGAGTGCCCGACGTTGAGCGCCCCGACCCCTCCGCTGAAATCTATGTAAATATTTCCATCAAGATCCTCGATGGTCGCTCCGAGCCCCCTCGCGATCGCTAGAGGAACCTGATTCGGATAGACGAGTGCGTTAGAATCGTATTTCCTCTGTTCGGCCAGTAATCCAACCGACTTCGGTCCCGGGATTTCCCTGCTTGCTCTAACGGCTCCCTTGAAATTGTATTTTCCGAAGGAATCATTCGTCAAAGATTGCTCACCGAATCCCTGAGTGCAGGGACCGCTTAAGATTGTTTTGAATACCTGGTTGGAAAATATTCAGGAAAAAGCTTATCGCCTAGAGGAAGATAAGCGAGATGAAGAAAATGGCGCGCACACGTTTGAAATCCCTGGCGGCGGAAGAGGAAGACTTCATCCACGCTCAGTCTCTCAAAGTGCTAAGAGAGATCGGCGTGCTCATACGCAGCGAGTCAGTCGTGAAGATGCTCGCCGACAGCGGCGCCGATGTCGATAAGAAAGGGATTGTGAAGATACCGGAGAGCATGGTCGATGAGGCGCTGCGGAAAGCACCGAAAGAGTTCACGCTCGGTGCTAGAACTCCGAAGAACGACCTGAAGATACCAGTGGATGGCGCACCATTCGTTTCAACAGATGGTCTCACAGTCTACATGTACGATATCGATACCGGCAAGAAGAGGACCACGACAAAGAAGGATCTCGCGGACTTTGCAAAACTCACCGACGCGCTCGGCGGGGTCGATTTCTTCTGGCCTGTGGTAACGGCCTATGATGCTCCAACGGAGAGCCACAATATACACGAGATGTGGACATCGCTCCTCAATTGCTCCAAGCACGTCCAGCACGACTCCATCACCGCCGACGAAGCGAAGACCGAGGTCAAGTTGGCGTCTCTGATTGCCGGAGGGGAGAAGGAGCTCAAGAAGCGCCCGATATTCTCGGTGGTCAGCTGCCCGATAGCCCCCCTCTCGTTCGAGAAGGGCGCCGTCGAGGCCCAGGTGGAGTTCGCGAAGGCTGGCATCCCGATCGTCTCGATGTCGATGTCCCTTTCAGGATTGTCGGCGCCCGTCACCATCGCAGGGACGATAATCAATGCGAACTCTGAGAACCTCGCGAGCCTCGTGATCTCTCAGTTCGCAGCCCCTGGTGCACCGCACATCTACAGCTTCGAATCCATGCCAATAGACATGCAGACAGGATTCATGAACCACTGCTCTCCCGAGGTTGTCTCCATCTGCGCTGCCGGCAGCCAGATGGCGGAAAGGTACGGCCGCCCGTCGATGATCGGGGGCGTCGGGGTCGGCGGGGACAAGCCTGGGATAATGTGCTCCATGCTCGAAGCTCTGCCCTACACCCTGGCCACGATGACGGGGACGGACCTCGTGCCGGGGATCGGCGCATTGGAGACCGCCAAGGGATCGGCCCTCGAGCAGGTCGTCATCGATTCGTTCTTCTGGGAGGACGTGAAAGGGTTCGTCAGGAATTTCAAGTTCAATGAGGAGACCGCGGCTTTCGACGTGATGAAGCAGGTGGGGCACGGCAACTCGTTCCTTACCCATCCGCACACGGCTGCGAACATGAGGGAGGAGCTGTTCTTCTTCAACAAGAAACGCGCTGGCTGGTGGGCATCGCTCTCGGACAAGATGGTGCCGGAGGCGAAAGAGGTCGCGAGGAGACTGCTGAGAGAGCATCAGGTCGAGCAGGTCGACAAGTCGATCGTCAAACAGGGCGATGACATAATCCGGCAGTTCGAGAGACGAATGGTCGGAAAGAATTGAACCGGAAAGGGTTTGGACTCAGCATCTCGCGCTCATCAGATCATGTCGATGTCCGGCCTCTTGTCCTTTATGAACGAGTCATTGTCTCGGCCATGTCCGGCGACAGCCCTCTCATCAATCGGATGGGAGCCCCTCGTCGCGATCAACCTGGATTTTGACCCAGTGAAGATCAGCAGGATTTTGATCGTGCCAGCGAGGTCCGGCTCTACCGAGCATCCCCATATTAGTCTGGACCTGTGCGGTATCTTGCTCCCAACGATCTCGGCCGCTTTCTGTGCCTGCGTGACGGTCATGTCCGGACCGCCGACGACCCTTATCAGGCACCCCTTCGACTCCGAGATGTCTATCTCGCCGAGCAGGGGGGAGTTGACCGCCTCCTCCACCGCCATCTCGACCCTATCCTCAGGATCCGAGTCATCGCTCTCGCCCATTCCGACGAATGCGACTCCTCCTTCGTTCATAACCGTCTTGATGTCCGCATAGTCTAGATTGACCAGACCGGGCTTCGTTATGATCTCCGTGAGCCCCTTGATCGTCTGCATCAGCACCTCATCGGCGACCTTGAAGGCCGCGGTGATTGGCAGGTTCGGGACCAGCTGGATGAGTTTGTCGTTCGGGACGACGATAGTCGTGTCGCATATCCTCCTCAGCCGCTCGACGCCTTCGAGGGCATTCTCCATGCGGACATCCCCCTCAGCCTTGAACGGCAGGGTCACGATGCTTATCACGAGCGCCTGCGCCTCCTTGGCCAGTCTCGCGACATAATGTGTCGAGCCCGTTCCGGTGCCGCCGCCCATTCCAGCCGTCAAGAAGACGATGTTCGTGTCCTTGAGAATATCCTTCAGTTCGCTCTCGTTCTCCCTCGCCGCTGCTTCGCCGACCTCAGGGAGGGATCCTGCCCCAAGCCCGTGAGTGAGCCTCTTTCCGATCAGAACTTTCCTGGTGGCGTTAATGGTCAGCAGGTGCTTCACATCGGTGTTCACCGCGCAAAGCATCGCCCCGGTGATGCCGCTCTCATGTATCCTGTTGATCGTGTTCGAGCCGCCGCCCCCGCATCCGATTATCTTGATGGAGACGTCAAGTTGCGAGGCGATCTTAGCGAGTTCCCTGTCGTCAGAGCTGATCTGGGGCTCTATCTTTCCGCTCGCGCCGGCATCCAGCTGTTCTGCGCTCGTCGTATCAATACCGTTTCCTAAGGCATCCGCTATTAACGATTTTGGCATAGTGCATCCCTTCCGAACCAGTAACATGGGTTTTCCAGGATATATTCTTTAATATAACGTCGCAAAATAATTTTCCACTCATCCATGTGGCGACATGTATTGACAAATCGAATTGGGGTTCCCCTAGCATCCAGCAAGTCAGAGCTGCCGGGGCTCACTTATTTATATCGCAGAATCCGCTATGTTTATGGGTGATCGAATATGAAACCTCTGCATCTCTCAATCAGGTTTCTAGCTGTAATGGGCATTATCATGGCCCTTTTGCTGACCTCAGCATCGCCCTCAGTCGCTGCATCTTCATGGTCTCCGTATGTGACGGTTGATTCGGCTAAGAACTTCAGGAACATCGACATCGGTTTTGGTCAGAACGGACTGTACCTCATGACATGGCTCTACTCGGACGGTTCGGTCCTTCTCTACAAGAGCACGGATAACGGCCAGACCTGGTCCTCCTCGGTCGATGTATTTGGCGGAGGATTATGGAATTCCTATCCAGGTATGTGCGTTTACAAGGACGGAGGCAACGACACCATACTGATCGCAGGCGGAGAGAACAACATAGCAAAAAGCACGGACAACGGCGCGACCTTCTCCCCACTGCAGAACTTCCCAATGCCATACGGTACCTCCTGGTGGAGATACATGGCGATCGGTACGAACGCGTCCTGGTTCGGGACCGCCCCTGACAATGACATCTACGTCGTCGGGGCGAGGTACGACGGGGCTGCCTGGAGCGGGACCTACATTGTCACCATCGTGAAGTCGACGGATGGCGGGGCGAGCTGGAAGACACCGGTCTCCATCTCGTCACCGGATTACAGCTGCTACTACCCTGAGATCCTGAGCGATGGTTCCACGCTCTATGTGGTCTATTCGAAGATTATGAACGGCGGGACGAACGCCTACACCTTCGTTCGGAGCTCCAGCGACTGGGGAGCGACATGGTCTGCCGAGGCATCGATCCCGATTGCGACGGTCGAGCTAGGCGCCGACGCGAACTCATTCCAATACCTGGATGATGAGAAGGCCATGCTTGCCATTTCTCAGAATTCCGTCGATCCCGCTGGGAACTGCATCCAGTACTACGGATACTTCTACTTCGGGAACAAGACATTCAAAGAGCTTGGCCATGCGGTCGGGTCCGATTGGTGCTTCGACATGGCCGGAGCATCCTGCAGGGTGATCAACGGCAAGGACCTCGCCATGGCCTGGATCTACGAACCTTACTCAACCACCATCGTGATAGACGCCAAACGCCTGAGATACGCCGTCTGCTCCGACGCCGGGTTCAACACCACTCCAATCCTGCCGGGCGAAATCCAAGCCTCGGTTAATATGGATCCGGACAGCCTCAATGTCGGGAGCACTGGGCAATGGATAACCGCTTACATCGATCTACCCGCTCCAGCAAATGTGTCGAATGTAGACGTATCCTCGATAAGGTTGGACGGGGTCATCCCCATCAACTCTTCCTCTATCGGGGACTTCGATAAGGATAAGGTCCAAGAGATGATGGTGAAGTTCGACAGGGCATTGTACATCAATTCCTTAGGAAACGTCACGAAGGAAGGAAGGAATGTCACAGTCACGGTCACAGGTTCTCTTGCCAACGGGACGGCTTTCAGAGGCATCGACACGATCCGGGTATTCAACGCTCCAGGACGTGATGTTTCGACCTTGGGAGGGATCCTCAACTTCTTGGGACCCGCGTTCCCGATCGCCCTAATAGGAATCGCCGGGATAGTGGCGGCGCTCGCGGCGTTCATCATCCTGCGTAAAAGGAAGCAGATGCGCGGTGCCTGAGGGATATTCCGAAAGGACCGGGTGGATTCTCCGGCGATGCTACCATTCTACACGCATTTGCATCAGCCTATCAGTTCAGCCACAGACTCACTGAAGACCTCTGTATGACGATCGACGTCCTTCCTCGTCGTCGAAGGCGATATGAGCGCCATCATGTGGAACGGCGTTAGCAGGATTCTCCTGTTTATCGCCATCAGGTGCATGAGTTGGTCCAGATCCGGGTCTTCAATCGCGTCGACCTGCGAGCCGTTGCGCGGCCTCTTCGGCGTGAACATGTATTCGATGCGGACGCCTAGGCGAGTGACGCACCAGGGGAGCTTGTATGACTTGATCACGCTGTCGATGCCGTCGTAGAATCTCTCTGCCAGGGGCATCATCTTCCTAAAGTTCTCTTCCGTGAATACCTTCTGGAGTGTTGCCTTCGTCGCGGCCACGGCGAGTGCGTTGCCCGAGAGCGTTCCACCGATCCCCATCTCGTCATCGTCAAGTTGCAGGCTCTTCTTCACTCCGCTCAGGACATCCTGGCTTATGCCATATGCGGCTACTGGAACTCCGCCGGCCAGCGGCTTCCCCATTGTAATTATGTCCGGCTCGAGCCCGAAGGCCTTCGTGTATCCGCCGGTTCCGCAGCTCAGAGTGTGCGTCTCGTCGATAAGCAAGAAAGTCCCATACTTCCTAGTGAGCCTCCTCACGGCGTCTAGATAGCCGTCATCAGGCAGAATGAGGCCGTGGTTCGTCATGGCAGGTTCAAGCATGAAGCAGGCGATGTCCCTCGGCTTCAGCGCTTTCTCGACTGCGGGGATATCGTTGAACTCGACGACCTTCGTGGTCATTGACGGAGGGACAGGCGCTCCTTTGTTTCCGGGCCTGGGTATGACCTTGCCATTCTTATCCAGAGTGGCTATCGTTTCGTCCACGGTACCGTGGTAGCATCCGTTTATGCAGAGGATCTTCGTGCGTTTCGTCGCCTCCCTCGCGAGCCTTATCGCATACCTGTTCGCGTCGGTGGCCGTCATGACGATCTGCCATTGCGGCAGCTTGAACCGCCTCTTCAGCTCCTCTCCGACCCAAATCGAGTCCTCGGTCGGGAGCATCATTGTGATTCCCTTGCGGACCTGCTTTGTGACGGCGTCGACGATAGCCTTCGGGGAGTGGCCGAACATCGCGCCGGTGTCGCCCAGGCAGAAATCAGTATACTCGTGCCCGTCGACGTCGTAGATCTTGGCGCCTCTCGCCTCCTTGACGAAGATTGGGAATTCCCCAGCCCATAGTGACATCCAGTTCATGGGGACTCCGCACAAAAGGACCGGCTTCGCTCTCTTGTAAAGTGCCTCGGACTTGGGGTGCTCTTTCACGAACTGTCGCTGTTCCTTTGCTATCAGTTCCTTAAGCCGGGAGCGGTCGATCTTCTTCATCGTGGGACTCCTTTTCACCGATTCCAAATGAGAACGTCATAGAAAAAACCTGCTAGTGAGGAAAAACACCTTTTCTGTAATCTGGAATAAGCAATTGATATCCCCTTTGTTCGCTCAATCGCTTCGAGGAGAATCAGATTAATTGACGAAAAGAATTTAGATATCTTCGTGGTCAGGGTAGCCGAGGATTATAACTCACTCAGTGAGGAGGTGTTTGGATGGCAGTAGCCCGCTTGAAATTCCTGAACAAGGACGAAGAGGACCTGATTGACCAGCAGAGCATGGAATGCCTTGAGACAATCGGAGTGAAGGTGAAGAGCGAAAACGTTCTGAAGATGCTGGACAAAGCAGGGGCCAATGTCGATTTCAAGACGCAGGTTGCGAAGCTCCCGGAGAGCCTGGTCCGGAACGCCCTCAAGGTCGCCCCCAAGGAAATGACGCTTCACGCGAGGGACCCCAAGCGCGATCTCAGGATCCCCGTCAGCTCATGGCCTTACACCGGCACTACCGGTCTCGGCACTTACATACTCGACCTCAAGACCGGGAAGAGGCGCGATTCCACGGCAAAGGACATCGCGGACTGCGTCAAGGTCGCGGATGCGCTAGAAGGGGTATCCTACGTCCAGACCTCGCTCACAGCTACCGAGGCTCCCGCGCAGACCCACGGGCTGCACGAGCTCTGGACAGCGTTCCAGAACACGACGAAGCATGTCCAGGGGATTGAGATATACAACGCCGAGGATGCGAGGAAGCAGATCGAGCTAGGTGCTTTGATCGCCGGAGGAAAGGAAGAGCTGAGGAAGAATCCCTGCTTCACAGTCATCCATTGTTCGATCGCCCCATTGACCTTCGAGCGTGACGCGGTCGAGGCGATGGTCGAGTTCGCCAAGGGCGGGGTTGCGATAACGACGATGACCATGTCGCTCTCAGGCGGCACGGCGCCAGTCACCATGGCAGGAACGCTCGTCAACGCCAACTCCGAGAACCTCGCCAGCTATGTCATTGCGCAGACAGCCAGCAAGGGAGCGCACACGATATACTGCTCTTCGTCCACCCCCGTCAACATGTCGACAGGGATGATCCACTACGAGAGCGCTAACCAGCCTCTGATCGCGGCAGGGCTTGCCCAGATGGCCAAGAGATACGGGCTTCCGTGCATGGTCGGGGACTGGGGGCTGAACGACTCGGAGCAGCCAGGGCTCCCCCACACATTCAGCGAGACCATGGGGATCGCCCTCAGCACGATGACCGGCACGGACATGCAGGGGGGCATCGGCACCCTCGACAACGCGAAGGGCGTCGCGATCGAGCAACAGGTCATCGACGCATACGTCTGGGAGAACGTGCGGAAGGTCATGACCCCGTTCGAGATCAGCAAGGAGACCGCTGCGCTCGACGTGATCAGACAGGTCGGGCACGGCAACACGTTCCTGCAGAACATCCACACGGCGAAGAACTTCAAGAGGGAGATCATTCTGAGGGACCCGGTCAAGGGAAAGTTCGAGGCGACCCTATCGAACAATATGGTGGCCGAAGCGAGGAACATCGCGAGGAAGCTGTTGAAAGAGCATCACGTCGAAGAGCTGGACCGATCCATACTCCAGCAGGGAAACGACATCATCAAGACCTACGAGAAGGAGATCTTGAGAAGGCCGTAGGCCGCAGCAAAAGGACGGAGGAAGGGCAAACGCGCGCATCGGTGTTAGATTTCATCAAGTTCCTCCGTCCACACTTCCTCGTCGGTGGGCTCGCAATGAATGTCTTCGGGTCCACGATAGCCTCTTACTCGGGGGAGCCAATCGATCTGTCGACATTCCTACTCGTCCAGCTGGTCATCTCATCTGTCCAGCTATCCGGCCAGACGGCCAATGAGTATGCGGATATCAAGGGCGACGCGTTGAACAAGTCCCGGACATTCTTCTCGGGCGGCAGCGGGATGCTTTCGGACGGAAGGATCTCGAAGCGGACAGCCGCGGTTGTAACGGCTGTCTTAGCCTCGGTTGCAGTTGCTGCTTCAGCAGCGATGTTCATCTTCGTCCGAGGGGATCAGCTCATACTGCCCTTGATCGCAATCGCGTTCTTTCTAGCAATTGAGTATTCCCTGAAACCTTTGCAGCTGGAATCAAGTGGAGCCGGTGAAGCCGCGATGGCCTTCACGGTGGGCTTCTTCTGCCCTACCGTCGCCTTCATCGCTCAGGGAGGGAGTGAGTTCGGTATCATGTTGCTGTTGACGTCGGTGACCATTCTCACGACATTCTGCCTCCTAATCATGATCGAGTACCCGGATTACGAAGCGGACAAAGCCTCAGGCAAGAATAACCTCGTCGTCAGGTTCGGAAGGGAGCGATCTTTCTGGCTGGGAACAGGCGCTCTCCTCATCGCAGCAACCTTGAGCGCGATTTCGATTTTCTTCAATGTCCCGGTTATCGTTGCGGTCTCTCTCGCCTTCGTCTTACTGATGGACGCCGTCGCATTGAACGTGATCCGAATCAGGCTTCTTTCAAAGGGAAAAGGGTTCGGTTGGCTAACGATCATATCCATCGGGCTGTATGCTCTGGCGATCGGCTTGGCCTCTCTGTTCCTTATCAGATGAGCGTTCAATCGATAGATTCCAGTTTCTCGTCATAAAATCCTTATTGAAGGAGATGGCATTCCAGCTCGCGAGGAAGATCGATTGGACATCATCATTGCCGATCACCTGACGAAGAATTTCGACGACCTCGTCGCTGTCAACGACATTGCGTTCAGAGTTAGGGAAGGCGAATGCTTCGGCTTCCTAGGCCCGAACGGTGCTGGTAAGACAACCACGATGAGGATGATTCAGTGCGTCTCACCTCTCACTTCAGGTAAGTTGGTGGTCGCCGGTCTCGGAGTGGAGAAGGACGAAAGGAGAATCAAGTACCTCCTCGGAGTCTCCCCCCAGGAGACTAACCTCGACCCCGACCTGACCGTGCGCGAGAACCTGATCATATACTCGCGGTATTTCGACATCTCAAGGGAGGAGGCGGAAAGGCGGGCGGACGAGCTGCTCGTCTTCTTCCAGCTCGAGGCCAAGCGCGACACCGGCATCGACAAACTGTCCGGCGGGATGAAGCGGCGCCTCCTCCTCGCGAGGGCGCTGATCAACAGCCCGAAGATCCTGATACTCGACGAACCGACCGTCGGGCTCGACCCGCAGGCGCGCCACCTCATCTGGGAGCAGCTCAAGCGCCTGAAATCACAGGGGAGCACGATCATCCTTACGACGCATTACATGGAAGAAGCAGAGCGGCTGTGCGACCGGCTCGTGATAATGGACAACGGAAAGATCCTCGCGGAGGGCAGCCCGAAGGAATTGATACTGAAAGGCGTCGGAGAGAACGTCGTTGAGGCGAAGAACGACCCAGCAGCAATTTCCTGTCTGCGCGGCAACCCCAAAGTGCAAAACTTCGAAGTCCTCGGGGAGACGATCCTTATATCGACCAGCGAGCCGCAGCAGGTCATCGGCTCGCTCCTGCAGACCTGCGGCGTCACAGCCGCGTCGGTGAGAAAGGCGACACTCGAGGACGTTTTCCTTAAACTGACCGGGAGGACGCTGAGAGAATGAAGGGCGCATGGCTGTTCAGAGTTCCGAAGGTGGGGAGGCGGACGTGGAAGGTCTGGCGTCGGGACGGGAAGACCTTCATGAAGACGTACAGGTCGAACTTTATCCCGCCCCTGATAGAGCCCATCCTCTACCTGGTGGCGTTCGGCGTCGGACTCGGTCTCTTCGTTTCGCCAATCGGCGGGGTCTCCTACATCAAGTTCCTGGCTCCAGCGTTGATTGCCATTTCTATGATGAATGCCGCGTTCTTCGAGTGCACGTTCGGCTCCTTTGTAAGGATGTATTACCAGAAGACCTTCGACGCAATCATCGCGACGCCGCTGAATATCGACGAGGTCATCATGGGCGAACTGCTCTGGGGGGCGACGAAGAGCACGATATACACGACAATAGTCCTGGGGGTCGTGGCCGCGTTCGGACTCGTGACCTCCGCCTTCGCGATCCTGGTGATCCCGTTCTCGTTCCTCGCCGGGCTTCTATTCGGAGGGCTGGGCATGATATTCACGGCTTTATCGCCGAAGATCGACACCCTCAGCTACCCGACCTCTCTCTACATCACTCCGATGATGCTGATCAGCGGGACCTTCTTCCCCATCTCGGCACTTCCCCTGTTGATCCAGCAGTTCTCCTACGCCCTCCTGCCGCTGATCCATGTGGTCGACATAACGCGCGCCCTGACGCTCGGCGACTTCGACGCCAACCTGCTCTTCAGCCTCGCCTGGATCATTGCCGGGACCGTCCTTGTCGTAATCGTGTCAATCAATATGATGAGACGGCGGTTGATCGTCTAGACCCAGCGAAGGTTTATCATGTCTCGGTCGTTCTTTCCCCCGGTGTCAAGGTATGCTGAGCAGCCTTCCCAACGCGCTCAGGAACGAGCACATCGCCTTCCATCATGAGCTCGCCGAAGCGGTCGGATCTGGCGGTAAAACCGGAACGATAGCGAAGGAAATCGCTGAATCTATCTTCAAACACTTCTCCAAAGAAGAGGACTTTGCGATGCCTCAGTTGACTATACTCCTTCCACTGGCACGAGGGAAACTTGATCCATCGATGAAGAAGATGCTCGTCCTCACCGAAAAGATGAAGCTGAAGCATTCCGAGCTCGAGCATGAACACAAAGCCATCATGATCGGTCTGGAAAGGTTGATTGCCGCCGCGAAGAATGAGGATAAGCCCGCCGTCGTCGATTTCGCGGAGAGGCTCATCGACCACGCGAGGATGGAAGAGGAGATAATATATCCTGCCAGCGTTCTAATCGGAGAGTATCTCGCCCTCAAGCTCGGGAAATGATTCTTACATTTGCTTCCTATTTGTTCCCACGCGGGTGTTTTTCCGCATTTTTTATTAAATCTTATATAGTGCATAATTCAATACTTTTCATAAGACAACCGGAGGGTTGGGAAATGGGTTCTGAAGAAGATGTCAAATTCCACAAGCTAAGGAACTTCAACGCCGCGATGGGAATACTGCACTTTTTGCAGGGCATACTCATGCTGGTTCTCAGCAATAGCTTCTCGCTGCCGGTGCAGGAGACGCTTCTGCATTACGATCCTATGTCGCAGACCATCAATCCAGTCACGAACACCTTGATCAACCTGCAGATCGGCCCGATGGTCGCGATGTTCCTGTTCATTTCGGCTATCGCGCATTTCTCGGTCTCAACATTCGCCTACGACTGGTATGTCGCGAACCTGAAGAAAGGAATCAACTACGCCCGATGGTATGAGTACGCGTTCAGCTCGTCGATCATGATAGTCGTGATCGCGCTGCTATGCGGCATCTACGAGCTCTCAGCGCTGATCCTCATTTTCTCGCTCAACGCGACAATGAACCTGTTCGGCCTGATGATGGAGAAGCACAACCAGACGACCGCCAAGACAGACTGGACGGCCTTCACCTTCGGATGCTTCGCCGGTCTCATACCCTGGATAGTTCTCGGCACGTATTTCTTCGGCGCCGCGCTTTCATCGTCCGGATCGGTCCCGAGCTTTGTGTACTTCATCTTCATATCTCTGGCGATATTCTTCAACATATTCGCCATAAACATGGTGCTGCAGTACAAGAAGGTCAGGAAGTGGAAGGACTACCTCTACGGCGAGAGGTTCTACATCATCCTGAGCCTGGTTGCAAAATCACTCCTGGCATGGCAGGTGTTCGCCGGAACTCTGAGAGGGGCTTGAACAAGGCAATCTCTTAATACCGCCGAGACAAACTATACGCCCTGCAACAGGCGACATCATGTCCAACAAGCTAGAGGAGGGGCAGACAGCCCCGGATTTCTCTTCGCCTTCCCAGGAAGGAAAGACGGTCAAGCTCAGCGACTTCACCGACAAGAACGTCGTGGTGCTGTACTTCTACCCGAAGGATTTCACCCCCGGATGCACGACGGAAGCCTGCACGTTCAGGGACAACTTCGAGGACTTCAAGGACATCGGGGCGGTGGTGATCGGCATAAGCTCCGACTCCGTCGAATCGCATCAGAAGTTCATCGAGAAGTACAACCTGCCTTTCCTGCTCCTCAGCGACGAGGGCGGGAAGGTGAGGGAGGCATACGGGGCAGCCAAGTTCGCGGGGCTCCCGGCGAGGATCACATTCGTCATCGACAAGAAAAGGGTCGTCAGGATGGTCTTCGAGTCGATGAACGCGAAGGCGCACATAGAAGAGGCTAAAAAAGTCGTGAAGCTACTGTCCCAGTAGCGACGCGGTTTGATGTTCTCGATGTCGAAAACCACAGCAAAGAGAATATGAACGCATACTGCCGTTCCGGAACAAGATATCAAAGGTGAGCAAATGGGACTTCTAGATAAGATGAAAGCCGCAGGGTCTGCAATGGCAGGCACCTCGGCAAGGGTGAGCATCGAATACCCGCTTCAGCCGATGAAGTCGGGTGAATCCATCAAGGTCAAAGTGACCGTGGTCTCGACCGGCAGGGAGGTCAAATCCGGCGGGGTCTTCG
>Ga0315297_10000238_pt1 | contig 30850 bp, 22 predicted proteins | sample YL17G15_0_MG_FD_203628 | JGI IMG/M metagenome (GOLD analysis project Ga0315297, IMG submission 203628) | Sediment microbial communities from Yellowstone Lake, YNP, Wyoming, USA - YL17G15_0 | ecosystem: Environmental > Aquatic > Freshwater > Lake > Sediment | place: USA: Wyoming | collected...
GCTTGACGAGCCGTGGTTCGTATCTCCCTTTCGCGAAAAAGAGCTGGAAGTAAACCTCGAAGGTGAGCTCTGTGGTGAAGATATACGAACCACGGCTCGTCAAGCTCCATTCCTCAGACGACCGCTCTGCAAACACGGTGACGGTGCGTGATGGCAGCGGTGCGTCAATCGGGTATTCGACATAATTGTCCGCCCACGCAAATTCGTTTTTCCGCACCGATCGTTCGAGCTCAATCTTCAATGCTATGTTTGTCGCCGGCTTGATCTCGACTTCGGCACCAACGCCGAAGAATCTGCCGGAATGCTGGTCACTCGATATCTCCGCTGCCAGCTCTGCCACGATGGGCTCGCGACTGTCCGACTCGACATGCACACTTATCCCTTGTGTGCCGGGTTTTCTGTATAATCCATTCCCTCTTGTCTCGCGATCATCGAACTCTCCGCGGTCGATTTGCGCCTCAATGTCTATACTCCAGTAATTCGAAAATGTGAGTTCCGCGTCCGCCGACAGAGAATGATTGATCTCGACACCGTCGAAATTCCTGCGGAGATGATATCTCGTCCCGATACTCCAGAACCGTTCCAGGGATCGGACGATGTCATCGCGGTAGAGGATTTCTCCGATCCAGCCAAAGTCATTTGGCCGGCGAAAGTACCCGATGTCGTTGATGTCGTACTTCTTGGAAGTGAAATCAAACGAGAACGCGCCGCGCCAGTGCGGTCCGCCGTCTTTGCTGAAATTGAACTTGCCTGCCGTGCCATCGACACGTTGGCTCAGCGGATTCGTCGTGCGCGAACCGGCAAGGAAACCGTCGATCCTGTACACGCTCTCCAGGAATTTCAAGCTCCAGTCCACGCCAGCCGTCATCGCGGGGGCTCTCCCGTCTCTGTTCACCGACGTGACGATCATTCCGACGTTTGAGTTTTCGAGGAGATCCTGACGGAGTCGCACAAGGCTGTAATTCGCCAGCGGCTCCACTGTTTGCTCGGATCGATTCCCTGCTTCATCCACCAGGGTGGCTCTCTCTTTGCTCGTCACGGCCTCCAGTACGCCGATGGAGAGTCCGCTTTCCGTCTTACCCGAGATTTTTGCAGCCCCGAGTATTGTGGCAAATCGCGGTTGGTTCAGGAGATAGCCCCCCTCAGGAGCTTCCACGTCGAGAGCCCGTCCAATGCGGCGCGAGTAAAACAGGCCGGGACCAAAATCGCCGCCAAAGGTTGTGAAGCGGATGATTTGGGATCCTTCAATGAAGAACGGTCTTTTTTCGGGATAGAAGGTCTCAAAGGTTGTCAGATTCAGGACGGCAGGGTCTGCTTCCACCTGACCGAAATCGGGATTGATCGTCGCATCGATCGTCAATCCGCCACCAGGTCTGTATTTCAAATCGAAGCCAGCATTTCTGCCAAAATCGCGGCCCTCCGGGTAGCTCAGAGATTTTGGAACGAAGCGGCCTTCACCGAGAACATAAGGAATGAGCTCGATATTGGTCGGAGCCGGGATTTTTTCAAGTCCCACCAAATGACCGAACTTCGAAGTGAATCCACTTTCGCTTTTTCTGATCAACACCCACATCTGGCGCTCGTTGTTCCTCGCAATCCGGCGAATGGCCTGGAAACCCCAATCCAATGATTCTCCCGGTGTAAATCTGAGTACTTTGAAGGGAATCTTGATCTCTGCCACCCATCCTTGATCTGTGATTCGGGTCTTGACATCCCACACAACATCCCACGACTCATCGTCCTCCACCCCATCATTGTATTGAATGATATCGGTTTTGGAGCCGGCGGCATTGACGGTGAACTCGAAATCGGTCTGATGATCGTGATAGGTGTCGAGACGAATCGAGATCACGTCAGCCACCACTTCGTTATCCCGCCTTGCAAGGCGGGCCACGATTTTCGAAGGATCGCTGTCATGCATCACACATCCGAGATAGAGCGCTTCATCGTCAAACATGATGAAGATCTCTGTGGGCATGGAGGCAGGCTTTCCTTCGTCAGGATCTTGCTGATAGAAATCAGTTGCCGGCGTCGCCAGCTTCCATTCTGGTTCATTGAGAACACCGTCGATTTTGGGAGCAACCGGCGTGCGTACAGCAACCACTTTCTTGGGATTGCTTCCGGCGAGTGATATTGCCGCGAAGATGACCAGCATACAGAGTATGGAAAGCAGGTGTTTTCTCGTAGTCATGTTTTCTTGAGGTTGAATTTGACAACAGCAATAAAAAACCTCCGCTGTCCGAAACAGGGAGGTTTGCGTTACGACCTATCATCCTCTCAGTATCCCCGTTCTCTCCGCGTCAAAGACAAACGCCAAACCCTCAGACGTCTGTCGCACCTCTCAGAAGAGAATCCACTTTCGCCGGAGAATCGGCTTCGGCATAGAACCGGATCAGCGGCTCGGTACCCGACGCACGGACCAGGACCCATCCGTTGTCGAAGAAAAGTTTGAATCCGTCTTTCGTTTCGGTCTTGCGTACAGGGAGCCCGGCCAGCGATTTGATGCCTTTTTTGTATGCCGCAAGGATCCGGAGCTTTTCCTTCTCTGTCATATGCGCATCGATGCGGTTGTAGTAATGCCAGCCGAATTCGATCATCAGCTCTTCGACCAGCTCGCTCAGTTTCCGCTTCCGGGAGGCCATGACTTCGGCAAGCAGCAAGCCGACATAGATTCCGTCGCGTTCGGGCAGGTGCGCTTTCAGTCCGAGGCCGCCGCTCTCTTCGGCTGCAATCAGAATATCGCGCTCGGTCATCAGGCGGCAGAGATACTTGAATCCGACCGGCGTCTCATGCAGTTTCAGGCCGTACTTCTCGCACATTTGGTTAATCATGGAGCTGACGGAGAGCGACTTCGCAATTTCCCCCGTCAAATGCTTCTCCGTGACGAGGTACTTAAGGAGGATGGCAAAAATCCGATGAGAATCGACAAAAGCGCCGTTCTCATCCAGCGCTCCAATCCTATCAGCGTCGCCGTCAGTCGCAATTCCGATATCGCATCCCTTCATCACGACAGCCGTCGCCAGGTCTTTGAGATTCTGGGTAATTGGTTCCGGGTTGACTCCGCCAAAGGAGGGGTTGAATGAGCTTCGCAATTCGGCCCGGATCGGCAGAAGCTGGGACATGACGCCCTGGCCCGAACCATACATCGCGTCGTGCGCAATCTTGAGTCCGGAGCTCTCGATGAGCGAAAGATTGAGCTTTGTCCGGAGATCGTCCACATAGATCGATGTGAAGTCCATTTTCTTGATGGTGCCCTTCTCGACGAGCTCAGCGAACGTCTTCCTCCCCACGAATTTGGACTTCAGAACTTTCTTGAGCTCCTTCTCCACCTTCTCGATCATTTCAGGATGCGCCGGACCGCCAAAGTCGCCCTTGATCTTGTAACCGTTGTACTTCGCCGGGTTATGGCTTGCTGTGATGATGACCCCTCCGGCAGCTTTGAACTTCCTGGTGAGGAGCGAGACCATGGGCGTCGAGGAAATCTTGTCAGAGATGATGACCTTGATCCCTTTGTTGGCAATCACCTCTGCCGTCGCCTCCGCAAATTCCCTGCTCAGGAACCGCGAGTCGTACCCGACCACGAGGCCGTTCTTGATCTTCTTATGACGTTTGAAGTAGTTCGCCGTAGCCAGTGCGACTTTCGTCACGTTGTCGAATGTAAAATCCGCCGCGATGAGTCCGCGCCATCCATCGGTCCCAAATTTGATCTGTGTCATAGCCATTCCACCCGGTGATTTCCTATGCAAGTTTTACGTTCAACGCTCCAAAGCCGGCATAGTAGCCGTTCGTGTCGAGATCTTCCTCGATGCGAAGGAGCTGGTTATACTTTGCGATGCGATCGGTCCGGCTTGCCGAACCGGTCTTGATCATGCCAGCATTCGTGGCCACCACGATATCAGCAATGGTTGTATCCTCGGTTTCGCCCGAGCGATGGCTGAGGACCGTGGTGTAGTGCGCGCGTTTCGCCATCTCGATACAGTCAAGCGTTTCCGTCAGCGTACCAATCTGGTTGACTTTGACGAGAATCGAATTCGCAACGCCAGAATCGATACCCTTCGAGAGATAGTCAACGTTCGTAACGAATATGTCATCTCCCACGAGCTGGACTCGCTTGCCGACTGCATCCGTCAGGATCTTCCATCCTTCCCAATCGTTTTCGGCCATTCCATCTTCAAGGGATGCGATCGGGTACTGCTTTGTCCAACCTTCCCAGTACTTTGCCATCTGCTCCGGGGTTTTTTCGGACTTGTCAGACTTCGCGAAAACGTATTTCTTTTTCTCCGTGTCGAAGAATTCACTCGCGGCCGGGTCCAGCGCGATGTAGACCTGCTCGCCCGGTTTGTAATTCGCTTTGCTAATGGCGTCGAGAATCACTTCGAGGGCTTCCTCGTTCGACTTGAGATTGGGGGCAAATCCACCCTCATCGCCGACAGCCGTGTTATATCCTTTTTTCTTCAGAACAGACTTCAATGAGTGAAAGATTTCTGCTCCCATCCGGAGCGCCTCGGCAAACGAAGGAGCATCAAGAGGCATAATCATGAATTCCTGGAAGTCGACGTTATTGTCAGCGTGACTCCCGCCGTTCAGAATGTTCATCATGGGAACGGGAAGGATCTTACCGTTCGTCCCGCCGATGTAACGATAGAGGGGCATCTTGAGCGATTGCGCCGCCGCTTTTGCAGTGGCGAGCGAAACGCCCAGGATAGCATTCGCTCCCAGTTTTCCCTTATTCGGCGTGCCGTCGAGCTGGATCATCATCTTGTCGATGCCGACCTGATCGGTAGCTTCAAATCCAACGACTTCTTCTGAGAGGATGCTGTTTACGTTATCCACAGCTTTCAGCACGCCCTTGCCGCCATAGCGCGCCTTGTCACCATCGCGCAACTCAACCGCCTCGTTCTCTCCGGTCGATGCCCCGCTCGGAATTGCTGCGCGGCCGATTGTACCATCCTCCAGCGTCACCTCGACTTCGAGTGTCGGATTGCCACGGGAATCGAGGATCTCACGCGACCACACATCTGTGATTGTCGTTTTCATTTTTTCTCCAGGATTATTCTTCGGAATTGCGATTTCGGTGTGAGGGAAACAATGCCCACCAATTAAGACAAAAATTGATGGAAAATCAATTCAAGGTATCTTTAGTGGATGTCATCCAGTCACAGAACCTCAATCTCTCTTCGAGCTCCAGTGCCTGAGAATCACGATACACGTGATTCAGCGATTGCCAGAAGTAGATTTTCGCCTGCTCGTAACGGCCGAGCGCTATCGAAAGCTGTCCAAGCCGGCTTTGCCTGGCGAGTTCGAGAATCGGCGACTTCATCGGCGGAATGGCATCGAGCAATTGAACTGCCTCCTCGTACTTTTCATGACCAATTCTCTCTCTTGCCAATAGGAATCTCGTCACCGCCTCGCCGGGGTCAGCCGCGACCGCACGCTCAAGGAGAGCAATACGTGCACTATCATCATTCAGGGAGACGAAGTACGGTTTGAGATCTCGGGCGAGGTCAGGCCTGAGAAGGATCTCCAGGCGCAGTGATAGAGCCTCGTCCCACGAGAGCGAGAGGTGGGATCGGAGAATCTCCGCATGGATTCTCAGGGCGCTCTCCACTGAATCGATCGCCCAGAGAGCGTCTCCCAGGAGAACCCGCAAGGTGAGAAACGATGAAGCCGTGGTCGAATCTGCAAGCCTGGCCTCGGCAAACGAGACGGCTTCGTTGTATCTCCCGAGACGCAGCAACGCCGTAGCTTTCTGAAACGCCGCGTCAACGCTCAAGGTGTGCCCCAGCGATCGATCGGCCGAGGCGAGCGCCTCATCGTAGAGCCGATGCGCGAGCAGCTCCCGCGTTTCTTTGTTCAGATTGGCAATGACCCGGGCACACTCCTTTCCAAAAATCGACCGACGCTTGAACAGGTACTCGGCCTTCGCGCGATCTCCATCCTTGAAATGAAAGCTGGCCAGGAACTGCTGCCATTCCTTGATGAGCATGGGGAGAGGTTTACCGTAGAGAATTGTGAATTCACCGGTCCGGTAGAGCAGTTTGAATCGACGGATGCCATATCGATCGATCAAGAATCTGCAGAACGATCCGGCCGCTGTGTAACTCACGCCTGCCGGAGCTTTCATGAATCCTGTGATGGAGAACAGAGTCTCCACATCGGGCGCCAGTCCGTTCTGGAAAGCGAGTGCGGCGAGCCGGTGAACCGGCTCCTCATACTCAACCCGTTCCACAGCTACGGCAAGACCTTCGATGAGTCCTGAGTTGATTCCTATTCGGATGAGCGGAAAACCAAAGTCGGCCGCGAAGACGTGGACAAGCTCGTGCTTGAGCGACGCGTCCACATCACCAAGATTTATGTGGAGTTGCCACAGCCACGGCTTGGCGATGTTGGTGCCCGCGGCACCAATCAATCGCCCTTTTTGCTCCGCAGAAGCGTAGAGAAATGTGTGAATCTTCCGGGTGGGGCGGACACGCAATGTTCTCGAGAGCTGCATGTAATAGAATTCATGGAGCCGCATCACTTGATCGAGCCGATGACCCTTCAACAACGAATCAGGGTATGAAATGACAAAGTGCTCGGTCTCCGTCAATCCTCCCAGAGTCTTCTCGATGTAGGATTCTGAAGAAGAAAGCCCAATACGGTTACTCAGGAAGAACATCAGGAGGACGATCGCGCCCGATGCGAGGACAACTCCCTTGCGCCAATCCAAAGAAAAAAGTGGTTCTTCTTCATGCAGCTGTCCCCGTCTGTGGATATACAGGGCAACCATGACCAGGAGGACGACACCTGCGAGGGTTCCGATCCGGTACAGAAGAAGCCGGTCAGCCACCTCGAGCGCTTCGTCGTACGTCAGCCCGGCGAAGTATCCCAGAATCGGATTGAAGGCAAAAATCTGCGCGCTCGTGAACGTGACAAAGAGGACGTGGAGCAGCACTCCTGTCCAGGCAAACACGAACACGGTCTTCTTCCGTCGTCGGACCCAAACGGCGGCGAGGAACGCGAGGGCCTGCGAGAAGAGCACAGCCGGCACAACGATCAGAAGAAAGAGGATCGACCCGCCCAGGAACGAACAGTTCTTGACGAACAATGCGTTGACACAGATGACAACGATGGGAATCAGGAGTGGCACAAGCCCGAGAACCACCGAGCGGGATATGAACCAGCGAGTCCCCGGCCGCTGATCCTGTCCGCTTTTCTTCCAGAAGGAAATCGTGAGCAAGCCCGCAACGAGGCTCCAGCAGAGAGCGATCAGAACGGAGAACTCGTATCCGAGATAGTTAAAGAGAGGGATCTGCGTCAAGACGAGGGAAAAGAAAAAAAGGACGAGCAATGCCGCAATATGCGATCGAAAGGAGAACAGCTCTCTAAACATCGCGATGTTCAATGGTAGGAACCGTGGGACGAAGTTGGGCGCTCCGCACTGCAGGTATCTGCAGACCGGTGCAATCCTTCCCTTGCAACGCTAGAATTCTTCACTGCTCACGCGCTCGATGTGCGCGCCGAGCTGGGAGAGTTTTTGCTCGATGCACTCGTAGCCGCGGTCGAGATGATACACACGAAGGACTTCCGTTTCACCTTCGGCGGCCAGCCCGGCCAGGATAAGCGAGGCGCTGGCCCTTAGATCTGTCGACATCACTTTCGCGCCGGTGAGTCTATCCACGCCAACGACGGTGGCAATATTCTCTTTGATAGTGATGTTCGCACCAAGCCTCACCAGTTCAGGAACATGCATGAACCGGTCGAAGTAGATTGTCTCCGTGACGATACTTGCGCCGCGCGCCAGGCTCATCAACGCAATCCACTGGGCCTGCATGTCGGTCGGAAATCCAGAATAGATGGATGTCGTGACATTGACCGGCCGTATGACTTCTGGCGGCACGATTTCGATGAAGTCTTTCCCCAGCGTAAGGCGGGCTCCGACGTCTTCAAGCTTCGTTGTGATGGCGCTGAGGTGAGCCGGATTGCACCCTTCCACCCTTACTTTCCCGTCTTTCTTGCCGGCGATCGCCGCAGCGACAAGGAGCGTTCCCGTTTCGATCCGATCAGGAATCGTTACAAAGTCTGCAGGGTGAAGTGCATCGACGCCTTCGATCTCAAGGTGGTTCGTCCCAACCCCCTGGATCCTTGCGCCCATCTTCAGCAAGAGCTCACCGAGAGCCGCAATCTCGGGTTCCATGGCGGCATTATCGATGACGGTTGTCCCCTGGGCAAGGACAGCAGCCATCATCACGTTGCCTGTCGCACCAACACTCGACACATCGAAAACGATCCTCGCGCCGTGCAACCGCTTGGCCTTCGCACGGATATACCCGCCCTCCACATCAATCTGAGCTCCGAGCTTCCGTAGACCTTCAATGTGCAGATTCACGGGCCGGGGTCCCCACGCGCAGCCGCCAGGAAGCGAGACATCCGCCTGCCCAAACCGGCCTACGAGCGGACCAAGCACGTAGATCGAGGCACGCATTTTCTTGACGTGCTCGTAGGGTGCTTCGAAGCTTGTGACGGTCGATGAATCGATATGGAGCGCGTCGTCAACCCGGGCAATCTTCAATCCAAGAGTTTCCAGAAGCCGAGACATTGTCGTAACGTCACGGAGTTGTGGCGTACGATGGAGCTTGTATGTTCCGGGGGCCAGGAGGGTTGCTGGCATCAGCGCCAGTGAAGCGTTCTTCGCTCCGCTCGCCCTCACCGTGCCGTTGAGTGATCTCCCGCCGTGAACGATGAATTTATCCACGTTGTGCCTTTCTGGATGGAGGAGTGCGAAAGAGGATGAATCGTGCGACGAAAATATAACCGATATTGGAGTGAAAGGCAAAGCAGCGGCCTGATTGTCTTCACCTTGTATTTCGATCTTTTTTTCGCTACCCTTTTTGGGAAGCAGCGACTCCTGTTCAGTGGTCGGCCGACCGCTGAATGGAATTGAGTCCATCACTCCGCCCTTCCCGCAAACGAGGACCTTCACCACCGAGCCAATCAACGCAAAGGACGTCCATGCCTGTTCAGATCATTGTCGGCGCACAGTGGGGCGATGAAGGGAAGGGAAAGATTGTCGACCATCTCAGCGAGAACGCTGATATCGTGGCGCGCTACCAGGGCGGTGCCAACGCCGGGCATACTGTTGTTGTGCCAACCGCGGACCCGGGCGGCGTGACCAGCAGGGAGTACGTGCTGCACCTCATTCCTTCCGGCATCTTCCACAAACACGTGACGTGCGTGATCGGTAATGGCGTTGTCCTGGACCCTGTTGCGTTGTTGACTGAAATCGCACAGCTCCGGGAGCTCGGCATTCCTGTCGGCGGCCGGTTGTTGATCAGCCACAACGCCCACCTGATCATGCCATATCACAAGCTGCTCGACTCAATCCGGGAGCAGGGAAACCAGAAAATTGGGACGACGGGCCGGGGAATCGGCCCTGCATATATCGACAAGTACACGCGAACAGGAATCAGGGTGGTTGATCTGCTTGACCGCGACATCCTCTCCAAGAAACTGAAACGGAATATCGAAGAGAACAATCAGCTCCTGAGCAAGGTGTATCATTCCAAGAAACTGGACGTCGACGCCATCATTCACGAGTACCAGGAGTTTGACAAATTGATCGACGAGTACGTCACCGACACTTCACTCTTTCTGAACAACGCCCTCAAGCGTAAGAAGAAGATTCTGGCCGAGGGGGCTCAGGGCGCTCTTCTCGACGTCGATCACGGGACCTACCCATTCGTTACTTCTTCGAGTCCTACCAGCGGAGGTGCGTGCACGGGCCTCGGTATTCCGCCGACCTCCATTAACTCAGTGGTCGGCGTCGTGAAAGCATATTCCACACGCGTTGGAAATGGTCCTCTCCCGACCGAATTGGAGAATGAGATTGGAGAGCGCTTGCGAAAAACCGGTGGCGAATATGGTGCAACCACGGGCCGGCCGCGTCGATGCGGGTGGCTCGACCTGGTGAGCCTGCGTTATTCCATCCGGATCAACGGCATCCAGAAAATTGCGATGACCAAGCTCGACGTCCTCGATGATTTCGATGAGATCCGGGTGTGCACACGCTACCGCGCGAACGGCAAGAACATCGAGAACTTCCCAACCGATCTTCGCACACTCAGCCTGGTGGAACCAGTCTACCGGACCTTCAAGGGATGGAAAGCGAAGATCTCGGGCGTACGCTCATATTCCAAACTTCCCCCCAGAGCGCGTGCCTACCTCGAGGCCATTGCGTCAGGATTAGGCACCAAGGTCTGGATGGTCTCCGTCGGCGCCCGGCGTGACCAAACGCTTGTCGCACGTTAAGACAGACACACAACACCGGCATCGGATCCGGCCATGAAGACTACAAATCGCACACTTCTCCCCCAGTCGAGCGAACTGAAAGTTGTTCTCCTGGTGTTCGCGTTCGCGATCGTAGCAGGGACAATCTGGTACACGCATTCCATCGTCCGCGACCTCGAGGCGAACCAGAAACATATCGCCAATCTCTACGCCCGGTCGTTTGAATTCATCGGAAGCGGACGGACGCAGAGCGGCGACTACAGCTTTATCCTCGAAGAAATGATCCGCAATATCGATTTCCCGATGGTCCTCTCCAACACGAGCAATGAGCCGTTGGAGCCCTACGCCATCAATATCCGTAACATCACGCTCGATTCCACCCTCAGTGTGGATCGACAGCGTGACGAGCTCAAGCGGCTCATCGCAGATATGGATAGGCAAAACCCGCGTATCAAGGTCGAAATTGGCGACTCCGTCATTCTCAGTTATGTTCACTACGGAGAATCGACGCTCATCACACGTCTCCGGTATCTCCCCTACATCGAACTGACCGTCATCGCGGTCTTCATTTTCATCGGCTACATCAGTTTTAGCCATATCAAGCGAAGCGAACAGAGCAACATCTGGGTCGGGATGGCACGCGAGACGGCACATCAACTTGGCACACCCATCTCGAGCATGATGGGCTGGGTCGAACTTCTGCGGCATCACACGGGCACATCGAATCCAAAGATCGTTGAGACGCTGCACGACATGGACAATGACTTGCAGCGGCTGCAAAAGATCGCAAACCGCTTCTCGCGCATCGGGTCAAAGCCAGATCTGAAAGAAGAGAACCTCATTGAGATAATCGAGAAGGTGATCGCGTATTACCAGAGAAGAATTCCACAAACGGGGAAGAAGGTGCAACTGGCACTCGAACCCTCATCCCCTGTTGCGGCCAGTGTCAACAGCGAGCTCTTCGAGTGGGTGATTGAGAATCTCATCAAGAACGCTCTCGACGCGATCGAGACCGAACCAGGCAAAGTCGCCATCATCGTCTCCGAACGCCCTGACACCGTCAACATCGATGTCATCGATACCGGCAAGGGAATCGATGCTACGTACCGCAAGGAAGTCTTCCGGCCGGGGTTTTCGACGAAGAAGCGAGGGTGGGGACTCGGCCTGAGTCTTTCCCAACGCATCATCGAATCATATCACCGCGGCAAACTCATCCTCAAAGACAGCAAGCCGGGCTCGGGAACTACGTTCCGGATCAAGCTCCGGAAACGCTGAGGCTGATTCACCTCCACGCACCCAAAACATCGAGACAGGTTCCCATGCGAAACTCCACCGCGCGTCGCGCTCTGTTGCTCTTTCCGTTTTTCTCCCTCGCTGCATTCGCGCAACAGTCACTGGATGCCCTCATTGACCGCGAGCTGCCAAAGCTGTGCGAGACGTACAAATTTCTTCATCAAAACCCCGAGATCTCCTATCAGGAGGAGAAGACGTCAGCTTTCCTCGCGAAGGAACTTCGCGGACTTGGTTTTGAGATCACAGACAATTTCGGACGTTACCGCGACGAAGGGCGCACCAGCTTTGGGCTGGTCGCCGTGCTGAAGAACGGGGTTGGGCCAACGGTCATGGTGCGAACCGACATGGACGCCCTGCCTGTCGAAGAAAAAACCGGCTTACCCTACTCCAGCACCGCAAGAACCAGGAATGACGCCGGTCAGGAAGTCGCCATCATGCACGCATGCGGCCACGACATCCACATGTCGTCCTTCCTCGGCACTGCCACGCTTCTTAGCAGGACGAAAGACCGATGGAAGGGAACGCTGATCATGATCGGCCAGCCAAGCGAGGAACGGGGAGCCGGAGCGCAAGCGATGCTGGGAGGCGGCCTCTATGACCGCTTCCCCCGCCCAGATTTCCTCCTGGCGATTCATGATAACGCATCGCTCGAGGCTGGAAAGGTAGGAATGACTGAAGGATTCGCATTCGCGAGCGTCACTTCCGTCGATCTCATCGTCCGCGGACTCGGCGGCCACGGGGCCTATCCTCATCTGACCAAGGACCCCATCGTCCTCGCGGCAGAGATCGTGCTCGCACTTCAAACGATTGTCAGCCGGGAAAACTCGCCGCTCGATCCTGCCGTCGTTACCGTAGGATCCATCCACGGCGGAACGAAACACAATATTATACCGGACGATGTCCTCCTGCAGATTACGGTGCGAGCGTACAAGGAAGATGTGCGGAAAAGAATCATCGCGTCAATCGGAAGGATTGCCAGGGGAACAGCCCTGGCGGCGGGAATTCCTGAGGATCGCATGCCGGTCGTTAAGGTCGATGAAAGCGAGTACACCGCGTCCACCTACAACAATCCCGCGTTCACCCAGCGAGTCTCCCGCGTTCTGCAGTCGGCGCTTGGGAAGGAGAACGTCGTGAAGCTGGATCCCGTCATGGGCGCCGAGGATTTTGGCGCGTACAGCCAGAATGACGCGATCCCGCTTTGCATCTACTGGCTCGGGGCAATCGAGCCGGCGAAAGTCCGGAAGAGCGAAGAGACGGGAATCCCGCTTCCGTCACTTCACTCAAGCCTGTTTGCGCCCCAACCCGAGCCGACGATCCGAACAGGCATGAAAGCCATGACATCAATTGTGTTGGATTTGATGAAGCGGTAGCTGGCAGGAAGTCCGTAGCGGAAAGAAGTCCGTCTTCTTGATGGACATTATCCTCGGAAGACGGATTTCTAATCTTCGCTCTCAAACCGGCGCCGCTCATCCGCAGCGCGAATTCGGGCTTCCGCTACATACCTCTCGACAAACTCACGATAATCTCCGCCTGCGCGAAAGAATGGTTGCCTCGTCAGCTTGACGCACGATTTCTGGGGAAGCCCATCTGAAATCCAGTCACGGTAATCCGAGCATTGCCAATCAATTGGTGCCTGGACCAGGCGGGCGCACACGGGATTGAGATGGATATATCGACAGAGATGAATCAGGTAGGCTTCCTGATCAACAAGCCGAGCCTTCGTGTTCCCCTGATAAAGATACCCTACGCGACCGTACCGGTTGTTGAACAACCGGACATAGGATGTTGTGAAGGCTCTCAGAGTGTTCGAGAAATCAGTTTCCTTCGCAAGGTACACGATGAGGTGGAAGTGGTTAGGCATCAGGCAATAGGCTGCAAGTTCGGCCCCGGCCTTTGAAAGATAGACATTGAGACGTCGGAGAAGAAACCGATAGTTCTCTGCCTCGAGGAAGATCGGTTGCTTCTTGTTGCCGCGATTGTAGACGTAGTAGTAATTTTCAGGCAGGTAGAGCATGATTCCTGGTTAGAAGTCCGTCCTCCCATCGATGAATCTATGCAAAAGGACGGACTTCTTTCGCGGAATCAATTTGCAGAAGAGGTATGGTCGTAGACAATCCGCCATCCCTCTGATTTCTTTTCAATCAGAAGGGTAAATCGTCCCCAGGGAAGATCATTGGTGCGATGAAGCCGCCAAATCCCTGAAGCAATTATCAGAAACGGAGAGGGCTGGCGCAAAACCAATTCCTCAAACTCAAGCTTCCCCATCTTGGACCGGCTGTCGTACGATTTCTTGTAACGGGCGAGCACGCTTTTGTAGCCCCGAGTGATATTCCCCCCGCTGATGAACACCGTGCTGTCCGAATCCCAGTATCCCTTCATGTACCCCTCAACATTTCCCGCGTTCCAAGCTGCAACCTGAGCGTTGAGGAGTTTTCGGACGGCGTTTTCTCCCTGCGCGAATGCAATCTGATAGGCAATCAGCCACAGCGCCAGAAAGCAGAACTTCGAACCTCGGCTCATCTCCTCCTCCGATCAAGAAGCGACTGTGGTTTGCGGCGGCGCCTTGGGACGGAACATCGCGAAGCCCAGCAAGGCACCAAGGATTGCGAAGATAGGATAGACGATCAGCGTAATGAAGAGGCCTCCAAAAATGTTCGACAGGCGACCTGAATCACGGATTGAGGCCTCGACTTGTTCTTTGATCGTATCAACCATGTCGGACGTCATGCTCCCTTGTTCTGCCATTCGGTCGAGGAACTTCCCCACTATCGATTTCACAAGCTCGGCTTCAACCGGACCGAACGTCACAAGAATCAGCACATTCACAATGGTCGCCGTAAACGCCCCCACGACGCCGGCCATCAGGCCTAACATCAGGGCATCAGATGATTCGAGCGGCGGCATACCCTCCGTCAGCTCCTGCTTGTACAAGTAAAGCGAGAGCACGCCTCCCAACCACACTCCTGCACAACAGCAACAATTGATCAGGCTGATCCCCGGCACCGACGAGAGCGCTCCAATCACAGCTCCGCTGATGAGAGCGGCTCGGACTTTACTGGGCTTTTCGGGCATAGGACAGACCTCCACGTGATATGAATTGGTCTCGAAGTTGGGTGACCCCCTCCGTCAACACAGGAACTATGTAGAATGGGACGACAAATCCGAAAAGGCCGCCAGTAACGGCACGCGTGAATAAGGTACTCGCATGAACTCCGGAAGCGTTCAGCAGAACGTCGAGAGCCATCGGTCCGACGGCAAGAACAATCCATGAACGGGCGGGTAGCGATTGGGCACCAAACCGGCGGAACAAAGGGTACACCATCAAGGCAAGGAAGAATCCAAAGTAGATGGAAGAACAGCGAGCACACACCGCCACCTTGCCACCATGAAGATGGAACGAGCGAGCATCGATCTGATGGCAGATCGGTTCGTAGCAGGAGTATAGAGCGGAGGAAACTTCGGGCATCGTTCCAGAGAGCACAGGAGCGAGCAGAAGCCCCCCGCACCATGCAGCCACGAGCATCAAGAGGATCAGGTATACGCGGTCGGTGAACTTCATAGGCGGTTGTTCGGACTATTATCGCAAGTATTGCCTTCTTTGTCAAGACACGCGCTTTGCGACGCGGGACGTTCTGTTGATTCTCAAACCATATTCAGGTACCTTTGTCGTCACACTTCTCCTAACGGTCATTATCGTATGCCCACTCCCAAGAAGTTCAACGTCGGCTTGATTCAGATGGCCCTTGGCCCTGATCCCGACAAGAATCTCGCAGCGGCAGCCGCCAACATCGAAGCGGCATCAGACGCTGGGGCTCACATCATTTGTCTTCCTGAGCTGTTTCGGTCACTCTATTTCTGCCAGACTGAAGATTCCGGGCTCTTCAATCTCGCGGAGCCGATCCCAGGCCCGACCACCAAAGCCCTCGGAAAGCTGGCCAAAAAGCTCAAAGTCGTGCTGATCGCTCCGATTTTCGAGCGACGAACATCCGGGATTTACCATAACAGTGCGGCGATCATCGACTCTGGAGGAGAACTGGTCGGATTGTACCGGAAGATGCACATTCCTGACGACCCGTCCTATTACGAGAAATTCTACTTCACTCCTGGTGACCTTGGCTATCAGGCTTTCGATACACGCGTGGGGCGAATAAGCACACTTATCTGCTGGGATCAATGGTACCCTGAAGCTGCCCGGCTTTCGGCACTGAAAGGTGCGAGCATTCTCTTCTACCCGACTGCAATCGGGTGGCATCCCCACGAAAAGAAACAACATGGCAAGGCCCAACGCGACGCGTGGCAGACTGTTCAGCGCGGCCACGCCATTGCTAACGGGATTTACGTCGCTGCGGTTAATCGGATCGGACACGAGACACCGAACGCAAAAACTGCTGGCATCGAGTTCTGGGGATCATCCTTCGTCTCTGATCCACAAGGCGTCATTGTCGCAGAGGCCCCTGTGGGAAGACCAGCCGTTCTCGTGAGTGAAGTCGATCTTGCGCACATGGAGGACATCCGGCGCAACTGGCCCTTTCTCCGGGATCGGCGAATCGAGACCTACGACGGCATCACTCAGCGATTTCTTGACACTCCCCCATCCAAGCTCTGACGCGTATCATGAAAAAGACTCCTGCTGCTCTGGGTTATCATATGCCCGCCGAATGGGAACGGCACGAGGCCACGTGGATCGGCTGGCCGCATAATATCACTGACTGGCCAGGCAAATTCGCGTCCATCCCATGGGTCTTTGGAGAGATGGTTCGCAAAATCTCCCAGGGTGAGATCGTCCGCATTATCGCCAAGACGGATATCGAGCGAAAAGCCAAGAGAATTCTCAAGCTGGCAGAAGTTGACCTCCGGCAGGTGGAATTCTTCAATTTCCCCACAAACAGGGGGTGGACGCGAGACTTCGGACCAATCTTCGTGAAGAAGCCTGAGGAAAAGAGTGATGTCGCGATCGCAAGATTCCGTTTTACAGCATGGGCAAAATACCCCGACTGGCGAAACGATGATGCCGTTCCGCCGAGGGCTGCAAAGAAACTTGGGGTTCAGATGTTCGGAGCCGCCATCGGCAGCAAGGAATTCGTCCTCGAAGGGGGCAGCATCGATGTCAACGGCAGGGGCACTCTCCTCACAACCGAGGAATGTCTGCTTCACCCTTCGGTTCAGGTGCGCAATCCGGGATTCGGCAAAAAGGAAATTGAGCAGGCCCTTCGGGAAAATCTTGGCGTCTCCAACATTCTCTGGCTTGGCGACGGAATCACCGGTGATGACACACACGGCCACGTCGACGACCTTTGCCGCTTTGTCAATCCCACGACCGTTGTGCTGATTCAGGAAAGGAATCCCGCCGACGCAAACTACAAGGCGCTTCAGGAAAACCGTGAACGTCTCCAGGGATTGAGGTTAGAGAACGGCTCAAAGATCGAGGTGATCCCGTTACCGATGCCTTCCCCCTTGTACTATGGAGCATATCGGCTTCCCGCGAGTTACGCGAATTTCTATATCTCGAATGCAGCAGTCATCGTCCCAACCTTCAATGATGTGAACGACAGGATTGCTCTTGGTGTTCTCTCCGAACTCTTCACAGACCGGCCGGTCGTCGGCATTCACGCTGTCGACCTCGTTCTGGGATTCGGAACGTTGCATTGCCTGACCCAGCAACAGCCCGCGCGCTGAGCCCGTGTAGCTTGCTTCTCCATTCTATTACTTGTACTTTCGATGTGCCTGCTCCCGCAGTAACCCACACGCTACCCTGTACTGGCTAGGAGTTTCCCATGAGCTTCGTTCGAACAACATTCGCAATCGTCATCCTGATCACTCTCATCACCGGCTGCAAGAAAAACACAATGGAAACGGCAAAAGCTCCCGACCTGCAAACAAAAATCAACCGTTTCACCCCCGCTGTCATAACATCGGATATTGCGAAATTGAGCGCGGGTGATCTCAAAGCCCTGGCAAAACTTTTCGAGGCCTCCAGGATCCTCGACAAAATATATACGCGCCAGGTGTGGAGCGGCAACGAAGCACTGCGACAGAAGCTCGAAGCGGATTCCAGTGGCGACGGCGCACTTCGTCTGAAGTACTTCAACATCAACATGAGTCCCTGGTCCAGCATCGACCACAATGAGCCATTCATTGATGGAGTGCCGAAGCGACTCCCCGGTGCGAACTACTATCCGGAGGATATGACCAAGGAGGAATTCGCCACGTGGGTTGAAACTCTTCCTGAGTCCGAAAAACAGAAGGCAACTGGCTTCTTCTTTACCGTTCGAAGAACTGCCGACCGAAAGCTGACGACTGTGCCGTACCATGAAGAGTACAAGGAGTTTCTCGAGCCCGCCACGAAGCTGTTGCGTGAAGCAGCTGGTCTTACTACGAACGCCAGCCTGAAATCGTTTTTGTCGAAGCGGGCCGATGCATTCTTGACGAATGAATACTATGCCAGCGATGTAGCGTGGATGAATCTCGACAGCCCGATTGAACCGACCATCGGACCGTATGAAGTCTACATGGATGAGCTCTTCAATTACAAAGCGGCGTTTGAGGCTTTTATCACTATTCGGAACGACGAAGAAACGAAGAAACTCGCATCATTCTCCGGGCATCTGCAGGACATTGAGAATAATCTGCCGATCAACCCCAAGTACAGAAACCCGAAGCTCGGTTCCTCGGCCCCGATCCGGGTCGTCGATGAGGTTCTTGTGGGCGGCGAAGCGCGCGCCGGCGTCCAGACCGCGGCGTACAATCTCCCGAACGATGAACGCGTTACGCGCGAAAAGGGAAGCAAGCGCGTGATGCTGAGAAATGTGCAAGAAGCGAAGTTCCAGAAGGTGCTCGTTCCGATCGCCAACATTGCGATTGATGCAGACCAACGGGGAAAGATATCGTTTGAGCCGTTCTTCACGCACATCCTGGCCCATGAGCTCATGCACGGTCTCGGACCGCATTCGATCGCGGTGGACGGAAAGCAGACAACGGTGCGCCAGCGGATGAAAGAGCTTGGCTCTGCGCTCGAGGAAGCAAAAGCCGACATCTCGGGGTTGTTCGCTCTTCAATACCTCATCGACAAAGGTGTCGTGGCAAAATCCGCAGAAGAGTCAATGTACATTACCTATTTAGCCGGGGCCTTTCGGTCGGTGAGGTTCGGCATCAATGAAGCACACGGCAAGGGAATGGCGCTTCAGTTCAACTACTTGTTTGATGCAGGGGCGATCGAGTACAATGCGTCGGCGGCGACGTTCAAGGTCAATTTCAGCAAGATGAAGGACGCCGCACAGCGCTTGACGGGCGATATCATGACAATCCAGGCCGAAGGAAGCTATGACAAAGCGAAGGCGCTCCTCGAGAAGCACGTGCTCATCAGGACTGAGATGAAAACAGTTCTCGACAAGCTGGCCGATATCCCCACCGACATCGCTCCCTCCTTTCCACTTGTCGATCAGCTGAAGTAGGTCATCGCACCGTCACGAAGGGATCAACCGCAAAGGATACCATGGAGCAGAAAGCAGAGAGGGTTCAACGGCCAACCGTGCAGGCATTGGACGAGATCCTGGGCACTCCCTTGAAGGTGCTTGATGATGGATTTGTCCGCGTCGTCGACTACATGGGCTCTGATGAATCCATTGTTCAGGCGGCGCGCGTCTCTTACGGAAAAGGGACGAAGAAGATCAACGAGGATCGCGGACTCATACGCTACCTGCTTCGCCATGCGCACACCACGCCGTTCGAGATGTGCGAGATCAAACTCCATGTTCGCGTCCCGATGGATTGCTGGAGACAGTGGATTCGGCACAGAACGGCGAGCATCAACGAGTACTCCACGCGCTATTCCATCGCGATCGACGCGTCTCAAAAGACGTCTCCGGCAGAATGGCGGCTGCAGTCGAAGGGCAACAAACAAGGAAGCGAGGGCTTCGCAGACTCGAACCTTGGCTCGAAGTTGACGAAGCGGGAGCAAGAACTGCAGGATTTGGCGCGAACCATCTACAACGAGCGGGTGGAGCAAGGAATCGCCCGCGAACAGGCACGGAAGGACCTTCCATTGTCAACCTACACCGAAGCGTACTGGAAGGTCGATCTGCACAATCTCCTGCACTTCCTCGCCCTGCGCATGGACGAGCACGCTCAATTCGAAATCCGCTCCTACGCCAACGTCATCGGGCACGAGATTGTGCGACGATGGTGCCCCATCGTCTGGGACGCGTTCACCGATTACAGGCTTCACGGTTCTTCGCTTACGCGATTGGAGATCGATATCATCCGGGCTATTCAGTCAGGAAACAGCGAGCAGGCGCGCGAATTGGCAGCTCAGTACGGCCTCCTGCCTCCGCCAGGCCAGGAGGTCAAACGCAATCGCGAACGCGAAGATCTGGAAGCGAAGCTGACAATGTTGAATATCCCCATCCCCTGGAAATAGAATTCACTGCACCTTCGAAGGTTCGATGGAATAACATCTGACCTTCCGAAGGTCTCCGGCCAGGTTTCCCAGCCCACCATGAACCTCATCCTTATTGCCGCCCTCACAAGAAATCGCGTCATCGGCAAGGACGGCAGAGTCCCCTGGGATATTCCCGAGGACATAGAGCGTTTCAAGAGACTCACGTTGGGGCACGTCGTCCTCATGGGTCGTCGAACACATGAGACCCTGAGCGCCCCCCTTGTCAACCGTCGCAACGTCGTCATCACGTCACGACCGCTCGAAAACGTGGAAACTTACTCTACGATTGCATATGCACTAAGGGCACTCGAAGCGGAGGGTGATGTCTTTGTTATTGGCGGAGGGCAGATCTTTGCAGAGCTTATCACGTCCGCAGCCGGACTGCGGCTCACGATTATTGATCAGGAAATCGACGGAGACACTTTTTTCCCTCCCTACGAACACCTCGTCGGCTCACTCTTCAGGCTGACTTCCGATGAAGTCCACGAAGGTTTCAGTTTCAGAGACTTCGAGAGAATTTGAATCTTCCCCTATTTCGCAACTCAGTGAATCCCCTTCGCAGATCCTCCATCCACCAACAAGTTCACGCCGTTGATGTAGCTTGCCTGCTCTGACGCAAGGAATGTCACAACATCGCCGACTTCCTCAGGCCGTCCGAGACGGCCGGCTGGAATGGTCCTGGCACTCTCCTCGAGATACTCTTCGAGCGTCATCTTGCGGTCTGCAGCTCGCGACACGCTGAGTTCTTCCTGGCGTTTCGTCAGAATCAGCCCGGGGCAGACTGTGTTCACGGTAATATTGTCGGCAGCGTACTGGTTCGCGAGAACCTTCGTCAGTCCGAGAATCCCAGGCCGCAGCGTCGAGGAAATCAGCAGCTCGTTGATTGGTTGTTTTGCCGCAATCGACACGATGCTGATGATCCTCCCCCACCGCTGTTTCTGCATATGTGGGAGCACCTCCCGCACCATGCGTATGACGCTCATCAGCGTCAGTTGTACTCCGCGCGCCCACTCGTCGTCCGGCAAGTTGAGAATGTGTCCGGTCGGCGGACCACCCGCGTTGTTCACAAGAACATCGACCTTCCCAAACTCCCGGACGGCCGTTTGAACGAACCGCACGATGTCCTGCGCGTTGCTAACATCAGCGGCAACGGGCACAACCGTGGTTCCGGTTTGAGATGCGATCTCGGCTGCGGCTTTCTTGATCTTCTCCTCGCTTCGCGAACAAATCACCACGCACGCCCCTTCACGCGCCAATGCAACCGCAGACGCCCTCCCCAAACCCTGACTCGCGGCAGCAACCAAAGCCACCTTGTTCTTGAGACCTAGATCCATGTTCCAGCTCCTTGAGTGCAAATCAACCGGCAACCGTACTAGCTTACATCCCTTTGATCATGCCTGAGAGTCCAACGCGTATCATCATCACTGCAATGGCGGCCATGAAGAGAGCGGCGACCTTCGCAACCGCCTTGGCTCCGCCTTCTCCCATGAGTTTCATGACCAGCGTGGAGTATCTGAACACCAGCCATACAAGAAGAAGGTTGAGTAGCAGCGAAATAATAGTAACAACAGACCCATACAAGTCAACGAGGATGAGAATTGTGGTCAGAGCAGCCGGCCCCACGATCAGCGGAATCCCGATGGGCACGATTCCGACCGAAGCTTCGGGATTTCTCTGCTTCGAATTGGGGAACAACAGATCGCTCACTGCGAGGACGAGAAGAACAATTCCTCCGCCGACCCGGAAATCATTTTCCGTGATGCCGAGAAACCCGAAGACGAGGCGGCCGCCAAAAAGAAATGCAACCGAAACAGCCAGCGCCGTCAGTGTTGCTTCGGTGATGAGCGTGTGCCTCTGCCCATGGTTCATTCCCTCGGTGAGGGAAAGGAAAATCGGCACCACACCAAGAACATCAATCGCGACAAACAGAGGAATGAAAGATAAGAGAAGCGAATTGAGGTCAAACGTCATGGGAACCGACGGATGAGAGTGCGGAGAGACGGTACGTCGAGCGCCGGACTAGGAGACTTCGATTCCCCTTGCCTGGAGTCGCTGCTTGACGATTCGGACAATTTCTGCCTCGGGGACTTGCGTACGCGTTCCCGAAAACCGGATGGCTTGCTCAATGGTTCCTTTCCTGTCAACAAGCCACATCCAGATGTTGTACGCGAGCCGATTGCGGTCGTTGCTTTCCCGGGTTTGGATGTCGGCAACGACGCTGGAGGCAATTTTTTCGAGGCTGTCAGCCGGAAATTCGGCAACAGATGCAGGCGCTTTGGTCGTCATAGTCTTTTCGGATCTTTCGCTGGGTACAGCAGAATTTCAGAACGGCCTCAATATAGCGAGTTTTTCTCAAAAAACAATCGGCACAGGGCAACCACCTTCAGACGGACAATCTTGAAAGTCACTCTGTTTCCAGCAGCGTGCGAAAAAGAAAACCGCCCCCGATTGAATATCATCGGGGCAGGCAAGACCTGCCCGCCATCGAGAATGCATCGAGGCAGGCGGGCACGAAGATCGCCAAGATAATTTCGAAATTGCCCTTTCAGTCGATACTCAAGAGATCTTCTTGCGTTCTTCCCGCCGGACCCGCTCGACCGAGTCGATCGGGCGAGCCGCACGGCGGGCTGGGGCGCCTTGCCTGCCCCGAACGTCTTGGGTTCGGGGGCGGTTCAATCCGTCTCTGAGTACGGGATTTTCCAGTAACCTGCTAAATCCCTTGCATTGCAGATTTCACGACCACCACCGTCAGGTCATCATTTTGCTCCGCTGATCCGCGATGCTCTTCAATGGAAGTGAGGATGGTCTGCTGGAGCTGTTGCGCTGTCAGTGATCGCTTTGATTTCACAATGTCGAAGACCGTCTCCTCCCCAAACGGCACATCCCGGTCATTCATCGCTTCCGTCAATCCGTCGGAGTAGAAAACAAACAGGCTGTTGGGATCAAGAGGTTTCCTGATCTCCTCGAGCTCCTGCTCAAACACAGGGCCCCGTTCGAGACCGAGACCAATTCCGCCACCCCGGAGGTACTCCAACGTGCCATTCACACCGATGAGCGCCTTGCTGTGTCCGGCCCTGCAAATGAGGACTTCTTTGCGCCGGAGGTCAAAGAGGGCAAGGATCATCGTGATGAACGATTTCCTTTCAATGCTTTCATAGATTCGGCGATTGACCTGGATGAGCATATCCCGCGGATGTTCGTGCATCGGGGCGATCACCTGAATCATTCCCTGAATCTTCGACATATAGAGAGCCGCCGAGACTCCCTTTCCAGAAACGTCGCCCACGACGACGAGGAGCCTGCCATCACCCAGTTCAATGTAATCGAAGTAGTCGCCGCCGACCGTTAATGCAGGGATGGAAACGCCGGAAATATCGAGACCACTGACGACGGGGTCAGACTTTGGCAAAAGGCTCTGCTGGATATCGCGGGCCAGAGCGAGCTCTTTCTCGAAGCGCTGGATCTCGATTTCGGACTGGTGCAGCCGGGCATTCTCAATGGCAATGGCCGCTTGCCCGCCGACCGTAGAGAGGAGGTCAATATCCTCTTGTGAATAGACCTTCCCGGAGAGCTTCGGCCCGACATTGATGAGGCCTATCAGGCGCCCCTGGAGAAACATCGGCACAGAGAGCACTACGCCGGATCGCACGAGCTTTTCACGATCGAGCGGACCGATATCGTAGATCTCTGGTTCTGTCGCCAAAAGGGCAAACGATTGAGGCGAACGTCTAAGCCCCAACAATGCGAGCAGCCCATCGGGGTTTTGGTCAAAGCCGCAGTCCGAGGCATCGATCCCGGCGGCCGAGAAGGAGCACCCTTCCTTATCATCGCAGAGAATGACCGCCATCTTTTCAACGTGCATCGTCGAGGAAATTCTCGAGATGATTGACCCCAGTATTTCATCCAGATGTATCTTGCTCGGCAGTTCCTGACTAAATTCCAGAAGCGCGCGCTGGTAGTTGTACCGTTCCTGGTAGAAGAACCGATCGATCCAGTCCTGGGCTTTACGCTTCAGTGGATCGAATGTGAAAGCGATCACCACAAAAGCAAACAAGTTTCCGACTTCGCTCTCTTCAGTTCCCAGGAGATACGACGTGGTGGTTCCGATGACGTACACGAGCAACAGATAGAGGCCCGCCAGCAATGCTGTGACGATCGCATAGAGGAGACTTTTCTTCACCACTAGGTCGATATCCATCAGGCGGTATCGGAAAATCGAATACCCGAACGAAACCGGAAGAAGAACGACCAGCAGCGTCGGTAACAGCAGAATCGGGGTTGTGAACAGCACAAACTGGTTCGACGCCTGAAGGACGTTCGCATACACGATGCTCAAAATACCGATGACGACGCCTGCGAGCATGGGCCGGAGCTGCCGTCGACGTGCTCGCTCGACACTCACGAAATAGGTCACGACAAAGACGATCAAGCCGCTCACAAAGAACACGCCGGGGATGTTCGAAACGATAATGGAGATCAACCAGGGGAATTCCTTCGGCCAGCCGATCACAAGCCGATAGGCAGAAGGCAAGACTGTCAAGATACTCACGGCATACAGAAGCACCTTGAGCCACCGCCAGGACGCGCCTTTCAACCGCACGGGGAAATGGAGGAAAAAGGTGATGCAGATCGGCATCATGAACGCCCAGCCGATGATGAGAGCAACCGTGTACGTCTTATAAAGCCAAGGCTGGGAGACAATGCTCTGATACTGCGAAAGTCCGAGGAGCAACATCGCCAGAATGCCGTACTGGGCAAACATGCGCTGGATTTTCCCCTGCGGCCGGCTGAGGACGACAATGTAACCGACAACCAGGAAGCCGAATCCAAGAAGGAAATTCGCCAGATACCGTATGTCGAAAACTTTCAGAACCTGGACTTTGGTCGTGAATGTGGACCCATCACGTTCAAGGAGATATTCAACATAGTCATGGAGTTTGACCTTGTTGATGATACGCATCGCCTCCTGACCGTCTCCGAATCTCATCCCATTGATAGCGTGCAGGATATCGCCATTCCGGACTCCGGCCACATCGGTGACACCGCCAGGCACGACCTGCGTAATCTCAACTCCCGGTTTTCCTTTTCGCGCCAGCCATCCACACTGGTCATTGCTCGTTGCGCTGAAGTAGAGCACGTCAAGAGCATGAGAAAGGGTAAGCATCAGGACAAAGAATGTCGCCACAGAATAGAGCACGCGGATCACGCGGGGTGAGAGGGACTCCATGAGGTTCTTCATTCCTTGCCTCGTAAAGAAAAGGTTTTCTGGTACTTACGGTTTGTGGACCAATTCGTTTCAGGCAAACGTGCACCTCTCAAGAGGCAAGATCAAAGAATGAAGGAATTTGCGTCTGACCATGCACGTGGTTGAACGGGCACAATTGCTGCCGCTGGCGAATATCACTGCCACTGACTTGCTTCAGAAGGCGTAGCCGATGCTGAAGTACCCAAGCAGCGGACCCAAACTCAAAGGGTTGTCGAGGATTTCTTTTCGAAAATAGAAGCTTTGTCCCAGTGCAAATTCCGCGGGCCCGATCGGCGTGTCGAGAGCAACTCCGAGACCGATCCCGTGCCGCATGTTGACGAGCCGCATAGCCGCCGGCACACGCCAAATCGATCCCAGATCGTAACGAACCATCAAGTGTGTATCGAAGAACAGTTTCAAGGGACTATGATACCGATACTCCAGGCTCGCAACCAGCAGCTGGCGGCCGCGGAGATTGTCCTCCCGTAAACCGTAGAAGCTCTCCTGTCCGCCAAGACTGTATTGTTCCGTGATCGGAAGTGTCTCATCAGCAAAACCGAACCGAATGCGCGGATGAAACGTGAATCGCCCAAGAGTCCGGTACCAGTCGTACGCAAACGACATTTTCGTAAATCCCACTCCGCCACGGACGGCAAGGACCGTGGATTCATAGGTGAAGTTCATCGACACGCCATTCCGCGGAAACGGGAAGCGATCCAGATTGTCCACTTTGGTTCCAAACCGTAAAGACCCGATCTTGTACGTTTCCGTCGGAAACGGGTCGCCGAAGAAGCTCCAAATTCGCTGGTCTTCGATGCGCCCTTCCACCGTGAACGTCCCCAATCGTTCCAGTTGCGTGCCGAATGTAGCCGAGACGCCTTGCATGAACTGGCGGTACTCGCCCACGCGGATTCGATTCCACCTGTTCGGATTGTTCTCAGGGGCATCCGCATAGACATTCACATCCCGAAGGTTGGAATATGCCCTCAAGCCGAACGTAAAGTACGAGTCGAAGATTCTTGTCGCCTTGAACTCGCCGACGAAGCTCCGATTGCGGGAACCGCCAACGGCGTGAAAACCGAGTTCCGCTCCGATACCCAGCAAATTCTCATCGCGCACGTCGAACGACGGCTGAATGCTGCGCTCGTTATCGATGCGCATGCCAAACCGGATGAGTTCGGTGCTTCGTTCGCGGACTTTGATGACGACGACCTGATGCTCGCTTTCTCGCCCCTCCTGCTGAACAACCACTGATACATGCTCAAAGAGATTCGACCCATAGAGGTTCGAGATCCCCCGGGCGATCTTCTTCACGTCAAAGACCTCACCTTCTTCCCACGGCAGCTCGCGCCAGACAACGTAGTCCTTCGTCTTCGATGTGCCGACGATGTCCCTGCGATAAACGACACCCTCGTCGATTCGTACGGTCCCCCGACCGGTGGCAGTGTCCAGGCTTGCCTCCCGCACCCTGGCGAGTGAGTACCCGCGATCACGGTAACATGCAAGCATGGCCTCAATCGCCCGCCGACTTTCGAGAAGATTCAGACGACGACCGAGCATCGGCCGAAACGCCAACGTAAGAGTATCACTGCCGACGAGATTGTTCCCAACGACTTCGATCGACCGGAACACAGGGGTCGGTATCGCAACAAGCCGCAGGAGGGTGGACCCGGAATCAATCTCGGCTTCAACCCGCACATCTTCGAAATCGCCAGTCTTATACATCTGATTGACAAGCTGCTGAAGCGATTGCTCCTGAACATCGCTCTCGCGCGCAAGATTCATGACGGGCTGCAACCATTCGCGATCAACACTCAGTGCATCGAACTCGAGATGAACATTATGGAAGACGCCCTGACTGGCTTGATTCGCAGAGTGGGCCACTGTCCTCGATTTCAGAAGTGTTTTCAGTTGATCCACGACTTCACTCGCCCCCTTCTCACCGGCAGCGACCAAACTGTCAAGGTCTGTAAAATCATCGGAGAGGTGTCCCCCAAGTCCTGGACGAATCACGACATCGGCATCGGCAAGCTGGATCTTGTTTGCCGCCTGCATCGTGATGCCGAGTATCTGATCTGCCACTTCCCACGGGGCATTCAACCTGGCCATCGGCCGCAGGGGGCTTGTAACATCCACAGCCACAACGATATCGGCGCCCCAGCTGCGGGCAACGTCGACAGGTATGTTCGAAACGAGACCACCGTCAAGCAAGCGCGCAGAATCACGAGGAACAGGGCTAAATAGGAGCGGAACAGAGACGCTGGCGCGCAACGCTTCCGTCAGGTCGCCGCGGTCGAGGGCAACCGCCTTCCCCGAGACGAGATCGGTCGCCACTGCTCGGAAGGGGATTCGAAGGTCGTCAAAACTCGGATTCGGATGATAGATTCCTTGAAGAACAAGCAGGTTGAGATAGTTGGTAAGACGCTGACCGGTAGAGAGTGACTGGGGAAAAATGGGCTCAAATCCCTGGAACCGTACGGTGAGAATACTGCGATCTTCGGCCTGTTTCTGGTCGAGGAAAAGATCTGCCCTCCTCGCTTCATCATTGAAACTCAGGACATCAGCCCAGTTCGTGGTGTCGACCATTCGCTCCAGCTGACTGATGGAATAGCCCGACGCATAGAGGCCTCCAAGGATGCTCCCGATGCTGGTCCCTACGATCAGATCAACCGGAAGGTCGGCCTGCTCGAATACTTTCAGGACCCCGATGCTGGCAATCCCGCGTGCACCTCCACCGCTGAGCACGACGGCGACTCTCGGTCGCTTCACCGGTTGGAAGGGGAGAAAATTGGGGAGGCGTTCACGCGCTTCACTGAAGTCCGGTCGAAGAGCCCTTGTGATCCTGGCGGCCTGCGCGAACAGCGGTTCATGGATGAAGAGAACGAGAAGCGCGGGCAATACCGAAGAGCAAAGAAACAAATGGATCGATATCCAGCGACGCAATTCTTTCATAGCACGATGAAAGTACCGAAATCTGCACGGAATAGCAACGAAGCTGCTTGACGCTCGCGAGATCGCTGGCTCGCTCTCCGCTCAGCCATGCGCGCTCTCTTGATTTTCGGTCATCTTCAAGCTATGTTGTGAGCAGGGCCGGAGCAGTCATGCGGGAGAACCCTCGCTCCAGCCCCAACGCCTCAGGAAGATCTCTTGATACCAGTGCCGCCGTTCAATGACATTCCTTAATCCCCTAGCTCTCCTGGGCCTTCTGGCCGCAGCAATTCCAATCCTGCTTCATCTTTTCAACCTTCGAAAACTCCGGACCATCGAGTTCAGCACATTAACCTTCCTCAAAGAGCTGGAGAAAACGAAGATCCGCCGGCTGAAACTGCGGCAAATCCTGCTCTTGATCCTGCGAACGCTGCTCATTCTTCTCATTGTCCTGGCATTTGCGCGTCCGACCCTCAAGGGATCCCTGGTAGGAAATCTCGGCAGTCATGCCCGCACCAGCGCTGTGTTTCTCATCGACGATTCGTTCAGCATGACAACGGACGACGAACGCGGCGAACTTCTCAAACAGGTTCGGCAGACTGCGAGAAGCCTCACGGACCTGTTTGCCGAAGGGGATGACATCTTCCTCCTCCGCCTTTCTGCTCTTGACGGTCCGACATCCGGAGACGAACGGGGATTTCGCGATTTTACTTTGTTGCGAAAGCGGATCCACGAAATCAAACCGTCAGCAATCCGCCGGCCAATCGAAGACGGAATTCGGGTTGCTGCCCGCATCCTCGCGACGGCGCAAAATTACAACAAGGAAGTCTATGTCCTTTCCGACTTCCAGGAGGGTGTCGTCCGCGGAGACCAGCCTCCATCAGCCGTGAATGAGAAGCTTTTCCCGGCCGAAGTACGGCTGTTCATGGTTTCATTTGGCAAGCGCGAACTACAGAACTTCGGCCTGGAATCCGTCATGATTCCTTCCTCGATCTTCGAGCGCCAAAAACCTTTTTCCATTCAGGCTCGCATCGGGAATTTTTCCGGAACCGACGTGCAGGACCACGTTGTGAGCGTATTCCTGAATGGAACCCGCGTCGCGGAGCGCAGCATTGATATCCCGAAGCATACAGTGGTTCCCGTGGAGTTTGCGGTCGCTGCTGATGCTGCCGGCTTTGTCGAGGGATTTGTGGAACTCGAGCATGACGACGTCGAGTACGATAACAGGCGGTACTTTGCTCTCCGAATTCCAGAGCGAACAAGGGTTCTCATTGTAGGAACCGCAGACAACACACAGCTTGTGCGGCTTGCCATTTCCACCCTGGGCGCCGGCGAATCAGGGTTAACGGCGGAAGATGTCACACCTGAGAGATTCAGTTCGATCGAAATCAGACGCGCCGATGTCATCGTCCTCTGCACAACCCAGGGCCTCACCCCGGCGCAAATCTCGGAACTATCGGCTTTCATCAAGAGCGGCGGCGGAGCAATTCTCTTCCCGTCATCGAAGCTGGACCCTGCAACCTTCAACGCACAGTTTGCCTCGTTGATGGGAACACCGCGGCTCGAAGGAATCGACCGCCCATCAGGATCAGCACCGGCTTCGGCATCGTTCCTTGAATTCGACAAAGCCGATCTCCATCATCCGCTCTTCGAAGGAATGTTCGAACCGTCGACCGATGGTTCGCCTCGTCAGCGAGCCCCCGGGTCTTCATCCAACAGAAAGCTGGAATCTCCGCGCATCCGGGCTTCAGCACGCTTCGCTCTGACAGCCCAATCCAACGCCATCATCACCATGACCAACGGGTCAGCGTTTCTTGCCGAGCAGGGATTGGGATCAGGCCGGCTTCTCCTCTTTGCGGTTCCCCCGACAAGCGAATGGTCGGACTTTCCGACACTCGGGCTTTTTGTTCCGCTCCTGCACCGGTCAGCTCTCTACCTCACCCGACAGCAATCCAGGGCAGTCGAGACCCTGCCAGGCTCCGAGGTTATCCTCCGGAGTAGAGCCGCAGCATCGGGACCGTGGGAGATTCGCACTCCCGAGCAAGTCGGCGTCCCAGTGACACCAACGCTCCAGCTGTTCCAACAACTCTTCCGTTTCGCGGGTACTGAACAAACTGGGGTCTATACTCTGGCAGCGCACGGTATCCCGGTCCAGAAATTTGTCGTAAACCTTGACGCGCTCGAATCCCAGACTGGCAAAGCGACGCCACAGCAGGTCGAGACACTGCTCCAGCGCGTCGGGATCCAGAGCAGTTCCGTCCGGAGTCTGGACAATCCCGACAACCTTGGCCACAGCGTCCTCGAAACGAGGTTTGGGATGGAACTCTGGAAATACTTCGTTATGTTGGCATTAATCGTAGCGGTGATTGAGTTGCTCGTTGCGAGAACCTGGAAACAGGAAATGACCCTGGCGAACCATCATGATTGAACTTGCAGCTGGTCGAGAGCGCAGCATTATCGTCGGCGTATCAACCCGCACCATCGGACGCGAAGAGACCGAGGAGTACATGAACGAACTCGCGCTTCTCGCCGACACAGCCGGTGCCGACGTCGTAGGGCGGATCAGCCAGGACAGAGACCGTATCGACGCCGCGACCTTCATCGGAAAAGGAAAGGTCGAGGAGATTCGCACCCTCGTCAGCGAACAGCAGATCCCGCTGGTCATCTTCGACGACGACCTG
>Ga0315297_10000239_pt1 | contig 30765 bp, 38 predicted proteins | sample YL17G15_0_MG_FD_203628 | JGI IMG/M metagenome (GOLD analysis project Ga0315297, IMG submission 203628) | Sediment microbial communities from Yellowstone Lake, YNP, Wyoming, USA - YL17G15_0 | ecosystem: Environmental > Aquatic > Freshwater > Lake > Sediment | place: USA: Wyoming | collected...
CAGCCCTTAGCGGCTATTCATCTACTACAACGAACGGGTCATGGAGGGCTCGGTCAACGAGGACGCTGGAGCGGAAATCCGCGACGGTATGAAGTCGATCTCAGTTCGCGGTGTTTGCCCTGAAACGATGTGGCCGTACGCTGTCTCCAAGTTCAGCACCAAGCCCCCGAAAAAGTGTTTCACCGCGGCTCTGCGGCATCAGGCCCTTCAATACATGCGTGTCGGTCAGACGCTGGACCAACTGAAGGGTTGTCTCGCGGACGGATTTCCGTTCGTGTTTGGTTTCACGGTTTTCGATAGCTTCGAGTCTGACAGGGTGGCGAAGACAGGCATGATGCCTATGCCGAAGAAGACCGAGCAGAATCTCGGCGGTCACGCTGTCATGGCGGTCGGCTATTCCGAAGCGAAGAAGCGATTCCTCGTTCGTAACTCCTGGGGAACCGATTGGGCTCTCAAGGGCTACTTTTGGATGCCGTACGCGTACATGACATCGTCAGACCTCGCGGACGACTTCTGGACATTGCGCACAGTAGAAGCCTAGTTCTTCTTGAAGCACGCAAGTAGGGCGTCGCAGTCCTTCGCTTTGGCCACACACTCGGAGTGAAGGTCAAACGTTGAATCCTGGCTGCGACAAACGTCTTCGCAGTGCTTCCCATTAGGCGTGTCTTTGCCGCTCGCGCCTTTGCATTGAAGTAGGCGTTGATTGCGGCACGAGGCTTCGCACATGTCTGCAGCAGGACCCGCGTCATCCGAAATGACCGGAGGCGGGTTCGGCGGTGGAGTGTTGGAGCACGTACCTCCTAGCGCGGACAGCGCGAAGAAGGTCAGCCCGAGATAACCGGCACGCCGTCGAAGACCCAGAAGTCGTGTGCGTACGCCCATGTGATGAACTCCCATGAAATTTTAGCGAGGCCGCCTTCACCCCAGTTGGTGTCCCAAGAATTCGCTTCAATGGCGTAGTCGGCGGTGTAGCCAACCAAGCAGCGCATGTGCGAACCCAGCCAAGGGCCTGTAGGAGGCCCCATGACCCCGCCTGAGTACTTCTCGTAGCCATCATCGATGGGCGAACCCCAGATGACCGGGCGGTCTTGGCTGAGCGCCTGCTTGATGCCCGCGATGAGTTCGTTCTGAACGCCGAAGAGCCGGTAGTAGCTCGTGATCAGCTTCTGGTCGAAGGCCGCAGTGTAGACGTCCGGAAGCGGCTGATTCAGCACCTGCGCTTCGATAAAGGGCCAATCACCCTCATCGCAAAAGCCTGCATCTGTAAGCGTTTGGAGCGCGATGCGGGGAATGCACCCGTTGTCACTGAAGCCGCGTCCCTGCTCTTTAAGCGTATTCCAGTACCCAAAAAGCACCGAAAGCCAGGCCGCCTTGGGGGCGTTTCTGGCTTTCAGGAAGACTTTCACGGCTTGGGCGATGGACTGCCACACGCATGTGTTGGTCCCGCCTTGGTTGTGGATTTCGACGAGGGACACGAGCTTCGTGTACTCGTCGGGAACAGGCCCTGCAGCTCCAAGAAGCTGCTCAGCGGAGTAGTCTTTGCTGCTAGGGGGTGAGGGCAACAGGCCCTTTTTGAATTGTCCCGTCATCGGTCGTCGAGACTACCACCGGTTCGGTCGACTCGGCATAGAACTTGGCAAAACCAGGCTTGTGAGACAAGCGAATCTTGTTTTGCGCGAGTGACCACGTGAAGTAGCGGTACTGGTTTGTCGCGCCCCGGCTGGTGAGCGACGGGCTTCCAGTGGCGTAACCTTGGAAGAGGGATTTTATCTCCCAGACACCCTTGTACCACGTGAGAACGTTGAGTCCGAGTCGTGCTGCGAGAGCATCATCGGAACAAATATCCTTTTCGGAGTATTTCATCCGACCCGGACCATTAATCAGCTGGAAAGTGGAGATCGACCTACCTCCGTCACCCTTTCGACGGCAATCGCGGACTGCTTGATCGAAGTCTGACTCGTTCCGAGCGATGGCGACCAAAGCGATAGCAGAGGCCTCCTTTGCCGCAGGACCGTCGAAGGGTAGTTCTACGATCGGAGAATCAACAGCGGCGTTGATACCCTGTGCGATTGCTTCGTACGTCGCCATCTGCGCCGAATCAGGTTTCGGTCGCGCATTTGCCGGCATAAGGGCAATCATCACGCCCATAATCAGTTTGATGAGGCTCATGGGGCGAATTGGTGCCCCATTCAGCCAGGATTGTCAAATAAAACCAGCCCAGCACGATCTTGCTGAGCTGGTCGAACTTGTGGAATTTTAGGGGAAACCCCGAGAGATCTACTTGGAAGCGTCGGGGGCGACTACCGCGCCTTTGCTTGCGGCAGCGTCTGCAACGACAGCAACGCCGGCATCAGCAGCGGCCGGCTTCTTGCGACCCCCAAGAATCAGGTTGATGAAGGGCTTCAGCTCCTCCTCTTTGGCGCAGACCTCATTGGCTGGACCACTCGGACTGACATCCCGAACCAACACGCAAGCGGTGTCGGCTAGCGTGACCGTGTCCTTGGCGGTTTTGATGTCCTGTTGCTTGTTCCCTGAACAAGCCAGAGTCAACATCGACATCAGGGTCATGGAAAGTACGCCAGCAAGCGCGCCCGCTACGAAAGACTTCATGACTTCTTCTCCTCTGTGGTTGCGGTAGGTGCAACCTTCGGTGTAGTTGGGGACGCGTTCAGCGCTTTGGCCGTCACGTAATCCCGGACGTGGACAATGACGCTGACAAGATCAATTCCGAACGCGCGGAACAGAATGTTGATGGCCAGCGCGGCTTTCGGATTTTTCTTGGCGGCGTCTACCCAAGCTTGCGGTCCCTTGAGGAGCAGCAGCAGGTTTACCACCACAGAAACAGCCATCCAGACACTGATCCCTCCGATAAGAGATCCGTGTTGGCTGAAGAACTGCCGGATGAATTGTTCCATTGTGGCTTCCTTTCGCGCTCAATCTACACGCTCTTAGTCTAATCCGCGACACCGAGGTATACTGTGTTGGTCGTATAAACAACTCGATGCATTGTCAAAAGGGGTGAAAAAGTGGAGGTACGCTGCGCGGCATGTGGGAAGGACTTGGACAAGGGTTGCGAGGTTGTGAAGATCGATGTCGGTAACCTTCGAGGGAAATCCCAAATATCAAACGCTGAATGCTGGGGTCTTCTCCATCGCAGTTGTTTCAACCGATCTATCGAATCACCCAAGGCTGCGATGGACGAAATACGGCGTCTCGCCCGGAGTCCTTCTTGAATCGCACCCTGGAGCTGATACGAGAAGAGCTGGAACTGGAAGGGTACAACCCTGAGAGTCCTGAGTTCGATCGGATATTCTTGGCGCGAAAAGTCCTGAAGTGCCAAGAAATGCAACACGTGAAGGACTGCGCCAGCTGTCGCGCTTTCATTGACTGCGACCTCGCGCGGCAGCACATGATGAACGTCAAGTTCGGAGGATGATGATGACGACGGATGAGGTGCAGCAGCCTGCCGATTCGGCGCCGCTTGCTGATAGCGACCCTTTACAAGAGTGGGATCTCTTGACTGAGATTGTGCTGGCCTTGGTTAGCCAACCAGGAAAAGTGTTTGTGGAAGGCCAAGAGGAAGAAAACACCTCGCACTTCTTGATTCACGTGGCACCAGAAGACTTGGGAAAAGTGATCGGGAGAAATGGAGAAACGGTTTCTACCATTCGAAAGTTGATCGGCCGGGTGTCGGCTGCTCGCGGCCGTAAAACCTTCATTCATATCGCCGAACCAGGCAAGCCGTTTCGGAAGCCCCCTCTACGACAAGATCGGCGAAATGTCGCAGCATGACATTTCTCACCCTGCTTCTGATGGAGACTCCGCTTTTGGCGGGTGTCGGGTTGCTTTTCGCTGTCCGGCGCGGAGCGTCTAGGATGGCACGGTCTAAGACCAAACTGAGCGTTCAATTGGATGTGGAGGTCTACAACCGTGTTCGTATCTGGGCTGACAAGAACGGCATGACGGTGTCGGAGTTCACGCGCAAGACTTTGATTGAGGCGATTCCACCAGAAGAAAACAAACGCTTCGACGACTCGGGCCAGAAAGAGAGTATTCTGGATCGGGCATTCGAAGAACTAGACAAAGCTGAAGACCCTTTCACCGGAGTATTTTCCATGCCCCCTCGTACGCCTCAAGTCGGTGTTCCTACAGAAGCTGAACGAACACATCCCGCCCAGAGAGTGATTCGTTCATCGTTGACCCAAGTGGCGTCTTCGGTTCCGCCCGGCCCTCACCCGTGCGTCCATCTCAGCGGCGTTGTTCCTCATCACCTGAAGGGCCAGTGCCAGGGCACCTGCAATCAACAGCAGCAACGCGGAAAGCCCTGCTTTTGGGCTCCAACAACCGCACGAAGCTGTCAAATGTTCGAACCAAAAATGTCCGGTGAGCCTTTTAAGCAGGTTCGTTGACAGGCTAAATCTCGACTGGTAGTTTCCATCCCGAACATGGGTTTGCGAGAAGCTCTCGCATACGTTGTTCGCTAGGAGCTGATCATGTCGACACGTAAAATGAGTGTGGCGTCTGTCATCAAAAACGAGCTGAGCCCCTTCGGGCAAGGTCGGGTGATGCAGGCTGACCCCCGCGAAGTCCCCCTCACGGATGTCACCGTTTCTTACGCGGTCATCAATCATCTGGAAAAGGTGATTGGTGCGCGTAAGAAGCAGTTGAAGCCGCATCTGATGTCGCAAGCCGAGACACACGGTGAAACGACTGACAAAGGTGGAAGTTTGCTTGCGGTGGGTGAGGAAAAGATCGTCCGTGAACGGCGGCTCTCCTCCGAACCAAACGAGGACAAGCTGCGCGCTTTGCTCGAAACCAACGGCCTCGCGATTCTCGACTGCTTCGATGAAGTGAAGTCGGTGAAGCTTAATCCGAGCAAGTTGCAGTACTTGATCGATATCGGGAAGCTGAAGAAGGAAGAGGTTGAGGGGTTGCGTGACGAGGTCTTCGCGTTGAAGGTTGACCCTGGACCGGAGCTGAAGGAGCTACTGCTCGCAGCGTGCGGTGCGGAGCCTGAAGACGTCGAAGACGAACGAGCCTCCCGCTCGCGTAAGCGACGCTGAGGGTGGTTGAGGCGGGGCGTCCTTGTCCTACGGGGCGAGGCGCTCCGACTCTCGTTCGCTAACCTGCGGTAACCTCTTGACAATCCTCTTTACTGGGTGATAGGCTGACGCCTTTCCCTTCTGGGTCCTCCATGCAAATAGAGCGTTTAAGTGCGGATGAGTACGTAGCGAGAGAGGGTCTCGTCTACGTCGACACGCGCGAACTGCATCCGCTCTATGAGAAGCTCGCCTTTCGAGCGAACCTCATTCTGGTGGGTCCGAAGGGGGAGGGGAAGTCCCTCTCTGCGGCGGCCTTCTGTGCGAAGCACGGCTACCCGGTGATTACGTTCGACTGCTCGGAGGATGTCCGGCGGTCGCACCTCATTGGTACCTTCACTCTGCGCGGCAACGAGACTCCCTTCATCCTGGGGCCTTTAACGACGGCGTTCGAGGTGGCGAACGAGAAGGGTCACTGCGTCCTCATTCTGGAAGAGATCAACGCGCTGACTCCGCAAATGCAGAAGGTGTTGAATCCGATCGCTGATTGGCGGCAGGCGATTGAGGTACCCGAAGCTAAACGCGTCTTTCGATTGAAGCCTGAAGCGAAGCTATGGATCGTTGGGACGATGAACACCGCGGTCTATGGCGGCGTCTACGCTCTCAACGAAGACTTGAAGAGTCGGTTCCGTATGGTTCCTATCGAGTACCCCAAGAAAGACGACGAGCGGAAGGTTCTTACGGAGGTGCTGCATCAGCGAAAGGTAGTCATCGAGAAAGGCGTCATGGACAAGCTACTGACGCTCGCGCAGGAATCGCGGCAAGGCTCGGTTGAGTATGCTTTCTCGACCCGCGACCTGGTGCAAATTCTCGAAGATGCGAACCTGATCGGAATCACGAAGGCACTTTGGATTGCTTCCGGGAAGTTCGAGGGGGCTGACCGCGTGATGATGGCCAAGAGGATCGAGTCTACGTTTGGGATTGCGGCGGCGCTGTTGACTGGGGCTCGGTGATGAATTCATCGTCGTCGGAGCTTCTGACGGCTGCCTTCAAGACCGTCGACACGTTCAACGGCATCGTCAAGCGACGCATCTGGCTGAAAAACGGCAAGACCGCCAAAACGGACGGCAACGAAATCGTTGTTCCTTTCTCAGATCCAGACTTCTACCTCTTAGTAGAGCGTCAGATCTCGCACATCCTCTTTCGATCGGACGCTAAAGCGAGAGAGCGGTTTGTTCAGGCCTTCTTGAACAAATCGACCAGCATTGCACAACGTGTGCAGGTTGACGCCGGCACTTTCGACACAGTCAAAGTGGTTATGGAGCGCGTCATCGATATTCTGGAGAGTCGACGCATCGAGAGTCTGTGGGGGATGATCTACCCCGGCAGCCACGCACGCTCCCGTGACCGGCTGCAGATGGAAACAGCGAAGCTGCTTCCACGAGCGCACGACACCTTCTTCGACCTTCTGATTTGTCTCGATGCCGGGTTGGATGTGCCGGCAGGGTCGCTGGACCGCTTCCGTCCCTACTTCGTCGAAGCATTGCGAAAGGTAGAACGCCGAGGGTTCACCGCGACTCTAGTGCTGGCTCGGTGGCTCATTGTTCACCTTGTAAACGAGCTATTACGGGAAGATCGAGACACTCCTCATACCAGCAAGGACGACCCTCAGGGGTACCGTGCGGTACCTAGCTCCGATGCCTCGGATAAGGTGCAGGCGAGTACTCGCGAGCGCATGATGGCCTTTCAAAGCCTGGCGCATCAATTCGGTACGATGGATCCGAAGATAGAGGCTCGCTACAACGACTACAGCCTTTCCACGAGAAAGAACGAAGACTTTTTCTCGGTCTCGAAGTCGGCAGCGCAGACCGCTCTTGAACTCGACATGAGCAATGAAGCGCTCGTGGAGGAAGTGCTCAACAACAGCGAGGAACACATGAAGTCGTTCCTCGACAGCGTTCAGAAGCAGCTCGTGCGGCCTGTCGACCACGACGATTGGTTGAAGAAGGACACGTTCTGCAAGCTGCACTTCGTTGATGTACGGCCTGAGGATTCTGAGTTCGGACAACCGCTGTCTACTGACTTGAGGTCGGAGGACTACGCCACGATTCAGCGTTTGCGATCGACATTTTTTCGCGTGATGGGTCGACGTTCGTCGAGACTCGAAGAAACGGGGACTGAGGTTGATATCCCGGCCTTGATTGAACGACGGATCACTGGGCAGGCGCTCTCTTGTTTTCGAAATCAGACTTCAGGCCGCGGATTCCGGGCCACAGTGCTCATCGACCGCTCTCACTCGATGCGTAAAGGTCGTATCCAGCAGGCGGAGAGAGCGGCGAAAATCATCGTCGAAGCCTTAGACTTCCCCTTCGTTGAGTTGAACTTGTGGGGATTTCAGGCGCTAGATGACGGGGAAGTGACCATCACGCGGTTTTCCACGAACCTCAATACTTTCCATACTGAGAAAGTCCCAGTTGACGGGCTTACGCCTCTGCACATTGCTTTACGCGTAGCGATTCGCGACCTGTCGGAGGGATCGGACAGCAAGCAGTTGCTGCTTTTGACAGACGGCGCCCCCATGTACGCCGGAATGAATCATCGGCTTGTCGCAGAACGACAGCTTCGACTGTTTGTTCGTGAAGAGATACACACGGCAAGACGTCGTGGTATCAACGTCACTGCACTTTTGATCGGTGATACCCGTGCCGGCCGGGTTCGCTTCGACGTCAACAATTCTGATCTATCTTTCATGTTCGGCTCGGAACGTTACTGGAAGTGCGTAGATGAGCACCGCTTCGGTGACGATCTCATCAAGGCTGTCAGTAGCAGCTTCATGTCCTATCTGAGCGCTAACTAGGATAACCCATGCCCAAACCCATCAATCCCGACTCGGTTACCAAAGCCTTGAACGAAGGCCCACAATCGAACCGCGAACTCCGTGAAACGCTGGGACTGTCTATCGAGAAATACGATCCTCGACTTGACCGCAAGCTGCAGCAGTTGCGTAAAGACGGTAAGATCCACCTCGTTGGTGGACGCTGGGCTTTGAACACCATTCTGACTTGCCCGAGCTGTAAAGGGCGTGGGTGGGTCGAAAACGGCGGGCTGCTCTAGCCTTGACAATGCTATCGTACACCTGATATGGTTGGGTACAGTGGAGAAGATCGACGCTAAAAAAGAGATCGACGCGTTGCTCCCTCATTGCGATGATGTAGAGCACTTCATCGGCTACACCGAGGTGACAGATCGCGAGGGCCACAGTGCTCGACTTGGCTACGTGCGTGTTCTTCTCAAGGGGGACGGGCCTTTGCGCGACTGGCCGGAGCAGCTCGTTTACCGGCGCGCGGTCGAAGCTGGTAGCGGTGTTCAACTGTTCATCATCTGCGCGCCAGGTGAAGTCCTGACGCCGCTAATCGCAACGGAGTGGGAAGATACCTTCCAAGCGTTTATCGACGCCGCTGAGAAGCTCAAGATGTTCGTGGTGGAGCTGGTTACTCCTACGAAAAAACGTCTTGCGATGATTTCCAATGGGCTTGTCCGAGACACATCGGAGCATCCCATTACGCCTGAAGATTACGAATTCTTGTGCAACGGAGCGCATCGCGACTTCCCTGATGCTCCAAAAAACGAGACCTCGTAAAGCCGGTTTGTAGAAGGTCTCGGCTCGGTCGAACCTACCACCGATGGTGTCTCTGGAGAGGGCGGCGTCTAGTGATAGACACAACCTTCGTTGTGACGAATTCATCGATCAAATGCCTGGAAATGATCGACTTCTGGTTCCTTGACTCCGGCACTCCGGCTCTGCTACCGACACTGGTTCCTTCGAGCGTGACGATCTGAATATGTCGGGGCGGGGCTACCCTGAAAAACTTGCAAGATTCCGTTATACGGTCCCCGTGCTGACCCTCAAATTCCAACCGGAAACAGGATCTCTTCGGAGATTCGGGGGTTTTGCATGGCGAAAGCGCAATACATCAATCCGTATCGGATGTTTAACGGGTCGATCATTCCGAATTGGTTGATGATTCGGAAGGAAATCAACTCGTCGACAAAGCTGGTTTACGCGCGTCTCGGGCAATACGCAGGGAAAAAAGGCGTTGCCTGGCCGCAAAAAGAAACGCTCGCCCGTGAAGTAGGCTTGAGCAAAGACATGGTTTCGTTGTGCTTGGAGAAGCTCGCAGAGCACGGGCTCATCGAAGTCCGGCGGCGGCCTGTGGACGGCCGACCCAACCAATCGAATGAGTATCGCTTCCTCGAACACGCGTGGTTCAACGAGGAAGACGAGAGTGACGATGGAGATCCGGAAGAGGGGGGAGGGGGGAGCCCGCTCCCTCCTAGGGGGGAGCCCGCTCCACCCAGAGGGGGGACTCCGATACGCCCTAGGGGGGAGCCGGCTACGGGCTCTTTAAGAGAACCATTGGAAGAGAGTCATCTTGGAAGAGAATCAAATGAAGCTTGCGGGCCGCTCGCTACGCTCGCAGCAGACTCGTCTCACCCCGAGAAGCTAGCTAGCCCGGCTCTCACGTCTCGCACCACCACCCCCGGTCAAGTCTCAGAGACCGCGGCGCCGGCCGAGGGTGGGTCGCCAACGGCTTCGGCGGTCGAGGACATCGTTGCGGCCACGGTTGCGAAGGTGGCGCGGGAGAAGCTGGAGCGGCTTGGCGCGATAGCCTCGGATGCGGGCAAAAAGACCGAGGAGGAAAAGGCACGAAAGAAAGCGAAGCGCTTCAAGGAGAAACCTTGGCAGCCTCCGCCTGGCGAGGTGGAAGAACTTTCTCCGGAAGCGGCGAAAGGAAGTCCAAAGGGGCAGCTAATGCGCGTTTGGCGCTCGGAAATGCAGTCGGTATTTCCGGATTCCCCTGTGTCCTCTGTCTGGGGACAACGCGAGTACGGGCAAGCGCAGTTGCTACTGGATCGTTACGAGCTGGATCGTGTAGAGGATGCTTTCAGGTACGTGATCCGTAATTGGCAAAAGATTCAGGAACGTATGTTCAAAGGCAGGGGTAGTCCGGTGCCGGGGATCGGCGTGGTGTTGGCCTTGCACGCGAGCCTCGTGCCGGAAGCGGCTGTGTGGGTGAAACATCGTGAGGTCATCGAAGAATACGAGAAGTTCGGCAGTGAATATCAGGAGCGCCCGCATGATTTGGTGTCGCGCTATCTTGAAGCCCAGAAGGACTTGAAGGCCCTCGGGCTTTAGGAGGCAGCATGGCGGAGCCCAGGAAGCTCGTGCACGATGACTTTGTTCGAATGAATCTGCCCAAAGAATTCTGGGCGGCGAGTTCTGACAAGATCCCTCGTTCTGCTTTTCCGAGTATCCGTAACTACGGAACCAAAGCAGAGGCCATGATCAAGGACGGGCTTGGATTCATTTTGGTGGGACCCGCAGGGGTGGGCAAAACGGGAATCGCGGCAGTCCTGGCCAAGATCGTCAAGTGCTACGGATACAGCGTACTTTTTGTGTCGGTGAGTGACCTTCGTGAAATGGTGCGGTCGCATATCGAGTTCGATGACCGTTCGATGTTGGAGCGGTGCAAGACCGTCGACTTTCTGGTTCTCGACAACGTGCGCGAAGAGGATGCGAAGGAGTCGGTCATCCATGCGGCGTCGTTGGAGTCCTTGGCGGAACAGCGGGTTGCTTGGAGGCGCTCCACGGTCATTACGACGCGACTCAAACCCACGGAGTTCACGAAGTTCTTTCCCGGCTTGTTTGAGGTGTTGAAAGCTCGGTCGCCGTTTCTTTTAGTGGAAGGGGAGAACCTTCGAAACAAGGCGGCGGAAGAAGTGAAGGCTCGTTTAGTGATCAATAAAAAAGAGGGCGTGTAAATGGATTACAGCAAAGCCCTCGTCACCGCGATTCTGTCGCTTCCGCAAGACGAGGGGAAAAAGGCGTTCGAGCGTGCTTTGGCTCGCGGTGTCGGACCAAACCGCCTTCATGGCGAAGGCCTGCTCGCCTTCAATTTTTTGACGGAGTACGTAGCTAAATTCGGCGCAATGCCGATCCCCCAGCAGATTCACGGGAAGCTGGGCGTTTCACTTACCGATACCGATACCTTCATCTTCGATGATGCACCTCCGCGCTCTGCTGATTGGTTCATTGACGAGGTCAACAACCAACACCTCCATGTCAAAATTCAAGAAGGCCTGGAGCAGGTTCTCCGGCTGCAGGGCGATCGACAGCCGGCTCAGGCGTACACAGAGTTAGAGAAACTGGTCGTAGCTCTGCGCTCAGAGCAGATTGGGCTCTCAAACGTCGAGAGCTTGTTCAAGCTGGGCCCGGAGATCAAAGAGTTCTATCTAAAGATCAAAGAGGGTCAGCGCGGAGTTCTGACGCCTTGGGCCAAGGTCAACGACATCACGTTGGGCTTTTGGCCGGAAGACCTCATTCTGTTCGTGGCGCGAGCGGGCGTAGGTAAAACGTGGACTGCGGTGCTCTTAGCCTTGCATGCTTGGAGAACGCCGAAGCCGATTACGGGTGAGCAGCGTCGCGTGTTGTTCATTACGACGGAGGTTTCGCGGATGCGCATTGGGATGCGCTTCTACGCAGCTATGGAGCGGCTTCCTTACGGGGAGTTCACGCACGGGCACCTTGACAGCGCTTTCACGGAGCCGCGCTTTTTCAAGGCGGTGGAAGACCTCTACAACGCGGAAGGTCTGTACATCATTGGAGGCGATTTCGACTTTCAGATCGAGTCGGTCGCTTCGGCCATTGAGACTTGTAAGCCAGATCTCGTCATCCTGGATGGTGTGTACCTCTTGCGGGTGCAGGGGGCCAACCGCAACGAGCGTATGGCTAACGCCTTCGATGAGATGAAACGGTTGGCCAAGCGCAAGCGCGTACCCTTGGTCATCACGACGCAGTTCAACCGAGAGGTGAAGAAAGATCTGGCGAAGACGGTTCAGATGGAGTCCATTGCTCTCTCGGACGTCGGCGCTTGGAATGCTGATCTCATCTTCGGTCTCATTCAAGATGACGGAATGAAGAACGAGAAGAAAATGATCCTAAAAGCGCTCAAAGTGCGTGAGGGCTCGGGAGACGAGGTCATGGTCAACTGGAACTTCGATCGCATGGACTTTTCGGAGATAGTTACTTCTGGAGGGCAGGGCGGTGACGCAGACGAGTTCGGTGTCCCCAAGCTGGCAACGGATCCGCAGACCCCCTCGTCTGACCCTAACGACATGCCCTTTTAGCCATGGGTAATCCTGCAATCCCGACCATTGTGAAGCACATGACGGTAGCCATCTATCGTGAGGGGAAGATACCGGCCAAAACCAGAAAAGATCGCTTCCTGCAGTGCTTCGTGATCGCCAAGGCGCGGTGTTCGCAGTACGGCTTTATCGTTGTTCAGGGCAAGGACACCATCGCGCTTACAGGGAAAGGTCGAGCGGCGGAGTTGAGGCACAAATCGGAAGGGCGATCTAAAACGGTTCTTTTCGATACGCTATACGACGCATTTGATATGGACGGCAAAAAGGCCGCGGCAGCTAAGAAACTTCAGGAAGAGACGGCTGCACGAGAGGCGCAGGCAAAACAAGATACGGCGATCGAAAAGAAAGCCACAGCACCGCAGCCGGCCGCGAAGAAGCCTGCGGCTCCAGCCAAAGGCGCGCCCACTCCAAAAGCTCCGGCCAAGCCCAAGATAAAGCCCTACTCCAAGAAAGATCTGCTCTGAGTCCATGGATTGCGCGAACATAGAAAAACTGTTGCATGCCTTAGGCTGTGACAAGGTTCGCGTGGGCAGTACTGGTTGGGTCTACGCAACATGTCCGCTCGCGTTTCGTCACCTCAAGGGCAGCGACGCTAAGCCTTCCTTTGCGATTTCGATCGCTCCGGGAGGTGCCAGTCACTACAAGTGCCACGCCTGTCATTCAGTAGGGGAACTGCCTGGGTTGATCTGGGCCATTTCGAGTCATTACAAACGAGACATGACGGAGCTGATGAGACTCGTGCAAGTGCATAACGTACCCTCGCCTGATGACTTAATGGCGCGGCTGAAGCGCATCAATGAAGGCGGCGAAGGTAAAGGCTACAAGCGTGATGAGGATTCGAAAGTAGCTGGCGTACAGGTCTCTTCGCATCTTGCAGCGTCCGTCCCGAAAGACCTCAAATTTGAGACGCTTCCGGAAACCGCATTGGATGCGGTTAGAGTCGTGCCGCCCGACGTTATGGGTTACTTGCTCGGTCCTCGGCGACGTCTTACGCCGGAGAGCGTGAAGCAGTGGGAGCTGGGTTGGCATCCCGGTATGCGACGTGTAGCCATCCCGATTCGAGACTCTGAAGGGGCTCTGGTGGGTATCAGCGGTCGCGCCTTCTTTGATGCGCAGATGCCGAAGTACTTGCACTCCAGCGGGTTTCGTCGCGACTACTATCTCTACGGCGAGTATCGGGTGCAGCGCGGTGTGCGTGGGTATCTTTGTGAGGGTTTCTTTGACGTCATCTACCTGCGTCAGATGGGGTACAACGCGGTCGCGATGCTGGGCTCGCACTTGAGTCGATTTCAGGCTGAGAAGATATCGAAGTTCTTTTCGGAGATCGTAATCGTACCGGACGGGGATGACCCTGGGTATGAGGCGGCCGAGAAGGCCCGAGCTTCGCTAACAACGAAGCTGTCTACGACTGTTGCCAAGGTTCCGTATGGAAAAGATCCGGACGAATTGGACAATGACGAAATGATCGACATTCTCGGACCTGTTGATCCTTGTTCGGATTGACAATCAAAAATGGTAGTGGTACTTGGAAAGCTCCCCTCTAAGAGGGACACGAAGTAAATCTGTATTCTGTGCGGCGAAAGTGCCGAATTGGAGGCCAAAATGGCGGAAGAGAAGAAGAGCTGGTACAGCACCGGCTATGAGGGGATCGATCGTGAGAAAGAGCGGCTGGCGCGGCTTTCGGGCCCCAACCGTTTTTGGATGAAAGAAGGTACGACGCGCGAAGTCGTCTTCATCGATGACGATCCCTTCTGCTGCTACGAACACAACCCGAAGTTGAACGGGAAGTGGACCAACTGGTTCACGTGCTTGAAGGACTCGAACGACATCATCTCGTGTTGCGAGAAGCTCGGCGAAAAGACCCGGTACTACGTCGGGTACTACACGGTTGTCGATCTGACTTCGCACACGGACGCCAAGGGCAACAAGTATCAGTACGAGGTGAAGCTGCTTCCGACGAAGCTGAAGACCCTCCAGCTGATCCGCCGCAAGAAGCAGGACCGCGGCTCGCTCATCGGCTGCGTCTTCAAGGTGCATCGTGACTCGCAAGAGGATCCGAACTGCGGAGGCGAGTTCGAATTCCAGAAGGAAGGCGACCTCGGCAAGCTGTTCCCCCATGCGAACTACAAGGGCAAGAAGCTCGTCGAACTCTACAAAGAGGCGACGGAGAAGCCTGATACGCTTCAGCGTCTGAAGGACACGTTCCAGATGACCTTGGACTCCAACGGACATCCAGAGCCCAAGATCTTCTCGTTCAACTACATGTCCTTGCTCCAGCCGAAGGACCCGAAAGAGATTCGGAGCATCCTTGGTTCGGCCAGCATTGAAGCGTCTGGCGATGGAACGGAAGCCTCGGGCCCGGTCGACGACACCGTCCCGTTCTGAGGAGTTTCCTCGCGGTACCTAGGCGGTTCACCGCTGCCTGGGTACCGTGCGGTACTTATTTGGACGTCGGTGGTCGGGATCGGAGAGACGACATGGTCAAATTGCTCTTCGTTGTTCTTCATGAGAAAGAACAGCGGTTGGAGGTTGCTGTCGAGGATGCGACAGGTCGTAAACGACGTGTCGAGATTAACTGGCGCTCCAAGGAGCTAACGCCGGTTCCTTCCCACTGGTTTTCGATGGTCGAACAAGAGCTGAAGCTGCAGGACGACGAGGCCGCGCTTGAAGCTACAGGGAGGGTGTTGTTCTGATGCTTCTTGGGTTCTGTGGCGTTGCTGGTAGCGGGAAAGATACCGGTGCCAATTTTCTCGTTCAGCACGAGAACTTCGTTAAAGTTGCGTTGGCAGATCCTCTAAAGAGGATCTGTCGCGACACGTTCGCTTTTACGGATGATCAGTTGTGGGGTCCGAGTGATTGTCGGAACGCTCCTGATGAGCGCTATCTTCGTATACCGGGTGGCGACAAGCGCTACGACCCTATGATTGGTCGCACATCGATCACCGTCGCGGAGTACCTCACTCCTCGTTTTGCCTTGCAGCAGCTGGGTACGGAGTGGGGTCGTAACTGTTATGCCAACGTCTGGGTGGATTACGCGATCAGAACGGCGAAGAAGATTCTTGGCCCTCCTAATGAGCATGGCAATCCCTACGGCTATAACGCTAAGACGGGGGTTTCAGATGAGTCGGGTCTTTGCGTCCGGTTTTCTGGCGTTGCCATCAGTGATGTGCGCTTTCAGAACGAGATAGATGCGATTCGCCGCGCCGGGGGGAAGTTGATTCGTCTGCTTCGTGGAGCAGGTCTGTCAGGGGCGGCAGGGGAGCATCGCAGCGAAGCAGAGATACGTGAGATCCCGGACTCAGAATTCGACGTGGTCATCGATAACAACGAGATGACGCTGCCCCAGTTTGAGGCTCACGTTCTTCAGGTTGTGCGGTCCTTCTCGCGATGAACGTAAGGGTGGGTGAATGGGCTTGGATTCCAAAGTCGGAGCTAGCGTTCTCCGCGCTTCAGGCAATGAAGCACTCGCTCACGATTTATCCTAAAAGGATCACCGGTTTCGGGACAGACGACGACAAGGAGGACGAAGGCCCTATCGAGTTGTTCACGGAGACGGACACGGAGATCGGTGTCGCTCGTGAATACTTCTTGAGCAATCGTCGCGGCGAACACGAGATTCGTTACGAGTTGTCAGACGGCTCCAAAGCTTCATGGCCGGGCAATGTGGCCTTCACCAAAGAAAAGACACTCCGTCCCGAGCAACAGACCGGCTTGCTAGCTGTTTTGACTGCGTTTCGTGGAGGCAAGTTAGGCGGCATGGTGAAAGCCGCTCCGGGATGGGGCAAGACGACGTTTGCCTGTGCACTTATCGAGCGTCTTCAGATTCCGACGTTGGTGGTGGTTCACAAAGAGTTCCTGATGAGTCAGTGGATGGAGCGTATCGAGGAGTACCTGCCTGGTGCTCAAATCGGTATCGCTCAGCAGCAACGTTGTGAGTACGAAGGCAAGCACGTCGTCATCGGGATGGTGCACTCGCTCGCGCGCGGTGGGTACCCGAAGGCGTTCTACAAGTGGCCGGGCCTAATGATTGTGGACGAGGCGCATCGCATTGGAGCGCGAACGTGGGCTCCCGTACCCGCGCTCTTTCCGGTTCGCTACCGACTGGGTCTGTCTGCCACTCCACGTCGGAAGGACGGCGCCGACAACGTTTTTCACTATCACCTCGGTCCCCCTCTCTTCGTGGCCAAGGAGCAGCGGCTCAAGCCGACGATCAAGCGCGTCTACACCAAGTTCAGGCTGGTCAAGACGCCCAATTTCAACCCCAACCTGGCCCCAGAAAGCCTGATCTTACGTTTCCTCTGCGCAAACGATCAGAGGAACAGGCGTATCGTGGAACTACTGATCGAGGCGGTCAAGGCTGGGCGGAAGCTATTGATCCTGTCCAAGAGGCTCAACCATTTGACCCGGCTCGAAGCCATGTTTAACCGCGAGTGGCGCGACGAGAAACTTGGACCTCCCGTATCAACAGGCTTCTACGTCGGCGGAATGACTGAAGACGAGAGGTACCGCTCTTCATTGTGCCGGGTGGTGTTTGCTACTGCTCAGTTCGCATCGGAAGGGTTGGACATCCCCGCGCTCGATACGCTTTTTTTGGTCAACCCCATGGGCGATGTGGAGCAGGCGGTAGGCCGCATCCTGCGTCCATGTGAGGGTAAGAAAAATCCCGTTGTTGTCGACATGCGGGACGACCTCGTTTCCTTGTTCGAAGCCTACGCCAAGAATCGAGAGAAGCTCTATGCACGCATCACTTGACAATTCTTTGACAATCCTCCACCCTCACAGAGAAGGCAGAGAGTGGATAAACGATGAGCGGCTTTTCGTTTCGGGATTGGTACGCAGCCAATGGCGAGCGGCTGAATGCGCAGCGCAAGGCCAAGTATCACAGCGACCCTACGTATCGAAAGCAGGTGCTGGAGACGAATCAGGAGAGTCGTCTCAAGCGCAAGAAGTCGGCGAAGGCGCAGCGCAAGGTGGAAACAAAAGCTGTTCGTTTGAGGCCGCACGAGAAGCGCTTCAAGACAGTGAGTGCGGTTATCGACGGTGTTTCGGAGAAGCTGTTTACCATCGGGGCGCTGGCAAGGGCTCTCGGGTGCAGCATTCAGGCGATTCGCTTGTGGGAACGGCAAGGGGTCATTCCCGCAACGCCGTTGCGCACGGGCACCGGTCAGACAGGGGACCGCCTTTATACCGAGGCGATGGTCGACAGCATACGAACAATCCTTTTGGCGCAGGGTCGGTTGCGCGACCAAGCGGTGAAAGAGCGGCCGAAAGATCGAGCCTTGTTGCGCTTTATCCGTCTTTCAGACGGGCAGGTGAAGCAGGTATCCCTGTATCTGATTGGGGTTTTGGCCCGACACGTCGATCGCAATGTGGTGACGTTAGAGCAGTTGGAGGCGAAGGGCTTCCTCCCTCGAACTCCGTTCCGTGCATCTTCGGTAGGGCGTCGTCTGTACTCCGGCGCGATGATCAACGCCGTACGGAAAGCCTTCAAATCTCGTGGCGGAGAAATTCGTGGAGAGCCGGCGTGGAAAGAGTTCCATGCCGATGTGTTGGCGCAGTGGACGGCTCAGGGTGTGATGGACGCGGTATTGATCGAAGCGGCTCCCAAGAAAAAGGGTGTCGCCGATGACCGCGAAGACGACCGCGAAGCCGGAGCCCTCCCGAGCTGAGCAGCATATTCCGACTGTCGCCTTTGTTCAGCGGCAGTTCTTTCGCGGCAAAGAGCCGACTTCTGAACTCGAAGTTAAAAACGAGACCCTTCAGGTCCATCGGTTTTTAACGGAGCCTGCGAAGATCAACGTGTCCATGGGGTTGACACTCAACCTGGGCAACTTCGAGGCGGCGCGTATTGATGTTGGGTTGGTGGTTCCTTGCTATCGCGAGGAAACGGATGACGCGTACGTCTACGCCAAGAAGTGGGTAGAAACACGCCTTGGAACGGAAGTGCAGGACATCCGGGCCAACAAACCGAGTTTATTTTAAGGAGTTTTCCATGGCGGCACGCAAGAAGACGGAAAATGTGGAGTCTGAGTCGCGTGCGACCAAAGTCTTGGCCAGCGAAGCACTCGCCAAGATCCTCAAAGCCCACGGATCAGAGATTCTCATTCGCGCATCTGATCACCGCCATCAGGAGGTGCCGCGTATCCCTTCGGGCATCATGATGCTGGATTGGGGTCTGGGTGGTGGTTGGCCGGCGGGCCGGATCAACATCATCTACGGGCATAAGTCCTCGTCAAAAACGACGACACTGATGAAGACCATCGCGAACGCTCAGAAGATGTGCGCCGCTTGTTTTACATTTCCCAATGTCGACCTTGCTACGGGGGAAATTGGGGAGTGCAAGTGCGGAGAATTTCGTGAATCGGTGTGCGCCTTCATCGACGTGGAGGGCACGTTGGACATGAAGTGGGCGAGGAACTTGGGGGTTGATCCTGACCGCTTGCTTCTCTCTCAGCCTGAATTTGCGGAGGCTTCTCTCGACATTGGGGAGGCTCTGATTCGAAGTGGTGAGGTGGACGTCATTGTCCTCGACTCGCTGGCTTTTTTGACTCCGGCCAAGGAGATCGAGGAGTCTGTCGAGAAGGAAACAATGGGTGTTCAGCCGCGCCTCATCGGTAAAGGCATTCGCAAGTTCAACGCCGCGTTGAGCGCAGTTAAGAACGAGCACGGTCGCTACCCCACCGTTTTCTTCACGAATCAAATCCGTATGAAGCTGGGTGTGATGTTCGGGAACCCTGAGACTCAGCCGGGAGGGATGGCGCCGGGGTTTGCTGCGACAACAGAGGTCAAGGTTTGGCCCGGCAAGTACTTGATCGATGAGAAGACTGGTCGGCCAGTACATGTCGACATCAACTTCCGAATCGAGAAGAACAAGAGCGCGCCGGCTAAGATGGAAGGCGAATTCCGGCTCATGCTCACGGATACTGAGACCAAGCACGCCGGGGACATCTACGAAGAGGACGCTATCGTCAACATGAGTCAGAAGTTCGGACTCCTTGAAGGACATGGGAATTCGTGGACATGCCTAGGCGAGAAGTACGGGGGCAAGTCGGTCATCGAGCGCAAGTTGCTGACAGATCCGGCATACAAGAAGACGTTGAAGGAAGCCCTGATGAAGGTGCTCCTTGCGGCTTGAGCCCCCGTGTCGAGCCTTGTCCGAAGTGCCCAGGACAGATGGTGGCGCAAGACGTGGACCCGGACTGGATGGGTTATCCGGTCCGCTTTCTGTGGCGTTGCGGAGGTTGTGCTTACGAGGAGATGCGTGTCGATGACTTCGCCGCCGACCCCTAGGAAGCGTCCAGTTCCTAAATCCATGGACCCGAATTACGACCGCTATCGTCGCTCCAAGAAGCATGAGGAGCGTTTGGGTAAGCAGTTGGGTGGAAGGCGCCTGCCGCGGTCGGGGGGTGTTTCTTGGTCTAGGTGGGACCTCTCCAAGGCAACCGGGTCCAACATGACACTGGATGGGGACATTTCAACACCCTCGTTGCATCTGGAGCACAAGCGAACAGACGGGAAGTCTATTTCCGTGGCTAAGGACTGGCTAACCAAGGTGTCCGAGGGCGCTCGTCGAGTGGCTAAAGACCCTGGCGTCGTTCTGACCTTCGAGAAAAAAGGCCAAAAACCAGAGGACTGGGTTTTGATTCCTTTGGAGATCTTGGAACGACTGCTCAAGCAGGCTCAGTAAAATGCTGGTGAAGATCGACAAAGACGGTGCCAACATCGTTCCAGACGGCGCCGCTAAGGTGCGCGTCTGTTTTGAGATGGATCAAACCGGATCGAATCTAGAAGCGGTTTTCGAGTGTTTGGCTTGCGGCGACTTGTTAGTGTCGCAGGGCACGACTAAAGTGCGTTGGACCTGTCCTTCGTGCACCTACGAGCTTCATCCGATGGAAGCTGCGCTCGTAGTTAGACACGCGCGATTTCTTCTCGACCGGATGTCGGAGGTCTTGGTTCCAGTCAAAGGTAAGAAACAATGGGTTTGGGTAGTGTGGTTGCTGCGGCTTCTTCGGCTCAAGGCAGCCTAAAAAAGCTCATTCGCCTGCGTTTGGCGGAAGACCGAGAGGTGCCTTGGCTTGACGAGAAGTCGTATCTACGGGTCTCGGCTTTGGCCGACCTTTGTCCTCGTGAAGAGGTACTAGCCTCTACCTTTAAGGTGGCGCGCCGCCGAACAGTGGACCCAGACCTGGCCCTAATTTTCGCGCATGGGCACGCGCTTCACTACATTCTGCAGAACAAGGTGTTGGCGGAGACGGGGGCGCTTCTAGGTATCTGGCGTTGCGTGGAGTGCGCCAAGCAGTTCGGTAAGCTGGACGGCAACATCTCTGAATCTCAGACGCTGGTTCGTAAGCCCAAGAAGTGTGAATGCGGTTGCGAGGACTTTCATTATCGCGAGCAGCACTTCATCAACGAGGAGTACCGCATTGGTGGGCACCCTGACGGGTTTCTAGTGCTTCAAGGGATGCCGGGGATGGGGATTGTCGAGTGCAAGTCGATAGGATCACGCGGTGCGTGGGAAGTGCGCCAAACCCCCAACGTCGGTCATGTCGTTCAGGCTCAGTGCTACATGTGGCTCTCGGGTTTGCAATGGGCGAAGATCTTGTATTGGGAGAAGGGTGGGAACGGAGCCTCTGCTCTTATCGAGCACACGATTGAACGAGACGAGGACACTCTCGATCAGGTAAGGCTACTAATTCGATCTATCTGGGACGGCATCTCCATAGGTCATTACCCCCAACGAATCTGTACTTCGGCGTCCTGTCCTAGAGCTGCAAAGTGCGCGCTGGTGGGGCCTTGTTTTGAGAACCCCTAGGAGTCACGTGTCCAAGTCGGTAGATCTCCAAGGTCTGGTTGTTCGTCCGGTTCCGCCGGAGCTGCTGGACAAGGTCGTTTGTACGAACTGTCAGGAGAACCCTGCACGCTGGGACTTCGGTGAAAAAGCAGAATGGAACTACACCTGTTCTTTTTGCTTTCTGTACAAACTGAAGTTGTTGTGTGATCAACGATCGAAGATCGATTGGTTGATTCGAGAAACGGAGAAGGTTCGCGGAGTAGCCTTCCTCTGTCACGAGAACGGGATCCTATCCAAAGAGGTGGACGCGGACTGCATTGCCTTCGCGATTGTTGCAGGGAACAAAGTGTTCGATGCTCGGCAGCAGCGTCTAGGGGGTTCCAGATGAGTAAGAGCGTGTATCTGTTGGGAGTAGATCCCGGTCTCGCCAACATGGGTTGGTCCGTCCTTCAGTTGCTCCCAGATCTGGAAGTCCTCGTTGATTGTGGTGTTCGACGCACTGAAAAGTCGAATGCCAAGCGGAAGGTGCTGGCTAGCGATGACAACCTGCGTCGGGCACGCGAGATGGCGGCCGAACTCGATCGAGTCTTCAACCGCTTTCCTATTTCGGTGGTCTGCGCCGAGTCTATGAGCTTCCCGCGGAATTCCTCAGCTGCGGCTAAGATGGCGATGTGTTGGGGTTCGTTGGCGACGTTTGTTCAGCTTCGGAATCTACCGATCGTTCAGTCTTCCCCTCAAGAGGTCAAGAAGGTGTTGTGCGGGAATAAGAGCGCGTCGAAGGAGGAGATCGGCGCAGCGGTTAGAAACCGTTACGGGAATGCCGAGAAGCTGCTAGAGGCTGTGACTCCCTCAGTTCGAGAACACGCGTATGACTCGATGGCGGCGGTTGTTGCAACGTTAGAGAATAGCGAAGTCATTCGCGCGCTTCGAAGCATGGCCGCATGAATCGCGGCATCAATAGGGTCGCGATTTCGGGGGAAGTAGCAGGCCGCTTCAGCTTTAGCGAGACCACGAACAGTAGTGCTGCGGCTTCCTTTTACGTGCTCTGCGAACGGCACACGCATGATTCTGTGGTTCGAGTTCGGGTGAAAATCAATGCGTATGGTGGAGGTCTCGTAACCGTCTTGCGAGTCAAGCTTGTATTGGGGGCTTACGTGCTTGTAGATGGGGAGCTGATGAATCGGAAGGGTCAGCAGGAAGAGCTGATCGAGGTTCGGGCTACTCAAATTATTTTTCCATTGGAGGGTCGCAATGCAACAAGAACGCTCTGAAGGTCTTACCGTCATCGAGGGGGGCAAGAGCGACCCCACGACTGCTCTGGACTTGTCCGATCAAAGTGGGCCGGTAGTAGGCTCCAAGGCTTGGTCGACGAAGGTTCGTCGTCGCGCCAAGGAGTTGGTGCAGCTCTTTGACTCGGGTTACATGGAGCTGGCTCGTATTTTTTACCAGGTCTGGGACACACCTGTGATGGGTGATGCGCGTCGGGCGGCTGTCTTTACGGCTTGGGGCTTCGAGAGCTTCAAGGACTACGCCGAACGCGAACTAGGGCTGCATTATAAGAAGGCCGAGCGCCTTCGTCGCATCTGGTTCGTTCTGGAAGTGCAGCTCAAAGACCTTTCACCTGAACTGAAGCAGCGGGTGGTGAATCTCGGCTATTCGAAGGTTCGCGAGCTGATCAAGGTTCTTACTTCTCGAAATGCCGAGGTGCTCATCTCGCAAGCCGAGACGATGAACTACAAGCAGCTGGAGGCCACTGTGGCGGACGAGAACCGCCGTCGTGGAGTCGCGGAGGCTGAGTTGGGTGCGGGGGAGGATGACGACGGTGAGCCGCTTGCTGCGCTTCCTGAGGCCCATGTGGACGACACCAACGCGGTTCATGAGAAGCCGACTCGGGAAGGTTTTGACCTTTTTCCGGCGCAGCTCGTGAACGTCCGTTTGGCGCTTTCACGGGCGTCGGAGCTGGCTCACTCTGACAAGAGGGGCCACCAACTCGATCTCATCTGCACCGATTTCATCGCGACGAACGACAGCATGGCTGGCGATTCCGACAAGCGTTTGCGTTACATCGCTAAAATCGAGCGAACGCTCGGTGTGCGCCTGATGGCGGTAGACCCGGAGTCGAAAGAGATCATCTACGGAATCGACACTCTGAAAATCATCGCGGGTGACTGAATGCTGTCTATTTCCAAAGCCGTCCTGAAGGAAGAACTAACCCTCGCTCAACGCATTCTCAACAAGTGGCAACTGCGGTTGGATGAGGGTATTCCTGGCGTCGACATTCCTGCTGGGGATGAGCTGCAGTTCGAAGCCTTTCGCAAAGAGATGGTGGGTGAGTTTCAGCTCATAGCCTCCAAATTCGATGGCCTAGCGAACATCATGGCGGAAGATCAAATGGCCTAATTCGTCCTGAAAACGGGTCGATTTCGAGCACGGTTCGTGCTTGTATTCGATCTATGGGTAGGAAAAAGGCATCGGTAGAGGCGCAGGAGCCGGAGACTGCAAAGGTTTCTGCAGATCCCAAAAAGCGGAACATCGACTTCAAGTGGGTTCCGATAGACCAGATCATTCCCAACAGCTGGAACGTCAACACGCAGGACGAGATAACGTTCAACATCCTGCAAGACGAGATCGCTGAGGTAGGGCTAATTGATCCGATTGAGGTCGTAGCTCTAGAAGAAGACGTGTACGTCATTTTGGGTGGTGAGCACCGCTGGCGTGCGGCTAAGAACCTAGGCTTCGAGGAGGTCCCCTGCATCCTTCTCACGGATACGAAGTGGAAGGATCAAGACCTTCAGAAGTTCGTGACGGTGCGTCTGAACGTTATCCACGGCAAGGTCGACTCTGACAAGTTCGTGGTGCTCTACAACGAGCTGGCCCAGAAGTATGGGGCGGACTCGATGCAGCGCTTGATGGGCTATGCGGATACGCAGCAGTTCCAGAAGATGTTGGGTTGGGTGAAGAAGGGGCTCAAGCAGTCTTTGCCCAAGGAGATGGGGCAACAAATCGAGGATGCAACCAAGGAGGTCAAGTCGGTGGCGGACCTCTCCAAGATCATTCAAGACCTGTTCAACAAGTACGGTGAGACCGTCAATCAATCCTTCATGGTGTTTACCTACGGCAAGCAGCAGCATGTCTACATCGCGATGGATGCGAAGCTGCGAAAGTCGATGGACCGGGTCATGGAATGCTGCCGGTTCACAGGACAGGACATCAATGACTTCCTGAGACCGATTTTTGACGAGTTTACGAAGAAGGCTGCAATCGATATTGAACGGAAGAAACAAGAGGAAGCGGTCAACGGGTCGAGCGCCGTTGCTAGTGCCAAACCAGAGTGGTAGCTTCGAAGTTTCGTGGGCCATCCATGAAACAGAATCTCGAACAGATGCGGTCCTTGCTTCATTCAAGCGGGCTGTTGGCTGATACTGGGCCGGACGAATTCTGCTTGGTTGTGGTTCCTTCGCAGCGCGTTCGTGCGGGTAAATTTGCAATCCTGCTCCAGGACAACGGCGTGCGCTGTCGCGCTCTCGGTCACGGAGACGGTAAAGTGTGTGATCAGCGTGGTGTGGTGTCCAAAGTTCGAGGAATCTTGGTTTTGGCTGTACACCGCAGTGACGGCAAAAAAGCGGAACTGTATGCCCGCCTATTCGGGGTAACGGCCGTGCCGGTCGAACGAACAACCCCCGATAGCGATTCGTCCTAAAGATCTGATTTTTGAATCAGCAAGGTCGAACTTCGATCTCGATCTTGACTTCGATGGATTTTCCATCGTAGTGTCACTCCTTGCGTGTTGATCTTCTTCGGATTGTTCCAATTCAACAAGATCAATATGTATGAGCGGCTCCGAGGTTTTCTCGGCTGCTCTACAACCAAGCGGTTTGACACCGCGCACTGAAGGAAGAATCCGATGGCCGCTAAGAAGAAGAAGACAGCGAAAAAGGCCGCGCCGAAGAAGGCGGTCAAGAAGGTGGCAGCCGCCAAGAAGACGAAGGCGAAGAAGGTCGCCCAGGCGAAACCGGCCCGTAAGAAGGCAGCACAACCCACGAGCGGTCAAAGCGGACCGCCTGTTGATCTCGCGAAAGACAAGCTCAACAGCAAAGAATCACGTGTTGTGGCGGTGTTGGCCGGGGATGCCAATCCGGTCCCCATCAACGCTTTGGCGACCAACTGCTTTGCCGACCAAGCCTCCTCGAAGGCAAACTCTTGGGTGAGGAACTCGCTCCGGCGCCTCGTGCGCGGCAAGTGGGTCGACAAGGTGGGCAAGGGCACGTACCGCCTGTCCAACACCGGTCGCGCTCTCTTGGAGTCGCAAGCGGCTGCCGCTCAACCTGCATGAACACCTATGAGGTTGTCAGGCATGCGGAGCGTCTTCCGGCCATCGCGGAAGAGATAGCCCAAGCCGAGGTCATCAGCCTCGACTTGGAAACCACAGGCCTGACTCCTCATTCGTCCAAGATACGGCTTCTCAGCATCAACACCGGGAAAGGGGTCTACGTCATCGACGCGTTCGCGACGGGGACCCTAGAACCGGTCATTCAAGCGCTTCGTGATTCGAAAGGTGTGAAGGTTGGGCACAACCTGAAGTTCGATCAGAAGTTTTTGCTGCACTACTTTGATCTGGAACTCTGGCCCATCTTTGATACCTACCGCGCGTCTTGCCTTGTCTATAACGGGCAATTCATGGGGAAAGGAACACAAGACCTCTACGCTTTGTATTCGCGTGAGTTGCAAATCGGACCTGAAGCTCCAGAAAATGGAGCCTCCGATTGGACCTCGCCTGTTCTCAATCAAGGGCAGCTGGATTACGCCGCCGAAGACGTCATTCACTTGCCCAAGCTGCGGGATTCGCTGAAACCCAAGCTTCGAGAGAACCGTTTGAACTCGGTCGCGATGATCGAATTCCACGCGATTCTTCCAGAAGCGGCCATGGAGCTGGCGGGGTTTGCCTTCGACAAGGAGGCTTGGCTTCGGTTGGCCGAGTCGAACGGTGTTCAAGCGAAGAAGCTCCAACGTGAGCTGCTCCATGAGCTGCCGCATCCGGCAAAACAGATAGCTCTTCCCGGCTTCGATCCCGACTTCAACTTGAACTCGCCCGACCAACTACTCAAGTCGTTGCGGATGATTGGGTTGCGGATCGACAACACCAGCGAGATTACGCTGGCCATGTGCGCTAAAGACTTCCCCATTATCAAGAAGATCTTGGAGTGGCGTGGCTACTCGCAGTCGGTGAAGACCTTCGGTGTCGAGTATCTGAAGCACATCAGTCCGGTCACTCAGAGAATCCACACCAACTACTACCCTTTTACGGGAGCCGGTCGTTACGCCTCCTCTGACCCGAACCTGCAGCAGATTCCCAGAAAAAAGGAATTCCGCGCCTGTTTTCGCGCACCGCCTGGTAAGAAGTTGGTCGTTTCCGACTATTCGCAAATCGAGTTGCGAATAGCCGCTGAACTGGCGGAAGACGAGACGTTGATGGGTGTCTATCAGCGCGGCGAAGACGCGCATGCTCAGACCGCCAGTCTGGTTTCCAACATTCCTCTAGATCAGGTAAAAAAAGAACAGCGGCAGATGGCGAAGGCTGTTAATTTCGGATTGATCTACGGAATGGCGGCACCGAAGCTCGTTCAATACGCCCAAGCCAACTACGGCGTTTCCATGTCTGTTCCAGAAGCCGAGACTTTTCGAAACCGTTATTTCGAGGGCTATGCAGGGATAAAAAGCTGGCATCGAGACATCTTTAGCGACCACAACAAGCGCAGCGGGATGACGCGAACAGTGGCTGGCCGGCTACGCTACCTCAAGCCCGAGTCCCACAATGAATTTGCAAATACTCCGGTGCAAGGAACTGGAGCCGATGGTTTGAAATGCTCGCTGTGGCTCGTGTATGAGCGAATGAAAAAGTACAACGGCGCCGCTCGGATGATTCACATGGTCCATGACGAAATCATTGTCGAAGCGGACGAAGATCCTGATCTCCTTAAGTCGGTGCAACGGGATCTTGAAGAAGGCATGATTGAGGGGATTCAGCCCATGCTGCGTAAAGTTCCTGTCGTAGTTGAAGGAGGAATCGGCGAGAGTTGGGCAGAGAAGTGATTTTAGCCTAGAATACGGGGAGTTGAGGAGATCCCTGTGGAGCCCACACGAATGCCTGGCGTCAAAGCAAAAAGATCCTACCGCATGCGGCCTCAAAGCCGAGAGCCTGGGCAGGGGCGCATTCGGAAATTGACCTGCTTTGATGAGGTGTACGGGCGCATCTTGGAGGGGTGGCCCCTCTCTGAGGTGGCTCGCTTCATTCAGGATGTCAAAAAAGAGGCGACCGATCTCACACGCGGAAGTCTGATGCAGTCCTTGCAGGACTTCCGTGGGACCATCCCGCCTGCAGAACTTCTGAAGAAGCGCCTGACCCCTGTTTTTGTCGATGCCGCTAAAGAGGTCGAGGAGGGGCTAGACGAGCTGAGAGAAATAGAAAAGCTCTACAAGCTGCAGATGCGCCGCATTGATATTGATGTTCAAAACGAGAAGAACATCAAGAAACTGCTTCCTACGACAGGACAAGAGGTCCGTATCGCGAGAGAGATCTTGTCTACCTATGCTGATCTGAAGATGGATCTTGGCTTGTCTAAGAGACATCTAGGTCATATGGACGTGGATGCTCGTGTGATGGCCGATGTGGCTCTTCGGTACAACAAAACCGAAGTGCAGACCGTGCTCAGCGATCCTCAGTCGCGTAAAAAAGTCCTGAGCTTGGTAGAGAGGCTCATGTCCAAATCGGCTGGAGCCTTGGTTCAGGAACCGGTAGCGCAGGCTGTTATGGACGTGGAAGGGGAGCCTGTTGAAACGGTGGTGCTCGACGAAGAGCCTTTCGAGGGGAACTTGTTGGCGGAAGAGGACGAGTTGGACCCTCTAGCGGAGCCCATCGCTCCTTTGCCTGAAGAAGACTGATGCCGATCCTTCTTAAAAATGGACGCGCGCGAAGCGAGCGGACTCCGGAAGAGGTGGAGGACTTGCTCCGCAAGGAGATGGAGCATCTTACGCCGGCCGAACGCGCGACTCTTGAGATCGTTCTCAAGGAGATGCAACAGAAGGCGCCGCAGGCACAAGAGCGGCGGCTCATCGATGTCCTCGGAAACGCGGAGTACAACACCCCTCCCGTTGACATCATGACCTTCATCAAGGACCCCTATTACTTGGGTGCTACCTGCGACGGTGTCTATCCGAAGCTGAAGGAAGATCTCGTCGAACTGTTTGAAGGCGGCTACTACGTTGAGGCGATTTTTACGGGGTCGATCGGTTGGGGTAAATGTGTGCATAGTACAACTGAGGTATTCGATCTGTCTTCGGGCAGACGGAGAACAGTTGCAGAAGCTGGTGAGTTCTGCGTCCCTTCCATGGACGCGAAAGGTAAGATCCTAAGCAAAGCCGCAAAGGCTTTTCCTTCAGGTAGAAAGTCCTGCGTTCGGCTGATTCTTGCCGGAGGCCAGCACCTCATACTCAGCACCGACCACAAGGTTTTCACTTCTCGTGGTTGGGTTGAAGCCGCTTTGATTGGCGAAGGAGATCTTGTAGCCACACCAAGATCTATTCCGGATCCGGAACGGTTCTGTGATGTGTCGGAGGATGAAGTAAAGCTGGCGGCCTATCTTCTCTCTGATGGCGGCTGCACGCACAGCATCACGTTTACGAATGAGACGCCCAGTATTTTGGATGAGTTCGTGGGACTTGTTCGTACCGTAGGGTCGATTCGCAACGGCCTACCGCCCGATGCTCGTCCTGCCGCTCGTCAGAATGCTGGCAAGGCTACGACACTTAATGTGCGCGGGGTTATGGCCTTCGTTCGTAGGTGGGGTTTGGATGACCACTCACGGGAAAAAAGGGTTCCGGCCGAATTTTACGGGTTACGACGTGAACACCTCTCGGCCTTCCTCAATCGATTTTGGGCCTGTGATGGATCTCTTTCCGTACGTGCACCGGCGAAAGCAGAAGTCACTCTAGCGTCGGAGGGTATGGTTGACGATCTTCGATTCATGTTGCTTCGGTTGGGCGTCCACGCTCGAAAGTACCCGAAGACGAAATTCTACCGTACGCCTTCCGGCGAAAAACGTTCCTTTGCGGCTTGGTCGTTAACGGTCACCGGCGCCTCTAATCTGCTTCATTTCCTGGATGTTGTTGGGCCGGTTCTAGGGAAAGAGGCGACGTGCGAGGCGCTACGAGATGCGTGCTCGGGGATCAAATCGAATACGAACACGGATGTAGTGCCTGTCGGTTTTGACGAGCTTAAAGAGATTCGACACGAGCTAGGCAGCCAGGGTTCTGGTCTAACGGCGCGATTTGGGTGTCCCGAGGGCCAACTTTTCAGTCGTGCTCGGTTCGAGCGCTTGTGCGAGGAGACGCTGTATCAAGGCGAGCACGCTTGGTTGGCTCAATCCGATCTTCTTTGGGAGCACGTATCTTCCGTCGAACCTTATGGAGTGGCCGACGTTTACGATCTGTCAGTGAACGAGACTCACTCTTTTGTTGGCAACGGGATGGTGCTCCACAACACCTTCCTCGCTTCGATCGGGCTATGTCGGATTCTCTACGAGCTGTCTTGTATGAAGGATCCGCATGCCAGCTTCGGTCTGGCGAAGGACACCAACATCGCGTTGGTCTGTTTCTCTGTCAGCGAGGCGTTGGCCCAGAAGGTTGTCTACGAGAACATCGTTACGAAAATCAAAGCCAGTCCTTACTTCCAGGAGCACTTTCCGTTTGAGCCTACGAAGAAGGAGCTTCGATTCCCTAAGGCGGTCTGGGTGGCACCTCGCGCTTCGACCGACACTAGCGCGCTCGGCTTGAACACGATTGCTGGAATCATTGACGAGTCCAACTTCCTAGCGAAGCGCAAGACAGTGCTAGGCGAGGAGAGTCGAGCTGAGACGCTCTACAACACGATTAAGCGTCGTATGAAGAGCCGTTTCGAACGGCAGGGTAAGTTGCCGGGCATGCTCTTCGTGGTCTCCTCAAAGAAGACCAACGACGACTTCACGGCCAAGCGAATCAATGAATCGGTCAATGATCCGACGACGTTCGTTCGCGACTACGCTCTTTGGGACGTCAAGCCTGAGGACTATTTCAAGACGAAGCGCTTCTGGGTGCTTTGCGGTAACGCTGAAACAGCGTCCAAGATCTTAACGGATGAAGAGGGGGAGCATTACAGGGACAACATTCCTGAAGGTTCTGCTGTCATCGATGTGCCGGAGGATTTCCGTCACGACTTTGAAGTGGACCTAGAAGGGGCCATTCGTGACATTGCGGGCGTAGCAACGGTCGCCGTTCACCCCTTCATTCAGCGTCGAGAGAAAATTAGAGAGGCTGTAGATCCTTCCCGCAAACACCCCTTTTCAACCCTCGTTTACGACATGTCGAAGGGCGGTCGTTTTCTTTGGGATGAGATGGTGGCGATGAAGACGGAGAAGGCTCCGGGTCGGGTGGAGTTCCAGCGACTACGCCCCATCATTAGCCCTCATGCCGCGCGTCACATTCACATCGACATTGGTTTGCGGAAGGATGCCTTGGGGCTCTGTATGGGCCATGTGGCGGGCTGGAAAGATGTTCGTCGTAGGACGGATGACGGCCGTGAGTTCGCCGAACGTGCTCCCATTTACATCATCGACTTGGCGCTTCGAGTAGTCCCTCCGATAGGCGGGGAAGTCTTGTTGTCGGAAGTTCGGCATCTGGTCTACGATCTGACCGCTC
>Ga0315297_10000241_pt1 | contig 30706 bp, 25 predicted proteins | sample YL17G15_0_MG_FD_203628 | JGI IMG/M metagenome (GOLD analysis project Ga0315297, IMG submission 203628) | Sediment microbial communities from Yellowstone Lake, YNP, Wyoming, USA - YL17G15_0 | ecosystem: Environmental > Aquatic > Freshwater > Lake > Sediment | place: USA: Wyoming | collected...
GTCAACGTCGTCTTCCCGTGATCGATGTGCCCGATCGTCCCCACGTTCACATGCGGTTTCGTCCGTTCAAACTTCGCTTTGGCCATCCCTTACCTCCTTATCCTCGGTTTTATGCAGAGAGGATTTCGCCCGTTCATGATATCCACCCGCTCACAAGACCCGCCCTTCGATCCGGGCCACGATGGCCTCCATGATCTGAAGGGGCGTCGTCTCGTAAGCGTGAAATTCCATCGAAAAAACGCCGCGGCCCTGGGTCAGCGTCCGCAGGATCGTGGCGTAACCGAACATCTCGGCGAGGGGCGCCCGGGCTTTGATGACCCGCGAGCCTCCGCGCATCTCCATGCCCTCGATCTTCCCGCGCCGGGCGTTCAGGTCGCCGACGATATCCCCCAGATAATCGTCCGGGGAGACGACCTCGAGATTCATGATCGGTTCGAGGAGAACCAGGACTGCTTTCTGGGCGGCCTCTTTGAAGGCCATCGTGGCGGCGATCTTGAAGGCCACGTCGGTCGAATCGGTCTCGCTGTACGAACCGTCCGTCAGCGTGACTCGGATGTCGGTCATGGGAAAACCGGCCAGGATCCCGAAATCGAGCGATTCCCTCGCCCCGTCCGCGACGGCGCTGATGAACTCGGCCGGAAGGACCCCGGCTTTGAGCTTATTGACGAAAGCGAAACCCTCGCCCCGCGGAAGAGGCTGGACCGAGAGGCGGCAGTGCCCATATTGGTTCTTACCGCCGAACTGGCGGATGTATTTACTTTCGCCCTCGGCCGCCTTGAGGATGGTCTCCTTGTAGGCGACCTGGGGCCGGCCCGTGTTGGCCTGGACGCCGAACTCCCGGGACATGCGGTCCATCAGGATCTCGATATGCAGCTCGCCCATCCCATAGACCAGGGTCTGGCCGGTCTGGGGATCCTGGGCGACCTTGACCGTGGGGTCCTCTTTAACGAGTTTTCCCAGCGCCGCTTGAAGTTTCGTGTGCTCCACTTTCGACCGGGGCTCGATCGTCACCGTCACGACCGGCTCGGGGAACCGGATGGACTCCAGGACGATCGGCCGGTTCTTGGCGCAGAGCGTGTCGCCCGTCGACAGATTCTTTATCGTGCCCATGGCCATGATGTCGCCGGCGAAGATCTCTTTGATTTCCTTTCGCTTGTTGGCGTGCATCTCGAGGAGCCTCGAGACACGCTCCTCCTCATCCTTGACGGAGTTGAAAAAGACCGAGCCGACATGGGCTTTCCCGGAGTAGACTCGGAAAAAGGCCAGATTGCCCATGAACGGATCGTTCTGGAGCTTGAAGACGAGGGCGGAGAACGGCTCGTCGTCGGCCGGCCGGCGCGTTTCGGTCTGGTGCGTCCGGGGATGGATCCCGACGACCGGGGGAATGTCCGCGGGCGCCGGCAGGAAATCGACGATCGCGTCGAGGAGCGGATGGACGCCCTTGTTGCGGAAGGAGGCCCCATAGAGCACCGGGACGATCTTGCCGGCGATCGTCGCTTTCCGGAGGGCCCGGGTGACGTCGGCGGCGGGGATGTCGCCTCCTTCCAGGTACTTCTCCATGATATGCTCGTCCGCATCGCTCAGATGTTCGAGCATGTCCATCCGTTTCTGGCGGACTTCGGCCTGTCGGTCGGCGGCGATCTCGCGGACGACGAAATCGGTCCCGATCAGGTCCGTGCCCCAGTCATATTCTTTCATGTTGACTAAATCCACAACACCTCTAAAAGTCTCCTCCCGACCGAGAGGAATCTGTATGGCAAGGGGGTTGGCCGCGAGCCTCGACTTGATCTGCTCAAAGGCCCGCTCCGGGTCGGCCCCGATCCGGTCCATCTTGTTGATGTAACAGATCCTGGGGACCCGGTACTTATCCGCCTGCCGCCAGACAGTTTCGGATTGAGGCTCGACTCCACCGACTCCACACAGGAGCACCACCGCCCCGTCCAGGACCCGCAGCGACCGTTCAACCTCGGCCGTAAAGTCGACGTGTCCGGGCGTGTCGATGATGTTGATTCGATGGTTGTTCCAGTAACAGGTGGTGGCGGCTGAGGTGATCGTTATACCACGTTCCTGCTCTTGAGCCATCCAATCCATGACGGCCGTACCCTCGTCGACCTCCCCCATCTTGTAGGTGATGCCGGTGTAGTAGAGGATACGCTCCGTCGTGGTCGTCTTCCCCGCATCGATATGGGCCATGATGCCGATGTTTCTCACTCGTTCGATCGGGTGCGTTCGCGTCAATCCGTCGCTCCATGTGAACGATAATGGCCCTCGCTCCGATGCCTCGGGAGACTACCATTTTATAAGATTACCACCTATAATGAGCGAAAGCCCGGTTGGCCTCCGCCATTTTATGGGTATCTTCCCGTTTTTTGACCGCGCCGCCCTTGTTGCCGACGGCGTCGAGGATCTCCGCGGCGAGCTTGTCGACCATGCTCTTGCCGCCCCGCCCTTCGGCGTATTTGAGGATCCAGCGGATGCCGACGGAGACCGAGCGGTTGCTCTCCACCTCGATGGGGACCTGATAGGTCGCCCCGCCGACGCGCCGCGACTTCGTCTCGAGCACGGGCCGAACGTTTTCGATGGCCTTCTCGAAGACCTTCAAGGGATCCTCTTTGGCCTTAATCTTGACCACATCCATCGTGGCGTAAATGGCCCGCTCGGCGGTGCTCCGCTTGCCTTTCTTCATGAACGTGTTGATGAACTTCGTGATCAGGGTGCTGCCGTACTTCTGATCGCCGTGAACTTTCTTTTTCTTGATGATCCCGCGTCTTGGCATCGCCTTCTCCCTTATCCTTTGGACCCGACCTTCTTCTCCTTGGGCTTCTTGGTGCCGTACTTGGAGCGGCTCTGGTTCCGGTTGGCCACGCCTTCGCTGTCCAGCGTGCCGCGGATGATGTGGTAGCGGACGCCCGGGAGGTCCTTGACGCGGCCGCCCCGCACGAGCACGATCGAGTGCTCCTGCAGGTTATGCCCGACACCGGGGATGTAGCCCGTGACCTCGATGTTGTTCGTCAGGCGGACCCGGGCCACCTTTCTCAAAGCGGAGTTCGGCTTTTTGGGCGTGGTCGTGAAGACCCGGATGCAGACGCCCCGTTTCTGCGGGCACTCGTCCAATGCCGGAGATTTGCTCTTATATCTCTTAGAGGTCCGGCCTTTTCGAATCAATTGGTTGACGGTTGGCAAGAAACCTACTCCTTAAAAAAATATATAGCCGTCCTCACTCCGAATAGACGGATCTCTCGGAAGGATTTTCGAATCATATCAAAATCCGCATGCTCTGTCAATAAAATTGAGCCTCGAAGCTAAAAAATCAGCTCTGGAGGGGCGCCTCCTCGACTCTCTTCCCCGCCTCAGCCTCTTTATCCTCCCTGAGCTCGACATCCCTGTAGAATTTGTACCCCGTCCCGGCCGGGATGAGGCGGCCCATAATGATGTTCTCCTTCAGGCTGCGCAAGTGGTCGACCTTGCCGCAGATGCTGGCCTCGGTCAAGATCCGGGTCGTCTCCTGGAAAGAGGCCGCCGAGATGAAGCTGTCCGTGCTCAGGGCGCTCTTGGTGATCCCCAGCAGGAGCGGCCGGGCCTTGGCCGGTTTGCCGCCCTTCTTGATCGCCTTGAGGTTTTCCTCCTGGAAGACGAACTTGTCCACCTGCTCGTCGACGAGGAACTCGGTGTCGCCCACTTCCTCGACCTTGACCCAGCGCAGCATCTGGCGGATGATCGTCTCGATGTGCTTGTCGTTGATCGAAACTCCCTGGAGCCGATAGACCTCTTGGATTTCCCGGAGGAGGTACTCGGCCAGTTCCTTTTCGCCCAGGACCTTGAGGATGTCGTGAGGATTGACCGGGCCGTCCATGAGCGGCGTGCCGGCCCGGACGCGCTCGCCCTCGCCGACGCTGATGTGGGCGCCCTTGGGGATCAGGTATTCTTTTTCCACGCCGCGGTCGCTTTTGACCGTCAGCTTCCGGTAGCCGCGCACTAGGCCGCCGAACTGGACCATTCCGTCGATCTCCGAGATGACGGCTGGCGTCTTCGGCCGCCGGGCTTCGAATAGCTCCTCGGCGCGCGGCAGGCCGCCCGTGATGTCCTTGGTCCGGGCGAATTCCCGGGGGATCTTGGCCAGGATGTCGCCGGCGTAGACCACGTCGCCTTCCTTGACCTCGAGGGTGGCCCCGGAGGGCAGGAAGTACTTCTTGAGGATGACCGACCTCCCGGCCTTGTCCTTCTCCCGCGGATCGAGGATCTCGATGCGCGGCTGGAGCTTTTCGTCCTTGGGCTCGATGATGACCTGGCTGATCAGGCCGGTGAACTCATCCTGGACCTCCTCCATGGTCACCTTGCGGACGACGTCATGGAAATGGATCTTGCCGCTCTCCTCGGTCAGGATGAACGTGTTGAACGGGTCCCACTCGGCGAATTCCTGGCGGGCCTTGATCTCGTCGCCGTCCTTGAACAGGACCTTCGCTCCATAGGGGACCTGGTAGTGTTCGACCTCGCGGCCCCGGTAATCCATGATGGCGATGTTCGCGTTCCGGTTGACGACGATCAGCGATTTATCCTTGTTGACGACGGCCTTGACGTTGTTGAATCGGATGATCCCGCCGTTCTTGGCCTCGATCTTGGACCGTTCCGCCCCGCGCATGGCGATCCCGCCGATGTGGAACGTTCTCATCGTCAGCTGCGTGCCGGGCTCCCCGATGGACTGGGCTCCGACGATCCCGACGGCCTCGCCGAGCTCGACCTTGAAGCCGCTCGACAAGTTCCTCCCGTAGCAGAGCTGGCAGATGCCCCGCTTCGCCTCGCAGGTCAGCACGGAGCGGATCTTGACCTTTTCGATGCCCTGGTTCTGGAGCTCGAGGGTGATGGCCTCGGTGATCTCCTCGTTCATGTCGACAATGGGCTTGCCCGTGTCGGGATGGACGATCCTCTCGAGGGAAACACGGCCGACCACGCGGTCGACGAACGGCTCGACGATCTCGCCGTTCTCGACGATGGCCGTGACGTTGACGCCCTTGAGCGTCCCGCAGTCGAGCTCTTCGATGATGACCTCCTGGGCCACGTCGACGAGCTTGCGGGTGAGGTAGCCGGAATTGGCCGTCTTCAAGGCCGTGTCGGCCAATCCTTTCCGTGCGCCATGGGTCGAGATGAAGTACTGCAGCACGTTCAGCCCTTCCCGGAGGTTGGAGACGATCGGCGTTTCGAGGATCTCGCCCGATGGCTTGGACATCAGCCCGCGCATCCCGGCCAGCTGGCGGATCTGCTGTTTGTTGCCGCGCGACCCGGAGTCGGCCATGACGAAGAGCGGATTGAGATGGGTCCCCTCGAAGCTGATCCTTTTCATTTCGTCGATCATCGCGCTCGAGACCTTGTCGGTCACGTTGCCCCAGATCTCGATGATGCGGTTGAATCGCTCTCCGGCCGAGATCGTCCCGTCAAGATAGAGCTTTTCGGTGTCATGGACCTCTTTTTGGGCCTTGGAGACGAGGCCGGCCTTCTCCTTGGGAATGACGAAATCGTCGATGCCGAGCGAAAATCCCGCCTGGGTCGCCTGGATGAATCCCAGCTCTTTCAGCAGGTCGAGCGTCTCGACGGTCGCCGGAAGGCCGGACTTGAGATAGATGTAAAAGACGAGGTTTTCCAGCCCTTTCTTCTTGAACGTCCCGTTGATGAACGGCATCCCTTTGGGCAGGGCGTTGTTGAAGATGATCCGGCCCGGGGTTGTCTCGATCAGCTCGCGTTTGGCTTCCACAACCGGGCAGCTGAGGATGGCCTGGTCGTCGTAGTACGTCGAGAGGTTCATGAACGAACCCGTGTAGCGGAACTTGATCAGGGACTGCTGGTTGAGCTCCTTGTTTTCGAGCGCGAGAAGGACCTCGTCGGCGGAGACGAAGATGCGGCCCTCGCCCTTCAAGCCCTCCTTGGCCAGCGTGCAGTAATAGCAGCCGAGGACCATGTCCTGGCTGGGAATGGTCAGCGGCCGGCCGTGGGCCGGGGAGAGGATGTTGTTGGTTGACAGCATCAAGGTCGAGGCCTCGATCTGGGCCTCGACGGAGAGGGGAATATGGACGGCCATCTGGTCGCCGTCGAAGTCGGCGTTGAAGGCCGCGCAGACCAGGGGGTGGATCTGGATGGCCTTGCCCTCGACGAGGATCGGATCGAAGGCCTGGATCCCCAGCCGGTGCAGCGTGGGGGCGCGGTTGAGGAGGATGGGATGCTCGCGGACGACCTCTTCGAGATAGTCCCAGACTTCAGGGCGCTCCTGCTCGTGCCATTCACGGGCCACCTTGACGCTCGGCACCAGGCCCTCCTTTTCGAGCTTATGGAAGATGAACGGCTTGAAGAGCTCGAGGGCCATCTTCTTGGGCAGTCCGCATTGGTTGAGCTTAAGCTCGGGCCCGACCACGATGACGGACCGGCCGGAGTAATCTACGCGCTTGCCGAGAAGGTTCTGCCGGAAGCGTCCCTGCTTGCCGCGGAGCGACTCGCTCAGCGATTTGAGCGGGCGGCGGTTCGCGCCCAGATGGACCCGGCCCCGCTTCCCGTTGTCGAAGAGGGCGTCCACGGCCTCCTGGAGCATCCGCTTCTCGTTGCGGATGATGAGATCGGGAGCCCGGAGCTCGATGAGCTTCTTCAACCGGTTGTTCCGGTTGATGACCCGGCGGTAGAGGTCGTTCAGATCGGACGTGGCGAACCGGCCGCCATCCAGGCGGACCAGAGGCCGCAGGTCCGGCGGAATGACCGGCACGACGTCGAGGACCATCCACTCGGGGCGATTGCTCGATTTGCGGAGGGCCTTGAAGACGCGGAGCCGTTTCGCGAAACGGAGCTTCCGCTGCTGCGAGGTCTCCTTCTTCATGGCCTTCCGCAGCCGATCGGCCTCTTTCTGGATGTTGATCTTCTCGAGGAGGACCTTGATCGCTTCCCCCCCGATCGAGGCTTCGAACTTGTCCCCGTACTTTTCGCGGGCCTCCTTGTATTCCTCTTCGTTGAGGAGCTGTTTTTCCTTGAGCGGCGTGTCGCCGGCCTGGATGACGATATAAGACTCGAAATAGAGCACTTTTTCCAGGTCTTTGATGGTCAGGTCGACGACCAGCCCGATCCGGCTCGGCGGGCTCTTGAAGAACCAGATGTGGGCCACGGGCGAGGCCAGCTTGATATGGCCCATGCGCTCGCGGCGGACCTTGGACTTCGTGACTTCGACGCCACAGCGCTCGCAGATGATGCCCCGGTACTTCATCCGTTTGTATTTGCCGCAGAGGCATTCGTAGTCGTTGATCGGCCCGAAGATCTTGGCGCAGAAGAGGCCGTCCTTCTCGGGCTTGAAGGTGCGATAGTTGATGGTCTCGGGCTTGGTCACTTCCCCCCAAGACCAACTCTTGATCTTATCCGGAGAGGCGATGCTGATGCGGACACGGTCGAATTCCATCTTGGGCTTGCCGCCCAGGGATTGCTTGAATTCCATCATTGCCCTCCTTTGCGGGTTTGGGGGACTTCGATCCCCCACGGCGGTATCTCGTCCTTCTCGGACTTCTCGAGCTCGACGTTCAGGCACAGGCTCTGCAGCTCGCGGATGAGGACGTTGACCGATTCGGGAAGCCCCGGGGTGAAATCGAGGTCGCCCTTAACGATGGCCTCGTAGATCTTGGCCCGGCCTTCGACGTCGTCGGACTTGACGGTGAGGAGCTCTTGGAGGGTATAGGCCGCGCCGTACGCTTCGAGGGCCCAGACCTCCATCTCGCCGAACCGCTGTCCGCCGAATTGGGCCTTGCCGCCGAGCGGCTGCTGCGTGATCAGCGAATAGGGACCCGTAGACCGGGCGTGGATCTTGTCGTCGACCAAGTGATAGAGCTTCATCATGTAAATGTTGCCGACGGTCACTTCCTGGTCGAGCAGCTCGCCGGTGATGCCGTCGAACAGCGGGGCCTTTCCGCTTCGGGGAAGTTCCGCGCGATCGAGAAGGTCCTTGATCTCGCGCTCCGAACAACCGTCGAAGACCGGCGTGGAGAGCCACAGGCCGAGCTTGTCGGCCGCCCAGCCCGCGTGCGTTTCGAGGATCTGCCCGACGTTCATACGGGAGGGAACGCCGAGCGGATTGAGGACGATCTCGACCGGCAAACCGTCGGGGAGACGCGGCATGTCCTCCTCGGGGACGATCCTGGCGATGATCCCCTTGTTGCCGTGGCGGCCGGAGACCTTGTCGCCGACCGACAGCTTCCGTTTCATGGCGATAAACACTTTGATGGCCTGGATGACGCCCGGGGCGAGCTCGTCGCCTTTTTTCAGACTGTCGACCTTGTCTTTGAAGATCGCCCGGAGCGCCTCGATCTGGCGCTTGGCCTTCTTCTCGATATCCTTGATTCTCTCGTCGCGCTCCGCGGCGGCGTCGAGCTTGAGCTTGCCGGCATCGTCCGGATCGATCTCGTTCAGGACCTTCTCCGTCAGTTTCTGGCCCTTGTTCAGAGCGAGGTCGGAGACCTTCTGGTCCTTCTCGAGCACCGCTCCCTTGAGCAGCGCCTTGATCTTCCGCCAGCGCTCGTTCTCGAGGATGGTGATCTCATCGTCCAGGTTCCGCTTCATCCGGGAGATCTCGTCTTTTTCGATGAGCTTGGCCCGGTTCCCTTTTTCCGTACCGCGGCGGGAGAAGATGCGGACGTCGATGATCGTACCCTCGACGCCCGGCGAGCAGTAGAGCGAGGCGTCCTTGACGTCCAAGGCCTTCTCTCCGAAGATGGCCTTGAGGAGCTTCTCTTCGGGGGACAGTTGAGTCTCGCCTTTCGGCGCGACCTTGCCGATCAGGATGTCGCCGGGTTTGACCTGGGCTCCGATCCGGACGATGCCGTTTTCGTCCAGGTTCCGGAGGACCGCCTCGGGGACATTGGGGATGTCGCGGGTGATCTCCTCCGGCCCCAGCTTCGTGTCGCGGGCTTCGATCGTCTCCTCGATGATGTGGAGAGAGGTGAAGATGTCCTGCTTGATCAGCCGTTCGCTGACGATGATCGCGTCCTCGAAATTATATCCGCGCCAGGGCATGAAGGCGCACAGGACGTTCCGGCCGAGGGCCAGTTCGCCCCTGTCCGTGCAGGAGCTGTCGGCCAGGATCTGGCCGGTCTCGATATGATCGCCCTTGCGGATGATCGGCCGCTGGGTCAGACAGGTGTTCTGGTTGGTCCGCAAGAACTTGGTCAAGAGATACAGGTCGGTCCCGACCTCGTAAGCCTTGGCGGTGTCCCGTTCGTCGGTCCGGATGAGGATGCGCTCGGCGTCGACGAACTCGACCGTGCCCGAGCGCTTGCAGACGATGACGTCGCCCGAGCCTTTGGCGACCAGGTGCTCGATCCCCGTCCCGATCCGCGGCGCTTCGGGTCGCAGGAGCGGCACGGCCTGCCTCTGCATGTTGGATCCCATCAGGGCCCGGTTGGCGTCGTCGTGCTCGAGGAACGGGATAAGCGCGGCGGAGAGGGAAACGAGCTGTTTGGGCGAGACGTCGATGAAATCGATCTGCTCCTTGGGTAGGAGCTTGAAGTTGCCGCTCTGGCGGGCGCTGATGATATCGTCGACGAAACGACCCTTTTCGTCCACCTTGGCGTTGGCTTGGGCGATGTTATGCTTTTCCTCCTCCCAGGCGGTCATATAGTGGCAGTAAGGCTCTTCGACGGGCATGTGGCGGACGGCCTTCTGTTTGAGCGAGGCGGTCACCTTCACGAAATCGTCCTTCTCGACGATATCGCCGACCTTGTAGTCGCTGTCTCCGGGGTTGAGGATCTTGACGTAATCGATGATCCGTCCGTTCTGGACCTTGCGATACGGGGTCTCGACGAACCCGTAATTGTTCACGCGCGCGTAGCAGCTCAGGGATGAGATCAGCCCGATGTTCGGGCCTTCCGGGGTCTCGACCGGACAGATGCGGCCATAATGGGACGCCTGGATGTCGCGGACCTCGAATCCCGCCCGCTCGCGGCTCAGGCCACCCGGGCCCAAGGCGCTCAGGCGCCGCTTGTGGGTGACCTCGGCCAGACAGTTGATCTGGTCCATGAACTGGGACAGCTGGGAGCTCCCGAAGAACTCCTTGAGCGCGGCGATGACCGGTTTCGAATTGATCATGTCCTGGGGCATCGCCGAGGCCAGGTCGGCCGTGATCGTCATCTTCTCCTTGATCGTCCGTTCCATGCGCGTCAGCCCGATGCGGAAGGCGTTCTCGACGAGCTCGCCGACCGAACGGACGCGCCGGTTGCCGAGATGGTCGATATTGTCCACGGCCCCTTCCCCGCGCCGGAGGCGGAAGAGATATTTCATGACCTCGAGGTAATCCTGCGGGGCGAGGGTCTTGTCGTCGAGCGATGTGTTCAGCTCGAGCTTGATGTTCATCTTCAAGCGCCCGATGCGCGAGAAATTGTATTTCTGTGGGTTATAGAAAAGATTGTGGAAAAGTTTGTGGGCGCTCTCCATCGTGTGCGGTTCACCGGGCCGGAGCTTGCGGTAGATCTCGCTCAGGGCGGCGTTGGTGTCCTTCTTGAGGTCCTTCTTGAGCGTGTTGACGACGATCATCCCCGCCTCGTCCTCGGTGGGGAAAAAGACCTCGAACGGCTCGCCTTTACCGATGAGTAGGTCGAGCGCGGTGTCGCCGATTTCCTCGTTGCTCTTGACCTTGCCCTTGATGCCGCTCAGAGCAAAGGCGTTCTGGAGGTCCTTGCGGTCGATGGCGACGCGGGACAGTCCGAGATCCTTGAGCTTCTGGAAGATCTCCTCGGTGATCTTCTTCTTGGCGTGGAACAGGACGGTCTTTCCCTTGGTGTCCTCGATATCCTCGTTGATCGTCCGCCCGACGAGCGCCGGGGAGAGATCCCAATAAAGCTTGCCGTTCTCCGGCGTGACCTTGATGATCCGGTGGAAGACCCGGAGAATGTCCTCGTCCGAGCTGAAGCCGAGGGCGCGGAGGAACACCGTGGCCAGGAACTTTTTCTTCCGGTCGAGGCGGACGAAGAGATTGTTCTTCGCGTCATATTCGAACTCGACCCAGGCGCCCCGGTAGGGGATGATCTTGGCGATGAAAAAGCCCTTGACCTCTCCCTGCCGGAAAAAGACGCCGGGCGACCGCTGGAGCTGGCTGACGACGACCCGTTCGATGCCGTTGAAGATGAAGGTCCCTTTCTCCGTCATCAGGGCGATGTCCCCGAAATAGACCTCCTGCTCCTTGATGTGCTTCAGCCGCTTGGCCTTCGTCGTGGCGTCCTTTTCCCACGAAATCAAGCGGACCTTGAGGCGCAAGGGAACGGAATAGGTATAGCCTTTCTGGAGGCACTCGTTGGGGGTGTATTTCATCTTCAGGCCGACCCGGTCGCCGCAGTGATCGCACTGCGGGACCTCGATCTTCCGGGTCGCGCCGCAGTAGGGGCAGATCTCCTTCTCGGTGAGCTCGACCTCGGCCGGAAGCAGCGTCCCGCAGCCGTTGCATTTCGCCCGGGAGTTCTCCACGCCCTTCAGCCGCCCGCACTTGCATTCCCAGTTGCCGATGGCGTAGTTGATGAAATCGAGCTGCGTCGTCTCCTTGAAATCGGAGATGGGGAAGACATCCTTGAAGGCGGCCTGCAGCCCCGTGTCCTTTCGCTCCTCGGGAAGGAGATCCATTTGAAGGAACTCCGCGTAGGAGGCCGTCTGGATGGCCAGAAGGTCGGGCATGGGAAAGACCTGACCGATCTTCGAAAAATCGAGCCTTTCGCGGTAGATATTTTTGGATTCTTTTGTCATGGACGCTCTCTAAAATCAAAATGGGGTGCACCTGCCGAATCTCTCAATTCGGCATGCCCACCCAACGATTCACTCGACATCGGGAAATTCGGTATGTGGTCCCGATTGATTTTTCCCGGCGCGGCTCTCCGGCCCGAACGCGCGCGTCCGGCTGGAGAGCCCTGCATACCACCGACGTTCGTCAGGGGATGTCCTTTCCGTGAAATCTTACTGCAGCTCGACCTGGGCCCCGACCTCTTCGAATTTTTTCTTGAGCGTTTCGGCGTCGGCTTTGGACAGGCCTTCCTTGACCGGTTTGGGAGCCCCATCGACCAGGTCCTTGGCTTCCTTCAGCCCGAGGCTCGTGATCTCGCGGACGATCTTGATGACGTTGATCTTCTTTTCGCCGGCGCTCTTCAGGACCAGAGTGAACTCGCTCTTGACTTCTTCGGCCTTGGCCTCGGCCTGGGGAGCCGCGGCGGCGACGCCCATGGGGACGGCGGCGGCGCTGATGCCGTAGCGTGTTTCGAACTCTTTGATGTAATCCGCCAGTTCCAGGACCGTCAGCGTGTCCAGGTGGCCGAAAAATTCTTCCTTCGTCAGTTTTGCCATGTGTCGTATCTCCTTTTCAGTGGTGGTCAAACCGCTTGCGGTTTTTTATCTTTTAATTGACTCAACAACAGGCCGGTGTTCGCCAGCGGGGCCTGCAGAGTCCTTAAAAGCTTCGTTAAGGGATGGGCCATCATGAAGCCGATCTTGCCCAGGAGCGCCTCGCGGGAGCCGAGCTTGGTGATCTCCTCGAACCGTTCGGCGGGGAAATAGCGGCCCTGGACGACCCCGCCCTTCATCACCAGGACCTTGTTCCGGACGGCGAAGTCCTTGAGGGCCTTGGCCAGCAGGACCGGATCGGCCGCCGTGTAGGCCATGGCCGTCGGTTTCCGGAAAGCCGCTTTGAGGTCCTCGGGGAATTCCGCCTTGAGGGCCCGCAGGGCCAGGCGGTTCTTGACGACCTTGAGCGAGGAGCCCTGTTTCCGGAGGGCCTTGCGCAGGGCGACCGATTGAGCGACGGTCATCTTGTTGTAGTCGAACAGAAAGAACGTGTCGTTCGACTTCAGGAGGTCGGCGAGTTCGCCGATCCGTGCGGTTTTCTGTTCCCGTTTCATCCGTGCCTCTCCTATTTCTCCAGGATGTCTTCGGCGATCTTGAAGGACGGCCCCATGGTCGAGCTCAGGGACATGCTCCGGACGAACTTGCCCTTGGCCGAGGCCGGCCGGGCGTGGAGCACGGCCGCGATGAAGGCCTTGACGTTCTCCACCAGTTTCGTCTCGGGGAAGGAGACCTTGCCGACGGTGGAATGGATGATGCTCGTCTTGTCGATCCGGAACTCCACTTTGCCGGCCTTCGTCTCGGCCACGGCCTTCTTGACGTCGATCGTCACCGTGCCCGACTTGGGATTGGGCATGAGGCCTTTCGTGCCGAGGATCCGGCCGAGCTTGCCCACGCCGCGCATGATGTCGGGGGTGGCGATGACGATGTCGAAATCGATCCAGCCGCCGGCGATTTTCTCGATCAGCTCCTCGCCGCCGGCGTAATCCGCGCCGGCCTCCTCGGCCTCCTTCACCTTCTCGCCCGAGGCCAGGACGCAGATCTTCTTGGTCTTGCCCGTGCCGTGAGGCAGGACGACCGTACCGCGGACCATCTGGTCGGACTGTTTGGGATTCACCCCCAGGCGCATGGTCAGGTCGACGGACTCGTCGAACTTTGCGTAATGACACTTCTTGAGGAGCGCGGCCGCCTCCTCGAGCGTGTACTCGGGCTTGGTCTTCAGCTCTCTCGCCTTCAGGTATTTTTTACCTCGGTTAACCACTGATGATCTCCAATCCCATGTTCTTGGCGGTCCCCTCGATGATCCGTTTGGCCGCCTCCAGGTCGTTGGCGTTAAGGTCCGGAAGCTTGAACTTGGCGATATCCTCGATCTGCTTCTGGGTCACCTTGCCGACCTTCTCCTTGTTCGGGGCCCCGGAGCCCTTGGCGATGCCCGCCGCCTTTTTGAGAAGGTAGGATGCCGGGGGCGTTTTGAGGACGAAATTGAACGACTTGTCCTTGAAGACCGTGATGATCACGGGGATGATCATGCCCTCTTCCATCTTGCCCGTCTTCTCGTTGAACTCGCGGACGAACTGCATGATGTTGACGCCGTGCTGTCCGAGCGCCGGGCCCACCGGAGGCGCGGGGCTCGCCTGGCCGGCCACGATCTGCAGCTTGATCCTTGCCACAACCTCTTTGGACATGAATGCCTCCTAGATTTTTTCCACCTGTAAGAATTCCAGCTCCACGGGCGTCGACCGGCCGAAGATCGTCACCAGCACCTTGAGCGTGCTCCGTTCGTGATTGACGTCATCGACGATGCCGTTGAAGTTGAAGAACGGACCGTCGATGATGCGGACCGCCTCGCCTTTCTCGAAGGAGTGCTTGGGCTTGGGCTTCTCCGACGTGGTCTCCATGTGTTCGACGATCTGGCTGACCTCCTCCTTGCTCAGCGGCGAGGGCTTCTTGCCCGATCCGACGAACCCGGTCACCTTGGGCGTTTCGCGGATGACGAGCCAGTTCTCGTTCGTCATCTCCATCTCGATGAGGATGTAGCCGGGATAGGAGCGCTTGGTCGAGACGACCTTCTTGCCCATCTTGATCTCGATGACGTCCTCGGTGGGGATGATGATCTGTCCGATCTGGTCCTGGATGTTCAGCTCGAGCGCGCGCTGATGGATGGACTCCGCCACGAACTTCTCGAACCCCGAATACGTGTGAACGACATACCAATTTTTTGCCATGATCGTGCTTACCCGAAGAGGGACTTGATCTGCGTGATCGCCCAAGAGAAGAGGATGTCCATGAAGAAGAGGAAGAACCCGAAGAAGAACACGGAGATGATGACGACGATCGTGGTGCTGGTGATCTCAGCCCGCGCCGGCCAGGTCACTTTCTTAAGCTCCGATTTCGCGTCCTTGAGGAACGTCCAGAAACGCTTGGTCCAGATCACTTTTTCGCTCATGGTTTCCCTATCCTTCCGAGTGAATCATTCCATCTATCTATGCTTGAGCAAATCCTCTATGGGATGTTCGTTGGCAGGTGAGGCAGGACTCGAACCCGCAACCTGCGGTTTTGGAGACCGCTGCTCTAGCCAGTTGAGCTACTCACCTGTCCTGTCAGATCGTCGATCCCGTCTCCTATTTGACTTCTTTATGTTGCGTATGTTTCCGGCAGAACGGGCAGAACTTTTTGATCTCCAGACGCTCGGTCTGTTTCTTCTTGTTCCGGGTGTTGGAGTAGTTCCGCCGCTTGCACACCGAACAGCTCAGGGTGATGATTTCTCTCATACCTCACTTTTCTTTGGGGACCCCATACGGTCAGGGTACCTAGGTCCGCATCCTGGTTGTGTACCCGATCTCTTTCACTCGATGATGTCGGTGACGGTGCCGGCGCCGACCGTCCGCCCGCCTTCCCGGATCGCGAACCGCAGCCCTTTCTCCATCGCCACGTCCGTGATCAAGGCGATCTCCAGGTTCACGTTGTCCCCCGGCATCACCATCTCCACCCCTTCCGCCAGCTTCGCGTCCCCCGTTACGTCCGTCGTCCGAAAATAAAACTGCGGCCGGTACCCCGTGAAGAACGGCGTGTGCCGACCCCCCTCTTCCTTCGTCAAGGCGTAGATCGCCCCCATGAACTTCCGGTGCGGCTTGATCGACCCCGGCTTCGCCAACACCTGGCCCCGCTCCACCTCCGTCTTCCCGATCCCCCGCAGCAGACACCCGATGTTGTCTCCCGCCTGCGCCTGGTCCAGCAGCTTCCGGAACATCTCCACTCCCGTCACCACCGCCTTGCGCGTCTCCCCGAAGCCCACGATCTCGATCTCGTCCCCAACCTTCACCACCCCACGGTCCACCCGCCCCGTGACGACGGTCCCCCGCCCCGTGATCGAAAACACGTCCTCGACGCTCATCAAAAACGGCTTGTCCACTTCCCGCAACGGCTCCGGGATCGCCGTGTCCAGCGCCTTGATCAGCTCCCAGATCGGCTTCGCCGCCTCCCCCGACGGATCGGCCATCGCCTTCGTCGCCGACCCCCGGATCACCGGCGTCTTGTCCCCGAGAAATTTGTACTTCGTCAAAAGCTCCCGCACTTCCAGCTCCACCAGGTCCAGAATCTCCGGATCGTCCACCAAGTCGCACTTGTTCATGAACACCACGATCGCCGGCACGTTCACCTGATACGCCAGCAGGATGTGCTCCCGCGTCTGCGGCATCGGCCCGTCCGCCGCCGACACCACCAGCACCGCCCCGTCCATCTGGGCCGCCCCCGAAATCATGTTCTTGATGTAGTCCGCGTGCCCCGGACAGTCGATATGGGCGTAGTGCCGCAACTCACTCTCGTATTCCACGTGGCTCAAGGCCACCGTCAAGATCTTCGTCGCGTCCCGACGAAACATCTTCGCGTCCGCCTTCGCCACTTCGTCGTAGCTCTTCGCCTGCGCCAACCCCTTCGTCGCCAGCACCTTCGTCAACGCCGACGTCAACGTCGTCTTCCCGTGATCGATGTGCCCGATCGTCCCCACGTTCACATGCGGTTTCGTCCGTTCAAACTTCGCTTTGGCCATCCCTTACCTCCTTTGGTTTTGGCGTCTTATGTCATCCAAGCCCACGACCAGAGTTGAACTGGTGACCCCATCCTTACCAAGGATGTGCTCTGCCAACTGAGCTACGTGGGCGTCCAACTTTGCTTCCTATATAAGCGGGAAACGGGATTCGAACCCGCGACAGACGGCTTGGAAGGCCGCCGCTCTACCAACTGAGCTATTCCCGCGTCTGGTGGGCAGGGAAGGATTCGAACCTCCGAAGCGTTTCCGCAGCGGGTTTACAGCCCGCCCCATTTAACCACTTTGGTACCTGCCCAACATTATTCATAGAATAATGACAGCTCGCTTCAGCCAGCGAGAGGATTTGAACCCCCGACCCGCTGATTACAAATCAGCCGCTCTACCAACTGAGCTACGCTGGCGCTCTATCCGCCTTCAAAATAAAAAAAGACTTCCCTCCAGGAAGAGAAGCTTAGAGAAAAGTCTATATATCAGAAGCTTTTTCTCTACGACCCGAAATTCTTAAATTGTGTAACAGCTCTTGGAGACAAAAAAATATGAAGCAGCACGAAACATGCTACAGAATTCGGAAATATTTGTCAAGAGAATAATTGAAAATAATCGTGCCAACTTGCCGGAAGCCGGTCGGCCAATCTGGAGAATCCATCATTATTGACAAAAATGCCCGATTTTCTTAAAATGGGGATAAATGTTCCGGGGAATTTGATCGTCTTCAAGATGTTCCCCTTTCCAGCGGGGAGAAACGGTCCTCCGGTCAGAGAGGTAACGTTATGGGGAAAACAAGGAATCTTCCGTTTTTCATCTTTCTCACCGGCGCGGCAGTCTTCGTTCCTCCGCAAGATCAGGTCCAAAAGATCCCGCGTCACGACGCGGCAGCCGTCGTCAAGCTCGTCCCCGTCCGCGTCTTGGACCTGGCCGGAAAGCCGGTGACGGGGCTGAAAAAAGAGGATTTCATCCTCTATGACAACCAGGAACGCAAGACCATCACCGAATTCGAGGTTCACGGCCTGGCCGATGTCGGCCCGGCCTTGCGAAAGATTGAGACCGCCCTGGGGACGACGCCGATCCCGGAACTGAGCCGCAAGTATTTCCTTTTGTTGGATATCCAAGGAAGCGACGTCAACGGGACCGCGAACGCCAAAAAGGCGGCCCAGGCTTTCGTCGATACCAAACTTCTGCCGGGGGATGAGGTGGCCGTTCTCTATTATGCTCCCATGACCGGTCTGAACGTCGTGGAATACTTGACGGCCGATAAAAACAAGATCAAGAAGGCTATCGAGCGGGCCAGGGAGAACACCGTCGATGTGGGCGGGCGGCCCGGTCTGCCCCAATCGGGGCCGGTCCCCAAGGAAGTCGTCATCATGCGGGCCGAAACTGAGGGCCCGGCAAGATCGGTGGACGAAACCGGCGCCGTCTCGATCTCGACCCATGGCGCGGTTCGCGGAAACGTTGATGCTGGAGCGAGTATATCCTCGTCCGCGCCCGGCCTGAATATCTTCGGCCGTTCAGGCCCGGATTTCCAATCGAACATCTCCGAGCTGGCCAAAGCCCTGTCATACGTTCCCGGCACCAAGAACATCATCTTTTTCTCCGCCCGTTCGGTCCCCAAGGAGATCGGCCGGGCCTTCGCCGCGTCCAACACGCCGGTTTTCGTAATCAACACCCAGAACTGGATCATACGGGGAGGCGTCAAACAGAAATTCCTCTGGACGGAACACCCTTTAAAAGAATTCGCCCAGGCGACAGGCGGGCAATATTTCGCCGACGTCATCGACGTCAAGACGATCGCCGACGAGATCCAGTCGCTCAGCGGCCATTATTACGTGCTGGGCTACTACGTCAGTGAACAATGGGACGGCCAGCTCCATCGGATCCGCGTCGAGGTGAACAGGCCGGAGTCCAAGGTCCTCGTCCAGGAGGGCTTTTACAATCCCAAGCCTTTCTCCCAATGGACCGACATCGAGAAAAAGCTCCAGCTCTACGACCTGGCCTTCACCGACAGGCCCGCCTCCCAGGACGTCTTGGAAATCCCCATGCAGGCTCTCTTCGTCCACGACGCCAAGGGTTCGAACGGCCTCGTTCTGATGAAGATCCCGATCGACGTCAAGACGGGGATCCCCCCGGGGAAAGCGGAGCTTTTCACGTTCATTTTTAACAAGGACAGCCGGGCCGTCCAAGCTGTCCGCGGAGAGATCAATGTGGCGGCCCTCGTCCAAAAAACCTTTTATCCGTACGCGACGGCCTCCCTGAAGCCCGGCGTCTACGAGCTCCGGTTCGTGGCCCGCGACATGACCACGGGGCAAGCGGTCCTTGGGAACTCCGAGCTGACCATTCCCGAGCCTGATCCTTCCGGCGTCTCGTTCTTTTCGCCGCTCGTTCTCGTCCGGGGGGATGAACCGCTTTACATCCAGATGTCCTTGCCGAAAAGAGAGTCTCAGAGATCCTCGCTGATCAATTTCTACCCGCTCCTGCCAAAGGAAGCCACCCCGCTCGTTAAGAATCTGGGGGCGAAAGACAAGACGCTTCTGGCCGTCCTTCCCGCCGAGTTCCCGTCCGGGCCGGCGCCGACGGTCACCCTGGACTTCCGGCTGAAGGGCAAGAATTCCGGCGAAGAATTTCCGCTAGAAACGAAGATCCTGGATTCGAAAAGATCCGGGACGACGCGGAGCGTCCTCGTTCTCGAGATCGATCTGCCCGACCTGGCGCCCGGGGATTACGCCTTGGAGATCGCCGTGACCGGAGAAAAGCCGAAGATCCGGGCTCTGACGAGAACGGATCTCATAAAGAGATAAAGAGGTCCGTCCCCTATTTTTTGATCGGCGCGAGGGGCGCGTTGTTGCGCATCATCCGCCCCCGCTCCAGGCTCTGTTCGAGCATCCGGTAGAACTCGATCTGGAAGAGGACATACTTCGCCTTTTGGACCGTGGTCAGGCTGGACTCGAGATAGGACTCAAGCTCGTCGTCCTTCTGCCGGGCGAGCCGCTGGGCGTCTTTGATACTTTTAATCCTGACCCCGATCTCGGCCTCGTTCGGAGTCATCTCCGCGACGAGCTGGCGCAGCTTCTGGATGTCGGCGGTCATGTCTCTCTGGATCTTCATTTTGTCCTTTTCGATCCGGTTGACCGTGGGGAAGAACTTGGCTGCCTGCTCTTCGGTCAGGTCCAAGGCCTGGGTCAGGCGAAGCAGCCTCAACGTGGCCAGGTTCTCGCGCACCCTCTGGCGGTTCTGCCCGCCGCCCTGGCCTTGTCCTTGGCCCTGGCCGAAGGCCGTTCCGCCCAGAAAAACGAAGAACGCCAGGGCTAAACTGACCTGTTTGGTCTTCATCATTCCCCTCCTAAATCTTCAAGACTTTACTGATCTCAGCATCCAGGATCTGGACCTCTTCGTCGGACAAGCTGTCCAGGAAGAGCGAATTCCCGTAGAGCAGATGCTTGACCTCGGCGCCGGCTTCTCCGGCCTCTTCAAGGATCGAGGCATGGATCAAGGAGTTGAACTCCGCTTCGAGGTCCGTATTGTCCCCGATCTTCTCGTACAGGCTGTTGACCTGGTCCGGGAAGGCGAACGGATACATCTCCAGAACGCGTCTGTCCTGGAAGAGTGTGAGATACAAGCCTAAACCGACGGCCAGGACCGAGGCGGCTCCGGCCCACGCCCAGCGCAGTCCGGGGAAGAACGCCGGCGCCTGCCGCGGCCGGAGCTTGAACTCCTTTTGCTCGGCCGGGCCGGTCCTGGCGAGGTTCGCTTGAAGCCGGGCGATCGAATCCTGCCAGTACTCGCGAGAGAGGGCCGGTCCGGTCAGGCTCTTGGCTTCACCCTGGATCTTTTCCAGATGGAGTCGATAGGCCCGGCATGAGCCGCACGCCTCCACATGGGTGTCCAATTTCCACCGCTTCCGGACGTCCAGGTTTCCGTCGATCCCGTCCGAGATCCATTTTTCATACTTACGACATCTCATTTCACGCCTCGCTCAGATACGGCTGGAGCCGGGCTTGGAGCTTCTTCCGGGCCTTATGCATCCTCCAGGACACCGTGCTCTCCGAACAGCCGAGGAGCTTCGCCGCCTTGGCGTGGGACATCCCCTGGAGCACGACCAGATTGAAGGCGGCCTTGTAGGCCGGAGGGAGTTTCTCGATGGCCTCCTCGAGCTTCTCCTTGAGCTCTTTTTTAAGCGAATCGCCTTCGGGCGACAGGGCCGCGTACTCCGTCCTGTCGAACACCGCCGCGCTGTCCTCGAAATCCTCCCGGCCCTTTTCCCGGCCTTTTTTCTTCAGGTGGTTCAGGGTCAGGTTCACGGCGATCCGATAAGCCCACGTATAGAAGCTCGACCTCTGTTTGAAGCTGCCGAGGGCCTTATAGGCGTACATGAATGTTTCCTGGGTCAGGTCGTCTGAGTCCTCATGATTGCGTGTCATCCCGAAGATCGTATGGTAGATCTTTTCCTGGACGCGCCGGACGAGCTCAATATAAGCCTCCATCTGGCCCGATTTCGCTCGTTCGACGAGAACGTCGTCCGCCAGCTCTTGCCTGTTCTCATTCATAGGATTAGACAGGGATTATATCAATTCCTTGGGGCCATCCCCATGTTTTTGACGATCAGACGGCAAAATCCTTCCAGAATGGCTAAAAACGAGGAACCGCCTCGTTATCGAAGGCCCGACCAAGGGGAGCCATCCGCGGCAGGACCCGCCTCGCGGACGCCGCGAAAAAACGTTCGACGGTCGGTGTCTTTTAGGGTTGACCGTCCTTCGGAATGCTGATATTATTTGGTCTCCCATTGAATAATTAAAAAGGATCATCTCCCCCATGATCGAACGCTATACCAATCCCGAAATGGGCGCCGTCTGGACCGAGGACAACAAATACCGCCGATGGCTCGACGTCGAAATCGCCGTCTGTGAGGCCTGGACGAGGCTGGGCAAGATCCCGGCTCCGGCCTTGAAGCGCATCAAGAACAAGGCCGGTTTCGAGGTCAAGCGGATCGAGGAGATCGAGAAGGTCGTCAAGCACGACATCATCGCCTTTCTCTCCTCCGTCGCGGAAAAAGTGGGCGAGGACAGCCGTTTCATCCATCTCGGCCTGACCTCCTACGACGTGGTGGACACGGCCCTGTCCCTTCTCATCCGTGAGTCGCTCGAGAAGATCCGCCGGCGGCTGGTCGATCTCAAAAAGGTCCTCCGCCGGGAGGCGCTCAAGCACAAGAGGACGATCTGCATGGGCCGGACCCACGGCATCCACGCCGAACCGGTCACCTTCGGATTCAAGGTGCTCGTCTGGTACGCGGAAATCGGGCGCCATATCGACCGGGTCGACCGGGCCATCGACGTCATCAGCGTCGGCCGCATCTCCGGCTCGGTCGGGACGTACATCCATTTGGATCCTCGGGTCGAGGTCGCGGCGCTGAAGAAGCTGGGGCTGCGGCCCGCGCCCGTTTCGACCCAGGTCCTCCAGCGCGACCGTCACGCCGAGGTCTTGAGCGTGTTGGCCCTCGTCGCTTCGACGCTTGAAAAATTCGCAGTCGAAATCCGGCACCTCCAACGAAGCGAGGTCCTCGAGCTCGAAGAGCCGTTCACGAAAGGCCAGAAAGGCTCTTCCTCTATGCCCCACAAGAAGAACCCGGTCCGCTGTGAACGGATCTCCGGACTGGCCCGTCTCGTCCGGGGCCATCTCCAGGTCGCCTTCGAGAACATCCCCCTCTGGCACGAGCGGGACATCTCCCACTCCTCGGCCGAGCGGGTCATCATCCCGGATTCTTTCACCCTGACCGACTTCATGCTGACCGAGTCCATCGATATCATCGGGAACTGGCGGGTCCATCCGGAGGCCATGAAACGTAACATCGGGGCCACGCGCGGCCTGATCTACTCTCAACGGGTCCTCTTGGCCTTGACCCAGAACGGCGTCCTTCGCGACGATGCCTATCCCCTTGTCCAGAAGAACAGCCTCAAGGCCTGGGACGAAGCGCTCGATTTCAAGGCTTTGGTCCTGGCCGATCCGGATATCCGCAAAACGCTCTCCGTCGCGGAAATCGAGGCCTGTTTCTCCCTTCAGCCTTATCTCGAAAAGATCGATTACATATTCAAAAGGGTCCTCGGCCATGAAAGTTAGAATCCTCGTCTCCTTCAAGGACAGCGTCCTCGATCCCCAAGGCCAGACGGTGAAGAACGCCCTGCACACCCTAGGCTACAACGCTATCCGCGACGTCCGGCAGGGCAAGGTCTTCGAGATCGATCTCGCCGGGGTGTCGAGGGCGGAGGCCGAAAGGATCGTCCCGGAAATCTCGGACAAGGTCCTAGCCAATCCCATCATCGAAAAGTTCACCTGGCAGATCATCGAGGAATAGCCGCCGTGAAGTTCGGAGTCGTCGCCTTTCCCGGGTCCAACTGCGATTTTGACGCGTTTTACGCTTTCCATGACGTCATGAAACAGCCGACGGTTTGGCTGTGGCACAAGGACCATAGTCTGAAGGACGTCGATTGCGTCGTCCTGCCCGGCGGATTCTCTTATGGCGATTACCTGCGCTCAGGCGCCATTGCCCGCTTCTCGCCCCTCATGCAGGAAGTGGGCGAGTTCGCCGCCAAGGGCGGCTTCGTCTTGGGGATCTGCAACGGATTCCAGGTCCTGCTCGAACTGGGCCTGCTCCCGGGGGCCATGCTCCGCAATCAGCACCTCAAATTCCTCTGCCGGTTCGTCACCATCAGACTTGAGAACGCCCGGACGCGCTTCACCCATAAAGGGCGGACGGGGCAGATCCTGCGGATCCCCATCGCCCACTTCGACGGCAACTATTTCGCTCCGCCCGAAATGCTCGAGGAGATCGAGGCGAACAGCCAGGTCGTCTTCCGCTACACGGACGCGGAGGGCCGCTTGACCGGGGAGGCCAACGTCAACGGTTCGCTCCACAGCATCGCCGGGCTGACGAACAGAAAGGGCAACGTGTTGGGGATGATGCCCCATCCGGAGCGCGCCTCGGAGACGCTGCTCGGCAGCGTGGACGGCCGGGTGATCTTCGAGTCCCTGATTTCGCGGTTCTGAATGGAAGGGCCATGATCGACCAGAAGATCCTCGACAACCACAATTTGACCCGCGGCGAGTTCGACCTTATCGTCAGTCTCATCGGCCGCGAGCCGAACCTGACCGAGCTCGGCGTCTTTTCGGCCATGTGGTCCGAGCACTGCAGCTACAAGAGCTCAAAGTTCTATCTCAAACAGCTGCCGACAAAGGGGGCGAGCGTCGTCCAGGGACCGGGCGAGAACGCCGGCATCATCGACATCGGCGATGGGCAGGTCATCGTCTTCAAGATCGAATCGCACAACCACCCCTCGTTCATCGAACCCTTCCAAGGTGCGGCCACGGGCGTCGGCGGGATCCTACGCGATATCTTCACTATGGGCGCCAGGCCCATCGCCATCCTCGATTCGCTCCGGTTCGGACCGCTGACGTCGCCGAAGAACCGGGCCATCATGGACGGCGTCATCTCGGGGATCTCATCCTACGGCAACTCGATCGGCGTTCCGACCGTCGGAGGCGAGGTCTATTTCGACGACTGTTACGCGCTGAACCCGCTGGTCAACGTCTTCTGCCTGGGCCTGGCTGAAAAGGACAAGGTCTTTTACGCCAAAACCGGCGGCGCCGGCAATGCCGTCCTTTACGTCGGCTCGAAGACGGGCCGCGACGGCATCCACGGCGCGACCATGGCCTCGGCGGAGTTCGGCAAGGAGACCGAGCACAAGCGGCCGAACGTCCAGGTCGGCGATCCGTTCAAAGAAAAGCTCCTGCTCGAAGCCTGCCTCGAGGTGATGGACAAAAGCCTGATCGTCGGCATCCAGGACATGGGGGCGGCCGGGCTGACCTGCTCGACGGCCGAGATGCCGGCCAAATCGGGCACGGGCCTGGAGATCGATCTAGACAGAGTGCCGCAGCGCGAGGAAGGAATGACGCCCTATGAGATCCTCCTTTCGGAATCGCAGGAGCGCATGCTCATCGTCGCCCTTCCCGAAAAGGTCAAGGCCGTCCGCGAAGTCTTCGCCAAGTGGGACTTGGACGCGGTCGAGATCGGACGGGTCATCGACGGCGGCCGGATGAAGGTCCGTTTTCACGGCGAGCTCGTAGTCGACGTGCCGGTTTCGGCTGTGGTCGATCTGTGCCCTATTTATCAACGGCCGGTCGCTCCGCCGGCGGAAACGACCCCGGCCGTCCGGCTGACCCATCCCCTCCCCGAGGACCACGGTCGCCTGCTTCTCGAGCTCCTGGCGTCGCCCACCATCGCCGACAAGGAATGGGTCTTCCGCCAGTATGACCACATGGTCCAGACTAACACGATGCTCCTCCCCGGCGCGGACGCCGCCGTCCTAAGGATCAAGGATTCGAAAAAAGCCCTGGCCGTCACTCTGGACGGCAATTCGCTCTACGCCCGGCTCGACCCGCGGACGGGCGGCCGGATCGCCGTGGCTGAGGCCTGCCGGAACCTGGCCTGCGTCGGCGCGCGCCCGATCGGCGTGACGAACTGCCTGAACTTCGGCAATCCCGAAAAACCCGAGGTCATGCGGCAGTTCAAAGAGGTCATCGAGGGCATGTCCGAGGCCTGCCGGGTCTTCGGGATTCCGGTCACAGGCGGGAATGTCAGCTTCTACAACGACACCGAAGGCGCCTCGATCCATCCGACCCCAGTGCTCGGCATCGTCGGGCTCCTGAAGGACATCGACAAGGTCGTGACGCCGGGATTCAAGAGCCCCGGCGACGCGATCATCCTCCTCGGCGAGAACACGGAGGAGCTGTCCGGCTCGGAGTATCTCAAGGTCCATATCAAGGATGAAAGCGGCCGGCCTCCGGCGATCGATCTGGCCGGGGAAAAAGCGGTCCAGGAGACTTGCCTCGCCGCCGCCGAAGCCGGGCTCCTCCGCTCCGCCCACGACCTGTCCGAAGGCGGGCTGGCCGTCTGCGCCGTCGAAAGCGGATTTTTGAGTGACGACAAGCTCGGCTGCGAGCTCGACCTGGACGACGACATTCGGACGGACGCGCTTCTCTTCGGGGAGGCTCAATCCCGCATTTTGACGACCTTGACGCCTTCGAACGTGGAGGCGTTTCTCCACCTGGCCCGGCTGAACGGCATTAAAGCCCGGGTCGTCGGGAAAGTAGGCGGGGACGTCCTTCGCATCCGCCATAAAGGAAAGGATGTCTTGACGGTCCCCGTCAAGACATCCTTTGAAACATGGAAAGAGGCGATCCCCAGGCATTTCTCGTTCCAACGATAGATCCGATCTTCATCGCAGATCGCCCGGAGGCGGAAAGCACGGCGCGCTCATAGGCGCTTGGGCCAAAGGAGGGAGCCATGACCGATGAGATCTTCGTCAGTCCCAAAAAGCACGGCCGGATTATGGTCCTGCTTTCGGGTCGCGGCTCGAACTTCATGAAAATCCATGATGCCGTTCGGGACGGCGAAGTAGACGCGGAGATCGCCCTCGTCTTCAGCAACAAGGAGGACGCTCCCGGCCTCAAGATAGCCCGGGAGCGCGGACTCGAGACCCTGTTCCTCAACGCCAAGCTCTATCCCGACAAGGAAGAATACGACAGGGAGATCATCCGCGAGGCCAGCGAACGGGGGATCGACCTCACCTGTCTCGCCGGCTATATGAAGGTCCTGACCCCGCTCTTCTGCACCGCCTTCAAGAACCGGATCATGAACATCCATCCCGCCCTATTGCCGTCGTTCCCCGGGCTTCACGTCCAGCAAAAGGCGATCGACTGGGGCGTCCGATTCTCGGGCTGCACCGTCCATTTCGTGGCGGCGGAGGTCGACATGGGCCCGATCATCCTCCAGGCCGCTGTGCCCGTTCTGCGGGACGACACGGAGGAGACCTTGAGCGCCCGCATTCTCGTCGAAGAGCACAAGATCTACCCCGAGGCGGTACGGCTGTATTTCGAGGGCAAGATCGAGGTCCAAGGCCGCCGCGTCCTCATCCGGGAATGAACGGCGGGGCCGGGATGGGCCGATCAGCGGGCGACGACCCGGTGGATCTTTTTCTTTCCCGCCTTGAGCATCATCCCGTCCGGGCCGACATCCCTGATCGTTAAAAGCCGCTCGACGCTTTCGAGCCGTTCGTCGTTGACGTAGAGCCCGCCCTGTTTGATTAAGCGCTTCGCCTCGCCCCGCGACGGCGTCAGCCCGACATCGGTGAACAGCTCGGCCGGGCTGATCCCGGTTTCCAACCGGGCGCGCGGGACCGTCGTCGTGGGGAGGCCGGCGATGTCCTTATCCCCGGATCCGCCAAAAGCCGCCGCCGCCGCCGCGCGCGCATCGCGGGCCGCCGCCTCGCCGTGAGTGAGTTTAGTCGCCTCGTAGGCCAGGAGCCTCTTCGCCTCGTTGATCTCGCTGTCCCTGAGGGCTTCCAGGCGGCGGATCTCGTCGAGCGGGCAGAGCGTGTAGAGACGGAGGAAGCGGCCGACGTCGCGGTCGTCGCAGTTGACCCAATACTGGAAGAAATCGTACGGACCGAAAAGCCCCGCCTCGAGCCACACGGTCCCCTGGGCCGTCTTGCCCATCTTGGCCCCCGAAGAGGTGGTCAGGAGGGGAAACGTCACGGCCTGGGTTTCGGCCCCTTCGACGCGGCGGATGAGGTCCACGCCGGCCAGGATGTTCCCCCACTGGTCGTCCCCGCCCATCTGGAGCGTGCAGCCGTACGTCCGGAAAAGGTGGAGGTAGTCATAAGCCTGGAGAAGCTGGTAGTTGAATTCGATGAAGGACAAGCCCTTCTCCAGACGGAGCTTGTAAACCTCGGCGGCCAGCATCCGGTTGACGCTGAAATGCCGGCCGATATCGCGGAGGAAACGGATGTAGTTCAGGGACAGAAGCCAGTCCACGTTGTCGACCGCGATCGCTCCCTTCCCGTCGAAGCGGAGGTAACGGTCGAGCTGGGCCAGGATGGCCTTCCCGAAAGACCGGATCGTGGATTCGTCCAGCATCTCGCGCATCTCGGTCTTGCCGCTCGGGTCGCCGATCATGGTCGTCCCGCCGCCGACGAGGGCCAAGGCGCGGTGGCCCGCCCGCCGGAGGTGCATCATGGCCATGATCGGCACGAGGCTTCCGGCATGGAGGCTCGCGGCCGTGCTGTCGAAGCCGATGTAGAACGTGACCTTCTTTTCGCCGAGCATCTTCCGCACGGCGTCCTCATGAGAGACCTGGGCGATGAAGCCGCGGTCCTTCAGTTCGTCGTAGATGTTATCGCTCACGTCCGCCGATCTCCTTTATCCGCGGGAAAACCCGCCCGAGAACTTCACGGCTTCCTTATTTTATAGCACAGCGCCTGGCCGGATACAATCGGACGGGGAGTCGACCACGGACCGTTTCCTGATTTCCAGCCGGGGCGCAGACTCATTCAAAGAGGGTGTCGGCCGCCCGGACCCAGGCCGGCAGCCTTTCCATCAGCCGGACCATGATCGTCCGCGTCCGTTTCTCATAGATCTCGATATTCCCATAGGCTTCGCCGCCGCGGACCCCGACGATATCGCTGACCGCCCGCAGGATCAGGCAGGGGACATTGTTCCTCTTGGCGATGAAGGCGATGGCCCCGGTCTCCCAGTCGCCGGCGAGGGCGCCGAACTTCTTTTGCAGCACCGGGATGTCGGCGGGCTGGAGATCCCGGTCGGCGGAAATGAGGAGCGATTCGATGACGCGCTCCGGATACGGTTTCCTCAACCAGGACAGGTCCAGCCTCGTCGCGTAATCGGCGATGGCCGCTTCGGCGTCCCCCATCATCTCGACGATGTCGTAGACGACGGTCGTGGTGACGAGGAGGAGATCGCCGGTCCGGACGCCTCCCTCGAATCCTCCGCACGTCCCGATGTTCACCAGGAGGCGCGGCGTCCAGCGGTCGATGGCGTATTGGGTCGAAGCGGCGGCACTGATCTTGCCCCATCCGCCGTGGAAATAGACGACGGACAATTTTTTGTCCCCGACGGCCATGGTCCTTGAAACGAACTCGCCGAACGGCGTTCCGGAGGCGGCCTCTTTGGCTAAATGAGCGCGGACGGGTTTCCATTCCGCGTTTGCCGAGATCAAGACGACGACATCGGTCCTCTGGGAAGGCGCTGAGCCGGATGATCCCGCCGTCCCGGCCGCCAGGACCAAAAACAGGAAGCCGACGCATCTCAGCCTCAAGGGAGAACCTCTTTGACCCGCCCGACGACTCCGCTGACCAGCCGGACCTTCATCCCGTGGGGATGCGTGAAAGACTTCGTCAGGATATCCGCGACAATCCCCTCGGTTAACCGTCCCGACCGCTGATCCCGCTTTTGGACGATGCGCACGCGCGCGCCCGGCTTGACCCCGACGCCGTTCTTTCCGTCCATGGCCGCCTCCGTCAACCCTTCATGACGCCGATGGGAACGACCCGGGCGACGAGGCGGCCGAGGCCGACCTCATCGGACACCCTGACGACCTCATCGACGTCCTTATACGCGGCGGGGGCCTCCTCGGCGACGCCCTTCCAGCTCGTGGACCGGAGCTCGATCCCCTTTTTCGCCAAGTCGTCGCGGATCTGCTCTCCGCGGAATCGCCGAACGGCCTCGTGCCGCGACATGATCCGGCCCGCGCCGTGGGCCGTCGAGCTGAAGCTCAACGCCTCGGCCTCGGCCGTCCCCGCCAGGAGATAGGAAGCCGTGCCCATGCTCCCGGGGATGATCACCGGCTGGCCGACGGACCTGTAGGCCTCGGGCAACTCCCTCCTCCCCGGCCCGAAGCTGCGCGTGGCCCCCTTGCGGTGGACGCAGAGCTCCTTCTCCCGGCCGCCGACGGTGTGCGTCTCGATCTTGGCCACGTTGTGGCAGACGTCATAGATCTGGCCCATCGGGGCCGAACTCCCCAGGACCTTTTTGAAAACGTCCCGGACCCAGTGGGCGATCATCTGCCGGTTGGCGAAGGCGTAGTTCACCGCCGCGCACATCGACCGGTAGTACTCCCGACCCATGGCCGAGCGGATCGGCGCGTGGATGAGCTCGCGGTCGGGCAGGCCCTCGACGCCGAAGGCGCCCTCCATGGACTGGATGTAGTCCGAGGCCACCTGATGGCCCAGGCCGCGGCTTCCACAGTGGATCATGACCAGGACCTGGCCTTCGCCGTCCAGGCCAAAAGCGCGGGCCGTCTCAGGGTCGAAAATCCGGTCCACCTTCTGGATCTCGATAAAATGGTTCCCGGAGCCGAGCGTACCGAGCTGCGGGACGCCGCGCTCCACCGCCCGGGGCGAAACGCGGCTGCCGTCGGCCTCCTTCATCCGGCCTTCCTCCTCGGTCATTCGCAGGTCGTCGGCCGTACCGTATCCGTTCTCGACGGCCCATTGGGCGCCCTTGACCAGGATCTCCTTGAGCACGCCCACGCTGAGCTTCGTCACCCCGCCTTTGCCGACTCCGGCCGGGACCTCCTTGAAGATCTCGGCCAGGAGCTCTTTCCGTTTCGCGGCGACGTCCTTCTCCGTGAAGTCCGTCCGGAGGAGGCGGACACCGCAGTTGATGTCATATCCCACCCCTCCTGGGGAGATGATGCCCTCCTCCAGGTCGAAGGCGGCCACCCCGCCGATCGGAAAGCCGTATCCCTGGTGGGCATCGGGCATGACATAGGACATCCGCTGGATGCCCGGCAGGCAGGCCACGTTTTCGGCCTGTTCAAGCGTGGAATCGCCCCGAACCGATTCGAGAAGTTTCCGCGAGGCGAAGATCCGGGCCGGGACCTTCATCTCGCCGTGTTTCGGGATCTCCCAAGTGTTGTCGTCGATCCGCTGCAGTTCCATGGCACCCCTCACATATCGACCACGACCTGGATGGACCAGCCGTCGCAGCCGGGCTCGATCTTCATCTCATTATAAGTGACGGCCTTGACCTCGCCGAAGATCTCGTACGGGCCGCCCGCCTCATCGCCCCAGAAAACGGCGCCCAGGCGGAAGACCCCGCCGGAGGCCTCCATGAGCTTCACCTCTTCGACACCGCCGAGGAGGAAACGCTTCGTCTCGTGAAGATATAGGATCTCCTCCAGAAATTTATAGAGAAGCTGTTCGAGGTCCCGGCCCTCGACCGTCACGGGAATGGAGCGGAGAGGCTTGATCGTCCACCAGTCCCACATAAGCGAGGCCGTGGCCAATGCGGCGTTGGCGAAGGTCTCCTCCCGGGTCGCGCCGAAGGCCCGGAACTTGCCGTCGGCGGTATGCGGCAATATCCTGTATCTTTCCATTTCTAAATAATATAGCACAATTGACTTCAAAAGAGGCCTTTGATAGAAAGGCCATAGGATCAAGGTGTTTTGGTGAAGCGAGACGGCCTGTCCGTTCTTCTCGTCGCCGTCGGGCT
>Ga0315297_10000243_pt1 | contig 30580 bp, 27 predicted proteins | sample YL17G15_0_MG_FD_203628 | JGI IMG/M metagenome (GOLD analysis project Ga0315297, IMG submission 203628) | Sediment microbial communities from Yellowstone Lake, YNP, Wyoming, USA - YL17G15_0 | ecosystem: Environmental > Aquatic > Freshwater > Lake > Sediment | place: USA: Wyoming | collected...
CCCGTGGTCCCCGCTTTTATCGTCAAGGAAGGCGATCGTTACCGTTTGAAAATCTTCCCCGCGCTCTATCCCGCCGCGGAAAAATCCCCGGAACCGGTCGTCCGGAAGGTGGTCTCCCTCCTCGGGAAAATGATCCAGGCCCGCCCGGATCACTGGCTCTGGGACGAAAACCGCTGGCAGAGAATTCTCCCGGATGAGGACTTCCCCTCTCCCATGGTCCGGGGCTGGAAAAAACGCCTGGGGCATTACCTGGGCTTCCGGGGGACCCAGTTCATCTATAGCCTGGTGCAGATCCTCCCCCTGGCCCTGCTCAATCCCCTGGGAAAATTACTGGGGAAGCTGGTCGGGGGCCTGGCCCCCTCCCGGAGAAAAATCGCGGAAGCGAACCTCAAGATCGCCTTCGGGAAGGAAAAAAACGAAATTGAGCTCCAGGCCCTGGGCCGCGAGTTCTTCACCCAGGCCGGCCGGGGAGCGCTCCGGCTCCTGGCCTATTCCCGGATTCTCAAGCAAATCGAAGTTGAAGGAGAACATCACTTGCGCGAGGCCCTCAAACTCGGTCAGGGGGTAATCCTGGCCAGCGGCCACGTGAGTGTCTTCCCGCTGATTATCTGCGCCCTGGGGAAAAAGAATTACCCGATCCATACCTTTTTCCGTTTTCCCCGCGACCCCCGGCTCGGCCGGTATGTCCTCGGTCACATTCAAAAGATGGGCGGGAGCTACCTTCCCACCCACCCTCCCCGTCTCGCCCTGGAACGGGCGCTCGAATGCCTGGCTAAAAACGAGATTATCATTATCTTCATCGATCAAAACGTTCACGAAGGGGGGGAATTCATCGAGTTTTTCGGCCGCCCCGCAGCCACCACCACCCTCCCGGCCTCCCTGGCCCTCCGGACCCAGGCCCCCATCCTCCCGGTTTTCATCAAGTCGAGGGATATGCCAGGTTCGCCCGGGTTTACCATTACCATTTATCCCCCGTTAAGACCGGAGCCCTCCGGCGAGCGCAAAGCCGACCGGATCCGGATTTCCCGGGAACTGAACGAGATCCTGGAGGCCCGCATCCGGGAAACCCCCGCCCAGTGGTTCTGGTTCCACCGGCGCTGGAAACGCTCCCCATCATCTCCTCCTCCCCCTTGAGGGGGGAGGACAGAGGTGGGGGTGAAAATCCCGATATCTTGTCTTCCTTTAGTCGGTAGCCGCAGGCTTTCCTTACAGGACAAGTAGCCTGCGTGGAAACTCAGTAAAAAACGAAAGGTTAGAAGTTGGGAATCAGCCCAGGATAAGGTCCCAGACATATTTACGATGGTGTAGTGTTTTAGAAATACCTTAACAGTGATTGTTTTTTCTTAGGGGAGCCCTTCAACGGGCTCCTTCCCCGGGCGGCCGTCCTTCGGCTTCGCTCACGATAAATTCCAGGCCGCCCCTACATTAAATAAATTAAGCCCCTCGCCTGTCATTGCGAGCATCTTCGCTTGGCTCAGTGTAAACTCCGCGAAGCAATCTCATTAAAGGGCTCGGGATAAACTCAACCAAATTTCAAGAAATAAAGACCCCCCAAATTCCGGGGAAATGGTCAATTTGAAGCGCGCCGGCCGGATTTAAAAAGCGACATCGATGCCATCCTGCCGGATCGCGTATATCAACGAGACCCAAGTGTCCCTTTGATTGGACTTTTGGGAGAGAGGGATAGGTTCCAGCCTCGAATCGATTTGGCCGGCGATTTTTAAAAGAAACACTCCTTCTTGGAAACGATCCTTTCCGAAATTCCTGGAGACCACGGCCAAATCAATGTCACTGTCCCGCCGCGGCCATCCGTTAGCATGGGAACCATAAAGAACTATCTTGTCGATATCGATTCCCTCTTTTTTTAACGCACCGGCAAATTTCTTTATGATTTTTTTAATTTCCCTTTTAACCATTTAAATACCTCTTTTATCTCCGCGAATTTCTCCGAAGATGCGCCTGATTATCCTCTTCTTCTCTCGACCAGTGATCCGGTGACGTATTTGTGAATAACGCTGGAAATCAGGGTTTGATAGGGAATACCCTCCTGAGCGGCAATCACCCGGACCTGGGTTAGATCTTTCGACGACATCCGAAAACTTATCCGCTTGTCCTTCTTCAGGGTGTTCAGAGCGTAATGACGCAGCTTTTTCGTTTCGGATTTGGTGTTTTTAGCGGGCTGCCATTCTCCGCTTTCATAAGCCTCTAAAATCTCTTTTTCTTCATTTTCCTTTATGTTTTTTTTCATTTCCGCCTCCTTAAATATTTTTCCGTCTCCTTGCGGCTGGGAATTATGGTTTTTAAAAAGATCCCTTCTTCGTCTTCCACGTAAGGGACTAGATATACATAATCGTTTATCGTCACCAGGACTATCCTTTGATCAGGATATTTTTCCCGGTTGGGATGATCCACAATTTCCAGGACTTCGCCTTTGGCCAGGATGATAACCACCTGTTCAAAGCATACGCCCCGGTGCTCTTTCAGCCATTCATTTTTCTCATTATCCCAGTGAAGGATTACCATTGAATTGTAGATATAACAATGTCAGCTCTTTGTCAATACATTTCGGCAGGAACTATATGGACTGCCCTTGGCAGTCATGCGGGACAAGTCTGGGTCTTCAACCCCGCATCAGGCAGGAAAAAGCTCCCGCAGGGCGGACATGAATTCGTCGAGCTGCAATGTCGGCCTGTAATACTCGCTTTCCCTCAACCGGATCATTCCCAAGCTGCCCAGGGCGGAAAAGTATTTCGCGATAAGGCCTCCAGCTTCCTTAATATACGGTTCATCCCTCCGCTGATCACGTAATTCGAGGGCCTGCTTCCACTCATCCTCCATCGTGGTAGCCAGAATGGTGTACAAATCCAGCGCATGGTAACGGCCGAGCTTCCGATCGACATCGTTAAGCCGATCCCGGAATGCGAAGAGCTTCATCATCAGAAAAGTGTAAGGATGCGGCAGGAAAATCTCCGCTTGCCAAGCTTCGCCCGAACCGAGTTTTCCGGCCAGCGTCACCGGCAGCAACCTTTCCTCCAGCGTTGGCGCTTCATTGACGGGATGAGCATGAATTCCGATGGAAGGATCGGGGCGGGCGCGGCGGGAGTCTGTCTTCACCCTGCTGCCCTGAAAGCGGCTCTCCGGACCGGTCAGGAAATCGATCTTGATGCTGCCGGCCTTGCCACCCCCCGGCCCGGGTTTTTCAAACTGGTATTTCTCCGCTCCGGAAACCGGCTTATATTTAAGCTCGTCCAAAGCCTCCGCCAGGGGCTTCAATCTTTCCGATTCGATGAGCAGTTCCGGCCGGAGATATAAATCCAGGTCGCTAGTGGAACGCGGTTCGGATCATTCCTTAAAAAGCGTTCGCACCCCCAGCCGAAGCACATGCTCGGTCCTGAGATAGAGACCGAAACCGCCGCCAAGAATGAGTTTGATATCCACGCCCCGGAGGGAATGGAGCAGATCGAGCAGGGCCGTGCGCAGGCCGGTCATCTCGATCATGGCTTATTCCCCTGAAGCTCCTGGAGGAGGAATGACTTAACCTGTTCTGCGGTCTCCCGGTCACGCTTGTCGCCGGTCATCAGCTCGAGGTAAACCTGAACCGGTGAAGCCCACCCGAAACACCCATCTGCCCGGGCATCGAAGTAGACCGTTTCATCATCCGTTTCCACTAGCTCGAGGTTTGAAAACCGGTCAGATCGGCTCCCCGGGAGCTGTTCGAGTAGTTTCTCTAAAAAGGGGCAATAGACGGATAACATGTCCCCCCGTTGCATTACGGCATACCGCGCAACCGATGACAACCCGGTGACCGCAAGGGGAAGTTTCAACTCCCGCGATTTGCTCCCAAGCAATTCCCCGATCGCTCCTTCATCTTCCAAGACCTTGAGCCGGACCCGATCCTTGATTTTTGGCGGGGCATAGTTCTCACCCAGTTTTTCCAGGAGCTTGTCGGGTTGGAGCAAACGGATGCCGTCCCCGCGTTCGATGATCAGATCCTCCTCCAGGGTTTGCAAAGATTTCGATACCGTGGAAAGGCTCATGTTTTTTTTCCTCCCGAGGTTCACCAGCGGGTTGCGCGAGTTAATTTCCCGGCAAATCTCCTGGACGCTGCCAAAGCCGGAACGGGCCAGGAAAACCCTTCCGACCATGGAAGTGTTCCTTCGATAGATGTTCTTGATCGGGGCGGAGGAGGAAAAACGATTCGGCTTTCCGCTCCGGAATATGGCAAACAGGCCCGGACCCATCACCACTCCGTTGCCGCACAGGTCAACACCGCTGATCCCCTCCCGTTCCAGGTCTTCCAACTGCGATTCGCTCAGGAAAGGCATGAGCAGCAGGGGTTGGCAGCCCCGGGGAAGCGATAACGATTTCAGCCGGTCGAGCCCCGCCTGGAACGCCTTGGGCGTCGAAAGGGACTTGCATTCGACGGCGAACCTGGCCTTTACCTTCCGCCAGGATGCCTCGATAAACGCATCGACTCGACGATTGTCGGCTATTACCGGCTCGTATTCCAGAAATCGAAAAGATAAAGGAGGCAGGGATACCTTCCCCCTCCGCAGTTGTTCAAGCATTTCTTTCTCAGTTATTGTTTTCTTATTTATATCCATTTTCCTAAACAGGAAAATAGCTTATTTCAGGAAAATTGTCAAACCTGCGTTGGGATTTGTACTTAGGGGACGTGTACTTAGGGGTAGTTTATTTGTCATTGCCGCCTTAAAATATTTCTTCGTTTCTCTGGTCTGTCTGGTCCCTCGAATGACCTTCCCTTCATGAAAAATATAAAATCAACTTCCCTCACTTTATTTCTCGCATATCCGTTTCCCTTGTTTCCGTCGCAGAGTTCGGGATAAACGGGATAAATCGAAGGACGGGGGCTATGTTGGACAAGTCGAAGAACATAAGCTTCGTAATCCAGGCCGCAGATTAGAGCGGGATCGTTACAGCGCAAAATTTATTAGCTGAGAAAAAATAGGGTTGTTTCTAAAGTCTCGCGGATTTTTCGAGGTAATCCGTCAGGCGCTGGTAATAAAGCGGATCGTATTCAGGAACAGTCAGACCCTTTTTGATTGCTTCTACCACCCCCGCGGCGGAGGCCAATTCCGGGGGCACCCGGGTCCAGGCCTTCAGGTAATTGTAAAACTGGTGGCTGTCCGAGCCCCCGACGGCCGCTTTCCCGAATTTACGGGTCAGTTGGATCAGGTTCTCCGCGTATCCGGCGGGCTCCTGCCCCAGGGTCACGTGGATCAGGATCTTCGAGTTGTAAACCTCGAGCCCGTCGATATGGTCCATCACTTTCGCGAGCATCTCGCCCTCGGCAAAGGGGCTGTCCGATTCCCGGAAACGGCGGGTCAGGGGGTGGGCCCAGACCAGGGCTTCTTCGGGTGAACGGGGCAGGTCGAACACGCTTTTAATTTTTTTATTCAGCATGGATTTCAACAGATCGATGTTCAGGGAATACACCAGGAAATCCCCTTCGGCCAGGCCCAACTCCATCCCCGGCAGGACCTTCAGGTCCGGATACTTTTCCCGCATTTTCAGGCATCCGTCGACACTGTCATGGTCGGTGATGCAGATGACCGGCAGTTCATATTGCTCGGAAAGCGTGGAGATCTCATCCAGGGCAAACCGCGAATCGGGGGAGAATTCGCTGTGCACGTGCAGATCGATTTTCATCTGGTTGCCATCCTGCTTTAAAATTTAGGTTTTGAATTATAACAGAAAAGCACCCGGGGAAAGATCAAGCTGAAAGCTAAAAAAAAGGTTTCGCGGTAAAAAACCACGAAACCCTGATCGGCTTGGTAGCGGGGGTTGGATTTGAACCAACGACCTTCGGGTTATGAGCCCGACGAGCTACCGGACTGCTCCACCCCGCAGTATTGACTGGTAAGATAAGCTAGTGCTCCCTCGCTGTCAAGGCAGGGCAAAGCGAGAGTTCTGAAAAATTCCCCCCTCACCTCACCGAGTCGTAGGCTCCTACCCTCCGGCCTGTAAGCCCTACGGGCTGGAAGCGGAGCCGGAGGCCCAACCCTCTCCTTCAGGACGAGCCTTCAGGATGAGCCTTCAGGACAAGTCCCACCCCCGCCTTTGACGGGGCAAGCAGGGGAGAGGGAGATTATAGGTTGTCGGCAATAAGATACTCTCTATTTATCCCCTCCCTTGATGGGACTCGTCCTGCCTCTCTGGGGTTCTCGTCCTGAAGGAGGGGATGAAAGGGAGGGTGAAGAGAGGGTATTTCCGAGGTCTTTAAAAGAGGTTTTGACAAGACCGGCAATCTTTTCTAATTTAACTGCGGGAGGTAAAATATTTTATGTTGATCGGCGTCCTGGGCGACACGCACGGGTATATCGATCCCCGGCTCAACGAGATCTTCCGGCCGGTCCGGCTCATTCTTCACGCCGGGGATTTTGAGGAACCCGCCATCCTGGCGGTGCTGGAAAAAATCGCGCCCGTGACCGCGGTCCGCGGAAACGAGGATTATCAGTTTCGCGATCTTTACCCCACCGACCGGGTCATCGAAATCAACGGATTCCGCATCCTGCTCTGCCACCGCTACAACGCCTTTACCATGCTCGAGGCCCATATCCTGGCCGAGATCGAGCGGGTCAAGCCCCACGTCCTGGTTTACGGTCACACCCACGACTCGGTTCTCCACCAATCCGGAGACATCCTTTACCTGAACCCCGGATACGCCGGCAGGAAAGATTACCCCGGCCGCCACCGCTCGGTGGCGCTGCTCGACCTGGGTGGACCAATTCCCCGGGGAGAAATAATCACCCTGGACTGATCACGGCACCTTTCAATCAGCGCGGTCAGATCGTAAAATAATACCTGATGCCGAAAGACAAGGATAAAATTTCCTCGGGAGATTCCCCCCGGAGATCTCACCTCCCCCTGCTCGTCGTGGTTGGTCTGATTATCCTGTCCGGCATTGTTTTCCTGGTTTTCCAACCGGGCAAGAAACCGCCTCCTTCATCTCCCTCATCTCCCCTCCCGGCAATGCCAACCGCTCGCCCGGCCACGGAACGGCCTTTGCCGTTTTCTCCTCCGGCTGAATCTCAATCTCCCCGGGCTCAATCTCCGCAAGTGGTAATCAACCCCGATCATACCGAGTCCTACGTGGAACCTGATCCCGCCCTCCGCACGCTCGAGCTGGCCTTACAGTCCGGAAGATGCGAGGAGTTTATGAATCTGGCCGGCCCCTCGGCCCAGGAGGAAGGGCCCCGGCGGTTTTATGCTTCCTTTATATACAGCTCGGGCGTCCGCTACTGGGAGCTGAAAGATTACCAGAAGGCCGCCAACTACATGAGATGTCTTATGAGCAATTACCAGGATTACCGGGATGAAGCCCTCCTAGTCTTAACCGAATCCGAAATCGCCCTGGGGGACAAAACCCAGGCCCGGAAACACCTGCAGGAATTGAAAACCAATTTCCCCAACCGGAAGGAAGAAATTATCAAGCTCGAGCAGAAACTCACGCTGGGCAAATAATAACCGGGCTTTCCCTTCCACTTGAAATCGCGAATTACTCTGATATAAAATCATCGGAAAATGTTTCGCATACGAACTATTCGGGCTGATGATAAGGATTGTAAAGGTTTTAAGGAAGTAAAAATCCGCGTCTAAAAAATTATCCTGTACCATTAAATTAGAAAGGAGAACCATTATGTTTGAACTGTCGGAAGGCGCGAAAATGATCGAGCAAACCCTGAGACAATACATGACCAACGAGATCGCTCCCAAGGTTGAGGCGATGGAAAAGGGGGAAATCTCGAGTTTCGAGGTGGTTAAAGGCCTCTTCCAGAGTCTGGGCATCACCGAAATGGGCAAGAGCCAGATGCAGAAGCTCGTGGAAAAAAAGCGCAAAATGGAGGCCTCCGGTGACGAGGGGCTGAACATGAAAAAGGAACTCCGGGCGGAGGGCGGCATGATGGGCGGTGGGGCCGACCCCATCGTCATGTTCGTGGCCATCAAGGAAATCTGCCGGGTCAGCCCTTCCCTGGCCCTGGTCCTTACCGGCCAGCTGGGTTTATGCGCCAACACTATTGTCGGCAAGGGCACCTCCGACCAGATCGAAAAATACGCCGTTCCCCTTTTCAGTTTCGAACAACAGGGCGCCTGGGGCCTGACCGAACCCGAAGCCGGCTCCGATGCCTTCGCCCTGAAGACCACCGCCAAGCCGGATGGAGATTATTACATCCTGAATGGGTCCAAAACCTTCATCACCAACGCCCCCTACGCGGACATTCTCGTGATCTGGGCCCATATCGACCGGGAAAAAGGCACCAAGGCCGACAAAAGGTTGATTTATCCCTTTGTGGTGGAAAAAGGCACCCCGGGGCTTTCGGTCTCCAAGCCGATGCACAAGATGGGAATGAAGGGCTCCCCCACCGGGGAAATCTTCCTCGACGACGTCCGCATCCACAAGAACCAGCTCCTGGGCAAGAAGGAAAAAACCGGCCGGGAGGAAGCCAAGGAATCCCTCTCCGGTGAGAGAGAAGGCGCACCCGCCATGGCCTGGGGCATCATCGAGCGCTGTTTCGATGACGCCCTGGAGTACGCCTGCACCCGGAAGCAGTTCGGGAAATACCTGATCGAGTTCCAGCTGATGCAGGAAAAGATCGCGAAAATGTACATGCACCTGGAAAACGTCCGCAACCTGGCCTTCAAGCAGGCCTGGGCGATCAAGGAAGGAAAATCCCGGGAGGAAGATTTCACCATCGCCAAGTATTACGCCTCCTGGGCGGCCTGCGAGGTGGCTTCCGAGGCGGTCCAGCTGATGGGCGGGTACGGGTACATGCAGGAATACCACGTGGAGATGCTTTACCGCGACGCCAAGCTGATCGGGATCGGGGGGGGAACCCAGGAAATCCAGCTCCTGAACTGCTGCAAGGCCCTGGTCAAGGAGCGGAAGGGCTGGCGTTTGTCCCTGGCGGGCGGGTTCATCGAACCACCGGATAAATAATCACTAGAGCTTATCCGAAAGTCGGGTAATGGAATATTTTTTTCATAGACAGACTTTAACAAGTTGCCATCGAAAAAATGACCAATAACTAATTTCTAATTCCTAATCAAATCCCAATGACCAACTAATAAATAAAAACCAATAAAAGACATCTAGAAATTAAGAAATTGGTAATTGTAATTAGTCATTTTAAATTTAGGCATTGATTAGAAATTCGTCATTAGAAATTAGGAATTTTCGAGTTTTGGTTCGCTTCGACCTACCCAAGATAACCTTCTAATTGGGGATGTATCATGACTCGGGAAAAAGCTCAAGCTGATCTGAAGATTTTAAAAAATTTATATCCCCACCCTCATCATTACCTCGAATTCCGGAATCCTTACGAGTTAATGATGGCCTCGATCCTCTCCGCCCAGACCCCGGATAAAACCGTGAACTCGGTTACTCCCGGGCTCTTTAAAAAATTCCCCACCCCGGAAAAACTGTCCCGGGCGGACCTGCCCGAAATCGAAGACTCGATCAGGAAAGTAAACTTCTACCGGACCAAAGCCAGGGCCATCCAGGGAGCGGCCCGCCTGATCGGGGAGCGTTACCAGGGGAAGGTTCCCGACCGGATGGAGGATCTGCTGGAATTTCCCGGGATCGCCCGCAAAACCGCCAATGTCATCCTGCAACAAGGGTTTAACCAGGTCGAGGGCATCGTGGTGGATACCCACGTCATCCGGGTGGCTTTCCGCCTGGGCTGGACGGTTAATAAAGACCCGGAAAAAATTGAAACCGATTTGATGCAGCTCCTGGAGCGCAAAGATTGGCAATGGCTCCAGTTTTACCTGAAAAGTTTCGGGTCCGTCCTCTGCCGGGCCCCCAAGCCGAAATGCCCGGAGTGCCCGTTAAACCCCACCTGCCCTTCCGCCTTGAAAAATTGAGCCTCCAGGAATATCAAAAACGGCGAGATTTCTCCCGGAGCCCGGAGCCCACGGCCCGGAAGCAAAGTTCAACCAAAGGCAATATCTATTCCATCCAGGAGCACCACGCTTCCCGCCTCCACTGGGACCTGCGCCTGGAAAAGGACGGCGTCCTCCTCTCCTGGGCCCTGCCCAAAGAGCCCCCCGGGGAGCCCGGAATCCGCCGCCTGGCGGTCCGGACTGAAGATCACCCCCTGGACTACGCTTTTTTTGAAGGCGAGATCCCCGCGGGAGAATACGGGGCGGGAACGGTCCGGGTCTGGGACCGGGGGCAATATCAAATGCTGGCGGACAAGCCGGGAGAAGAAATCGTTTTCCGGATTGAAGGGAAAAAGCTTTCCGGAACCTACTGCCTGATCAAGATGAAAAAAGGAGAAAACAATTGGTTGTTTTTCAAAAAATCCTCGGCATCCTGACTGAATTTTCCTTGATTTTTCACCCCGGCAGAATTATTTTAGCCTAACGTAACCGGGCAGAAGGCCAGGGAAAAATGCGACCTGGATCACTGCCGAAACGGGCAGAAATAACATATGCCTATTATATGTTGGGAGCAAATAACCGTTTATGAATGAAACCAGTTTTCCCAATCCCAACCCGGACCTAAAGCGGAAACCCCTCCGGGTGGGGATTATCACCGAGTACTTTTACCCCAATCTCGGGGGGGTCACCGAACACGTATACCATTTAAGTCGGCATCTGGCGCTCCGCGGCCACCAGGTGGACATAATCACCTCCCGGGTTAGAAATCCCTTAAAGAAGGGGGACGAAGCCCCCCCCCTGGGATTGGTCCCCGGCCAGAATGTGATCCACGTCGGTCCGGGAATCCCGGTGATTTCCAATGGCTCCCTGGCCTCGGTAACCCTGTCTTTGCGGCTGGGCAAAACCCTGACCAGGTTATTCGCCGAAAAGCGGTATGATCTGGTCCACATTCAATCACCCTACGGGCCGGTCCTGCCCTTCCTTTCCGTAAAATACTGTCCCACGACCATGATCGGAACCATCCATACCAATTTCACCAGCAACGTCTACGCCAATATCTTGGGAAAATACCTCAAACTTTACCTGGACCAGTTTGATGGCATGATGGCCGTTTCCGAAACCGCGGTCCGGGCCTTCCAGAGATACTACCAAAAGGAATTCCGGGTCATCCCCAACGGCGTCGACACCCGGTGGTTCCGGAAGGATATCCAGCCCCTCCCTTTTCTAAAAGACGGGAGGCTGAACCTCCTTTTCATCGGCCGCCTGGATCCCCGCAACGGCCTGCACTTCCTGATTGAGGCCTTCGCCAAAATCCATCCGGAATTTCCCGAGACCCGTCTGGTCATCATTGGCGACGGACCTTTGCGGAAGGTCTACGAGAATATAATCCCCAAGTCCCTGCAGGATTCGGTTTATTTCGCCGGCTACATAAACCGGGAAAGACCTTCATACTTCGCCCACTGCCAGATCATGTGTTTCCCCGCCACGATCGCCGCGTTCAGCGTGACCATTCTCGAGGGCATGGCCGCCGGGCTCCCGATTGTGGCCAGCCGGATCCCCGGGTTCCTGGACGCCATCACCGAAAACGAAAACGGCCTGATGTTTGCCGTCGGAAACATTGATGATCTGGCCCAAACCCTGAAAAAATTGCTCTCCGACCCGTCTCTCCGGAACCGGTTCTCCCAGGCCTCCCTGAAAACCGCCGCCCGCTATAACTGGGAGCAGATCGTGGATCAAATCGAGTCTTATTACTTTGAGGTGCTGGCCCGATCCCCCTCCGGGAAATCCTGATGCCCGCCCGAGTCCTGCTGGGAACCATTCTGGGTATTTTTATCTCCCTCGCCACCCTCGGCAGCCTGGTGGCCTGGGGCGCCGGTCTTTTCGGTTCCCCTTTCCCGGAGTCCGTCTGGCTGGCCCTGGTCCTGTCCTGCCTCGGAGCTTTCCTGCTTTATCTCTTCGTGCCCGCAGTCAACTTCAGCGACCGCTATATCAACCGCTTGAAAAATCCCCGGTCCGTCGCCCTGACCTTCGACGACGGCCCCAACGGGGGAGCAACCCTGAAGCTTCTGGAGCTTTTGAGCGAGCTTGATCTCCGGGCCACCTTTTTCCTGGTGGGGAAATGGGTGGAAGCTCAACCGGAGGTGGCCCGCGAAATCGCCCGGCGCGGTCACCAGATCGGAAACCACGGGTACAGTCACCGCGTCCTGACCTTTCTTTCCCCCCGCGAGGTGAACGCAGAAGTCGTGAAAGCCCAGGAGGCAATTCTCCGGGTCACCGGGGTCAGCCCCACCCTGTTCCGGTCCCCCCACGGATTTAAAAGCCCCTTCCTGGGCCGGGCCTTGAAACGCCTGGGCTTAACCCCGATCCGCTGGACGGTAGGGGTGTGGGACACCGAATGCCCGCAGCCGGAAACCATCGTGAGCCGGGCCCTCCGCCGCCTCCGGGGCGGAGGCATCCTCCTGCTCCATGACGGGGACGGGGACAAACCCGGGGCCGAGCGCGGATCGACCCTGCAAGCGGTCCGCGGGATCGCGGCGGGGCTTTCCTCCCGGGGACTCACCCCGGCGGTTCCCTCCGCCCTGGACCTTCCGGAGCCCGGGCAAAACCGCAAGGTGATCCTGGCCCTCCTGGGATTGATCCTTTCCGCCATCCTGCTACTCTTCGCGGTCCGGGAGGTCAAATGGCCGGAGTTCTTCTCGCTTCTGCACTCACTGAAATGGTTCCCGGTTATCGGCGCCCTCCTGGTCAACCTCCTGGTGGATGTCCTGAAGGGATACCGTTTCGGGCTCCTGCTCCGGCATTCCTACCGTGTCCCCCTGCCGGCGGCGGTGGGGAGCATCTTCGGCGGTTACGCCCTCAACTGCCTGCTCCCGGCCCGGGCCGGGGACCTGGCCCGCTTCGTCCTCCTCGAGCGCGCGGCCCAGGTCAGGAAACGGGATTCGACCATGGCCTATGTGGGGGAACGCATCCTGGAAGGATTCGGGATCGTGGCCCTCGGCCTGGTCGCCCTGGCCGTGTTTTTCCTGACCGGAAGCATTCCCCCTCCCTGGGTCTGGAAAGGAATGCTTCTGGTCGCTGGGCTCTCCACCCTGCTCCTGGCCGCCCTCCTCTGGTTCAAACGCCGCCCCCCCCACTGGTTTCCCCCGGCCATTCCCGGGAAAACCCTGATCCGCTTGTTTCCCCTGAGCCTCCTGCTCTGGATTCTGCAGGCCTGGATCGTGGCGCTTTCCGTGCAATCCCTGGGCGTTTCGCTTCCCGCCTATGGATCAATCCTGACCCTGGTGGTGGTAAACCTGGCCATGATGGCCCCCTCCGCCCCGGCCGGGATCGGCCCCTTTGAGTTCGCCATGGTGGCCGGGCTCTCCCTCCTCGGGATAGCTCCGACCCTGGCCTTCTCGGTCGCGATCATTTACCATGCGGTCCAGGTGATTCCGGTTATCCTTCTGGGCCTTCCCTGGGCCCTGATCCTGACCGCGAACAAATCCAAAGCGATTGTTCCCAAAACTGAAGCCTCTAATCCTATATCCCCGGAGGTAAAAATGAACGTCTCCAATCTGAAACAAAAATTTCTTTCCCAGACCGCCAAGATTTTATTTGCCGTCTACAACGTGGTGGTGATTTCGTTGATCGCCATCGTCATGATCTGGCATCGCGCCTGGAAAATCGAACCCCGCAGAAGATAATGAGCCGGGAACCGGAAAACCCGTTCTGGGGAAAAACCGCTCACTTCTTAATCCGGCATTCCATCCCGGTTTGCCTCGTTTCTCTCTTGATTACCGCGGTTCTTCTTTTCCAGGTTTTCAAACTCGAAATCCGCACCGACTTCAAGGAGCTCCTCCCGGAAAAAACCCAGAGCGTCAAAGACTTGAACCGGATCATGGAACGGGTGGGCGGCCTGGGCACCCTTTCGATCGCGATCGAGTCACCCGATCGCGAGGCCAATATCCGCTTCGTGGAAGACCTGGTGAAAAAACTTTATTCCGAGCTGGGAGACCGGATCCGTTACGTGGATCACTCGATGAAACCCATCCGGGATTTCGTTTCCAACCACGTCTTCCTTTATATGGACCTCGCGGATTTAAACAAAGTGGTGGATGAGGTAGACCGGGCCCGGAAAAGGGCCCTGATCCGGCTCTCGCCCTTTTCCTTTGAACTCGATCCCGAAGCCGAACGCAAGACCTTCCGGGTCCCCGATCTCAAGGAATCCAAGGCCCGGGGCAAGCTCGAGGATTACCCCGGCGGCTACTATGCCGATCCCGAGCAAACCTTCTTCGCCGTCCTGATCCGGCCCAAGGTTAACGTCACCGGGATCGAGGGAAACCGCCAGTTTCTAAACGATACCCAGCGCCTGATCGCCCGGATGAACCCGGCGGGTTACCACCCCCAGATGAAAATCGGATATGCCGGGTCGGTGAAAATTACCCTCGACGAATACGACCGCATTAAAGAGGATCTTTTGGGTACCGCCTTGCTTTGCATCGGGTTGATCTGCTTGGTGGTATTTCTTTATTTCCCGAGGATCCGGGTCATCATTCTCCTCGGGGGAACCCTCATCATGGCCGTTATCTGGACCTTCGGGATCACCCACTTGGTCATCGGCTTCGTCACCGCCCAGACCGCTTTCCTGGGAGCGATCATCGCGGGCACCGGGATTAACTACGGAATCATTCTCCTCGCGCGTTACCTGGAAGAGAGGAACCGCGGGTTGGAGATGGAGGCGGCTCTTTCCCGCGCGCTCAACACCACTTTCCACGCCACCCTGGCGGCCTCGGTGACCACCGCGGTCTCATTCGCCGCCCTTTTCGCCGCCCACATCCGGGCCTTCAGCCAGTTCGGCTTCATCGGGGGGATCGGGGTCATTCTCTGCTGGCTTTTCACCTTTACCTTCCTCCCTTCCCTCCTTTCGCTCTCCGAAAGAATCCGGCCCCTGAGCCGGGGATTCCTTCAGGCCCGCCCCTCCCGTTTGTTTTCCCTTCCGGGCCTGCTCGCCCGGCCCCTTCTCCGCCACGCCCGCCCCGCCCTGGCCATTTTCCTCCTGCTCGCGCTTTTCGGCGGGGTTCTTTACACCCATTTTCTCCCCGGGAGCCTCGACTACAACCTCAACAACCTGAGGAATAAAAGCAGCCTTCGCTCCGGCACGGCCCAGCTGGACGACCGAATCAATCATGTCCTCCGCTTCTCCACTTCCCCCGCTATTATCCTCGCCCGTGACCAGGAAGAGGCCCGGGAAATCTGCGAGGTGATGCGAGAGCATTGGAAAGACCGGGAAGAGCAAAGACCGTTCAAAGACTGCCGTTCAATTTATAGCCTCCTGCCCGAAAGCCAGGAAATGAAACTTCCCCTGATCGCCAAGATTCAAAAGAATTTGAAACTGGCTCAGGAGCTCGCCCCGGAAAATGAAATTCCCAAAATTACCGACGTGCTCAAGAGGCTTGATACCCGTCCCCTCGACATCCCCGACCTGCCCGTCGAAATGACCCGCCACTTTACCGAAAAGGACGGCACCCGCGGCCGTTTCGCTTTCGTCAACCCCCAAACGGGCCGAAACCTCTGGCAGGCGGAGAATCTCTTCTCTTTCACCGACGCCATCCGGGAAAATACCCTTCCGAACGGAGAAAAAATAACTTCCTCGGGCGAAGCCGTGGTCTTCGCGGATATTATCCGGGATATCAAGCGGGACGGTCCCCTCACCAGCGTCCTGGCCCTTCTGGGGGTAATCATTTCGGTGATTCTTATTCTGCGAGGAATTCGTTCCGCGGTTTTCGTTATTTCCGGGCTCTGCGCGGGGGTTCTCTGGATGTTCGGCCTCCAGGCTCTTCTGGGAATCAAGTTCAATTTCTTTAACTTTATCGCTCTGCCCCTGACTTTCGGGATCGCCGTGGACTATTCCATCAACTTTTTTCAGCGCTACCGCCTGGAAGGGCCCGGCCATATCGTCCACGCCCTGGAAACCACGGGGGGAGCGGTTTTCCTCTGCTCTCTCACCACCATCATCGGCTACGCGGTCCTGATTATCGCCGACAACCAGGCCCTGGCCTCCTTTGGGTTTCTGGCTATTATCGGAGAAATCACCGGGCTTTCCTCCGCGTTGGTTTTCCTTCCCACCTTGATCCAGATCATGGAAAACCGAAAACGCAAAAATAGTCCCTAAACATTTTTGATGTTTGAACCCGCGCTAAAACCGTGGAATTCAAAGGGCCTGCCCTGAGCGATTTATCCCGAGTTCAAACGAGGGAAGTCGAAGGGTTGATTGAATTATAAAGGCGGATTAGATTAAGAGGGCTTAGGGCAGGAGGTTTTGTAAGTGAGATAACCAAGGAGTTTCAAATATGGGGAAGATACGGTTAGCGATTTGCGGGGTAGGCAATTGCGCTAGTTCGTTGTTGCAGGGGATAGAGTATTATCGGCGGAGTGGACGGGACCGGGATTTGGGGTTGATGCATCCGGATTTGGGTGGATACAAGCCCTCGGACATTCAGGTGGTGGTGGCGTTTGACATTGATCGGCGGAAGGTGGGGAAGCCGTTGGAGCAGGCGATGTTTGCCTTGCCGAATTGCACGAAGACGATTATGAGGCGGATGCCCCGATCCGGGGTGCGGGTGATGATGGGGGAGGTGCTGGACGGGATTTCCGAGCATATGAGTAATTACCCGGAGGCGCGGGCGTTTCAGGTGTCGAAGGAGAAGCCGGTGGATGTGGTGTCGGAGTTGAAGCGGAGCCGGGCGGAGATTTTGATGTGTTATTTGCCGGTGGGTTCGGAGGAGGCGGTGCGGTTTTACGCGGGGGCGTGTTTGGAGGCGGGGGTGAGTTTGATTAACTGCATGCCGGTGTTTATCGTGTCGGAGGGGAAGTGGGCGCGGCGGTTTGAGGCGAAGGGGATTCCGATTATTGGGGATGATGTGAAGAGTCAGTTGGGGGCGACGATTTTGCATCGGGTGGTGACGGCGTTGTTCGTGGAGCGGGGGGTGCGGATGGACCGGACCTACCAGTTGAACGTGGGGGGGAACACGGATTTTTTGAACATGATGAACCAGGAGCGGTTGAAGTCGAAGAAGATTTCGAAGACGGAGGCGGTGAGGGCGCAGATTCCGGGGGGGATAGCTTCGGATTGCATTCATATCGGGCCTTCGGATTACGTGCCGTGGTTGAATGACAACAAGGTGTGTTTTTTGCGGATGGAGGGGCGGGGTTATGGAGGGGTGCCGCTGGAGCTGGAGGCGCGGTTGTCGGTGGAGGATTCGCCCAATTCCGGGGGGATCACGGTGGATGCGATCCGGTGCTGCCGGATCGCGCGGGACCGGGGGATCGGGGGGCCGCTGCTTTCGATTTCGGCCTACGCGATGAAGCATCCGCCCCGGCAGATCAATGACCAGGTGGCCCGCCGGATGGTGGAAGAATTCATCCAGGGCAAACGGGAGCGGTAAAACCGCCGTCCCCAGTCTTCAGAGAATGGTAGCCGCAACCTTCAGGTTGCGAATTAATATCAAGGCAGAAAGTTTATTGATTAAAAACGCAGGCTAAAGCCTGCGGCTACCTCAGGGCCGATATTTTCGGATTATTTTCCATCCCTCTGATTTGAAAAAATTTCTAGCTAAAAAAAATACTTTTGGGCTATTCTTATTTCCGGTTCTTCTGGGGCTGGCGGCCTGTTCCTCCCCGAACCCGTTGCAGCAGGGGATCCTGGTCGTCGGGATCGAGGGAAACCCCACCGACCTGGACCCCCGGACCGCGACCGACGCTTATTCCAATCGCATCGATTCCCTGGTTTACAACGGACTGATTCGCCTGGGTCCGAAGGCGGAAATTCTGCCCGACCTGGCCCAGGGGTACGAAATCAAGGATCCGCTGACCTATATTTTCCACCTGCGGAAAGGAGTCCGGTTTCACCAGGGGAAAGGGTTTAACGCCCGGGATGTCCAGTACACCTTACAATCAATATTGGATCCCAAGCTGGGATCGACCCGGGCCTCGACTTTCCGGGTTATCCAGGCCATCGAGGCTCCCGATGAAGATACCGTGATTTTCAAATTGAAAGAACCCTACGCGGCGCTGCTTAACGCCTTGACCACTGGTATTGTCCCGGTCCCCGACGGCCGGGGAGAAACCGGGCCTCCTCCCGGAACCGGGCCCTTCCGGTTGCGGGAGTTCCGGCGCGGCGAGAAGGTGGTGCTGGAGGCCAACCCGGATTATTTCGCCGGCCCTCCGGAGATTAAACAGGTGGTTTTTCGGGTGATCCCCAACGATACCACCCGGGTAATGGAGATCGAAAAGGGGGGGATCAACCTGCTTTACAACGCGGTCCCGCCGGATCTGCTGCCCCTGCTGGAGGCGGACCAGAAGCTGCAGATTGTCCGCGCGGAAGGGACCAGCTATTCCTACCTGGGATTGAATCTCCGGGACCCGGTGCTCTCCAATTTCCAGGTGAGAAAGGCGCTCGCCCTGGCGATTGATCGCCAGGCGATCATCCGCGACCTGCTCCGGGGCCTGGCCCGGCCGGCCAGCGGGGTGCTGGCTCCCAGCCACTGGGCTTACCATGGCCAGGTCGCTCAATACGCGTTCGACCCGGCCCGGGCGCGCCGCCTGCTCGATGAAGCCGGTTATCCCGATCCCGACGGGGACGGTCCGGAAAAGCGCTTCGTCCTAAGTTATAAAACCTCCCAGGACCGGCTCCGGATCCGGATCGCCGAGGTGATTGGAAAGTACCTGGAAGCGGTGGGGATCGGGGTGGAAATCCGGAGTTATGAATGGGGAACTTTTTTCGCGGACATCCGGAACGGCAATTTTCAGCTTTTCTCCCTGACCTGGGTCGGGGTGACCGAGCCGGATATTTATCATTATGTCTTTCACTCCCGGAGCCTTCCTCCCGACGGAGCCAACCGGGGAGGGTACGCCAATCCCGGGCTCGACCGGCTCCTGGAGCAGGGGCGGAGGGAAACCGATTCCGAAAAACGCCGGGAGGTTTACGCCCGGGTCCAGGAGATCGTGGCCGGGGATCTGCCCTATATCAGTCTCTGGCATAACGAAGAGGTGGCGGTTCTCTCCCGGGAGATCCGGGGCTTCCAGGTTTATCCCGGGGGGGACCTGATTTCCCTGCAACAGGTGCGGATCGGTTCTTCACCATGAGATGGTTCGTACTCCGGCGCCTGCTCCTGCTGGTTCCGGCGGCCCTGGGGGTTCTGACCCTGGTTTTTTTCCTGGTGCACCTGGTTCCCGGGGACCCGGTGGACCTGATGCTGGGCGAGTCGGCCAGCGTGGCCGACCGGGAAGATCTCCGTCACGCTCTCGGGCTCGATCAATCCCTGCCCCGGCAGTATGGGCGGTTCATGTCCGGTCTTTTTCACGGTGACCTGGGGGAATCTTTTTTTTACCGGGAACCGGTGTCCCGGGTCATAATCGAGCGTTACCCGGCCACTATCGAACTCGCGGTCCTGGCCCTGATCGTGGCGCTTTTAATCGCCCTGCCGGTGGGAATCCTGGCGGCGGCGCGCCCCTATACCCTCTGGGATAACGGGGCGGTGTTTTTTTCCCTCCTGGGGGTCAGCCTGCCCAATTTCTGGCTGGGGCCGCTGCTGATCCTGGTCTTCGCGCTCAAGCTCTCCTGGCTCCCGGTTTCCGGGCGGGAGGGATTCGCGAGCGTGATCCTGCCGGCTTTGACCCTCGGAACCGGAATGGCGGGAATTCTCTCCCGGATGATCCGGGGCTCCCTGCTCGAGGTGATGGGCGAGGAATATATTACCGCCGCCCGGTCGCGGGGGCTCCCGGAGTCAGTCGTCTGGCTCCGGCACGCGCTCAAGAACGCCCTGATCCCGGTGATCAGCCTCCTGGGCCTGCAATTCGGGGCGCTCCTTTCCGGGGCGATCATCACCGAAGCCATATTCTCCTGGCCGGGGGTGGGCCAGCTTCTTCTCTCGGCCATCTCCAGCCGCGATTACCCGTTGGTCCAGGGCTGCATCCTGGTGATTGCCTTTACCTACCTGGGGGTCGGGCTCCTGGCCGATCTCCTGTATGCCTGGGCCGATCCGAGGATTCATTATGGCAAAAGCTCAGCCTGAGCCGGAAAAAAATATTGGCATATTAAATTTCTAATTTCTAATGACGAATTTCTAATTAATGTCTAAAAATTCAAATGTCTAAGGTCGATTTCAGAATATTTATTGGTCATTGGGAATTGGAAATTGATTAGGAATTAGAAATTAGTCATTAGTCATTTTTAGTAACGTGGCTTTTCAATTAACAAACGAAAAACCGAAAATATCCCGCGGAGCCGGTTACCGGCGCCTGCTAATCGCCGGGGGGATGGTGGTGGCGGTCCTGCTCCTGGTCGCCCTTTTCGCCCCCTGGCTGGCGCCCTCCGACCCGGGGGCCATTCACCTGGAATCATCTTTAGTCGCCCCCGGGCCGGGGCACTGGTTTGGCCACGACCGGCTGGGACGGGATATCCTGAGCCAGGTCATTTACGGGGCCCGGGTTTCGATGATGGTGGGAATCGTGGTGATCGGGATTTCCTTGGTGCTGGGGATGATCGTGGGTGGGGCCGCGGGATTTTTCGGCGGGATCCTGGACGAGATTTTCATGCGGGTGGTGGATGTGTTCCTGGCTTTTCCCGGAATTCTCCTGGCCATCGCCCTGGCCGCCGTTCTGGGGCCCAGCCTGAAAAACCTGGTGATTGCCCTCTCCTGCCTGGGCTGGGTCGGTTACGCCCGGATCATCCGCGGCCAGTTTCTCTCGGTGCGGGAGCGGGGATTCGTGGAGGCCGCCCGGGCCCTGGGAATCGGGCGACTCCGGATCGGCCTGCGGCATATTCTCCCTCACTGCCTGGCGCCGGTCCTGATCCAGGCCAGCTTCGGGATGGGAGGGGTGATCCTGGCGGAATCCAGCCTGAGTTTCCTGGGCCTGGGTTCGCCGAACACCCCGAGCTGGGGCAGGGTTCTTTCCGAGGGAGCCGAACTCATGCGGGTGGCCCCCCATATTGCGATATTCCCAGGATTAGCGATAATGATTTCTGTACTATCATTCAATATCCTGGGAGATGGCGTTCAAGGTTTGCTCATGAAAAAAGGCGATCTATTTCTCCAGCGCGGGTCGGGGAGAAACGGGGCATGAAGATCCGGGAGATGGTGGGGCAGCTCTTCGTTTTCGGTTTTTCCGGAAGCAAATTTTCTCCCGAGCTCAAGCGCACGCTCCGGAATTTTCATCCCGGCGGCTTAATCCTGTTTTCGGAAAACTACGAGAACCCCGAACAGCTGTCGGAACTGGTTGCCGAGGTCAATCAGGGCCGGAAAGAATTTCCCCTTTTTTTCCTGGCGGATCAGGAGGGCGGGGCGGTGAACCGCCTGTCCCGGCCTTTTTCCCATTTTCCGGGGAACGGGGTTTTCGGGTTGCTGGAGCCCCGGCCGCTGAAAGAAGCTTCTCCCGAGACTCCGGGCGGAAAGAAGAAAGCCAAGCCCCGGCGCGAAGCGGAGATCACCGCCCGCTCAATCCCCGATTTCACCGAGCATGACCGGATGGTGCGGAAGGCGGTGAAACTCGCCTATCTCCAGGGCGAGGTGCAGGCCCGGGAACTCCGGGCGGTAGGGGTGGGCTGGAACCTGTCCCCGGTCCTGGATTTGAAGAATGCCCAGAGCAAAGTTTTGGAGGGGCGCTGCTTCGGAAAAACCTCCGAGTGGGTCAGCGAGATCGGGCTCGCCTTTATCGCCGGTTTGCAGGACAACGGGGTGCTGGCCTGCGGCAAACACTTTCCCGGGCATGGGGCTACCGCCGAGGACAGCCATTACTGCCTGCCCCGGGTAAAACTGCCGGCGGAAACGGTGCTCCGGGATCACCTCCGGCCCTTCGTCCGAACCATCTTCAACGGTTTGAAAACCCTGATGCCGGCCCACGTGATCTATCCCGGGCTGGATTCCAGCGCGCCCGCCACGCTTTCGCCCCGGATCATCGGGGGAATGCTGCGAAAGGCTTTCGGGTTTAACGGTCTGGTCATCACCGATGACCTGGGCATGAACGCGATTAAAAAGGATTTCGGGGTCGGCCCCGCGGCCTGCCTGGCCTTCCAGGCCGGGGTGGATATCCTGATGGTGGCCAAGAAGCCGGACGAACAGGAGGAGGCTTTCGAAGCGGTGATAAAAGCGGTGGAACGGGGCGAGATCGAGGAGGAGCGCCTGAGGGTTTCCCTGCAGCGGATCTCCCGGCAGAAAAAATCCCACCAGGTGTTTCTGCCGCTGGATCCGAAGGAGCGCAAGAAAATTCTGGGCTCGAAGGAGCACAAGAAGGCGGTGCGGGACCTGAATAGCCTGGCCGGGGGTTCATCCGCCAAAAAGCAGGTGATGGGTGAAAGGTGATAGGTGATGGGTAGGCTCCGAGTCTTCCCTCGCTGGAACTTCCCTCGACAAACCTCGGGATAAACGGGATAAATCGCTCGGGGTAAACAAGAAGAAAGTAACCAGAAGCCAAACCGGAATAATAAAATTCCTTGGTTGCTGGTTTTTTAACGGCGAGACAACTGGTAGCCCCTCGATTTGTCTCGGGGTAAACCGCAGGCTTTCCATCAGACCCTGAGGTCTTCAGGACAAGAACCCGAACGGGCAGCCTGCGTTCTTTGTGGTTAGAGGGGGTTGCCCGTTGCTCTTTGCCCCGAGCTTCTTTTAGGGTTGCCAACACCCCGGATTTCAGCTAATAATTACCCGTAATTTTTCGTCCCCGTCGTCTAGCCAGGTCCAGGACACAGGCCTTTCAAGCCTGCAGCACGGGTTCAAATCCCGTCGGGGACGCCATTATTTTATCCCGGGTCCGGACTCGGGATTTTTTCTTTTGACTTCCCCGCGGAAAAGAAAGAAAATAGAATAGAACAAAAAGGGGGTAGGATATGAAGCTCAAAGATTGGTGTTTAATCGACGGGGGGAGCCGATCGGTCTTGGCGTTTTTCCTCTTCGTTTTTCTGGCGATAATGCTTTTTTCCCAGGCTTCCTGGGCCCGGCAGATTTATTACTACCCCATGCGGGACGGGTCGATCCAGGATGGGAGGTATCAGGGGAAAGATCAGAATTTCCGGTGCGTGAGGACCAACGACGGTGACGGTTCCGCGGCCGTGCTTTCCGCTCCGGCAACACCGGGAAGTAACCCGGTCCAGCTGGTGGGCTTCAGCGTCACGACCGCCGGCGGAGAAGTCAATTCCATCCGGCTCAAGCTGGTTTGCCGCGCCGGGGGAGACGCCGCTCCCGCCCGACTGCGGGGCGCCTTGCGAATTGGAGGGCAGCTCTTTTCCTCCACGGAGGAATTCTCTCTTCAGCCGGCTTATTCGGAATGGTCATACCTCTGGGACAGAAATCCGTTCACCCGGAGTGCCTGGCAGTGGAGCGAGCTCAAAGATCTGGAGGCCGGGGTTGAGCTTACCGTGGGCGGAGCCGCTTGCACCAAGGTCAGCATGGCGATCGATTACACCCCTGTCGAGCAGGCCTTCGCCGCTCCCAATCCTCCCCCTGCGAAAGGCGGGGGCGGATGCTTCCTGGCGGGCGCCTGCGCCACCATGCCGAGGGGAGAAATCACCGACCGAACCCCGGGGGAGTTTTCGGCCTACCTGAATATCCTGAGGGTATTCCGGGATGAATACCTGAGTCAGAATGCGGCCGGGCGCGGAGCGGTCGGACTTTATTACCGGGCCAGCTCCGCCTTTTCCGACGGATGGTTAAAATCGTTTTCCGAGAGCGATATCTTCCTTTCGCTGTTTCAGCCCCTCTTTTTCATGTCGGTAAGCTTCGCGACTGTTTGTCTTGAGCATCCGCGACTGGGGATGGGCCTGGGTCTCTCCGGGCTGGGATTGATCCTGGGCTTTTTCGTTGCTGGGCTGGTTTTCTTAAAATCAAGGGTGAAAGGTAAGAGGTAAGAGGTAAAAGGTGAAAGGTGAAAGGTAAGAAGGAAAAAGTGAAAAGTAAGAAGTAAAAATTTAAAAAAAATTTTGAGAGTCATGGGGCAGGGAAAAAAGACCTTGCCCCATTTTTTTGGGAAAAAAATTAGAAAATCCACGTTTTCAGCCAGTAATAGCAGGCCACAATATATAGTATTGCAACATTCCTAAACAACAATAAATAGTAATTTTGCTAATTATTTTAATATGTAAGAGAAGTTTATACTTGACAGAGTGGTATAAAGTGGTGTAAAAATCCCATAAAGTGGTTTGATAACAAAGGGAAGTGGGTTAGCGCGGTGTTTTTTGGCAGATACGAACATACGATAGACCAAAAGGGCAGGATCTCGATCCCGTCCAAGTTTCGCACCACCCTGAGCGAACACTACGACGATCGCCTCATTATCACCAACAACACCGACGAGTCGCTGTCCGCCTATCCGCTCGAGGAGTGGAAGAAACTTCTGGGTAACGCCCCGGGGAGCTTCAAGACCGAGCAGGAGCGCGAGGACTTTCAGCGCTTCGTGGTCGGCGGGGCGATGGAATGCCAGGTGGACCGGCAGGGCCGGATCCTGATCGCGCCGGTCCTCCGGGAGTTCGCCCGGCTGGAGCGCGAAGTGGTTTTCGTGGGAGCGACCAATAAGTTTGAGATCTGGAATAAGACCAAGTGGGAAACCGCCCTCCAGCTGGCCCGCGAAAGAATGCAAAAGGCCAAGGCCTGAATGGAACACTGGCCCGCACTGGCAGACGCAGTGGTCGAGTTTCTCGAACCAAAATCCGGGGGCATATATTTCGATGGAACGGTGGGTGAAGGCGGCCACGCGGAGGCCATCCTGAAAAGAAGCGGTCCCGATGGACGCCTGATCGGAACGGATGTGGATCCCCAGGCGATTGATTCCGCGCGGCGGAGACTGGAAGTATTTCAGAACCGGGTCACCCTGGCCCAGGCCAATTACCGGGAGATCCGGGAGGTCCTGGCCTCGGCCGGGGTGAAAGAGGTAAACGGGATCCTGCTTGATCTCGGGGTTTCCTCCCGGCAGCTGGATGACCCGGAGCGGGGCTTCAGCTTCATGCGTTCCGGTCCCCTGGATATGCGGATGGATCAGGAAGGGGGGGAGACCGCCTCCGACCTGGTTAACCGGGCCCCCCTGCCGGTGCTGGAAAAAATCATCGGCACGCTGGGGGAGGAGCCCCGGGCCCGCCGGATTGCCGGGGCCATCGGGGAGGCGCGCCGGAAAAAAAGAATTGAGACGACCGGCGAACTTGCCGCGATCGTGGCCCGGGGAGGGGCTACCCGCCGGCCGGGACGGTCCCGGCATCCGGCCACCCTGACCTTCCAGGCCCTGCGCCTGGCGGTCAACCGGGAACTGGAAAATCTCGAGACTTTTCTGCCTTTGTCGATCCAGTTTTTAAGTCCGCGGGGACGGATGGTGCTCATTTCCTATCATTCGCTCGAGGACCGCCTGGTGAAAAATTTTTTCAAATCCCTTTCCCCCGGGCAGGCGAAAATTCTCACCCGCACCCCCCTCCGCCCGGACGCGGAAGAAGTATCCCAGAGTCGTTACCGGACCCGGAGCGCCAGACTCCGGGCCCTGGAAAAGGCCGACGAGGAAGCATGAGGGTCAGACGGACGGCCAGCCGAAATCGGAAAGAGATCCGAAGCCTAAAAGCCCCCCGAGTCATTTCGTATTTGTTGACCTTGAGCATTTTTGCCGGGACGATCTCGGTCCCGGTGGCGGTGGGATTTTTTTACGTGAAGGCCAGGCTGCAGGCGCTGGAGATCGGCTACCAGATCGCCGAGGCCGAAAAACGGTTGAAAGCGGTCACGCGGGAGAACGAGCGCCTGCGCCTCGAGACGGCGGTGCTGAAATCGCCGGAGCGGATCGGGGCGCTGGCCGGGCAGAGCCTGGGCCTGGCCTGGCCCGATCCCTCCCGGATCCGGCTCCTGGCCCCGCATTGAGAAGACGATGAAGATTCGCGGCCGAGCGAAACAGAAATCCGAAAACCAGCAGAGATTCTTCCGGTTCCGGCTGGTGGAACTGGGCCTGTTTTTCTTCGCGGCCCTGCTCCTATTCCGGGCTTTCGAATTGCAGGTGCTGGAAAATCGGAGACTCGTGGCCCAGGCCAGCTCGCAGCACCAGCGGTTGATCAAGGTCCTGGAAAAACGCGGGTCGATTTACGACTGGAAGGGCCGGGAACTCGCGAAGAGCCTGGAAGAAGAGTCCCTGGCGGTGGATCCCCAGAAGTTCCGGTCCCCGGGGGAGATCTCGCGGCTGGCCCGGCTCCTCGGAACCGGCGAGGACAAGATCGCGGCCCGAATGAAAAACGGGGGCGGGTTTGCCTGGGTGCTGCGGGGAGTTAACCCCAACCTGGCCGAACAGATCACCAAGGCGGATCTGCCCGGGGTGATGCTGATTCCGGAGTGGCGGCGCTTTTATCCCCAGAGCGAGCTGGCCGGGCAGGTCCTGGGTTTTGTCGGGCTGGACCAGATCGGGCTCGAGGGGGTGGAATTCAAATACGACCAGTTTCTCCAGGGGCAGCCGAACTTTTACTGGATGGAGCGGGACGGTTTCGGCCGGGGGATCAAATCCCGCTTCCGTCCGATCCTGGACCAGCAGCAGGAGGGGCCGAGGGATGGAGCGGATCTTTTTCTGACCCTGGATCTTTCCCTGCAATACCTGCTGGAACGGGCCCTGCACCGGGGCCTGCTGGAGAACCGGGCCCGGAGTGGAATGGCCCTGGTCCTGGGATCGGAGAGCGGGCGGATCCGGGCCATGGCCGTCGCCATCTCGCCCCATCCGGGTTTTGAGGGAACCCCCGCCGGTTTTGACGCCCCGGGAGAGGACGGGCTGAGCTTCAACCCCAACGCTTTTTTTCTCTCTTCGCCTTTGCAGTGGCGGAACCGGCTGATCACGGACGCGTATGAGCCCGGCTCCACGCTCAAGGTTTTCCTCGCGGCCGCGGCCCTGGAAGAAAAGATCGTGCGGCCGGACTCGCGTTTTTACTGCGAGCAGGGGTCCTACGCGGTGGGCCCGGAAGTAATTCATGACCATAAAAAATACGGGACCCTGACAGTGGGGGAGATCATCAAATATTCCAGCAACATCGGGGCGGCCAAGATCGGACAGCAACTGGGACGGAAAACCTTTTACCAGTATCTCCGGAAATTCGGATTCGGGCAGCCTACCGGGGTGGACCTGCCCGGGGAGGTGCCGGTCGAACTCCGGCCCGCCAACCGCTGGCGCCCGGTGGACCTGGCCGCGGCCAGCTTCGGGCAGGGGGTGGCGGTGACCCCGATCCAGCTCGCTTCCGCTTTCGCCGCGGCGATCAACGGCGGGAAGCTTTACCGCCCCTATCTCGTCGAAAGGGTGGTGAACAGCCGGGGCAAGGTCTTATTGCGGAACCGGCCCACCCTGGTCCGGACGGTGATCTCGCCCTCCAACTCCAGGATTATCCGCAAGATGCTGGAGGGCGTGGTGGCGGGGGGAACCGGGCAGAAGGCCCAGGTGCCGGGGATCACCCTGGCCGGGAAGACCGGGACTTCGCAGAAATTCGATTTTTCTTTGCGCCAGTATTCCTCGGAAAAACTGATCAGTTCCTTCCTGGGGGTGATTCCGAGAACCGCCCTGAACGGGATTTCCGGGTCGCCGGAGGAAGACCTGGTGGTGCTGGTCGTGATCGACGAGCCGCACGGTCCGGGCTGGGGCGGGGACGTGGCCGCCCCGGTCTTCGGGGAACTGGTGAAAACCAGCGGCGCGGTTCTCCATCTCGCCGGGAGGGGCACATGAAACTGGCCGAGCTCATCCGCGAGGCCGGTTTGCAGCTCCGGGATGAAGGAGGGGCGAAACTGCCGGGGCAAATCGAAATCAACGGGATTGCCTACGATTCCCGCCGGGTCCAACCCGGGAATCTGTTCGTCGCCATCCGCGGGGAAAAGGATGACGGCCATCGTTTTATTACCTCCGCGGTCGAGCAGGGGGCCGCGGCGGTCCTGGGCGAAAGCGATCCGGGCTCCCGCCCGGTCCGGGTTCCTTACCTCCGGGTGGCGGATTCCCGGGCGGCCCTGGCGCTTTTATCGGCGGTGTTTTTACAGAACCCTTCCCGGGGGCTGATCCTCGTCGCGGTGACCGGAACCAACGGCAAAACCACCACTACCTATCTGATCGAGTCCATCCTCCGGGCCGCGGGGCTCGCCCCCGGCCTGATCGGGACGGTGGAGTACCGGTTCGCCGGGGAGAGGCGCGCCGCGCCCCGTACCACTCCGGAATCCTGGGATCTCCAGAATCTTTTCGCGGAGATGCGAAAAGCCGGGGCCAAGTCGGTGGTGATGGAGGTCTCCTCCCACGCCCTGGTCCTCGGCCGGGTCCGGGGCCTCGCCTTTCACGGGGCGGTTTTCACCAATCTCTCGCCCGAGCACCTGGATTTTCACCGCGATCTGGAAGACTACTTCCAGGCCAAAAGGAAACTGTTCTGGATGGAATTGGATGGAAAAACCCGGGCGGGGGCTTTCGCAGTGATTAACCGGGATGATTCATTCGGGGAAAGGCTCGCGGCGGAAGTGGAGGAGAAAAAATCCGGCCGGGACGGGGTCCGGGTCCTGGGCTTTTCCGGAAAGGGGAAGCCCGGAGCGGTCATCCGGCCCCGGGAGGTTACCGAGAGATGGGACGGAATCCGGGCCACGGTGGAAACCCCGGCCGGTGCGGTCCGGGTCGATTCGGCACTTCTCGGCCATTTCAATCTCGAGAATATTCTGGGCGCGGTGGGAGCGGGGGTGGGTCTCTCGATCCCCACCGAGATGATCGCCCGGGGGATCTCTGAGGTGAGGGCGGTTCCCGGGCGCCTGGAAAGGGTGGAACCCGCGGGATCCGGTCCTTTCGACTTTCAGGTTCTGGTGGACTACGCCCACACCCCGGACGCGCTGGAAAAGGTTCTGGCCATGCTGGCCGGGATCAAGTCCGGGGGCAGGCTGATCACGGTCTTCGGCTGCGGCGGGGACCGGGATAAAAGCAAGCGGCCCGTGATGGGAAAAAAGGCGGCCGCGCTCACCGATCTCCTGGTCCTGACCTCGGATAACCCCCGGAGCGAGGATCCCCAGGCGATCATCGCGGCGATCCGGGCGGGGGTGGAAGAGACCGGGCGGATGCGGGAAGGGCAGAATTTCTGGATCGTACCCGACCGGGAAGAGGCCATCCGGCTGGCGATCGGAAAGGCCCGGAAGGGCGACCTGGTCCTCCTGGCCGGCAAGGGACATGAAACCGAGCAGATTATCGGGAAGGAACGGATCCCTTTCGACGACCGGGTGGTGGCGGCCCGGGCCCTGGCGGAGAGGAGAGCACCGTGCGCCTAGATCTGGTCCTTTCGCTCCAGGAGGTGGCGGAAGCCGTGCGGGGAAAGCTTCAGGGACGGAAAGACCTGCCGGTGCCGGGGATTTCCACCGATTCCCGGAAGATTGAAGCGGGCGAGCTGTTTGTGGCCCTCCGCGGCCAGAAATTCGACGGACATGAATATATTCCCGAGGCTTTAAAGCGCGGGGCGAAGGCGATCTTGAGCGAGAAAAACCAGAACGGAAAAATTACCGGCGGGGCCGAACCGGCGGCGGTATATGTCACCGACACCCTGAGAGCCCTGGGCGACCTGGCCCGCCATTACCGTGACAAATTCACCCTCCCGCTGGTGGCGGTCACCGGGAGCAACGGGAAAACCAGCACCAAGGAAATCCTGGTCTCGATCCTGCGGAAGGCCTGGGGGGAGGACCGGGTCCTGGGTTCCTCCGGAAATTTCAACAACCAGGTGGGGGTGCCGCTGACCCTCTTCACCCTGCGCCGAAACCAGCGCGCCGCGGTCCTCGAGCTGGGTACCAACCAGGCCGGGGAAATCGCCCGCCTGGGGGAAATCGCGGCTCCCACCGTCGGGGTGATCACCAATGTGGGCAGCTCCCACCTGGCCGGCCTGGGCGGGATCGAGGGGGTGGCCCGGGAAAAGGAGAGCCTGCTGTTCTCCCTGCCCCGGGGAGAGGGCCGGGCGGTCCTGAACGCCGATGACCCGCGGGTGATGGCCATGGCTTCCCGTTACCGGGAGCGCGGCGGGCGGGTGGTTTCGTTCGGGCTGGAGCCGGGGGCAACGGTCCGGGCGAGCGGGATCAGGGCGAAGAACTGGAGCCTGGAGCTCGAGGTGGATTTTCCGGACCGGCGGTTCCCGGTCGAGCTTAAGTTCCCCGGGGTTTCCGGGGTCCGAAATGTCCTGGCCGCCGGGGCGGCGGCCTTCACGCTGGGCCTGAAGCCGGAAGAAATCATTTCGGCCTGGGAGGGGCTCGGGCCTTTCCCCGGCCGGCTTTGCCCGGCCCGGAGCGGGCGGGGTTACTGGGTGATCGATGACACCTATAACGCCAATCCCGACTCCACCGAGGAAGCCCTCCAGGTCCTGAGCGAGAGACGGGCCCTGACCGGGGCCCGGGCCTGGGCGGTTCTCGCCGAGATGCTGGAGCTCGGGGCTGAGACCCGGGACGCCCATTTCCGGATCGGCGAAAAGGCGGCCCGGCTCGGGATCGACCGCCTGGTTTTGCTCGATTCTCCCGACGGGGCGATCCAGGCCCTTTCCGAAGGGGCCCGCGCCGCCGGGATGGCCGCGGAAATGATCCGGGTCTTTCCGAACCAGGGTCAATTAGCCGAAGGGATTAAGCAACTGATCGCTCCGGAGGATCTGGTGCTGGTTAAAGGCTCCCGGGCCACCCGGATGGACCAGGTGGTTAAAACCCTGCTGGAGAACCATGCTTTATAA
>Ga0315297_10000244_pt1 | contig 30495 bp, 34 predicted proteins | sample YL17G15_0_MG_FD_203628 | JGI IMG/M metagenome (GOLD analysis project Ga0315297, IMG submission 203628) | Sediment microbial communities from Yellowstone Lake, YNP, Wyoming, USA - YL17G15_0 | ecosystem: Environmental > Aquatic > Freshwater > Lake > Sediment | place: USA: Wyoming | collected...
TTGCATATTGGGATTATTCTTAGCTGTCTTGTGTTTTCGAAGAATGCTTTCTGTTGTGGTTTTATATCATAGTCTTCTAATAGTATTTGTCCGATTGTTATTCCATATGTGTCTGTGAAGTATCTTTTGTAAACATGCATGAGTTCTGCTTGTCCTATTGATGATAGTACTTGTAGTGTTCCTGTTTCTGTTGGTTTTTCTTTCATGCCTGCAATTCCCATTCCTGTTGTTATGGATCCTGATGTGACATAGGTTATGTTTATTCCTTGATAGTGCAGTTCGCTCATCTGTCTCGATAGTTCAGCGATTACTTTGTTGTCTAATCCGTTATCTTCTCTTGTTAGAACTTTAGATCCTGCTTTTATCACTATATTTTTTGATTTTTGGATTTGGGGTCTATGTCTTGCTGGGTTGAATATTTCTTTCCTGAATTGTTTGTTTGTTGAGTCGTAGACGACCATCTCTTCTGATTGTTTCATCAAGGTTGGTTTGTTAAGGCGTTATTTAAATATTTCTATGATTACTTCTATAAAGTGATAAATAAAGAAAAAGTTTTAAATTACCTTGCTAGTATTCTTACTAAGGTTTTCAGTAGTATTGAGAACAGGCCGAATAATCCCATAAATATTAGTATTGATGCTGCTATCCTTCTGCTGTTCTCTATCTTCTTTGACAGTAATAAGTATATAGAAACAGAAATCAGCAAGCAAAATATTAGTGTTGCTTGCTGGTAAACAAAGATTTCCTTGCTTAGTTCCTGGAATCCTATTGTTGTTGTTATTTCTTCAATCATTTGTTTTTAGCCGCTATCCTTTTTGATTTCTTTTCCTCATACAATCCTGCAAGGTAGATCAGTATTATTATTAGTATAACTGCTGCAAACCATAGTCCATACAGTACCATCCAGTAATATATTATCCCACCTAATATGCCGAATGCAAATGCTTGTATCAATACTAAAAATCCCAAGCCCAGCCTTTTTGAATGTGTTCTGAAAAAGTTTTCTTTAGAAATCGCCTTAACAGTTTTTATAGCTCCTCTAGCCAATATTACCACCTCTTTTGTGTAATCTTTATAAAGATTATATTTAAATCTTTCTGTTTTAATAGGTAAGGGTATTATCTTTCTTTGGTGGATGATTACTTTTTATTGCTATATCATCTAAAAAGAAGGGTTTACTCAGTTGCTATAGTCATTGGCTGGCATTTATCTCCACATTTAATGATTTCTTGGAAGATGGCATCAATGCTTGGTTCTTGGGTCTTTACTGTTCTTCCATCTTTTAATTTTAGGGTTACTTCTCCTGAATGTGTTTGCATTACTAAACTTACTTGTCCGCTTTGTATTAGCTCTACTGCTTCTTCCCAATAGATCTCATCTTGGTTTCTTGCTAAAAAAGTGAAGGCTGAAATTATGGCTACAACAACGATTAACACAGTCCATGCTATTGTTGATTTTTTAACCATGATTACATTTCAGGAACTGGAGGTATATAAAATTTTTGTAAACTGTCATGAATTAAGATATTCAAAAGATTAATATACCTGATATGCTGAAAATTTCTTATTAAAATTGAGGTGTTTGGTAAAATGACAAAATTAAAAGGTAGCGAAACAGAAAAGAATCTTTTAAAAGCATTTGCGGGGGAAAGTCAGGCAAGAAATAGGTATACTTATTTTGCATCATCAGCGAAGCATGAGGGTTATGAGCAGATAAGTGGAATATTTTTGGAGACTGCAGAAAATGAGAAAGAGCATGCAAAAGTGTTCTTTAAACATCTTGAAGGTGGCAATGTTGAGATAACTGCGATGTATCCTGCTGGTAAAATTGGAAAGACTGAGGAAAATCTTCTTGCTGCAGCTGATGGTGAAAAAGAAGAGTGGGGCAAGCTTTATCCTAGTTTTGAAAAAACAGCCAGAAATGAAGGATTCAAGGAAGTTGCAGATTCTTTCAAAGAGATAGCTGAGGTTGAAGAGCAACATGAGAAAAGGTACAGAAAATTGCTTGAAAATGTGAAAAATGGGGCAGTATTCAAGAAAGATAAGGTTGTCAAGTGGAAATGCAGAAACTGCGGTTATGTTCATGAAGGAAAAGATGCACCAAAGAAATGTCCTGCTTGCAGTCATCCACAAGCATACTATGAACTAAGATCAGAGAATTACTGATTTTTTTTTATTTGAATTAATTATTTTATGTTTCTAAACCAAAAGATTTAAATTAATTTCTTTGGTTCTTGGTTGTATGAATGCATTGTTTTTGGTTCCTCAGGTTGGTTTTAATGAGACTGAATTGTTTACTATAAAGCGGTTTCTTGAGAAGAATAATGTGAAATGTGATATTGCTAGTTATTCTAAGGGTAAGGTTATTGGCAAGACTGGTAAGTCCGTGGTTGCTAAACAGATTTTTTGCAGTGTTGTCGTTAAGGATTATGGTTGTTTTATTGTGGTTGGTGGGATGAATGTCGCTTCATTGATTGAGCACAAATGTGTGGTTGAAATGATTAATGATGCTTATTCTGTTGGTAAATTGATAGTTTTGTTGTGTATGGCTCCTGCTTTGTTTTGTTCAGTGACTGACATCCTGAAAGGTAAGAATGTTACTGTTTTTAAGAGCAAGGATTTGTGGGGTGTCAAAAATCTTGTTCAGCATGGTGTAAAACATGTCGATGAGCCTGTTGTTTTTGATGGTAATATCTTGACTTGCAGGGATGAGAAAGATTCTTTGCAGTTGGCAAAAACAATAGTTGAAGTCCTAAAATCTAAGAAATAAGTTTGGTTTATTGTTTCTTTTTTGTTTTCTTTGTTTCTATTTCTGGAAAGAACATGCTTTCGTATCCGCACTTGTTGCAGATGTATTCGTTCTGGAACGTGCCTATTGCTACTGCTTGTGATGACAGGTTTGGTGATACATCTGTGCTTTTGCATTTTGGGCAGATTCTTTGTTTTGTCATGTTAACGCTTCATCCGTATTTTATTTTTGCTGTTATTAGTGCTGCTGCTAGTGATATTTCTATTGAGCATGCCACCATGATTGGTTTTTGTCCGATTCCGATTCCGTATATTAAGAAAAGGAGTAGTCCGAATAGGTATATTGAGTTCCAGAGTAAGGAGATGTCTTTTGTTGATTTTGTCTTCCATGCTTTTATGACTTGCGGGATTAGTGATAGTGCTATTATAAATCCTGCAAAATATCCGATAATTTGTATTGTGTCTACCATGATGATTTCTTGGTCAGATTGTATATAAATTTTGTTAATTAATAAATGAGCCTGCGAGGATTTGAACCCCGGTCAATCGGTTACTTCTTCTTGTTTTTGAAGCCGAAGCCGACCGCACTATCCAAGCTATGCTACAGGCCCAGAAAAGTCATTAAATAGGTTGGGGTTTAAAAAATTATTTAAAAAAATGAGAATTTAAGGATTGGTTCGTTTTAGGATTATCTCTATTGTTGATACCCTGACTTGTTTGCCTTCTTTGTTTTGGAATTCTTCGCTGTCTATCCTGATTTCTTTTACTTCTATTTGTCCGTCAAGGAATCTTTTTACTGCTACCTCAGATATGTCTACTGCTCTTGAGATGAATTTTCCTCTTGCTTTTATTAATATTTCGTCTGCGTTTTTTGTTGTAAACTGCATTACTACTGCAGTCACATAGTTCATGAACGGTTTTCCACCCACGAATATTGAATTGTCTTCACTCATTTTTCTTTACCCCCTCAGTCTTCTTTTATTTTCATCAATCTAGTAACATATCCTGCTATGACGTTTCTCATCTTTAATGATGGTACTTCTGCATATTGAGATACTAATTTTTTGTTTTCGTCAAAGTCTTTCTTGAAGTTCGTTCCGTACTTTACTATTAGTTCTCTTGTTATTCTTTTTACCAATTTTGTTTTTATTCTTCCCATTAGATCACTCTAGTTTTTTGTTGACAGACAGGTTTTATGGGCACTATTTAAAGATTTCGGAGGTTTGGTATACAAAAGTGTATACTGGCTCAGTTTTTTTGTATGAAAAAGCTTACTTTCTTATTTCTTAGGTCTTTTACTATTAGGTCTGCTTTTTTTAGTTTTTTTGCTGGGTAGCTGTTAGTTACAGCTATACATTTGCATTTTGCTCTTTTTGCAGCTATTATTCCTGGTATCGAGTCTTCTATCACTACGCATTCTTCTTCTTTCACTCCTAATCTTTTTGCCATCTTTTGGTAGATTTGGGGGTGGGGTTTGTGGTTTCTGACATCTTCTTTTCCTATTATTTTTGTGATGTACTTTTGTAGCTTGAATTTTTTTACCACTATCTTTGCTTCTTTTCTCCATGAGCTTGTTGCTATTGCTACCTTGTATTTCTTGCTTAGTTTTACAATGACTTGTTTTACTCCTGGAAACATCTTGACTTTTTGTTGTAATAATTTTTTATAGATCTTTTTCTTTTTGTCTCTCCATTTGAGAGCGTTTCCTCTTACATGATATTTTTTGAAGTAGTTTTTTACTGTGTACTGGTCTAGTGTTCCTATCAGTTGTTGGAAGTCTTTCTCTTCTAGGTCAACGTTTTTTTGTTTTTTGAACAATTGTTTCCATGCAAGAAAATGTTGGTATTCAGAATCAATTATTACCCCATCCATGTCAAAAACTATTGCTTTTATCATTATGGTTATCTTTTAGGGGTTGGCTTTAAATATTTTTTCAAATGCAAAACGTTTTAAACTATCCTTTTTTCTTTTTTTGCATGTTTATTCCGAAACAGTATGGCAAGTCAAGGGTTGATAGTTGTCCTTTCTGTGGTAAGCAGTCTACTACTGTAAACAAGCAGGGTGTTCCTGTCTGTCTGCAGCACAAGAATGAAGAGCTTTCTGGTTTGAAGTGTTTTTGTGGGGAGTATTTGGAGTTGAGGGGTGGTAAGTGGGGGCCGTACTTTTTTTGCATGAAATGTGGTAATATTAGTTTCGCAAAGGGTTTGGAAGCAAATCCTGATATTAGTAAAGGTAATGCTGGTTTTAAGGTTCAGCAGAAGGCTAAGCCGACTTACAAGGTTGAGGAAAAGAAGGGTAATGAGATTGTGATAAGGTCTGACGAGTTAGATTTCTATTATTAATTTATGTAATGAAAACTTTTTTATACTCTTAATCTATTGGTATCATAAGGAGAGGTGTTTTGATGAAGCTTAGTTTTTGTGGTGCTGCTAAGATTGTTACTGGTTCTTGTTTTTTGGTTGAGACTCAGAAGAGTAAGGTTTTGGTTGATTGTGGCATGTTTCAGGGTGGTAAGGATATTACAAAGCTTAATTATGGGCCTTTCTTTTTTGATCCGAGAAAGATTTCTCATCTTATTCTTACTCATGCTCACATTGACCATTCTGGTTTGATTCCTAAGCTTGTGAAGGGGGGGTTTAAGGGTGAGATTATTGCTACTTCTCCTACTGTTGATTTGTGTGGTATAATGCTTAAGGATTGTGCTCATGTTATGTTGCAGGATACTTTGCATGAGAATAGGCGTAGGCAAAGGCTAGGTTTAGCTTTGAGAGAGCCTTTGTATAGTGAGGAGGATGCTGATAAGTGTCTTCCTTTTTTCAGGAAAGTTGATTATGGTATTCCTGTTCAAATCACTGAGGACTTAAAGTTTGTTTTTAGTGATGCTGGCCACATTATTGGTTCTTCTATTGTTGAGTTGTTTGTTGAGGAGAGGAATAAGGTTAAGAAGATTGTTTTCTCTGGTGATCTTGGTCAGTGGGATGTTCCTATTGTTAACAATCCTACTCTTATTGAGGGTGCTGATTTTGTTCTTATTGAATCTACTTATGGTGATAGGCTTCATGAAAGGCATGGTTTGAGGGATGATTTGTTGCTTGAGCAGGTGAAGAAGACTTTTGATAAGAAGGGTAAGTTGTTGATCCCTTCTTTTGCTGTTGAGCGTACTCAGGAGTTGTTGTATGCGTTTAAGTCTTTGATTGATCAGGGAAAATTTCCTTATGAGAAGGTTTTTCTTGATAGTCCTTTGGCTATTAAGGCTACTGAGATTTTCAAGCGTCATAGGAAGTTTTTTGATGAGGAGGCTTTGAAGAAGTATAAGGATCCTTTCACTTTTCCTACATTGGTTTATTGTTCTAAGACTGAGGATTCTGTGAAGTTGAATGATTATGAGAAGCCTTGCATAATTATTGCTGGTAGTGGGATGTGTACTGGTGGTAGGATTAGGCAGCATTTGAAGCATGGGCTTTGGAATCCTAAGAATACTGTTTTGTTTGTTGGTTTCCAGGCTGAGGGAACTCTTGGTAGGTATATTTTGGAGGGTGCAAAAAAGATTAAGATGATGGGTATGGATATTGTTGTCAAGGCTAGTGTTGCGAAGATTAATAGTTTTTCTGCCCATGCTGATTATGAGGACATTTTAAGATGGGTTGATGGTTTCAAAGTAAAGCCTAAGAAGTTTTTCATTGTGCATGGTGAAGAGAAGGCTGCTAAGTCTTTGAAGAATAGGCTTGAGAAGAAGGGTTGTGAGTGCTACATTCCTGGTTTGAGAGAAAGTGTGCAGATATAGTTATGTGGTTATTCTATTTTTATCTCGTCTGCTTTGATTTTTCTTTCGCAGTAATGGCATTTGAATACTAACGGTTTTTCGTTGACTAGGTAGAATTTTGTTTTTATTTTTTCGTGGTTTGTTATGCAGTTTGGGTGTTTGCATTTTATTAGTCCGCTAACTACGTCTGGTACGTGTGCTCTTATTTTTTCTCCCACTTTGAAGTTTTTTATGAAGCTTATTGTTGCTTGTGGTGCCACAAGTGATATTTTTTCCAGGTCTGTTTTGTATATGAATTTGTTTTCTACTTTTATCACGTCTTTCTTGCCCATTTTTTTGCTTGGCAGGTTTATTCCCATGCTTATTATGCAGTTTTTGTCTTCTCTCAGGTTGAGTATGTCTATTATGTTGAGGGCTTGTCCTGCTGGTATGTGGTCTATTGCTACTCCTCTTTCTATTGCTTCTATCTTTATTTCTTTGTTCATTTTTTATACCTCACCTCGGCGTTAGGTAGGTTTAGTTTATCTTTATTCCTTCCTTCTTTTGTATAAACAATTATTCTTTGGTAATCATTTTTTCTTTGCAACACGATTTCATCGGCGTTTGTGTTTACGATTCTTTCACCAATTTTTTCTACGGGTGAGATTAATGCAATGTTTTTATATCCTGAAAATTGTTGTTCTAACCATTTTTTTACTTCTTCAGAAATGTTTAATGTGATTTGTAATCCTTCTTCTGTTGTATGTCTTACGCCATCTATGTATTCAAAATGGATGTTTCGCCTGTTTAATTCATCTGATAATCTTGTTCCGAACCCAAAGATAACATCAATTATTTTTGATTTGTCTTCTGCCATTTCTTTGATTTCTTCAAGAACTTCTGGATTCTGGGTTAAATCTCCTGATATTTTGTAAAGTATTGTTTCTATGCTCATCTTATTTTTCCCAGTACTAAAGCAAGTAGTGCTTGTCTTACTGGTACTCCGTTTCCTGATTGTTCAAAATAGTTTGCGTGTCTTGATTCATCTACTTCTATGCTTATCTCGTTGACTCTTGGTAATGGGTGCATTATTTTTAGGTTTGGTTTTACTCCTTCTAGCATTTCTTCTTTTAGTACATAAGCATTCTTTACTTTCTCATATTCTTCTACGTCCGGGAATCTTTCTTTTTGTATTCTTGTCAAGTATAAAATGTCTACTTTTTTGATTACTTCTTCTATCAGTTTGTGTTCTGAGTGTTCTATTTTTTTTTCTTTTAGTTCTTCTATTATTTCTTCTGGCATCTTTAGTTGTTCTGGGCTGACAAAGTATAGTTTGCAGTCAAATCTGGATAGTGCGATTGCTAGGGAGTGTACTGTTCTGCCGTATTTTAGGTCTCCTACCATTGCTACTTTTAGTTTTGTGATTCTTCCTTGTGTTTTCTTTATTGTGTAAAGGTCTAGTAGTGTTTGTGTTGGGTGTTGGTTTGCTCCGTCTCCTGCGTTTATTATTGGTATTTCTGTAGCTTCTGCAGCTACTCTTGCTGATCCGTCAAGTGGGTGTCTTATTACTATGACATCAGCGTATTTTTCTACTACTTTTATTGTGTCATGCAGGCTTTCTCCTTTTGCTGCGCTGCTGACTTTGGAGTCTGCAAATCCTATCACTTTCCCTCCTAGTCTTGACATTGCGCTTTCAAAGCTTAGTCTTGTGCGTGTTGATGGTTCAAAGAATAGTGTTGCTAAGACTTTTCCTGTGAGGATTGTTGGTTTTGGTTTTTTCTCTAGTTGTTTTGCTGTTTCTAGGACTTTTATGATGTCCTGATTAGAGAGTTCATTTATAGAAATTATGTCTTTGTTTTTGAATTCCCCCATTCCAAAAAGGAAATGTTGGTTGAGCTTGTTTAAATAGTTTTTGTTTTTATTAGTACTCCAGAATGGTCATTGTGAATTTCACTATTTAATGGTATTTATTGTGGAATTCACAATCTCAAAAATTTACAAGAATTTTTGCTACTTCTTCATGATTTTGAAGCTTACTAGTCTTTGGTTTCTTGATTCTTCTATTATTATTTTGTGGTTGTTTAGTTCTATCTCTTCTCCGCTTTCAGGGATTTTTCCAATTTTGCTTATTATGTAGCCGCTGGCAGTCTCGTAATCTTTTTGCTTGTCTATTTCTATCCCGAATTTTTTTGTGAATTCTTCTATTGGCGTTTTTCCCATGACCATCCACGTTGTCTTGTTTAGTTTTTTGATGTTTGGTTCTACCTTATCTCTCTCATCCAGTATCTCTCCCACAATCTCTTCTAGGACATCTTCTAGTGTCACTAGTCCTTGCACTACTCCGTTTTCATCAATAACTATTGCCATGTGCTTTTTTATCTGTTGGAAGTGGTCTAGTAAGTCATCAACTTTTTTTGTTGTTGGCACAAAGTCTGCTGGTTTCATTATTTGTTCTACTATTTTTTCTTTTTTTGTCGCTTCAACAACATCTTTTATGTATAATACCCCGACTATCTTGTCTCTTGTTTTTTCATAGACTGGAAGTCTTGAGAATCCGCTATCAACTATTTTTTTTAGTGCTTCTTTTAGGCTTGCTTTCATGTTCACTACTATCATATCTCCTCTTGGTGTCATGATGTGTGATGCGTTCATGTCGTCGAACTTGAATATTTTGTCTATCATTTCTTTTTCTATCTTTTTTATCTCTCCTACTTCTTCTCCTGCTGCAATCATGCTTTTTAGTTCTTCTTTTGTCACTATTGGTGTTTCTTTTCCTATTATTGTTGATCCCATCTTGGTGATTATCTCAAATACAAGTATTAGGGGTAGTAATATGTATTGTATCCATAATATTGGCCATGCTAAAACTTGTGCTGTCAGTTCTGGATTGCTTGAGCCTACGCTTTTTGGGATGATTTCTGCGAAGATTAGGATGGTGAATGTCATTATTCCTGTGACTATTGCTATTGTGTGGCTTTGGAAGTATTCCATTGCTATTGTTGTTGCGTAGACGCTTGCTAGGATGTTCACTAGGTTGTTTCCTACTAGTATAGTAGTTAGTAATTTTTGTGGTTCGTCTTTTAGTTTTTTTATTATTTTGGCATTCACTGCTTTGTTATCTATCATCTGTCTGACTTTTAGTCTGCTTAGTGAGAATAGTGCTATTTCTGCTGCTGAGAAGAATGCTGACATCATTACGAGAAATGCTAGTACTATAATCTTTTCTATCATATTTTCCTCTTTTTTTTATAGTAAACGACACAAATTTTAGGACAATCAGTATGTTGTTTACTATCTTAGAAAAGGACACAAATTTGTCCAATTATTAATGTCCTTTTCTATTACATTTCTTTAGGAGATTCTATTCCTAAAAGCCATAAGCCGTTGCTTACTACTGTCCTGACGCAGTCTACAAGTGCTATCCTTGATTTTTCCAGTTCTTTGTCTTCTTGTATTACTGGGCATTCTTGGTAGAACTTGTTGAATGATTGGCATAGCTCTATTAAATATCTTGCGATTATTGATGGTTTGTATTGTTCTGCTGAATTTTTCACTGTTTCTGGGAACTTGTTTAATGTCATGATTAGTTCTTGTTCTTGTTTTTCTTTTAATAATCCAAAGTCTGTGTTTCCTGTTGCTTTTATTCCTGCTTTTTTTAGTACGCTGCAGCATCTGGCATGCACGTATTGTATGTATGGTCCTGTTTCTCCTTCTAAGGATATTGATTCTTTTGGGTCGAATAGCATATCTTTTATTGTGTCAAACTTTAGCAGGTAAAACCTTATTGCTGCCATTCCTATCTGTGATGCTCGTTTTTCTAGTTCTTTTTTTGGTAGGTCTTTATGTCTTTTGCTTGTTTCTTCTTTTGCGAGTGCTATTATCTCGTCAACGAGTGTGTCAGCGTCAACAACAGTGCCTTCTCTTGATTTCATCTTTCCTGTTGTCAGGTTCACCATTCCATATGCTAGGTGGTGGCATTTGTCTGCGAATGGGTAGTTTAATTTTTTCAGCACTGAGAATAATACTTTGAAGTGGTAGTTTTGTTCTGTTGCTACTACATATATTGATTGGTCGTACTTGAAATCTTCATATTTTGCTTTTGCTAGGTACAGGTCTTGTGTTATGTAGACTGTTGTTCCGTTTGCTCTTAGTAATACTTTTTTTTCATATCCTTCGCTTGTCAGGTCTGCGATTATCGCTCCTGTCTCATCTTTTTCAAAGATTCCTTTTTTCAGTCCTTCTAGCACTATTTCTTTTCCGTTCTTGTATGTTTCGCTCTCAAAATATTCTTTTTCGAATTTCACATCAAATTTCTTGTATGTCTCTTTGAATCCGTCAAATGCCCACTTGTTCATTTTCTTCCATAATGCTATTGTTTCTTTGTCTCCTTGTTCCCATTTTTCTAGCATTGTTTGTGCTTCTTCTTCGAGTTTTGGGTCTTTCTCTGCGTGTTTTGCGAACATTACATAATATTTTCCTACCAGGAAGTCTGGTTTCATCTTTGACTTTTCTGGGTTGTCGTCTTTTCCCCATTTTTTGTATGCTAGCATTGATTTGCAGATGTGTATTCCTCTGTCGTTGTTTACGTTCACTGTTATTGTTTTGTTTCCTAAGGCTTCAAGTATTCTGCTGAATGAGTATCCTATTGCCATGTTTCTTACATGGCCTAGGTGTAATGGTTTGTTCGTGTTTGGTCCTGGGTACTCGATCAGTATTGTTTTGTTGTTTTTCTTTTTTCTTCCGTAATCTTCTTTTTCTTTCAGTATTTTTTTTAGTGTGTCTTCTGCTACGTTTTCTTTTTTCATGAAGAAATTGAGGTATGGTCCGTTTGCTTCTATTCTTTCGATGTTTCCTTTTGGTTTTATTTTCTCGCTTAGTTCTTTTGCAATGATTTGTGGTGCTTTCTTGAGTTCTTTTGCTAGTGGAAAGCAGGGTAGTGCATAGTCTCCCATTGTTCTGTCTGTTGGTTGTTCTAGCTTTAGCTCTTTTCCTGTTTCTTTTCTTATTAGGTCAACAATTTCTTGTTCGTACTTGTCCATTTATGCATCAACTGATGGGTTTTCTTTGTTAAGAATGAAATATTTGTTTTGGCCGCCGCAGAATGATTTGAGGAGCTCGCAGGTTTCTTTGCATACTTTTATTAGTTTGCTGTCTGTTACTGGTTTTAGTCCGAAGATGAATATTATTATTTCTTTGCTGTCTCCTATGATTCTTGAGCTGAGGCTTGTTTCTGTTCCCCAGTTTTTTGACAGTACTTCCAAGCTGTCTTTCACCACTATTTCTCCTTTTATTGGGTGTTTTGTTTGTGATTCAGAGTTTAAATGTTCTTTTCCTGTGGCTTTTGTGATTTTTATTTCTGCGCTGACTTTTTTTGTGTCATGGCTGCTGATTGGGATCATATGTTTTAGCGATAAATAGTTTAGCAGGTCTGTGGTCTTGTTGAATCTTCTGGTTCTGTCTCCGCTTAATATTTTTTTCATCATGTTTTCTACTGAGCTGTGTGTCTCTTTTGGTTCTTCTCCGAATTCGTAATATGCTGTTTTCCAGGGTGATATTAGTTCGTGTTTTGCTAGGTTTTCTGGGATAAAGTCTATTTTTATCATGTCTTCTATTTCTGTCAATAGTTTGGAGATCTTTTTCTCTTCAGTCTTGTTATCTATTCCTTTCGCGACTATCACTCCTATTTTTAGGTCTGGGAGCTTGTCAAATACCTCTTTTTCTGCAGTTATCTTCATGGTATTAAGAATTTGTGAATGTTATTTAATAAGTTTTTGTTTTGTGGGACTTTTGCTGTTTTGTTTTATTCTGTTTCGTCCGGGTTTTGTTCTTTTTTTCTTTCTAGTGATTTTCTTAGTTTTTCAATTTCTTCATTAAGTTTTGCTCTGTGTATGCTTTCTTTGAGTGCTGTTTCTAGTATTATTTTGTTTTCTTGTCTTAGTTTTTCTATAGTTTCGTCTTTTCTGCTTATTTCTTCTGCAAAGATCTTCTTGAGTCTTTTGTGTTCAGAAATAGGTATTGTTTTCTCTTTTTCTTCCATCCGTCAAATTTATATCAATGACTATAAAAAATTATTGAATTCTTGTGTTTGTTTTTTGATCAGGTTTAGCTTGTCTTGCAGATCCCTGAATTTTTCGTCAAACCACAGCTTTTCTTCTTCTTCTAGTCTTTCTTCCCAGTAATAAGGTAGTTTTGTGATGTTCTCACCCTGACCTTATCCTGCTTCGTCATAGCCGTCCATCCATGCTGCTTCCCACGTGTCCATCTCGTCGTCTTCTACCATATGGTTTCTTGATTTTCTGGAGTACGTGTTTTCATCTTCTAGTTCTTTCATCCAGTCAGATTTTATTATTCTCATTAAACCCCACCCCGTTTACCCTGGTTTAGTATGTAATAGGGCATACTAATATATATAATTAACCCTTAAATTTTATAAAAAGTATAAATTTATATAATTTTGCGTTTTTAGGTGTTTTTATGAGTTTTGGGCATTTTTTATAGGGTGGCTTATACTATTTATAATTAATCAGTATACTATATAAAACTTATATTAAAATAGAAAGCTTTATAAAATAAACCTGACTCCCTTGTTTAAACAGCTTATAAAGGGGTTATGGGGGGGATTGGTCATTAAGCGTAAAGTTATCCAGATTGCTAACAGTACTCAGTTGATTTCTTTGCCTAGGAAGTGGGCTCAGAAGTATTCTATTAAGAAAGGTGATGAGCTGGATATTGAGGAGGAGGGTTCTTCTTTAAAGGTCAGTGTTGATAAGGGTTTGCAGGTTGAGAAGGTTGAGGTTGATGTTAGTGGTATTGGTGTTATGGCTAAGAGGGTTATTGCTGCTCTTTACAAGAGTGGTTATGATGAGGTTCATGTTAAGTTCAGCACTACTGAAGAGCTTAAGTATGTTCAAGAGGTTTTGAAAGAGACTTGTATTGGTTTTGAGATTACGAGTCAGGAAAAGAATAGTTTGACTGCGAAAGCGATTTCTAGTGCTGTTTATTCAGAGTTTGATTCTATTCTTAGGAGGAGTTTCTTGTTCTTGTCTTCTATGATCAGGGAAAGTTTGGAAGCTATCAAGAAGCAGGATACCACTTCTCTTAATAACACTATTTTGATGGATGATAATCTGGACAAGTTTACTGATTTTTGCAGGAGGATTTTGAACAAGAAGGGTTATCCTACTTTTAGGAAGACTCCTCCTGTCTACTATATTGTTGAGGAGTTGGAGAAGATTGGTGATGAGTGCAAGGATATTTGTGAGTTGCTTGTCAAGAATCCTGTGAAGATTAATAAAGATACTATTGCTGTTTATTCTGAGATTGCTGAGTTTTTTGATTTCTTTCACGAACTTTTCTACAAGTTCGAGCTTGCTAAAGTTACAGTTTTTGAGAAGAAGAAGGATGATTTGAATAAGAAGATTGGTTTGTTGCTTGATAAGAGTGGTAGGGATGAGGTCAAGGTTTTGTTGCACTTGAGTATCTTGGTTGATAAGATCTTCAACCTTAATGGTGCTTTGATGGCTGCTGCTTTGTGATTTTTTTTATTCGTTAACTAGCAGCAAGTCTATATTTTTTTCTTCTATGTTTGTACCTATCTGTCTATGTGGTTCTTTGTCTGGGTGGTGGTAGTCGTTTCCTGCTGTTATTTTTATTCCTGCTTTTCTTGCTAGGTTTATGTATCTGTCTTTTTGTTCTTGTGTTTGCCCGAATGCTATTTCTATTGCATCTATTCCTTGTTTTATCATTTCGTTCATGAATTCTTCTTCAATTTTTTGTTCTCCTAGTTTGATTCTGTGTGGGTGTGCCAGGCTTATTTGTGCTTCATACTTTTTTAGTAGTTCTATCCCTTTTATTGTGTTTAGATAGCCGTGGTCTTGGTCTTCTCTGTATGTTCCTTCTCTTTTTAGTAGTTGGAGTCCTTTATTGATATCGTCTACATATCCTAAGTATAAGAATTCTTTTGCTAGCTGCATTGATCCTACGTAAGCGCTTTTTCCTGGCTCTGTTGTTTTTCCGTCGTATGTTTTTCTTACTTTGTTTTCTAGAGCTTCGTAGTCTATGTGCATCCAAAGGCTTTTTTCGTGTGCTTCTTCGATTAGTTTTCTTGTGAAGTCGCTTCTTTGTTGTTGTATTGGTTGTAGTTCTTGTTCTAGTTGTTCTAGTTTTTTTCTTTCTATTTCAGGGAAATATCCTAGAAGGTGTATTGTCATTCCGTTGAATGTTGATATTTCTAGTGCTGCTTTCTTTATTTTTGTTTCTGTGCTGTTTAGTGTTGTTTCTAAGTGTCCTTTTACTGTGTCGTGGTCTGCTATTCTGTGGATTTGCACGTTTAGTTGTCCGCAGATTTCTGCTATTTTTTCCGGGGAGTAATGACCGTCTGAGTGTGATGAGTGTATGTGCATGTCTACTAATGTTGTTTCGTTATTTTCTTCCATTTTTTCTTTCCTTCCATAGTCCGTAGTAGGAGTTTAGTTTTTTTCTGAAGCTTGACATGCCTAGTTCGTTTAGGAGTTCTCCTAATCTGTCTACGTGTCTTCTCATATGTTCTTCGTTTCTTGAATGCTCGTCTTTCAGTTGTAGGTAGCTTAGCATTGTTTCTGCTTCTTCTGTCTGTGGTGTTTTTTGTGAGCTTTTTGCTTCTACTACTCTTTCTACATAATCTCTTTTTTCGTCTATGAATTTTTGTCTGTCTATGATTTTTTGTCTTGCTACTTGTTGTTCATAATCTCTTACGAAATCATATTTTTCTGCTTGCATTTCTAGCACTCGTTTTCTTTTGTAGTTGTCTCTCATCTTGTCTCCTACTATTGTCAGGTGTCTTTCTGCTGCTGCTAGCTTGCATATCTGGTCGTATCTTGGCAGTGTTAGTGCTTGGTCTGTCTCGCGTATGTTTTCTCTTATGCTGCTATCTACTTCTTCTCTTTTGTTTTCTTTTAGGATTGTGTCTATGTTGCTTGCGTCTTTTCCTTTTTCTTTCATGTCCATCCTTACTATTCCTAGCAGCCATCTGTGTGTTAAGTATTTTATGTCTTCTTTGCTTAGTTTGTTTGGTCCCATGCAGAACTCGTGTTCTATTGCTGTGATCACATCTGATACTCCGCAGCGGATATCATTTCCTTCAAGGTCTAGGCGTGTTTTGTTGCTTCTTGATATTCTTTGTGGCTCGCTTAGGTACATTCCTGCTTTGAATTCTTCTCCTCTTTCTATTAAGAAGTTTCTTAGGTTTGCGTCCGTGTAGAATAGGTATAGGAAGTCTGGGATATTGTACAATCCATCATTTATTTCGTTGTATTGTGCTAATAGCTTTTTTTTGTATCTTGATCCTATTGATATTCCTCCGTAAGCTTGTGCTTGCCCCATGAATTTTTCAGCAAATCTTTTTGTATAGAATCCTATTGTTCTTGGTTTATTGCCTAATTGGTGCTTTTTTTGTCTTATATCTTGTAGTTTTGTTTGTGTTTGTTCGTATTGTTCGTCGTATTTTGGTATTTCTTTTGTCGCTACATGCTGGAGTATTGCTGTGTGGTCAACCACCCATTCCAAGTGTCTTATTAGTGTTTCTTTTTCTCCTTTTCTTTCGCTTAATCTTGCTATCTCGTTCGATAATCTCTCTCCTTTCATCCTGTCAAGTCTTAGGAAGCTGTATTCGTGGTTGTTTGTTTCATCTGCTTTTTTTGTGTATAGTCTTGATTGGGGTATTAGTATCGCGCTTCCGTCTGGGTGCATAAGTTTTTCTTTTACTCCTTTCTGGTTTAGTATTGTCAAGTTTCTGTTTTCAGCTGCCGCTTTTTCTTGATCTTCTTTTTCATAGAATTTTAGTATTATATCTGGCGGCATGTATCTTCTTGGCACTACTTGCATTACTTTGTGTTGTGTTATGTCTACAAGCACTCCTCCTGCTTCTTTCATATCTCTTATATCTGCTTTTGAGTAGTCAAAATTTATTCTTCCTTCTGGATCCCATTTTGCTATCTTTTCTATTGCTTTGAAGAAATTTTCTCCTGCATTCTTGCAGTCTCCTATTGAGTCATATACTTCTCCGAGGCTGAAGTACGCTTCTATGAAGTTTTGGTCTATTTCTGTTGCTTTTCTGAATAGGGATATTACCTTTCCTGCTTCTGCGTCTTTCTCAAAATATGATAGGCCTAGCCTGTAGTGTGCTGCTGCATTTTTTGGTTCTATCTGCACTACTCTTTCCAGGTCGCTTATTGCTTCGTCGTGTTTTCCTCTGCCTTGGTATAGTATTGCTCTCTCAAACAATAGTGATGGGTTATCTGGGGTTTCTTTTAATGACTCTTCAATCCATATTTCTTTCGGATTTCTTTCTTGTTTTTCTGGGTCTGTTGATAATGATGCTCTTCTGTCGTTTAGTTTTATTGCTTGTTGTACTGATTTTGCTAGTTTTTGTTTAATATCTGCTTTTTCTATCATTTCAAATATTCCTGCGTTTGTTGCTGATTCTCTTCTTCTGTCATACATTCCCATAGTGCTTAAGTCAGCGAATTCAGAATATAGCATTATTGTTGTTGTCTCTGATGTTGGTATTCTTTCTGCTAGCTTGATTCCGTTAATTCCTGGTAGTGAGAAGCTGCAGACTACGACGTCATACTTTCTTCCAACTTCTTTCATCTTCATTACTTGCTGATATGCTTGTTCTCCGTCGCGTGACGTGTGGATTACGTATCCTTCTTTCTTGAGGATTTCGTTGCATTCGTCTAGTATTAGGTCGTTGTGGTCTACTACTAATACTCTTTTCTTGTTTAGTAGGTCTTCAAGTGTTTTTTTGAATGCTCCTCTGTAGGTCAGGTCTGGTCCTTTGTTTTTTTCTGTTTGTTTTCTGAACTCTTCGCTGACTATTATCAGAGAATATTTTTTCAGGTCTCCTTCTTGTATTCTCTTAAGCGCTTCTGTTATGTTCATCTTTTCTATTCCAGGATAATTTGTTAAAGTCATGTTTCCGTCGTCTATTGCTAGCGCTAATGGTTTTCCTTGCATTATTGTTGTTACTTCTTCTGCTGTTGTCGCTTCATCGAGTTTGTCTGCGAGTTCTGGCTCTTTTAGTGATGTTCTTGCCCAGTTTCCGAAGTCTTTTTTTTCGATGTGTTTTCTTATGTCTGGATCTTCATTACCTAGTTTTTCAATTACAGGCATTAATTCTGCGATTGTGTTGTATTCTTTTTCTTTTATCTTGAATGTGTTGTTTTCTAGGCTTCTGTAGCAATATTGTGGGTTTGTGGTGGATGCTCTCTTGATTCCTTCTGTTGTTTTTATTGTTGAACTCTCTGTTCTTCTCGCATTTTCTATTTCGTGGTATACTCTTTTTTCTAATCCTTCATCAACTATTAAGAATGCAGAATCTTTTAGTGTTGTCAAGAGCTTTGCTAGGTATGTTTCTTTTACTTGTTCTACTAGTAAGGGAAACATGTTTGTCTGAATTATAATTTCTTGCGCTCCTTGTGTAACTAAATCTGAGATTTCGTTTTCCGGATTTTTTGTTATTTTTTCCATTCGGAATAGACCTGTATGTAATCAAATATAGTTTAATCTAGTGTTTTACACCCCGTTTTTACGTCTTAACTCTTTTTTGTTTATAAAGCTTTCGCTTTTATTGCTACTAATCAGTAGTCTATATATAGAATATATAATTTATATAAAAGTTATCACTATATGTTGTGTTTTGTCTAGAAAAAATGCACAATTTATTGTGTTGTTTTATTGTTCTTTGTCTAGGAAATCTAGGAACTGTTCTAGGTGTTCTTCTTTTAGTGTTACTCCTGCTGCTTTTTCGTGTCCTCCCCCTACTAGGCTTGGTATTTTGCCGTTGAAATTGCTTAAAAAGTTTCCTGCGTTGAAGTCTAGTTCTTCTGGCACTCTCATGCTTGCTATGATGTTGCCTTTTCTTTTGTTCATCACTAGTAATGGTTTATTTTTCAGGTATCTTTGGCATATTACTCCTTGTATGTTCTTGTCTGATTCTATTATTGCGTATTGTATTTTTCCTTTGTCTAATATCTTTACTTGCATGTCATAATGGTTTCTTAGTTGTGCCCTATAATCATTGAGTTGTTGTGCTAATGGGTGCATGTTGTAGATGTATGGTTTGTAGCAGCTGATATTTTTTAATAGCTCTAATGGTATGTCTCCGCTCCAGTGCATTCTTTTTCCTGTGTTTAATGCTGAGACATATTTTTCTATTTCATAATAATATCCTTCTTTGTATCTTGATTTTTTTTTCTCCATCAGGTTGTGCTCTCCTATGCTTGTTTTTTGTTTTAGGTATTTGTTTGCTAAGGCCTGAAGTTCTGTTGGTATATTTTCTCTGTCTCCTCCGTCTCCAAAGTATCCTACTAGGACGAGGAATAATTGGTATGGGTTTTTTGTGTCAAATAGTAATTCTTTCCATATCAGAAGCGAGCATGATTGTATTGTGTCATCAAAGATTGTGTACAGGAATTCTTCTCCTTTTTCTTCATCGCTGAACCATGGGTGGTGGTCGATGTATACTGTTTTTTTGTGGTCTATGTTTCCTGGTTTTATGTCTGTGCAGATTATTATGTCTGGTTTTCCTTTTACGTCTTCATTATTTATGAGGAATGTTTCTCCTTTTGATAGTGTTTCTATTTCTGCAGCAAAAGGTTTTATCAGGTGGTAGATCAGTGCTCCTGACGTAACTCCATCTGCATCCCAATGCGTCGCTAAGAAAACTTTTTTGTTTTTGACTAGGCTTAGTAGTTTTTCTCTGTTTTGCATGTGAATTTTTGTTTCTTGCTCATATATAAAGATTTGTCTTTTTATTGACAATCAGTTATCTTTCTAGAATTCTTGTATGTTCGATACTTGTCTCTGATTCCTTTAATCATAAGGCTGTAATCGCTCTTTTTGTATTCTTTGAGCCATTTTCTGAAGATTCCGGCACTATAAGTCTTGATTGCCAAGTTTCTCCATTTTTTTGTTATGTCTTTCAAGGTCTGTGCTAGTGCTTCGTGGAATATGTTTCTTTTTGGCAGCAGATTTTCGTGTTCTCTGTCTATTTTTCTTTCTTTATTTTTTTCTATCAGGTTATGGGTGAATCTTTTTACATAAAAGATTGAGAACTGTATCGGGAATCCTATTGTGGCGTGGTATGCCCAGTTTGTCCAGTTGCCATAATTTAGGTGTCTGTTGATGAAACTTCCTAGGTATGTTTTTTTCATTAATGCTTTTGGCAGATTTTGGAGTTCGTATGGGTCTATTCCTTCTGATTTTGGGTCGTAGCACAAGAACAATCCGTCATACTTGTCCCATCCTACCATCTCTAAGGGTAATATCTTTTTTTCTGTTTCTAGTTTGTTTCTGAGTTCTGATCCTGGTAGTGGGACTGCATTAACTACTTGGATTGTGTCAATTCTTGATTTCTTGAAGAATTCAATGTATTTTTTTGCTTTTTGTTCTAGTGTCAGTTTTGATTTGTATTTTGAATCCTTGAATGTTGGGTATCCGAATATGAACATTCCATGTAGGTAGAAGTGTTCTGATAATTTTTTGGATCTTTCTATGAGTTTTTCTACTGTCACTCCTTTTTTCATTGCTTTTAGTTCATCATTTATCGGGCTCTCATATCCTATTGCTAATGTGTCTACTCCTGCATATCTCATTGCTTCTATTAGTTGGTCATTCTCTGCTATTTCGCTTCTTACTTGCACGACTATTTCTATTTTTTTTCTGAATTTTCGTTTGTAATCTCCTATTTCTTTGCAGAGTTCTATTGTTTCTTGTGGGTTTTGTGTGAAGTTGTCATCTGTGAAGAAGAAGTTTTTGTATCCCATATCTGAATATTTTATTATTTGTCTTAGTGCTTTTGCTATAGAGCTTGACTTGTATTTTCCGAATTGTTTATTCACTACACAGAATTCGCATTTGAAGTTGCATCCTCTGCCTTTGTTTATTGGTATTGCTGTCCATCTTTTGTTCATGAATTTTATTAGTGTCAGGTCTATGTCTTTTAGTGCGTCTAGATCTTCTATTGGTTGTCTTTTTGTTGTGGATACATAATTTTTATTTTCATCTATGTAGCTTATGCCTTGGATATTTCTTATATTTTTTTTATAGTCTTCGACTATTTTTCCTTCATAGAATATGGTTTTGATCAATTCTTTTATTATTTCTTCTCCTTCGCCATGTACTACTATATCTACTCCTGAGTTTAGTGCTTCTTGTGGTAGTGCGTCAACATGGCTGCCTCCTGCTATGGTTATTGCCCCAAATTTTTTGTATTGTTTTGCTAATGAGAACATTCTTGGTATTGAGTTGCTCATTCCTCCGTAGAACATCGCTATCTTTGCTGGTTCTCTTTTTTGCAGGAATGAGTGGTCTGGCATACCTGTAAAATCATTTGGTCCTGCATAATTGTTTTCATCTATCGCATAGACATTTAATCCAGGGTAATGATTTATTTGGCTTAGGACAGAGATTATGCCTACTGGTGGCATTTTTACTTTTGCATAGATGTTGTTTTGTGAGTGTTTAGGGTATTGTGGTATGATTCCTATGATTGTGGTTTTTTCTTGATTCATCATATTTATACCTTTATTTTATAATAATTTGTTGGCTTTTTTTATAAATTTTTTGTTTTCATGTTTTATTGTTAAAACTGATGTTTTCCGCAATATTTAAATAGTGGCCTGGAAAACTTCAGCGTATTGCAGCTTGCTGCAAGATTTAAAATAAGTTAGATAAGGTGAATTATATATGGCATACGGTGAAGGCGGCAGTAGAGGCCGTGGTGGTTATGGTGGGGGCGGCGGTTTCGGCGGTGGTAGAAGCTTTGCTCCTGTTAAGGTTGGAGAAGAGATTGATGTGAAGATTGAAGCTGTCGGTGAGAAAGGCGATGGCATAGCTAAGGTCAAAGGTTTTGTACTGTTTGTCCCTGGTGTTAAGGAAGGGCAGGAGTGCAGGATTAAGATTACTAGGGTTCTGAAAAAGGTTGGTTTTGCTGATAAGGTTGGCGATGCTTTAGGGCCTGTTGTGTCAGAATCTGGAAAGTCAGAGGAACCTGCTTCTGAAGATGCAGAGGCAGATGTTGTTGAGGCAGAGGCTGAAGAATCTCCTAAGGACAGCGAAGATTTCGGTGACGAGAGTGGAGATGCTGAAGAGGATTCCTCGGAACAGTTCACTGACGACGAAGAAAGTAAATAAGTTCTTTTTTATTTCTTTTTTTTGTTTTTTTCTTTCTTTTGATGAAGTTGTTGATGATTTTTACCAGAATATTTATAAACTTATTAGTAGTTACACCTTTTATGGATGCAGACTTGGTGCAAAGATTGAGGGATAGGAATTTATTCCCTTTGGAAATTGATGAATGTGCTAAATCAAGATGTAGGGAACTTGGTATTGATCCATCTAAGCTCGAGACTCATTATTCTCCTGGAACTCCCAGACATGTAATTGATAGATATGAGAGGATACATTCGGATGTGTTGAGGTTGCATGAGATTGATAATGGTGGTGCTTCTGTTTCTGGGGAATATAAAAGATTGACATCTCAGTTAGAGTTAGATTTGTTTGAGTTAGTTCATCCTACAGTTGAGGATGTCTTGTATAAACATTCGCACTCAACTGGTGTTGTTGGTGTTAATAGGGATATTGGTGGATGAAGTTCTTTTTTTTAATAAAATAAATAAAAAATAAAAAGAATTAGTGTTTGAAGCTTCTTTGTCCTGTGAAGACCATTGTTGCTTTTGCTTCATTGCATGCTTCAATAACTTCATAGTCTCTTTCGCTTCCGCCTGGTTGGATTACTGATCTTACTCCTTCCTCCAAGCCTACATCTATGCCGTCTCTGAATGGGAAGAAAGCGTCTGATACCATGCAGCTTCCGATTAATCCTCCACGTGCTTCATCTGTTCTTTTATCTGCATTCATTATTATGTCTGCTAGGTCTGCTGCTTTCGTGTTTTCTATATCTTCTCCTTTTCTTGCAGCAGCTGAGACAACGTCGTGTGATTTTCCTGTCTCTTCAAACACAAGCCTGTCTCTTAATTTCTCGTATGCTTTAGCTTTTGCTATCTTTGCAACCCCTACTCTGTCTTGCTCTCCTGTTCCTATTCCGACAGTAACTCCATCTTTTACATAGATCACAGAGTTAGATGTTATTCCGCTTTCTACAAGCCATCCAAACCACATGTCTTTGTATTCTTGTTCTGTTGGTGTTCTTGCAATTTTGAAGTTTCCTTTTGTTTTTGTCTCATGATATCCTAAGGGTAGTGATTTTATGTCTTCTAGTGTTGTTGCTTTTGGGACGTATGACGTTTGGATTACAAGTCCTCCATCTATTAATGACTTGAAGTCTAGGACAGGTACGCCCACATATTCTTGTAGTCTTTCCATATTTCTGATTCTCATTACTCTTAGGTTCTTTTTTGCTTCGAATATGTTCATCACTCCTTCTTCAAATTCTGGAGCGACTACTACTTCTGCGTAATTTTGCGCGATTGCTTCTGCAGTGGCTTTGTCAACTGGTCGGTTTAGTGCTATTGTTCCTCCGAACGCTGCTATTCTGTCTGCCAGGTTTGCTTTTTGGTATACATCTGTTAGGCTGTCATTTCCTGTTGCTATTGCAACGCCGCATGGATTGTTGTGCTTCATTATTGAAACTGCAGGAACGTTTGCAAAATATCTTAGGATGTTTAGTGCATTGTCTGTGTCTGTTATGTTTGTCTTTCCAGGATGTTTTCCTGACTGTAATAGTTCTATATCTGATGCAAGATATCTTCCTGACAATATTGTCTCCACATCTCCTAAAACCAAATTCCCGTTGACTAGCTTATACAAAGCAGCCTCTTGTCCTGGGTTCTCTCCATATCTTAATCCCTTTACCTCTCCTGCAATATCCCATCCAACTTTTTCGTATCTTAGAATCTGCACATAACCTTCACTAGTTTCAAAAGTAACTTTCATCACTGGTAGGAAATTGTCTCCTAATATTTTTTTATAAGCGTCTTGTAGTCTTTCAGCCATCTTTTTTCACCTTAGTTTTGTTCCTAAGTATTGTGCTATTACTCCATCATAACTATTTGTGTGTTCAAATACTTTTACTGCTAATTCTCCTCTTTTTTTCATTGAAAGATTTCCTGTCTCCATTATCTCTTGCATGACTGGTGTGTAATCTTTTGGGTCGCACATTACTATGACGCTTCTGTAGTTTTTTGCTGCGCTTCTTAGCATTGCTGGTCCGCCTATGTCTATGTTTTCAATGGCGTCTTCTAATGTAACATTGGGATTTGCAACTGTCTGCTGGAATGGGTAAAGGTTTACAGCAACCAGATCAATCATCTTGATTCCGTTTTTTTCAGCTGTTTTCATATGTTCTGGATTATCTCTTAGTGCTAGTAGTCCTCCATGAACATAAGGGTGTAGGGTTTTTACTCTTCCGTTCATCATTTCAGGAAATCCTGTGTATTCAGAGACATCTTTTACTGGGATAAGTGCTTCTCTTATTTTTTTTGCAGTCCCTCCTGTGGATAATAGTTCTGCTCCGATACCATTTAATTCTTCTGCTAACTTGATTATTCCATCTTTGTCTGACACGCTTAATAATGCTCTTCTTATTTTGTATTCCATTTTCTCATTCCTCCTTGGTTTATCTTTCTAGTCTGAAGTTTATGAAGTCTGATATTTCATGAAAGTAGTTTCTTAGTTCTGTTGTTGCTTTTAGTATCAGTTCCTGATTTGTATCCCTGCTTATTTTTCCATTTTCCATTATTTCTTTAAGCACTCTTTTATAATCTAAAGGATCTGTTAGTGTTACTACATACTTTGAGTTTCTTACTGCATTGATTATTAGTGCTAGTCCTCCTTCATCTATTGCATCTACTGCTCCTTCTATTGTTGAGTTAGAGCTGTTTGTTGCGCTTCTTATTGGGTGCGTGTTTACTATTACATAATCTATTGGTTCTATTCCGTTCTTTTTTGCTTCTCTCATGTGTTTTCTGTCATCTCTTGGCACTAGTATTCCGCCGTGTATTTTTGGGTGCAGTGTTTTTAGTCTTCCGTCCATTAGTTCTGGGTATCCTGTGTATTCAGATACTGTTTTTACTGGTACTTCATTTTCTTTTAGGTATGTTGCTGTTCCGCTTGTCGCTATTAGCTGTGTTCCTAGATTATGTAGTCCTTTTGCTAATTCTACTATTCCTCTTTTGTCATATACGCTTATTATTGCGTTTGCTTTGTATTTTGTCATCTCGTTTTTATGTATTTTTCTGCTTCTTTTTTTATGAATTCTGGCCAGAACTTTTCATCTATAGGATAACTGGCGTCTAGTGCTTGGAAGCTTCCGTTGCCTGCTATTTTTCTTATGGTTTCCTGGTTATTGTAGAAAACATTGACTCTTTCTCCATCAACCTTTGCAGCTGCAGCCATTAGTTTTGATACAGCTTCGTTTGCTTCTTCTGTTGTTCTTCCGTACTGGTTTTTGTATCCGAATGCTCTTTGTGCTGCTAGTTCTTTTACACAGTCTTTTCTGTGCCATTCTTTGAATGAGGGGAATAGCATTGGTCCGTATGATACGTAGAAGTTTAATTTGTCAATTCCTGAGTTGAATAGTACCCATAATGATCCTCCTTCGCTCACGCTTCCTTTGACTATGCTGTCATCTCCCATCCCTACTTTTTTTCCTTTTAGTAGTGAGTCTATTCCTCCAAATTTTAGTCCTACTTCTGATGATCGTCTTCTTCTTTCTGATTCTTGGAATGTTCTTACTGCTTGTGCTTGTTTTATCAGTGCTGGATAGCACATCCTTCCTAGCTCTTCTGCGACTCCTACTGATACTCCCCATCCTGAGTCTGGGTTTGATATTATTATTTGTAGGTCTTGCCCTCCATATTTTCTTACTAGTTCATGTCCTAATTCTCTTCTTATCTGGAATATCTCTTTTCCTCTGAACATTGATCCTACATGGCCAAAATATATTGCTTGGAATATATCTGGTGTCATGATTTCTTGTTTTAGTCTTCTTGTTTCTGCTCCGTTTGTTGAGCATATTGTCATCTCTGCTCCGTTGTATTCTCTTTCCATGAATCCCCCAAGTCTTCTGTGCGAGCATGATTCTGAGCTTGCTATGAATGTGTCATCTATTGTTCCGTAACAGAATGGTTCGAATGCTTTTGAATCGTTTAGTGTGACTAGTCTTGTTTGTTTTCCGTCATAAACTAGCGCTGTTAATGCGAATGTTGCTCTTCTTTGTAGTTTGTCTATTAATCTTCTTCCTGCTTGGAAGTTTACTTTGCCTTCTTGTGTTATGTATTTATGGAGTAGTGCTCCTATTACTTCTGTCTTGTTTGTTGTTTCAAGCCTGTATTCTGGTAATAGTTCTTCTTTCAGGTCATTCTCGCTTACTAGGTAGCCGTCTGTTGTCAGCACCATGTCAAACCTTGAATTGTTTCTTGGCATGACTCTTATTGGTTCTGCGTTTATTGGTGATGGGTGCTTGTTTTTTGTGTAGCCTACGTTTCCTATTGCTGCTATTGGTTCTAGGTCTTGGTATGTCTGCATCAGCTCTCCATCTATGACATTGCCTATCCTGTCTAGTCCTTTATGGATGTATATTCCTTTTCCGTTGCCTACTGCTATGCCTGCGCTTGCCTTACCTCTGTGCTGATTAGCTCCTGTGGCTAAGAATATTTTTTCAACTAATCCATTATCTTTCTTGCCTAAACTGTAAACTCCTGCTATTCCATCCATATTTTAAACACCGTTTCAATATTTATATTTTTACTGCTCCTTCTATTCCTAGTACAGCAGCGTATTTTTCTTTTATTGGCTTTACTTCTTTTTCTCCGAACTCTTCTACTTGTTCTCTGCATCTTCCGACGTATTTTGTTGGGTCAAGGAGCTCTTCTTTTTTTGACAAGTCAATGTCGAACTTGCCTGTAGCTGCCAATAGTTCTAATATATTATTTTCTTTTCCTGCATCAATATTTGCTCTTGCTTCTAGCATTGCTGTTCTTACTACTTCGTGCAGTTCTTGCCTGTCTCCTCCTTTTTTTACTGCATCCATCAATAGGTTTTCTGTTGCTAGGAATGGCATGAATCTCATCAGGTTTGCTTTTGCTGCTTGCTCATGTATTGTGAATCCTTTTTGTTTTTCAGTGTCTGTTCCGAAGTTTGTAAGCACTAGTTCCATCACTGCATCTGTTGCAAGGAATGCGTAGTTTGGTTCTTTGTTTGCATCTATTAGTCCTATTTTTGTTCGTGCTAACCCGTTTGTTCTTTCGCTTTTCATTGGGTTTTTCTTGTATGCCATAGCTGATGATCCTACTTGTAATATTCCGAATGGCTCATTTATTTCCAGATCATGCTGTAATAGTCTTATGTCATTGCTCATTTTTGCTGCTGCAATGCATGCTTGGTTAAGTCTTGAGTTGATTAAGTAGTTTCTAGCGCCTTGATATACATAAATTGCTTTTGGCGTAGCTGTCTGCATTATATTTTCTATATCTTTAAGTGCAAGTACAAAGTTGTATGCCCAAAGATCCGCTCTTTTTCCATGAGTTGTTGGCTGAGCAAACTGGTAGTGGGTGTAAGCTGTGCACATAGTGTCTTTATGTTTTTCTGCTACTTTGTGTATCTTGTCTATTGCATTAGCCATCTTTTTTACTATTATTTCTAATCCTTTTGCTTCATCACTGTTTTTTTGGATTATTTCTTGGGATTCTCCTTCTATCTTTTGATGTGTTTGGTCAATCTCGTTTGTTCCTATTAGTGCTTTAAGTGCATAATCCAATGAGTAGAATGCTTCTGGGATTATTATTCTTCTTTCGCTGGAATCATCAAGTGTTCTTTCCAGCCATTGAGTTGATGCCATCTGTGCCGCATTTCTTGCGCAGTCTTGTACGTGTTCAAGATTTTTTGATAGATGTGCTCCTCCGTTTTTTATTCTTGGTGCTATGGTATTTAGCACTTCAGCAACTAATCCTAACGAGCTCAATACTTGGTAGTCTACTATCCTTGGATAAGTTTGTCCTGTTATTGTGTAGCTGTCTTTAAATCCTAATTCTTCGCTTACTCTTTGGTCAAGAGTATTGACTTTTTTATGATTTCCTTCAAATAACTCCATATAGCTTGCTTGTGTTCCTGTTGTGCCTTTTATTCCTCTTGCTTTCAGGCTATTTATTCTGTAATCCAGTTCATTGATAGCTAAACCAAGGTTTACAATATACTCTTCTGTTTCTATAGTTGGCTTGCCAAGTTTTTGCCTTAATTTATCAACTTTGTTTCTTATCTCAGTTAACCCATTTTTCATTGCTGCAAGTTCTTCATTATCTGTTATTGAGCAGCTTGTAGCTCCAGCGTGGAGTATTCCTCCTGCTCCCGGCAATACTGGGTCGACTTGTTCTTTGTATTCTGTCAGGTATGACATCACATCGTGTTTTGTTTTTCTTTCCAGCTCTGCCGCTCTTGCATAATTTATTGTTTTTTCTGTTTTCTTTAGCGCAGCTATTTGTTCTTCACTGAATGGCAGCCCTAATTGTCTTTCTTGCTCTGCTAGAACGACCCAAATCTTTCTCCAGCCCAAATATTTTGTTTCATCACAAAATATCTTTTTCATTTCAGGAGTGCATCCATAATACCTGAAGTCATTGTTGTCTCTAGGAAACAGCTCTTTCATCTCCTTGCTTGGATATCTTCCGTATAACGGAACTATTGGCTTTGGGTCTTGCTCTGGCATCTTGTTTTCACCTTAAATTTTATTCAATCATTCTTTCATCTAAGCATTTGTTTATGTCCATGTGCATCTTTGTCATTGGTTCTCGCATGTCAGGTTTGAATTTCTTTCCTGTTAGCATCTCAAAGGATTTTACGTATTGTATTCCTACCAGGATTGCTTGTTCATCTGTTAGCATGCTTTCTTCATCCACCATGTCTCTTGCTATCTCTTTTGAGTATGATGTTGGGGGTTTTCCTGCTGCAAACTTTTCATTATAGTCTGCTGCAAACCAGTATCTTGATGCGTCTGGTGTTAATACTTCATCTATGAATACAATTTCTCCTTTGCTGTTATATCCTAATTCGTATTTTGTGTCTACAAGGATTATTCCTTTTGGCTTGAATATCCTGCTGTCTGCAGCTTTCCATGTATCTATGGATTTTTTTCTTGCTGTTTCGTATTCTTCTTTTGTGACTATTCCTTTTTCTACCAGGTATTGTCCGGATACTGTTACATCATGCTCTCCTTGTTCTGCTTTTGTTGATGGAGTGTCTATTAATTCTGGTAGTACTTGGTTTGCCACAAGCCCTTCAGGAATCTTGTGTCCTGCATACTCTCTTTTACCTTGTACGGCATAATGTTGGTATAGTGATGTTGATGTTGAGCTTTTTGCCATATATTGTCTAAGGATCATTTCAAACATTAGTGGTTTGCAGTTTTCTGCTAAAACAACATTTCCTGCTGTGGCTAGCTGTGAGCTTGGCGCAACATCTCTTACTGCATCTAAGACATAGTTTGATATTTCTGTAAGGATTTGTCCTTTGAAAGGAATTTGTCCTCTTACTTTATCTTTTGCTGATAAATTGTCTGTTGCCAGCATTAATCTGACTGGTACACCTTCTGGTGTTACCAGTTTTTCTCCCCAAAAGTTTGCTCTTACTTTTCCTGGGTAAAACTTTGCTCCATTCAGTCTTTCCACTAGTTCACTTTCGAATGCTTCTGTTACGTGATCCATGCTGAGTCTCATATCCATTTGAGCTTCAACCATAGCTCTTATTTCATTATCTGGTGTTATTGTTTTAAAATCCATTTTTCATTCCCTCCTTGCTTTTCCGTTTTGTAACCATAATGGTTTGTTTATTACTCCGCTGAGTGTTTTTCCGTTTCGGTATTCCCACATTTTTTCGTTGACTTCTGGTTTGTTCAGTAGTTGTGCTGCTAGTATTGCTGCGTTGTCATAGTTTCCTACTCCTACACTGATTGTGTTGTTTAATTGTGTCAGTGTCTTTAGGTAGCTTGTCCATTCGTGACTCATGTCTTTCTGCGCTGGGCAGTTTATCATAAAATTAACTCTTCCGTCTAATGTTTGCGCGTCTGTTATCAGTGGTGCGTTGTAGCTTTTGTCTCCTACAAACATCACTATTTCATCTGGTCTTTGCTCGAATGGTTTTAGTGCAATATCTTGATAAGGTATTGTTGATGCTCTCTTGTATCCTAAACCATCAAGTTTTTTTCTTAATGTCTCTGCTGCTTCCTGAGTTCCTGCTTCGTAAGCTATAGTTACCAAATCAAAGCCATTTTCCATTCCATACAACATCTTGTGCATTGATCTTATTGCTGTGTCTATTCTTCCTAAACCAACTACCGGTCTTGGCTCGCATCCTGGAGGGTTCTCAACTATTGACGTTAGCGCTGTGACTCCTCCACTTGGCTTGTCTGTTCCTGGCACTCCTATTGTTGGTATGAATGTTGGGTCAAAGTAGTAATTTGAGATTTTTCTTGTTATTAAGTTGTGGTTGTAATTTCCAGGTATGAATGGTTTTCCTGGTTGGTTTTTTATTGCTTCTGCTGCTTCTTGTCTGAAATCTTCTATTTCTGGCGTGCTTCTTACATGTGATAGTGCTTCTTGTATTGCTGCTCCTAGTACTAGTGAGCATCCTCCTGAATAGATTACTCCATCAAACTTTGTTTCATTCACAACTGATGGCAGAAAGTATGGTACTCTATCTGCTGAGCAGCTATCAAAATATTCCATGCTTATCTGCTTGTCAGGGTTTGCTTCATTTATTTTTTCTATTGTGGTTGTTAGGTCGTTTGTGAACTTTGTCGGTTGTCCTTTGTTGTCTATGTCGTTGTTTGATCCTACCAGTACTAACACGTTTTTAGTCATTCTTTCCACCTAGTCACTTCAAATCCTTCTAGTTTTTCTATTCCTCTTTCTTTTTGGTCTAATATCAAGAATCTTACATTAGGGTATTCTTTTGCTGTTTTGCTCAAGTATCTATAGAATTCAGTGCACTCTTGCTGGCTCATCTCTCTTGAGA
>Ga0315297_10000248_pt1 | contig 30277 bp, 39 predicted proteins | sample YL17G15_0_MG_FD_203628 | JGI IMG/M metagenome (GOLD analysis project Ga0315297, IMG submission 203628) | Sediment microbial communities from Yellowstone Lake, YNP, Wyoming, USA - YL17G15_0 | ecosystem: Environmental > Aquatic > Freshwater > Lake > Sediment | place: USA: Wyoming | collected...
AGGCTGGATCAACTTGAAGTCGATCCTAAGTCCCTTGCCCACCTGGTTAATGAAACTGTCTATCAAGTAAGGTGTTTCCTTCTCCGTTGGTATCTTTTTGCTCAATTCGGCAAGCTCGATCCTTAGCGATTCCTTGGTCTCCTCGATCTTGTTGCTGTCAACGTTCTTTCCGGCGATAGTTATGATCTCCTGATCAAGGATCCTGAGGTCGCCCTGAAGCTTTTTTATATCCCTGAGCTTAGGCGCGTATATGTAGTTGTAAGAGCCCCAGGCAACGATAAGCATCGTGACCGCAGCTGCGAGCACTATCTGGAGCATATTCCTGTTAATCGTTTCTTCCGCCATTTATCACTCCAGGGAAAATGTTGTTCTAAAAGCGGACTCCTGCTGTTCGGCAGAGGAGCCCTGTTTTTTTATTTCCAGCAATTTAACGTCCCTAAAATATCCGGAATTCTCTATATTTTTTATCAGTTGGCCCACCAGGCCGGGATAGGTCACGGTCCCCGAAAGCCATATCTGCCTGTTATTATTTTCATATATCAGGTTCGTCAGCACAACACCTTTCGGGAATGTGCCTGTGAGCTGCGCGAGGATGTTCCTGACCTGCGTTTCTTTCTGGGCTATCTCTGCGAGCACTGCTTTTCTTTCATGAAGCGCCTTAATGTCCGCTAATATTATCTGCTTGTTCCTGAGCTCGTTTTGATATTGCGTTCTCTTGACGCCCAAATAATAATTATATCCCACCATAAGGCTTAGGAAGAGCACTCCTACCGCTATAAGCGCCTTTGGCGGCAGCTTTACGTTCTTCAGGAAATCAGGGAGCTGCAGGCCGGTACCAGCGGCCGGCTTTCGGACCTTCAGGAAATTGATCATCTCGGCGTGGCCGAGAGCAAGGCCTATGGACAAAGAAAGCCTCGGAAGGTATTCAATGAGCTTTTCTTCCTGCGCTTTAAGCCCATCGTCCAGCTGTATCCCCTTCAAGGGATCCAGCGCCTCAACTTTGATGGCCAGTGCATCCGAAAGGTAGCTGTCAAGGTTCTTTAGCTTGGAGCTCCCACCTGTCAGGAAGACCTTGCTTATTTTTTCCTCCCTGAACTGGTCCTTGTAGTAATCAAATGACCTCAGGATCTCGTTCCGGAGCCTTCGCAGGGTGGGGGATATCATTTCCAGTATATGTATCAGCGGGATCCCGTCCTGGGTCTTTTCCGTGGTCCCTTCGGCAGGTATTCCGTACTTTATCTTGATGTCCTCGGCCTGCTCATAACTTAAATTGAGCTGCCAATCATCAGCGACGAGCATCCCGGTCATGGCTTTTGTTATGCTGTCCCCGGCCACCGTGATATCCCTTGTGAATTGAAGGATATTGTTCTTGAAGAGATTAATGCTCGCGGCTTCAGCGCCGATATCTATGATCGCGATGACCTCGTTCTCCTCGAACTTGATGCTCTCTTTTACAAAGTTCCATAGCGCGAAAGGTATCGGGCTTATTCCTTCAAGCTGCAGCCCGGCGTGCGCGCATATATTAAGGAGCTTGTCCAATATCTCGTTCTGGACCGCTGCGGCGAGTATATCGAACTTTTCCACGCTCTTTTCGGTGACCTTGCCTATCTTGTAATAATCAATGACCGCAGACTCGATAGAGAAAGGGATAAGGTTCCTTACCTCCCATTTCACGGCTTCAGGGATCTCAGCGTCGGGCATTATCGGAAGCGTAATCCTCCTGATAGTTGGTCCCACTCCATAAACACAGGTGTATACCTTGCTGCCCGGCTCGATCTTTTCCTGGGCGATGATCTCCTTTATTACATTGCTTGTTGCGGCGATCCTGTCTTCCGCGGGGGGGATCTCTTTTATCGAGAATTTTGTTATTATCTTTTTATCGGTCTCTTCGCTGACAGTTATGAATTTTACTGACTTATCGTCAATGTCAAGCCCGATCGAGGATTTGATCTGCTTGCTCTTTTTTTTCTTTGAAGATGCTTTTTCTTTTTTTTCCGCCATGATTTTGTATTATAACATTTCTAGAGATTTCTGCATTTTATACTTGCTTCCGCAGTGGATGTTTTTCCGCCTTTTGACACGGTAATACTGCAGTTTATCAATGTCGCCCCCAGCGAGGTCGTGTAGGTAAGCGTGAAGTCCCGTACAGAGTTGGCCACGATGAACGCGTCGGAGCTTACTGTCTTTATAAGGTCGCCGCCGGGAGTCCCTGCCCAACTGTAAGAGATAGTTTCGCCTGCTTCCATTGTGCCATTATCATTGGTGTCGCTGTGCCAGAAAGTGACGCTGTGGGATGTGGAGGAGATTATCTGCAGGGAATTCCTCAGTTCCTTGGTCATTTGTTCTATCGGCCTGGTCGTCTCGATCATTATGTCTGTATCGGCCATTTCCTCGGTGAAGATCTTTGCCACGGAAATATAACCGTAAAACACAACGGCAATGGCCAGCATGAGCACGGACATTGCGATGATCGCTTCGAGCAGAGTAAAACCCTTGTTTTTCATAATATCAGAAATTAGCTATCAACGATTGGACTTCAACGCTTACTTCTGATCCGTCGCTCGTGAACCAGAAGACAACGACCCTTACTGCTTTCAGGTTTGTGCTTGGTTCGCTCACAACAACCTGTCTTTTGAACGCCGGCGAAGCAGGTACGGTTGCTTTTGATTCGCTGGCAATACTTGAATAAACCGTGTTCTTTATCTGCTCAAGCCTGGTTTGGGCAAGCTTGAGCGCGACATTGGTCCCCGACGCCTCCCCGCTGGCGACAAGTCCCCTGCTCAGCATCTGAATAAGCGGAAAGAATACAGCCACAAGAAGAACGATCACAAGCAGAACTTCCATTAGAGAAAAACCCTTATTTTTCTTGATTTTTAGAGAAAAACCCCTCATATCTGGCTGAATGTTATCATTTTTATTATATGAAGTAAAGAGAGGAGTGGCCGGCCTTGTAAAAATAAAAGGGAGAACTTACGCTCCCCCTTTTAATATCGATATTAACCAGTCTTTATAAAGACTCACCAAATAATAGCCGGATCGGCGATTACAGGTGTCCGTTAGATTCCCAGATAGCACCGGCATCGCCTGTTGCGACAGTGACCGTACCGTTGTTATCAACCGCTGCGCTGCCCCCTCCGCTAGGACCCACTGAATACATTATATAGTAGTGGGCTGTTGTCGGGTCGCCAGTTGACAGATCGTATATATACACTGTCGACGTTGTTGCGCCAAACGGATCATACAGGCTCGATTCCAGTATCCTTGGAGACGCGCCTAGCAACGTTGTCTGGTAATTTGTTTCGGCTGGGTACTGGTTGGCATTATTTTTATAGTATGATTCTACCGCAACCTTGAGCACCCTCAGGTCTCCCTGAGCTTTGGTCTTTCTGGCTTCGTTCTGCATACCCCTGAAGCTCGGTATAGCTATGGCTATAAGGATCGCGATGACAGCCATGACTATGAGCAACTCGATTAGTGTAAAACCCTTGCTCTTTCGCATTTGTTCACCTCCTCCTCATTGTTTAATTGAACGAGATGCGATCATTTTAAGATCGCCCTTTAATATAGCAGACTATAATTAGAATGTAAAGATGGTCTGCTTTTACTTTTGTATAAGCCTCTCAAAAGATTCTGCGTTCGAAGCGTGCGATATTGCCGCTTCATAAGTGACAAGCTTTTTTTCGTACAGGTCCTTCAGCGCGGTATCCATTGATTGCATGCCGTGCTTGCTGCCTATCTCAAGCATGGAATAGATCTCATGGGTCTGAGCTTTACGGATAAGGTTCCTTACAGCCGGGGTCACTTTCAGGACCTCCACGGCCGCGATGACACCTTTTTTATCGGCACGGGGGATCAGCTGTTGCGCTATTATGAACTGCAATACCATTGAAAGCTGGAGCCTTATCTGCGACTGCTGATGCTGGGGAAAAACGTCTATCATCCTGTCTATGGCCTGCACCGCGTCGTTTGTATGAAGCGTTGATATTACCAGGTGCCCTGTTTCGGCGGCCGTTACGGCGGTCTGGATGGTTTCAAGGTCCCTCATCTCTCCGACAAGTATGACGTCCGGGTCCTGCCTCAGCACATGTTTCAGCGCCTGAATAAAGGACTCAGTGTCCTGGCCGACCTCTCTTTGCTCTATTATGCTGTTCTTGTTCTTGTGGACATATTCGATCGGGTCCTCGACCGTTATGATATGGTACTTGCTGGTCGTGTTTAACAGGTCGATCATGCAGGCCTGGGTGGTCGTTTTTCCTGATCCGGTCGGGCCGGTTACAAGGATGAGCCCCCTTGGTTCGTTCACAACGTCGGTAATTATCTTTGGCAGCCGCAGGTCCTCAAGTGTAGGGATCTGGGACGGGATCACCCGCAGCGCGGCGGCCACTGTCCCCCTTTGGTAATGCACATTGACCCTGAACCTTGAAAGGCCCTTAACTTCATAATTGACGTCAAGCTCCTTCGTCTCCTCGAACTTCTTTATCTGTGACTCGGAAAGCATGCTGTAGATGAGGTCTTTTGAGGCTTCGGGGGATATGACCGAATTCCCGAGGAACCTAAGCTCCCCTCCCGACCTTATTACGGGAGCCACCCCGGCATTGATGAGCAGATCAGAGGAATTGTTATCGATTACTTCTTTCAATAATGTATTTATTTCCATGATGAAAACTCTGGTATTATAGCCATACCTCCCGTAAAAATCAAACGAAAATCAAGCATCACTTTTTAAGTGTTCTCATCATATTGAATATCGGGAGGATTATTGAGGCAAAAATGAACCCGACCATGCCGCCTATGACGACGAGGAAGATCGGCTCGAGCATGGCAGTTACCCTCTTTATGCTGTAGCTTGTTGAAAGGTCATAGAAATCCGCGATCTTATTGAGCATATTATCAAGCGCGCCCGTTTCTTCCCCGACGGCTATCATGTGCACCGGCATAGGCGGGAACTCCTTGCTTGCTTTGAGCGGTCCGGAGATGGTCTCACCTTTGCTGACGGATGAATAGACGTCTTTCAATACCTTTGAGATAACAGAGTTGCCGATTGTGCGTTCGGTGGTTTCGAGCGACTGCAGCATCGGCACGCCTGCTGTTATGAGCGCGGAAAGCGTCCTGCATAAGCGTGAGATCAACGAGTCCCTTGTCAGCGTGCCCCAAATGGGTATCTCGAGCACGGCTTTATCTAGCATTGACTTGCCTGTGGGGGTTTGCTTGAACCAGGATATTCCCGCGAAAATACTGCCGACCACGACGACGATCTGGATCCAGAACCTTCTGATGAAGAGGTTTACGTTGAAAAGTATCAGCGTTGGAAGTGGCAGGGGCACATTTGCTTCGATGAAGATCTTTGCGAATGTCGGCAGGATCGTCAAGATTATCAATATTATCACCACTAATCCGAACACTAACAGTATCAAAGGGTAGAACATTGCCGTCATGATCTTCTGCCTTAGATCCGCCTCCTGCTCTATGAACTTCGCAAGGCGGGACAGTACGTCATCAAGGTTGCCGCCTGTTTCACCCGCATGGACCATGTTCACGAAAAGGTTCGAGAATATCCTCGGATGCTTTCTTAGTGCTTCCGAGAAAGTTGTTCCGCCCTTGATATCATTGAGTATGACCTTTAAGGCGTTCCTTAACCTTATGTTCGATGTCTGCTCAACAAGGATCTGTATGCTGTTCGGGAGGGTCAGGCCGGCTCCTATCATGTTGGCCAGCTGTATCGAGAAAGCGACCATCTCATCTATCTTTACAGGAGTTAAAGCTTGAAGCAGCTCGTCAACATTGAATCCCTTTGCCTGCTCTTTTACCTGGGTCAGCCTGAAGCCCAGGTGTTGAAGTTTGGAGGCAAGTTCATCTTTGCTGGACGCTTCCATTGAGCCTTGTGTCAGTTTGCCCGCGTCATTCCTTGCTTTATAACTGTAGGTGGGCATTTATTCCGCCTGTGTCACCCTTATGACCTCTTCAATGGTCGTTGATCCGGCAAGAACTTTTTCCATGCCGTCCTCTCTCAGTGACTTCATGCCGGCTTCCCTTGCGACCTGCGCGATCTGGGCGGAAGAAGCTCTTTTTAATATCATGTCCTTTATCTTGTTGTCCAGGAGCATCATTTCGAATATGCCGATCCTCCCTTTATATCCTCTGTTCTTGCATGCGGAGCATCCCTTTCCGCGGTAAAGCTTTACTTCCTTCGGGAGCTCAATACCGAGCCTCTTTAAGCTGTCGCTCGAGGGCGTGTAGGACTCCTTGCAGGAACTGCATATCACTCGTACCAGCCTTTGAGCAAGCACTGCTATGACGGAAGAGGATATAAGGAAAGGCTCTATCCCCATGTCTATGAGCCTGGTCAGCGCGCCGGGTGCGTCGTTGGTATGCAGGGTTGAGAAGACCAGGTGCCCCGTAAGCGCCGCCTGGATCGCGATCTCGGCGGTTTCCAGGTCGCGGATCTCACCGACCATGACAATATCCGGGTCCTGACGGAGTATGGCCCGGAGTCCCGTCGCAAAGGTAAGGCCGGCCTTGACGTTCACCTGCGACTGTCTTATCATCGGCAGCTGGTATTCGACCGGCTCCTCGACAGTTATGATGTTCTTGTCCACCGAATTGATCACGCTGAGCGCCGAGTAAAGCGTTGTTGTTTTTCCTGAACCCGTGGGGCCTGTGATCAGTATGATGCCGTTCGGCTTCAATATCAGTTTCCTGAACTCCTCAAGGTTATGTTCATTGAAGCCAAGCTGCTCAAGGCCGATAAGTACGCTGCTAGTGTCAAGGAGCCTCATTACGACGTTCTCTCCATGGACGGTCGGAAAAGTGGACACCCTGAGGTCTATCTGGCTGTTCTCAATGTTTATCCTGAACCTTCCGTCCTGAGGCGTCCTTTTTGTCGCGATGTTAAGGTCGGACATTATCTTGACCCTTGATATTACAGCTGCTTGCAGGTTCTTGGGAATCTGCGATGTTTCCCTGAGTATCCCGTCGACCCTGAGCCGGACCCTGACCATGGCGTCCTCGGGTTCAATGTGGATATCGGAGGCCTTATCCCTTACTGCCTGCATAAGGATCAGGTTAACAAGTTTGATGATGGGCGCTTCCTCGGCCATACCCTTAAGGCGCTCAAGCTCGATCTCTTCTTCTTTTCCCTCCCCGATCCTGAGCTCCTTTTCGTCGATACCTTTTATTATGTCCTCGATCGAGCCGCCTGTCCCGTAGTACTGGTTAATGGAGTTCCTAACATCAGTTTCGGTGGTCACTGTCGTTTCGATATTGCTGCCTGTCTTAAGCCTTATTTCATCAAGCGCGACAACGTTAAGCGGATCGGCCGTGGCCACTGTGATCGTGTCACCAGTCTTGAAAAGCGGGATTATGAGGAACTTGCGCGCAAGGTTCTCGGGTATCAATGCCAGCATCATCGGTTCTATCAGATAATTGCCAAGTTCGACCCTTGGTATCCCCAGCTGTTCCTCGAAAAAATTGCAGATGTCGTCTTCGGACACCATCCCAAGCTTTACAAGGGACTTCCTTAAATGCTCGCCGGTCGTTTCGCTTTCTTGCTCGGCCTTCTTAAGCTGGTCTTCCGTTATAAGTTTCTGTTCGACAAGGCTTCTTCCAAGGGATTTTCTCTTTTTTGGGACTGCCAATTTGCATCATCCCTTTCTTTTGATATAACGGTTTATGGTGCTTATTACCGCATCCATCTTGAAGGGTTTTTCAATGAAATCATTAAGTCCGACCTTCATTGCCTCTATGATGATCTTGTCCTTCCCGAAGGCCGTTATGAATATGACCGGAAGGTTCTCATAGTCTTCTTTGGATTTCTTAAGGAGCGCGACACCATCCATATTGGGCATGTTTATGTCGGTAACCAAAATATCAAAATCGCCGGCCTTAAGCTTTTCCAGCGCCTCAACACCGTCGCTGGCAGTTTCCGCTTCAAAACCGCTTCTTTCGAGTATTTGCTTCAATATCGTCCTGACGCTGATCTCATCATCGACGACCAAAACCTTGCCTTGGGACATTTTGGCTCCTTCCTTGACTAGAGCTTTTTACTACTATATTATTATTTGCTGGTGTTGTCAAGAAAAGGGGGCTTTTTAGGTAATTTATATAACATATATATTCATTATTCTGATCGGGCTTTGTTTCGGTAGCTTCTATAATGTTTGCATATCAAGGATCCCGAAAGAAGAGTCGATAATAAAGAAAAGATCACACTGCCCCTCATGCAATGCCGCCATCGCCCCCTACGATCTGATACCCGTGTTAAGTTATCTGATACTGCGCGGAAAATGCAGGAGCTGCGGCGCGGGGATATCCCCCAGATATCCCCTGGTCGAAGCCCTGACTTCAGCGTTACTTGTTCTCTCTTATTATTTCTACGGTCCCTCGATCAGGTTCGCGGCCGATTTCATCTTTATAAGTCTCCTGATCATAATTTCCTTTATTGACATTGAACACTACCTTATACACGATCTTTTCGTGATAGCAGGGATCGTGCTTGCATTTGCCTACCATATCTTTGCCGGAACAGGCATCGTCTTACCCCTGATAGGACTTTCCGCGGGTTTCGTATCATTTTATTCATTAAGGTTCATCGGCGGATATGTTTTCGGGAAGGAAGCGCTCGGAGAAGGGGATATTAAGCTTGCGGTCATGCTGGGTGCGTTCCTGGGGATGAGCTATTTTGCCCTTACTATATTCCTGGCTTCATTTATTGGGTTGATAGTCGCCGCGCCATTGCTGCTGTTTAAAAAGATCAGGCGGGACAATTATCTACCTTTCGGCGCGTTCCTTTCCGCGGGAGCCGTAATAACATTGTTCTTTGGGGAAAGGATGCTCAGGTTCTTTGGATTTTAAATAAAATCCGTTTATGTTATAATCTTGATTCAAATTCGAAAAGTTAGAAAGGGAAATATTATATGTCAAAAGTGAAAAGCGTGCATGCAAGGGAGATACTTGATTCCAGGGGAAATCCGACAGTGGAGGTTGATGTGGTCTTGAGCGATGGCTGTTCAGGAAGGGCGGCTGTTCCTTCCGGCGCCTCAACGGGAACGAACGAAGCGGTCGAACTGCGTGACGGTGATAAGTCGCGATATTTGGGCAAAGGAGTGCTTAAGGCCGTAGCTAATGTGAACAATATACTTGCAAAGAAGGTAATTGGCATGAATGCGATCGATCAGAAGAAGATAGATAAGACCATGATCGACCTGGATGGCACAAAGAACAAGGGGAAGCTTGGCGCGAACGCGATACTCGGTGTATCTCTTGCGGTGGCGAAGGCCGCGGCCATGTCGGAGGACCTGCCTTTATACAAATACCTGGGCGGTGCAAAGGCAAAGCTTCTTCCAGTTCCTATGATGAACATATTGAACGGCGGGAGCCACGCCGACAATAATGTTGACCTCCAGGAATTCATGATCATGCCGGTCGGGGCGAGGTCTTTTTCTGATGCCCTGCGGATGGGAGCGGAAACGTTCCATACATTGAAGGGCGTCCTGAAAAAGAAGGGGTATAACACGGCGGTCGGCGATGAGGGAGGGTTCGCGCCCAGCTTAAAAAGCAACGTTGAGGCGATCGAGGTCATTCTCGAGGCGATCGCGTCGGCAGGATATAAAGCAGGCAGGGACATTTATCTTGCGCTCGATCCCGCGGCTTCCGAATTCTATGATGTCGACAAGAAGAAGTATATTTTCCATAAATCAGACGGATCTGAGAAATCATCTGAGGAAATGGTCGAGTTCTACACAAGTTGGGTGGGGCAGTATCCCATCATTTCTATCGAGGACGGCATGGCGGAGAACGACTGGGACGGGTGGAAAATGCTCACGGACAGGATCGGGAAAAAAGTACAGCTTGTCGGGGACGATATCTTTGTTACCAACACAACCTTCCTTAAGCAGGGGATAGAGAAGGGGGTAGCAAATTCCATCCTTATAAAGGTGAACCAGATCGGCACTCTCACTGAAACATTAGAGGCGATCAGCATGGCCAAAAAAGCAAATTATACCGCTGTGGTCTCACACCGCTCCGGTGAGACGGAGGATACGACGATATCGGACATTGTCGTGGCGACCGGTTGCGGTCAGATAAAGACAGGATCGACCAGCAGGACCGACAGGGTGGCGAAATACAACCAGTTGCTCAGGATCGAGGAGGAGCTTGGCAGATCCGCCAAGTATGAAGGCATAGAAGTCTTTTATAACATTGCAGATAAATAAATTAAAAGAAATATTTCAGAATGTCAATTTCGGTCTCCTATTGTTCGTAGCCGTTATAGTGTACCTTCTTTTATTGATACGGAGCGATATCGTGGAATCCCAGAGGATGTCAGCCGAAGCGGAAGCCGTTTCAAGGGAGATAAGGGCTCAGGAAACGCTCAAAAAAGAGCTGTCCATAAAAGTGAAACTATTGAACCGTAACGATCATATCGAGATGCTTGCAAGGGAAAGGCTTGGGATGGTGAAGCAGGGTGAAGGAGCATATAAGGCCGTAAATATCCAGGGAAAGGAGTGAGCTAAGATGTCCATCGAAGTCGGCGGCGTGGCCGATGGCAAAGTGACGGGAATTACCAAGTTCGGGGCTTTTATCGATCTTGGTGAGGGGAAGGTGGGGCTGATACACATCTCTCAGATAGCGAACACTTATGTGAAAGATGTCGGGGAGCACCTTAAGGTCGGCGATCCAGTAAAGGTCAAGGTCGTCGGCGTTACAAAGGACGGCAAATACGATCTTTCGATCAAACAGCTTCTACCTCCTCAGGAGGCAAGGCCAAAATTCAGGTCCCGCAAGGAATTTAGGGTACCGAACACTTTCGAAGATAAGATCACGGCCTTTTTAAAGCAAAGCGAAGAAAAGCTGCTTGATCTGAAGCGCAATATCCAGGAAAAGCAGGAGGGCCCAAAGAGGAAGAAACCGCAAGCATAAGCTGAAAAGTCAAAGTGCAAATGTAAAAAGTACAGCTTAAAGCTCAAAAGTAAATACAATATTCTCCCATAGTTTTGCGCTTTTCGCTTTGCCATTTGAGTTTAACAGGCCTGGGTGGCGGAATTGGTAGACGCGACGGACTTAAAATCCGTTGGCTGAATAGGCCATGCCGGTTCGAGTCCGGCCCTAGGCACGACGCTTCGTGAAACGAAGCGTAAATTCAAAATCCAAATGACAAAATCCCTGCCTGACGGCAGGCAGGCAAAACAATTCCCAAATCCCAAATTTCCAAATTTCCCAGGCATTATTCCAGTATCCCAAAGGCTTTTGTCTATGTATATATAAGTGAAGATTTAATATGAGCTATCAGAGGCCGAGTGATTCAAGTTTTGAATCGAGAACCTTGGTGCCAATGCCCAGCATTCCTGAGGCTACAACCTTGTCATTCTTCGCGATCTCCATTGTCTTTTGAATATGCTCTTTTTCGAACATTTTCTTTATTCCCTCGAAGCTGACGTATTCCGAAGTGTCCGCTCCGGATCTCAGGAGAATGTCGATCGGCAGGTCGGAAGGCGTGACCTCTTTACCATCCGGCGATCTAAGAACTATCTGGCCGATGAAGCTTTCCATTTCAACGATGTTGCCTGGCCACTGATATGCGTTCATTATTTCGACCGTCCCTTCGGATAAGGTCACCTCTTTGCCGAAGGCCATTGAATATTTGTCCGTGAAGTGATTTATTAGCGCGGATATGTCACCTGGCCTGTCTTTTAATGCCGGCAGTTCAATACTGGAATTGCCAATGACGGCCAAAAGCTTTTTTGAGAATCGGCCTTCTTTTGCCACTTTCTTGAGGTCGGAAGAAGTGGTGAATATAAGCCTTGCTTCAAGCGGCAGGGGTGACATTGAGCCCACCCGCGAAAATTCCTTTTTTGAAAGCAGTTCTATCAGGGATGATTGCAGGCCTTCGCTTAGGAGCTCAATGTTGTTCAGGACAAGGGTCCCCAGAGCGGCTCTTTCAAGCGCGCCTTCTTCCTTTTGGAAATCAGAAACAAAGTCACCCTTTTCCCAGCCAAATAATTCCCTGCTTACCTTTTCATCGGTATATCTGACGGGTATGTTGTAGACCTTAAAAGGGCCCGAAGCATTCTTGCTCAGGCTGTGAATATATTGGGCCGCAAGCTCCTTTTCCGTGCCGTTATCTCCGGATATCAGGACAGGAATATCTTTTACGGCGACACTGCCTATCAGTTTTTCAGCCTCTTTTATTGCTTTGCTTTGACCGATCAGAGCGGAGGTTTTTGATCTTGATACCCTGGCCCTTGCGGTTCTTGCTTCTTCGTAGGTGACCTTTCTTTGGGTGAGCGTCCTTGATATCTTCAGGATCTCATCGGAATCAAAAGGTTTGACGATGTAGTCTTTGGCGCCGAGCTTGACGGCTTCGCTGGCGTTCTGGATGTCGTTCACTGCCGTTACCATTATCACGTTCAGCCCGTCATCGATGATCTTGAGGCGCTTTAGTGTTTCCATCCCGTTCATCCCGGGCATTCGGATGTCGAGGTAGGCAAGGTCGACCTTTTCGTCGATCACCTTCTTGAGCGCGGCTTCGCCGGATGCGGCAAGGATCACCTTGAAGTCCTTTTCAAGTATCAGCGAAAAGGACTCCCTTATGCTCAACTCATCATCAACAACAAGTATGCTGGGCTTGTTCTCGGCCATTCAATGAGCCTTTCTTGTTGAAGGCACGTTCATTACCTTTGGTTTTCTCTGGTCAGCGAACCTGTCCAGTATTATGAGCGCCTGTTTCCTGAGCTCAGTGTCGCTCACTATGCCGTGGGAGATCGTTTTGATCATTTTCTGCGCTTCTTTCGATAGTACGAAGGTCGGGCCGAATTCACAGGCCAGAGCGGTCCTGACGATCTTATCGATCGCCAGATCGATCGTGTCCGACTTGCTTATAGAGCTTCCCAGGCTTTTTTCGAACAGGGTCAGTTTCTTCTCATCCTTTGTGGTCAGTTCCTTTTCCAGACACTTGTTGCCGAATATCACCGGGAGAAAGCTTCTGTCCATACTTTCTTTGCTTTTTTGCGGGCTTTTCCTTGGTTGAAGTCTTACCATAGTAGATCACTCCTTTCTTTTAGATCTACCATCATAACATGCAATTTTCATGCCAACTGTGCTTGACCCTGATTTTTTGGATTATAATGCTATTTTCCCGTGCAGTCAAACAAGTGAGGGTCCATGATGGGGTTCATTTGCGGTCCACTTGAGGTCCAGCGATGGAACGGATCATTCCTGGAGCATGTAGAAAGTGTTCTTTCCTCTTCCTTTGGCCATCAGTATGTTGAGTCTTGCAAGGCAGTTGAGGTCCCTGAAGGCGGTCGTCCTTGTCGTGTTGTTCAATTTGATGTATCTTTCCTTGGTGATCTTGCCCTCCTGCCTGATGAATTCGATGGCCTTCAGCTGCCGGCCGTTGAGGTTCGACCTCCTTGTTATGGATTCAATGAATCCGGCCTCGAACTTCTTTGATGTTTCGCCCACTGATTCCTCGAAGGATTTGAGCGGCGGTATATGGTATATCTTTGAGATATCCGACGGCATGCTGCCGACCGATATCCTTTCCTCTTTTCCAAGGACGACCAGGCGCTCGATCAGGTTCTCCAGTTCGCGAACGTTCCCGGGCCACCTGTATTCAAGTAAAAGTTTCGCCGCTTCCTCGGAGAATCCCTTGATGTTCTTTCCGAACTCAAGGTTGAATTTCTTTAGGAAATAACCCGCCAGAAGAAGTATATCCTCTTCCCTTTCCCTTAAAGGAGGGATAAGGATAGGGATGACATTAAGCCTGTAATAAAGGTCCTCCCTGAATTTGCCGTTCTCGACGGCCCGTTTGAGGTCGGCATTGGTAGCCGCTATTATGCGGACATCGATCTTGATGCTTGCGTTGCCGCCAACGCGTTCGATCGTCTTTTCCTGGAGAGCCCTTAAAAGCTTTGCCTGCATCGACAATGGGAGCGTCCCGATCTCGTCGAGGAACATCGTCCCCTGATGGGCAAGCTCGAATTTTCCGATATGCTGTTCCATGGCGCCGGTGAACGAGCCTTTTTCGTGGCCGAAGAGCTCCGATTCAAGGAGGTTTTCCGGTATGGCGGCGCAATTCAACGCGACGAACAATTTTTTTAAGCGGGGGCTCCTGTTGTGTATCGCCCTTGCCACAAGCTCTTTTCCGGTGCCCGATTCGCCGCATATCAGGATCGTTGCGCTGCTCGGGGCGACATCCTCGATAAGCCTGAACACTTCCTGCATCTGCTGGCTTTTGCCGATGATCTTTTCAAAGCCCATTTTTTTCTCGAACTGCGACTTGATGCTGACATTCTCTTTTTGCAGCAACCTTCTTTCAAGGGCCTTTTCGATCAGGACCTCCAGCTCCTTGACCTCAAAAGGCTTTGTGATGTAATCGTACGCGCCTTTTTTCATTGCATTTACGGCTGAGTCGATGGTCTTCACGGCAGTGATCATTATGACGGGTATGGTTTCGTCCATGGATTTGATCAACTCGAGCACCTTCATGCCGTTAAGGCCGGGGAGCAGGAGATCGAGGAGAACGAGATCGATGTTCTCGTCAGAAATCATGCCGAGAGCTTCTTTTCCATGCTTTGCCGTGAAAAGGTTGTAGCGGTTCCTCAGGGCAAGACCAAGCGCTTCACGCATGCCCTTTTCATCCTCAACTATCAAAATGGTCGGTTTACTATTGAACATGTTTTTACTGCTATTTATCGCAATAAATAGCGGAAGATTTCAGATAATCCTTAAGATTTATTTCTCTTAGAAGACGGTGGGATATTGAGCACTTTCCTGTATTCCGTTATTGTCCTTCTTTCGATCGAGATCCCCTGTTTTTGCAGAAGGTCCTTTATCTCTTCGTCCGAAAGAGGCCTGCCTTCGCTGCCGACGGTCTGTTCGACCATCTTCTTGATCCGTTCAACGGTGTGGCCCTTGAACTCCCTCGGGCACAGGTATTTCATCTGGAACAGGCCCTGCGGGGTCTGAATGAATTTGCCGGCCAATGCCCTTGAGATCGTTGACGGATGGACGCCCACCGTCTTTGCGATATCTTTTTGTAGGAGAGGATTCAGCCATATCGCGCCTTTCTCAAAAAAAGTTTTTTGCGTGCCGGAGATGATGTCGAGGATCTTTTCCAAGGTGTCGTGACGGCGCGTGATGTTATCAAGGAGCTCCTTCGCGGACTCAAGCTTTTTTTGAATGAATTCCCTTGTTTCATTGTCGGTGGAGGGATCCGCCAGCATGGTCTGGTATTTCGGATTGATCTTGAGCACGGGGCCGTATTTTTTCTCAAGGTTGGAGATCTTATATTTTCCCTGTAATTTTTCTATGGTGAAAGAGGGGATCATTGTCTGTGTTTTTACGGAAAAATTCGCTCCCGGATTGGGATTAAGGTTATTCCTGATAAAATCCCCGAGATTCTTTGCCCCTTCTTCGCTGATGCCAAGCTTGTCGGCGATCTTCTTGAATTTCTTTTCCGCTATGTCGTCAAGATGGTGTTTTACGGCCTTTTCAAGGACATTCTTAAGTCCATCATTCTCGAAATTATACTCCTCGATCTGTATCAAAAGGCATTCCTTAAGGTCCCTTGCGCCGACCCCCTCGGGCTCCAGGCCCTGGACGGTCCGCAGTATCTTGTCGACAGTGGGAGGGGAGACCTTGAATTTATTGATTATGCTTTCTTTCGCCTCCGGGTAGTTGGCGATATAGCCCCTCTCATCCATGCTGCCGATCAGATACTTTGCGATATCGTTGTATCTGGGTGAAAGATCTTCGAGCTCCAGCTGCCTCAATAGGTGTTCTTCAAGGGTCTCGGGCAATGACTCGATCGTTTCGATGCCGGGCAGCTCCTCGCCGGAGATGTCTTTTTTCGGGACCCTTTCCTGCGCGATATAGTTGATATAGGCAGCAAGGCGGTCCTGTTTTTCCACATCGAGCGTGATGTTCTCTTCAGCCTCTTTTTCTATCTTTTCGATGAGCTCGATATAGGAGAGGTTGAGGATCTTGAGCATCTGGATGACTTTAGGTGAAAGAGCAAGCTCGAGGGTTTGTCTTAATGATTGTTCCATTCTCTGGCTCAGGTCGATCATATTTTTTCTCCAAGCATAAAAGTATAACCCACTTTATCGTTAAAGCAAAGCATGTCGACCGTTAAGCTTGTAAGCATTGATGTTCCGTGTTAAACTTTCTCCCTGTTCAAGATAAGAAACGAAATATGAGAGGCGGTAGAGATTATGAGCAAGCAATCGGTGTTCATGTATGTTTCACTGGCAATAGCACTTGTTTCACTTGTCATGAGTATCGTTCAGGCACTTAAAAAACCGAAGGTATTATCAAGCTGGACAGGAACTATAACCTACGGTCTTTATTCATTATGGGGTATCTGGGTAATATTCTTTTAGATAATTCTTGGGAATGCGCAAATGAGCTCTCATAGCGATTCGGGTATAAAACGATTATTAAAAACACCTTTCATTTACCATAGTGTTCAGCTTATCTTTGGGCTGAAGAAGGCTTGGAAGATATTGGTCGATGAATTTATCATCCCCTATAAAGGCATGAAGATACTTGATGTTGGATCGGGGACATCAGGAATACTGCAATTTCTACATGGTTTTGATGTGGAATATCACGGCTACGATTTGAATGAGGATTATATAAATTCATCCAGAAAAAAATGGGGGAATAAAGGAAGGAATTATTTTCAGGCGACTCCTGTTAATGAATTATAAATTGAAAACCTGGGAATATGCGACGTTGTTTTGGCGCTAGGCCTGTTGCATCACCTCGATGATGCAGATGCTGACAGGTTGATAGAAGTAGCCTTTGCAGCATTAAAAGAATCAGGCAAATTTATCACATTAGATCCATGCGTTGTCGCGAACATGAATTTTGTCGAGAAAATCATGGTAAAGATTGATAGGGGAAGAAATATACGAACGATCGAACAATTCACCAGCCTGGTCAAAAAGCGCTTTACCAAGATAAATGCCAATATTAGAATTCTAATCAATATACCTCAAAGAGACATAGTTATGGAATGTTACAAATGAATTTGTCCTTGAGTTGTACGACCTGACAGCAAAAAGAACAACAGGTCGCTAGTTTTAGGGTCACGCCAAGCATAAAATTATAGCCCACTTTATTATTAAAACAATGAGTGTTCGCCGTTCCCAGCCACATGCCGCTGTGCTTGTAAGCCATAATGTTCTGTGTTAAACTTACGCTTTGTTCAAGATCCGTGATTTATTATGAAATTGGTATTTGGTAATTGGGATTTGGTCATTGCGCTGAGCGCAGCGAAGCGTCGCGGGGTGGAGCAGCCTGGTAGCTCGTCGGGCTCATAACCCGAAGGTCGTAGGTTCGAATCCTACCCCCGCTATTTTCCTTTTCCTGTCATCAATGGAAAAATTACAATCTCCTCTTAATCATAATTTCTATGGATTCATTTGGTTCCGTGGCGGTTCCGTCTAACTAACGATTTAATATAAATAAATTGACACACGAACGATACCTTGATATCATTTCAATCGAAATTGAAATGAATAGACCTGTTAAATGTGTAAAGCAAAATTTAACGAGCCTCTCGGGCTTACTGAGAGCATTAAGCGAAGAGAGCCGGCTTCGCATAGTATGCTTCCTGCAGAATAAGGAACATTGCGCGTGCGAAATCTCCGGCTTTCTTAAACTGCCTCACAATCTTGTCTCTCACCATCTAAAAACATTAAAGGAGATTGGACTTATCAATTGCAGGCGTCAGGGAAAGTATTTGTTCTATAGTATTAACAAGTCCAACTTTAATGATTTCTTAGGTCAATTCAAAAGTATAATGGGGGGATGCAAATGAAAAAGAATGATTATCCGTGCTGTGGAGATGACATGTCAGGATGTTCATGCGGTTGTTCAGGTGATAGGTCAGATAAATTATGCATGCTTAGCCAGCCGCCGATGAAATTTGATGTTGAGAAGATCAAAAAACTTGTAAAAGACCCAAAATATATATGTACTTGTTGCGGCAGAGCAGCCAACAACAAAGAAGTATTGTGCAGTCCAAAGCCATTATAACATGAAAAGCAGACTATCCTTTCTTGATAAACATTTGACACTATGGATATTCATCGCCATGGCGGCGGGCGTGCTGTCAGGCAGATTTATCCCTGTGATCACTTCATTTATTTCCAAATTCCAGATCGGAACGACTTCGATCCCAATCGCCATCGGCCTGATACTGATGATGTACCCTCCTCTGGCAAAAGTTAAATATGAAGAACTTACAGATGTTTTTAAAGATACAAAGGTTTTACTTCTATCTTTAATACAGAACTGGATTATAGGCCCTTTCCTGATGTTCTTTTTGGCCATATTTTTCTTAAAAGATCGTCCCGAATACATGGTCGGACTTATACTGATCGGATTAGCGCGCTGTATTGCTATGGTAATAGTTTGGAACAATCTGGCAGAAGGTGATAATGAATATGCTGCTGGGCTTGTGGCATTCAATAGTATTTTCCAAGTGCTGCTCTACAGCGTGTATGCATGGATCTTTATAACTTATCTGCCTGGATTATTCGGCATTAAGGGATACTTTGTGGACATTTCAATAGCTGATGTCGCAAAGAGCGTATTTATTTATCTTGGCATCCCTTTCATAGCGGGATTCTCTACCAGATATTATTTTAAGAGAACAAAAGGCCTTGATTGGTATAATAATAAATTTCTTCCCAAGATTAATCCGATAACCCTCATCGCGCTTTTATTTACGATATTTGTGATGTTCAGTCTGAAAGGCGATCTTATCGTCCAGATCCCATTGGATGTTTTGCGCATTGCTATACCGCTTGCAATATATTTTGTCATGATGTTCTTCATCAGTTTTTTCCTGAGCCGCGCTTTTGGCGCCAATTACAAAAAATCAACGACCCTTTCATTTACTGCGGCAAGCAACAATTTTGAGCTTGCCATTGCAGTGGCGGTTGCTGTGTTCGGGATAAATTCCGGAGTGGCTTTCGCTGCGGTCATCGGTCCGCTTATCGAAGTCCCTGTAATGATAAGTTTGGTAGATATAGTATTGAAGTTCAGGAGAAATGTATGAACAATGCTATTAGTAAAGACAACGTATTTAATGCGTTAAAGCAGGTAATCGATCCAGAGATCGGCATAAACCTGGTCGATCTCGGAATGATAAAAGATGTTGAAATTATGGAAGAAGAGATAATAGTAAAAATGGTGCTTACCTCTCCTTTTTGTCCAATGATCGATTATTTGGTCGAGCAGGTAAAAAATAAAGTTGAAAGTGTTGCTCCGGGAGCCAAAGTCATAGTTTCCATGTTAAACGAGCCTTGGGCCCCCCCTGAGGGCTTAAAAGAAAAGAAGGAGGAATAAGATGGCTGAATTACAGGTAATAATCTATGAAGGAGCGATGTGTTGTTCCACCGGCGTTTGCGGACCGGAGCCGGACAAAGAGCTGATAGGGTTCAATGAAACGATCAAAAAGTTGGTAAAGGAATTTAATGAGGTAAAAATAATAAGAGCCAGCCTGTCTTTTAACACAAACATGTTTCTGGAGAACAAAGAAATCTTTCAATTGGTGAAAGAAAAAGGCCAAGGGATCCTTCCTGTAACCACGATAAACGGGAAGATCTTTGCGATGCGGAAATATTTAAGCTATGACGAATTAAAAGCTGCGATTGGGAAAAAATGAAAGGGATACTTATGAAAGAATTAGTTGAGCCAACTCAGAAGAATATGACTAAATTTGTATTTTTCAGCGGAAAAGGCGGGGTAGGCAAAAGCACAATGAGCAGCGCTACCGCGGCCTGGCTTGCCAGGCAAGGATACAAAACGCTGCTGGTCACGACCGATCCTGCTCCAAATCTCGCGGACATATTCGGGCAAACTATCGGAGCTAGAATTACCCCTATTAAGGGGGTCGAAAAGCTCTCCGCAATTGAGATAGACCCCGATATTGCTTCACAGGAATATAGGGAAAGGATCATAGCGCCTATGCGAGAACTGTTGGACGAAAAGAATTTGAGCGTAATAAAAGAACAATTGAACAGTCCTTGTGTTGAAGAGGTGGCTGCCTTTGACAAATTTATAGAATTTATGGACGACCCGCAATATGACGTTGTAATTTTTGATACGGCGCCCACAGGACACACTATCAGGCTGTTAGAATTGCCTTCCGGATGGAGCGATACGCTAAAGAATAGCGCTTCCACCTGTATTGGACCCGGCGCGTCTTTACAAACGGCGAAATCTAAATATGAAAAAGCCATTTGTTATCTTCAGGATAAGGCCAGGACTTCTTTTCTGTTCGTTTTGAGGCCTGAAAACGCCTCTTTGCTTGAAACAAAAAGAAGTTCTGATGAATTGGCTAAACTTGGCATTGCGACAAGCGCTCTCATAATCAATGGTTTATTGCCTGATGAGGCGTGCACAGATGATTTCTTCATAAAAAAACAAGAGGGAGAGCAGAAAATAGTCAAGAAAATAAACTCCGAATTTAAGGGGATAAAGAAAGCATTGTATCCTCTTCAGGCCCTTGAAGTGTCCGGGCTGGAATTATTAGAAATGGTTGGCAAGTATTTGTATGAAGGGAAGGAAAAGGCGACGGAGACGAGATCCCCTGAAAACAAGCAGGAAGAAAGCCTAAATGTATTAAATCATTCGGAAGAAATATATAGCCTTTTGTCTCCTAAAGACGGGACAAGATATATTTTCTTTACCGGCAAAGGCGGGGTCGGTAAAAGTTCTATGGCCTGTATCACTTCTGTGTATCTGGCGGAAAAAGGATTCAAAACATTGATTGTTACAACAGATCCGGCATCGCATTTGCACGATATCTTTGAACAAACAATTACGCATACGCCTTCGGCTGTAGGCGAATTAAGCAATCTGTTTGCCGCAAGGATAGATCAAAGAAAAGCTCTGGAAGAATACAAAAACAGGATCCTTGACGCTGTTAAAGACCAGAATGAGGAAACAAAGAGATCCGTGGAGGAAGACTTAAACTCGCCGTGCGCCGAAGAAATGGCCGCGTTCGAGAAGTTCATGAGTTATTTTGAGCTAGCCGGGTATGATGTGATAATATTTGATACCGCGCCCACAGGACACACCTTAAGATTGCTGGAGCTTCCTTCCGACTGGAAAGGCTTCATCGACCTAGGCACCTTAACCAAGAAAACCTCAGAGGGAACAAAGTCCAAATATAATAATGTCATAGAGACGATGAAAAACAAAAATAAAAGCACCTTTGTTTTTGTGATGTACCCTGAATACACGCCTATAATAGAAGCTTGGAGGGCCTCTGAAGATCTGAAAAAGCAGGTGGGTATTGAAACTGCCATGGTCGCAGTTAATTATCTGCTTCCCGAGGCTTATGGGAAGAACGAATTCTTTGAGAGCAGAAGGCGGCAGCAGAAAAAATACTTATCGGAAATAATCCGTAAATTCGCAACCCCTATGCTTCGCGTGCCCCTTTTCGGAAGTGAGCCCAAAGGGGTGGAGAGTCTAATGCAGTTCGGAAAACAAATATTTGAAAATGGGAACAAATAAGGGAGGGCAAGCAAAAGGAGAACACATTTAAAGTTATAGGAGTAATATTGTTTTTGATTTTGGCGTCTATTTCGCTTGCGATCCGCTCTAAATTAACGGCGTATCAGGATGGCGGCATGAAAGATAAAAAAAGCTCGAGATCGACCATGGCTAAAATAATTCGAAACAGCTTCATGTTGAAATAAAAGGAGAATGATAATGTTCGAAATGATAACGGGCTTCGCTTCATATCTGGAGCATATTTCCTTCCTTACTTATCCAATTGTTGTTTTTTTAGGTTTTCTCTCCGGAGTAACAGCGCTCACCTGCCTGTTGCCGCTTGTGCCGGCAATAGCCGGATTTATTGGGATCCAGCAATATGACCGCCGTAGTCTTATCACCATTCCCTTTATAATTATGCTGGGCTCTATAGTTACCCTGGTAGCTTTAGGTGTAGCTGCGTCATTGGTGGGGGCAACCATACAGAGATCGCTGGGAATTTACTGGTCATATTTTGCCGGCGTGGTGTGCATTGTCGTTGGTCTCTTTGTTCTTCGCGTAATAAAAATTCCGACAAGCATTGATCTCCCGAAGATCAAGCAGAAAGGCTTTGTCGGCCCTTTTCTTTTTGGCTTGTGTATGGGTGGAGTGTTGGGGGTCGGATCTTCTTGTTGTTTGCCGGTGCTGCCCATTATCTTAACTTATGCCGCTATTAAAGGGAGGCCTGTGCATGGTGTGCTGATCATGTGCGCTTTTGCTATAGGGCAAAGCATTCCGCTTTTTGCCATTGGTTTCTTTAGTAACGTGTTGGGTAAATTTGCGAGCAAATGGTCGGTTTATGTCCGGTATGCTGCGGGGACATTGCTTTTACTGTCCGGAATATATTTTATATGGAGGGGATAATAATGAATAAGAAACGTTTCCTGTCTATGTTTGCCGTTTTGTTTTTGCTGGTTTTTTCATCAAGCTCAATCGCCGAAATAAACCTTAAGACGCCTGCTTGGCAGAAGGTCAAGGATCTGGGGAGCAAAGACAGTTACACCTTTTTGTTTTTAGGCAACGAGAAAACGGCTGGTGGCAAGAAGATGTTGACAACGATTAAGGGCGCAAAGCAGGAGTTAGCTGACAAAAAAGCGGAGATCATTAAGGTTAAACTTGATGACCCAAAGGAGCGGGATCTGGTAAGCTTTTTTAGGATCAAAGACGATCCTACCGTCCTTGTCGTGGCTCCAAATGGCGCGATCACAGGATATTACTCCAAGGCAGCCAGTATTGAAGCTCTGCGCGATAGCCTGATTCCGTCAAAAGAGGCGGAAATTGTCAAGAATGTTCAAGAGGGACGGGTTGTTTTTCTGCTTTTCCATAAAGATGTGGAATTGAATGTCGATGCAATCAAGACCGACATTACTGCGGTAGCCGATAATTTTAAAGGTGCTGTTAACGTAATTTATGCTAATAGTGAGGGCAAAGAAGACAAAAGCCTGACCAATAAATTTCAGGTATCATCAGCTCAGCCTACGGTTTTTATCATCGCCCCTCCCGGCAGAGCGGTTGCAAAGCTGGAAGGGCTTGACATAACAAAGGAGAAATTAATGAAAGCATTAGTTGCTACTTGTGGAGGTGGGGGATGCGGACCAGCCGGATGCAAATAATTCAAGAACAGAGCGTTTGAATGGTTTACACTAAAAGGTGGTGAGAAGAATGGCAAAAGAAAATGTAATAAAGATATTTACCATGCCCCAGAAAAACCCTTGCGGGGAAGGATCTTCCTGCTGCGGGCCCATCGGGCAGACCGAAACAGAAATTAAGGTCCTGAAGGATCATTTGGTTAAAAATATTTCGGGCGCCAAAGTTGAAACATACAATGTCACAGACGGGGAACAGATGAAGAACCAAAGGAACATCTTGGCAATGCTTAGGTCTTTCGGCTGGGGTGTGCTTCCGATCATTGCCGTTAATGATGAGCCCGTGTCAATGGGAGTCCCCGACCCTAAGGAAGCAATAAAGCTTATTAAAAATAAACTGGAGGAATAGACATGCCGACTTATGAATATGGCTGTACCGAATGCGGGCACAAATTTGAGTTCTTTGCGCCCGTTGACAATAAAGAAAAAGGGACGGGTCTTAAGTGTCCAAAATGCGGCAGCACAAAAACAGTTCAAATATTCAGCCACATCAATTTTGCTAAAACCTCTGATTCAAATAGCCCTAATACAGCTTTCCGCAGGGCCGGTGGATGCGGGCCAAATCCGCCAAAAGGATGTTGCGGGTAAAAATATGGATAAAATTAAAGTATTGTTCGTGTGTATCCATAATTCGGCCCGCAGCCAGATGGCCGAGGCTTTCCTAAAAAAGATAGGCGGCGATAGGTTTGAAGTAGAAAGCGCTGGCCTTGAGCCCGGAACATTAAATCCAATAGTAGTTGAGGCAATGAAAGAGGTTGGGATTGACCTCTCCGGCAATAAGACTAAGAGCGTGTTTGACTTTTTAAAACAAGGGAAGCGGTATGATTATGTTGTTACTGTCTGCGATGAATCGAAAGCCGAGGCCTGCCCTGTTTTTCCCGAAGCCACCGTAAAGATTCACTGGGGATTTACCGATCCTTCAGGTTTTACGGGGACACATAATGAAAAGCTTGCCGGTACCCGCAAGGTTAGGGATGAAATAAGAAGTAAGATTGAGGAGTGTATAAAAGTCATATGAACAAAAAGAAAATAATAAGGATCGTGTGGTCCCGTCTTATTGAGAACAAGACGACATGTCCCAGATGCGGCAGCACAGAGGAAGAGATAGAAAAAGCCGTGAACAAGCTCACTAAGCTGGGATACAGAATAAACCTGATAAAACATGAGATAACCATGAAAGATTTTAAAAAAGACCCAAGTCGATCGAATGAAATAATAATAAACGGCAAGCCAATGGAGTTTTGGGTATCAGCCCGTACAGCAAGCAGCCCTTGTTGCAGCGTGTGTGGAGATAGTGAATGCAGAACGGTTGAGGTTAATGATAAGTCTTATGAAACGATTCCTGCCGATCTGATCATGGGAGCCGCAAAAAAGGCCGCTGATAATTCATGGGTGGTATAATATTTAAAAGTAACTAGGGGGTAAAATGACATCTAATTGGTATCCCATAATAGACTACGATAAATGCATTGGTTGTTTGCAATGTTATGATTTTTGTCCTCATCAGGTCTATGAAAAAGGCTCGGATAACAAGCCAAAAGTAGTTAATCCCGAGTACTGTGTTGAGTTCTGCAAGGGTTGCGGTAAGATCTGTGACCAGAAAGCAATAACGTTTTTTGGGGATAAAAAATAAGGAGGTAATAAGCATGGCCAATAAAAAGGGATTGATCCTTTGCGTCTGCCAGGGCACCTGTCCATCATTTAATAAAATGAATACGATTGAGGTGCTAAACGCCATACGCCGGGAGAAGTTGGTGGATTTTGTCGCTTTGCATCCCCAGCTTTGCGCTGATGATGGAGACCAATATCTGAGGGTGTTGCTTGACAATAAAGACATCGACAAGCTGTATATTGCCGGATGTGATCCATTAATGCAGAAAAAGATGTTCCGGGATGCTTTTGAGGCGGATGGTTTTGATAAGGCAAAGCATGTCGGGTTTGATGTGAGGAACCTGACCACGGAGCAAGCAGTGGCCGGCATTAAAGAATTTATTAAAAACAATCCATAATATAAGGGGAGCTGTTAAATGTTCCAATATATCGCCGATGTAATAACCTATGACATTTTAAGACTAGCCAGAGGTACGAACATTGCCTCAAGCTTGAACTTTTTTCTTTACGATGTCCCGAAAATATATTTCTTATTAGCAGTGATCGTTTTTATTGTCGCTATTGTAAGGACATTCTTGCCTCCGGAAAAAATAAGGGCGTTATTAAGCCACAAACATGAATTTACCGGAAATATTTTAGCAGCTTGCTTGGGAATATTTACTCCGTTCTGCACATGTTCTGCCATCCCGCTTTTTATAGGTATGCTTGAATCAGGCGTTCCTTTAGGTGTTACGATGTCATTTCTGGTCTCTTCTCCTACCATAAATGAGGTTGCACTTATTTTACTCTGGGGTCTATTCGGCTGGCGTGTGGCGATAATCTATATTCTAAGCGGCATGTTCATTGCGATCGTGAGCGGATTTATCATCGGCCGCCTGAAAATGGAACAATATGTTGAGGATTTTGTTTTTAAGATAAAATCGATGCCTGAAGGATCCGGGGAAAAATTGACCTGGAGAGACAGGCTGTTATACGCAGTGGAATATGTCAGGGAGATATTCTCACAGGTCTGGCTTTACGTTATGATCGGCGTCGGTATCGGAGCTTTCATCCACGGATTTGTACCCGTCGAATTTGTGACAAAATACGCCGGAAACTCAAATCCATTCGCCGTGATCATCGCGGTTATTATCGGGGTACCACTTTACTCAAATGCTGCAGGCACTATCCCGATAGTCCAGGCGCTTATGGAAAAAGGCCTTGCTCTCGGGACGACCCTTGCGTTAATGATGGCGATCACAGGGTTGTCGCTGCCTGAGTTCATAATATTAAGAAAAGTGTTGAAGCCAAGATTACTTCTAACTTTCTTCGGAACAGTAGCGATCGGGATCATTGCTATAGGATATTTTTTTAATCTAGTTTTTTAGGAGGATAAAATGAACATCAAACAGATACTAAGTATTGTTGTTATATTTTTACTTGTACTTTTGGTATCGTATTTATTTACCCATAAAGATGTGAAAAGTGGGGAGGTCTGTCCTGTCACGCCGGCAATTAAACAAAATGCGCAGCAACTGTCCCCCGGGGCAGAAGAAAAGATAAAGGAAAATACGACAGGTATAAAAGTTACTTTCGTAGAGCTTGGTTCGGTCGGCTGCGGCCCCTGCGATATGATGCGGCCTATACTTGATGAGATCGAAAAAGAATATGAGGGACAGGTGCTGGTCCGCTTTTATGACCTTAAAACAATATTAGGCCGTCCTTATGCAGATAAGTATAACGTACGGCTCATCCCGACACAGGTATTCCTTGATAAAGACGGCAATGAATATTATAGGCACATGGGGTTCTTCCCGAAAGAAGAAATTATTAAGATCCTTAAATTGCGGGGAGTTGAATAATGATAATGCGCCTTTTTGAAGCATTATCTGCGGGATTGAATTCAATGCCAATAATTGCTCTTGCCGCCGCATTCATGTGGGGGATACTAAGCATAATATTAAGCCCATGCCACCTTGCGAGCATTCCTTTGATCGTAGGTTTTATAAGCGACAGAAAGAATACCTCGACAAAAATGGCTTTTAACTTATCGTTTCTATTTTCACTGGGGATACTAATTACTATCGCGTTGATAGGACTTGTGACGGGCCTTTTGGGAAGGATGCTTGGAGATATCGGCCAATACGGGAATTATTTTGTCGGAACGATATTTATTCTGGTCGGGCTTGTACTGCTTGAGATACTCCCGATGCCGTCATTTGGATCATGCGGCAGTCAGCCTGCGTATAAGGAAAAAGGATATCTGGCGGCATTCATCCTTGGTCTTGTGTTTGGTGTTGCTTTAGGCCCATGCACATTCGCATATATGGCGCCAATACTGGCAATAGTATTTAATTGTAGCGCAGCCAATATGATTTTTGGGATGCTTTTAATAATTGCATATGCCTTAGGGCACTGTTCAGTTATCGTAATTGCAGGCACTTCAACAGAAATGGTACAGCGATATCTTAACTGGAACGAGAGTTCAAAAGGCGCCGTAATTCTAAAAAAGATATGCGGAATCCTAGTTGTTCTCGGAGGAATTTATTTATTAATAGGAGGTATAAAGCAATGATGGAAATAAAAGTTTTAGGCCCCGGCTGCCCAAACTGTCAGGAGATGGAAAGAAGAGTAAAGCAGGCATTATCTGAACTTAAAGTACAGGCGAATGTGACCAAAGTAAGTGATTATGCAGAAATGAGCAAATATATAATGATAACTCCAGGATTGGTTATCAATGAAAAAGTGAAGCATTCAGGAAAGCCACTGCCAAGAGTGGAACAGATCAAAGGATGGATACAGGAAGAGAATAAATAAGGGGGGGATGGATATGCCATGGTTAGCCGGTTATCCGAGAGAAAAAGTCGAATGGTTCCCGACGATTGATGAGAAAAAGTGTGTTTCTTGCGGTATGTGTATGAACTGCGGGAAAGAGGTGTATGATTGGGTTTCTGAGAAAAATAAACCTATTGTGGCTCGCCCATATGAGTGTGTTGTCGGCTGCAGCACCTGCGGCAACCTTTGCCTCGGTGACGCCATCACTTTCCCAGATATAAAGCCGCTGAAAGAACTTTATAAAAAGGAAAAGATATACCCAAAGGTAAAAGCTATCCTGAAAGAAGAAGGGGCAATAAAATAAATGGGGGCAAAGCATGGCGAAAATAAAGGGGTTTATTCTTTGTGTCTTCGGGGGCGCCTGCCCATCGTGTAACGAAATGGATGTGCTTAAAGTGTTGGACGCCATACGCCAAGAAAAATTAGTAGATTTTGTTGAGTATCACCCGCAGATATGTACTGAGGACGGGAACCAATATTTAAAAGATTTGCTTAGTAATATGAGCATCGACAAGCTTTATGTGGCCGGTTGTGACCCTTTGATGCAGCAGAAAATGTTTCGAAAAACCTTTAAGGCGGCTGGGTTTGATAAGTCAAAACTTATTGCGATTGACGTGAGAAACCTGACCACAGAACAGGCCGTGGCCGGCATTAAAGAATTTATTAAAAACAATCCATAATAAAGAAGAGTAAAAATGACAATGGATGATCTGTCTGGAAGAAAAGCATTAATTAAAGCCGCAGGATTGAAAAAGGGGCGCGTGTTAGATGTTGGTCTGGGTAATTGTGGCTGCATGTCTTTCTTCCTGGCAAAGATGGGTTTTAATGTTATAGGCATTGATCACTCAACAAAAGCTGTGCATGTTTCAAGAAAAAAATCAAAGAACAAGAAATTTAAGGGCACATTTGAAGGAAGATTGGCTGATGCAGAAAAACTTCCTTTTGCGAAAAACGAGTTTGATGCAGTTTCTGCCTATCACTCGACACATCATATGAAAAATGTGCAAAAAGGAATAGATGAAATGTTCAGGGTGTGTAAAGAGGATGGATTAATTCTTATATCCGACCTTAATGATGATGGGCGAAAGGAATACGAACATAAGCCCGATAATGGAAAATTCCTTGAAAAGTTGGAAGGCGCTCTTGCTAAGCATACCAACCGGATCAGAAAGATAAAAACCAAACATAATATGCTGTTTATCTGCAGCAAAGGTAGGAAGAGTAAATAAATGCATGCTTTATTTTGGATCCTTGGCGTAACGATATTTAACAGTTTGCTTGGCTTCGCGGGTGTTTTCAGCCTCTGGTTCCAGGAAGCAGCTCTTAATAAGATAATAAAGGTTTTGGTTGCTTTTTCGGCGGGGGTGCTTTTGGGTGGAGGGTTTTTCCACCTCCTTACCGAATCTCTCAACCACCTCAATGCCACGCTTGCTTTTGGGATTACGATTGTCGGATTTCTGTTCTTTTTTGTTTTTGAAGGATATCTGCACTGGCATCATTGCGAAAAATGCGACATCCATCCATATTCTTACCTGATGCTTATCGGAGACGCTATTCATAATTTTATCGACGGACTGGTTCTGGCGGGAACTTTTGCTATAAGTATTCCTTTAGGCCTGGCCACTTCATTTATGGTTCTGGGGCACGAGCTTCCACAAGAGTTGGGAGTCTTTGCGGTCCTGATTTCTGGAGGTTTTAAAAAGATAAGGGCCATACTCTACAGCTTTTTAGCGCAGTCGACATGCATCTTGGGCGGTATTACCGGATTTCTGTTTTTTGGCAAAGCAGAAGTATTTTTACCCTATCTTCTTTCCTTTGCCGCCGGCGGATTTATTTATATTGCCGCGGCCGACCTTATTCCCGGCATGCATAAAGCCGAAGGCAAAGAAAAAATAATACCATTTGTCTGGCTGTGTCTGGGCCTTTTATTTATGCTGGCCGTAAAAATATTATTTGAGGCTTAAAATAGTGATGGTTGAAAAAGCAGAAGAAATAAGGCAGAATTCCGGAGGATGTTGCGGCTAGACGATAAATCTTATGTTGAAAATCGAAGATCTTAATTTAAAAAAAGGTGAAAAGCAGATACTCAAAGATGTAAGCTTTGAAGTTGCCGACGGCGAGATATTTGGCGTGCTTGGCACGAATGGCGCCGGCAAAAGCTCTCTCGCCTATGTTCTTATGGGTAGCTCCGGATATGTTCCTGACAACGGGAAAATAACTTTCAACGGAATTGATATTACTCATAAAACCATTGATGAAAGGGCCTGCCTTGGAATAACAATGGCGTGGCAGGAACCCGCAAGATTCGAGGGAATACCGATAATGGATTTCATACTTCTTGGGAGTAAGGAAAAGGGTCATACGCTTGCCGAGGGTTATATGGATAACATGAGATTGACTGTGAGTGAATATCGGGCAAGGCAGGTAGACAAAACATTGAGCGGAGGAGAAAGGAAAAAGATCGAGCTAGCCTCCGTGATGGCGATGAAACCCAAGCTTGCGATACTTGATGAGCCGGATTCAGGGATAGACATGCTGTCTCAGGGAGCGGTTATTGCGATGATACGCGAGATAAAGAACTACGGCGGATCAGTGATACTTGTCACCCACGACGAGGAAGTGGTTAAGATAGCTGACCGCGCTGCTCTTATGTG